>OLVW01000043.1_pt1 | contig 115222 bp, 113 predicted proteins | sample 1673301 | NCBI WGS metagenome assembly OLVW01 (sample SAMEA3178941, study PRJEB25190) | human gut metagenome
AATATGTAAAAAATTAAAAACGTTGGTACTGTAAGGAGAAAAATATATTTAAAAATATTATTTTTAATAAAAATAAATTGTAAAATATTAATTAAAATTATTAAAATAAAAATAATATTTAATTTTTTTATTAATTTATTTTTATTTATTTTTTTATTTTTATTTTCCAAATTATTATTTAAATATTTTTCTAAAATATTTTTATTATTTATTTTTAATTCATTTATTTTTTTATTTACAGAATTTATTTTTTCTAAATTTTCAATTTCAATATTTTCTTTTATTTTTATTTTTTCATTTTCAATTTTTTCATTTTCTTTTTGCAACTTAATTTCTTTTAGAAAATTATTTTCATTTTCTAAATTTAAAATTTCGTCTTTTAAATCATTTTCTTGTTCTTCATATTCATATTTAAAATTTTTAAATTTTTCTAGATTTTCCTTTTCTGCATTTAATTCTTGTAATTTTCTTGCAACTATGTTAATTGGCTTTTCCCTAGACCTTTCAGTTCCTACCTCATCTAATTGTCTTCTATTTATTCTGTCCATTACCCTTTTAAAAGATATACTATCATCACCAGTCTGTGCCAAATTAGCAATTTTTTGAATTAAAAAATTTTGAGCCTGATTTTCCAATTTGACTTCACTTTGGTTAATTGCAAGTGTTGACAAAAATAAATCTTCATCTATTTTTGTTTGTTCATAAAAGAATTCATTTCCTTTATTTTTATCAATATTAAATTCTTTCGAAATATCTTCCATATTTTCATTAAATATTTTTGGATTTTTTTTACTAAAATCTCTATATATTTCATATTTTTCTTTATTATCTAATTCATATTCTAATTTTCCAGAAAATTCTTCTCCAGACCAAGGTTTATATTTATCAAAATCTGATACTTCTTTTCCTTTTTTATTTTTTGAAATTCCATATAATGAATTAATAATAAATTTAATTAATGTAGATTTTCCTGCTTCATTTTGTCCATATATTAAATTTATTCCATCTTTAAAATTTATTTCTTTTTCTTTTAATTTTCCATAAGAATTTATTTTTATTTTTTTTATTTTCAATCTATTGCCTCCATTCCAATTTCAACTGCTTTTTCTATTATTTCTTTTTGCTCTTCAGGAATATTTTCTTCATTTAATTTTGCCAACATTTCTTTAGCAAATAAACCTTTTAAAGTAGTATCATTTGATAATTTTTCTAAATCATAATTTATTTTTGTTTTATCTTTTATTTTAATCACTTTATCATTTGAAATTAATTTATATAATTCGTATCTGTCAATTTCAAAATTTCTTTTTCCTGTTAAAATAATTTCAATTAAATTATTTTCTTCAAAATTTATTTCATTTATTTTTTCAATTAATTCTTCTTTTGAAATTATTTCTGTAATATCTAAATCATATAATTTAAATTCAGTTTCATCTAATGGAACAAATTCTAAATTTATTTTTTCTTTTTCCAATTCTCCGACTATCATTCCATGTTTACCAAGTTCATCAAATCCTAATGAAGCTGTTGACCCCGGATATACAATATTTTGATTTTCTTCTTGATTATAATCTAGTTTATGAATATGTCCTAAAGCAACATAGTCAAATCCTTTTTCTTTTAACATCTTTGAAGATAAAGGATTATATTCACTATTTTCTATTGCACCACCATCTAGTGTTCCATGAATTACTAATATATTTAATTTATTTTTATCTTCTAATTCAACCTTTTCTATTCCGCAGTTTTTACAATAAAAATCATCAAATCCATACCCATAAATATTTGCATCTTCACATTCAATTTTTTCTATTTTTGATGTGAATATTTTTACATTTTCATTCCAATAAAACTTATTATAATATGAATTTTTTGTATATGGGTCATGATTTCCCGGTGATATAAATATTCGTGTCTCTGGAATTTCCTTAAATAAATTATTTATATATTCTATTGTTGATTTTTTTATATATTTTTGTTCATATAAATCCCCTGAAATAAATAGGTATTTTATATTATTTTCTTTTATATATTCTGTTACTTTTTTGAATACTTTTCTTTGTTCTAGTCTTCTTAAGTCTCCTAGTCCATCTTTGTCTGAAAGGTTTACAAATGGACTGTCAAAGTGCATATCTGCTATGTGTATAAATTTCATTTTTATTTCTCCTTATTAATATCAGTATTTTTATTTTTGCTAATTGACATTTAAATATAATATGTTATAATGTATATAGGAAATGAAAACCACAAATTGTGGTTGCCACATATGAATGTAACAGCACATCTGCCGGTCAAGCAAAGATGTGCTGTTTTATTTATTCCTTATTTGTCCAAATTATGTATATAATTGTTAATAAGGCTACGTTTATAGTAAGGGAAATTCCCAATGTATATATTAAAAATAATATAAATTCCATAAACACCACCTCACTTTCTCATAGTTAGAAACTATGTAGTAAAGTGGCAACACACTTGCTTATCTCATTTCCTATAATATCTAATATATACCATTTGTTGTTAAAAAACAAGCGAACACTTTTAATTTTTTATAAAACTTTTGTTCTTAATTTGCAGTCCAATATCTTACTTCTAAAAAGCAATATTTCCTTAAAAAAAAATAAAGCCACTCACTTAAAGTAGCCTTATTATATAATTTTTATTCATCATCATCTAAAGGTCCAAATAATTCATCAAACTTTGCCTCTAATTCTTTTTGCAAATCATATGTATCTTCGTCTTCATCTTGTGGAAGAAGTGGTGCATCAGCATCTACATTTGGATTTAATAAACTATCTAAAGTTTCAGTATCTTCTTTGTTCACGCTTGTATCATTTTTTATCACTGGAACAGATTCTTTTTTATCTTCATCTTCAAATAAATCATCCAAAGATTCGATATTCAGATTTTCGATTTTCTCTTCTTCGTCTTCTTCTACATAAGGATTATATGGGTTATACTTTCTCCATGTTCCTCTGTCGATTTCGCCTATATCATTATGGCTAATTGCATACCTTTGCATTTCTTTATCCATAGGATGTTTGAAATAGTAGAATTTTTTTGCTTTTACTGGCTTCAATCCTTTTTCAAAAATTATACATAAATTATTGTCTAATCTTCTTAATTCATCTGGTGTCATAAGTGCTCTAGCCATAATTTGGTCTGATAAACTTTTTCCAGTTCTGTGGTTTTGTTTATCTTTATTTATTGAAATATTGTCCCTATCTATTGTTTTTTCTCCCAATTGTTTTGAGAAATATTCAACTGTTTTAAATGAGTTACTTCCTAAAAATACATGTGTATCACAGTTACCCATGATTGTTTCGTATGATTTTTCATATACTGCTTCTAATTGGTCAATATTTTGTAAAATAACACTAAATGATATTCCTCTACTTCTTGATGTTGATATTTTTTTGTCAAAGTCTGGTATTTTTCCTATATTTGCAAACTCGTCAAGTATAAAGTATGTTCTTTCCTTAAGTCTACCGCCATTTTGATCTGCATAATCATATAATTGTTGTATCATTTGTGAAAAGAATATTGTAAGCAAGAAGTCATATGCAGTATGTGTATCTGATGATATTACATATACCGCTGTTTTTTTGCTTCCTATTTCTTCAAAATTTATTGTATCTGTTGATGTCAATTCTGCTATTTCTTTTGAGTCAAATTTACCTAATTTTGATTGCAAAGAACTTAGAATAGAGCCATATGTTTTTTCTGGCGCTATTTCTATAGATTTGTAATACATTCTTGCAGGATGGTCATATGGTAATTGGCTCATTAAATCTGAAAGTAAGTTACTTCCACCATTTTTATTTGCAGCCCTTACTAATTCCGCACAACTTGCTAAGTTTTGCTCTTCTTCTGGTCTTGTTGCTATTAAATAATATATTAATGCTTTTAACAACATTTCCGCCATATCGTCCCAGTATGGATCTGAACCACTATCTGTTTTTTGTCCTTTTACTATTGTATTTGCAATAACATCAACATCAAGTTCTGAAGCAATATGCATTAATGGGTTATAACCATCACTATATTGAGGTCTTACCAAGTTTAATACTTTGATGTCATACCCCTGCTCTTTTAAATATCCTGCAGTTGTATCATAAAGTTCACCTTTAGGGTCTGTAAATACATATGACCCCAAGCATTGATGTGCATTTGGTATTGAGTATGATGCAGATTTACCAGATCCTGATCCGTCCAACTACAAGGACATTTACATTTCCACGTTTATCAAGTGGTAAATAATTATTTTCTGCAAGTATTATTCCATGATTTCTACTCAATATTTGATATTGTTCTCCTCTTTGACTCCAATCACTTGAACCATGTTCAATATCTGTGTATCTATTTTTAGGAGCAGATTTTGCAAATCCTATAAAATAAATTACTACATATATTAATGAAAATCCAAGCAATGTTGATACAAAATTATGTCCTGCACCTTCTGCAAATATTCCTGATATGGTTGCAAATGGATTAGTTATATTTATTGGCAATCTATCTATAAATGTTGACATTGATATTTTGCCTGCATCTGTTGTTGCTTGGAATGTTGTATATGAAAATGGCGCAACAAATACTATGACTAATAAAAGCCATAGTATGACACATATTATAAAACTTTTTTTATTTTTTCTTATTGCTCCTTCTATTTTGTAATTCATTAAAATCACCTACTATTCTTTGGTATATTCTCCTTCATCTTGTACTAATCCTCTTTGTTTTTCTTGTTCTTTCATTATTGCTTTTTGTAATTTTCTACGTTCTTTAGTTACACCTGTTGTTTTCATCATAACCTCTCCAGTTGATAATTTTCTTTTGCCTTCTAAATTAAACTCATAATATACAGATTTCGAATCTATTACCGGTACATCTTCTCTTACAATTTCAAGTTCTCCACTTGCTTTAATTTTTGTTGCATCACCATTTTTTTGATTCTTGTCTAATTTATTTGTAATTGGTGCAATCGCCATTACTGCAATCTCAGTATTCGCTCCCTCTATATTTTTTTCTGGACTTACGTTCATTTAACTTCCTCCCTTAATTTTCTTTTTTGTCCCTGATTTCAAAGGCAAAATAAGATTTATATGGTTTTAATTTGCATTTACCTTTAACTTCATTTGTTTTTTCATCAAAATAAAGCGTAGGTTTTACTTCTTCTGTAGTCTCAGGGTCTATAATACAAATAGGCCTTTTTAAATTTGGTGTATATTTAAAATCTTTAACTTCTTTTTCTTCTTCTGAATATATACTATCACATTTTAGTGGCATTGGCTTTTTACTTATTGAAATTTTATCATCTGCCATTATTGCAGTATTAACAACAACTTTATCTTTTGCAAAAGATAAAATCAATAATTCATCTTCATATGTTGGAAAATCTACATAAAAAGTTTTTCTTTTCATGTTACCTCTTAGTTCTTCAGTATAATCAAGTCTATCCACCGTATATTTTGGATATTCTTTTGTTAAGTCCTTTGGAGTTTTATTTATTTGATATATAACAGTATTTACTCCTTCTGGATCAGTTATACTAAAATGTTTTCCTTGCCATGTTTCCATATAATTTACACCTCGTTTCTATGTACAATCCATAGTTTATCTTTTGTTGAACCACTATCTTCAATTATAGCCAATTTCAAGGCTTTTGTCAATAGTTTTGCTTGATTATGTAAAGTTTTCAACTATGTTTTACATATTTAATACATTTTTTTATATTTTTTATTCTTTTCTTGGATCAAATGTTGACATATCTTTTAATTTTTCGAACATCTCTTGTTCATCTAGTTCCAATTTTTTAGGAACCATTATTTTTACTTCTGCAACTAAATCTCCTCTACCACCTTTTCCATTTTTGTAGCCTTTACTTGGTATTCTAATTTTTTCCCCGCTTTGTATTCCCTGTGGTATATATACTTTTGTTTCTCCATCAATTGTTCTTACATTTACTCTAGTCCCTAACGCTGCCTCCCATGGTGATAATTTTAAATCTGTACATAAATCACTTCCATATAATTTAAAAACATTATTATCTTCGATGTTGATTTTTATAAGTAAATCTCCATTTTTACCGCCGTTTATGCCTTTTTTACCTTGACCAATCAATCTGATTTTTTCACCATTTCTTATTCCTTCTGGTATTTTGACTTCAAATGTTTTCATTTTTCCTTCTATTGTTCTTAATGAAATCTTTTTTTCCAAACCATAAAATGCGTCTTCTAGACTTACCTGAATTTCTGTATCTATGTTTTCGCCTTTTATTGGTTCTTTTTTATTTACTATTTCTTCTTTGTCTATATCACCCAAAAACATGCTAAATATATTTTTTCCTTTGAATTTTTGATAGTTTTTTGCATTTGTTCTTGAATTCCATATTCTATCGTATTTTCTTTTTGATGCTGGTGCTGAAAGTGTTCTGTATGCTTCGTTTATGTCTTTTATTTTTTCTTCTGCTAAACTGTCCCCTACATTTACATCTGGATGATTTCTTTTTACTGCTGCTCTATATGCTGCTTTTATTTCTTCTATTGAAACTCGGCTTGTTTCTAGTCCAAGTATTTTATAATAATCTTTGTATTTCATTTAACATCCTCCCCCGAGATTAGGTAGGTTTATTATACCACAATTTGAAAAAAAATCCATAGATTTTATGGACTTTTTTTATTATTTTTTATGGACTTGTTACAATTCACAATCTATAAACTATAACACTGATTTTATTATTTTTCAAATGCTAATTCTATAACTTTATCTAATAAATCTGAGTACCCGATTCCAACTTGTTCAAAAAGTTTTGGATACATACTAATACTTGTAAAACCAGGCAAAGTGTTAATCTCATTTATAAAAATTTTATCAGTTCCATTCTCAATAAAGAAATCAACCCTTGACAACCCTTTACCATCAATTGCTTTAAAAGCCTTTACAGCCAATTTTCTAATCTCATCAGATTTTTCAGTTGATATATCTGCAGGTATCAAAGTTTTAGACTCTTGATTTTTATATTTAGCATCATAACTATAAAACACGTCTGCAGCCTTAATTTCACCAACACATGAACATTGGACATCTTCATTTCCAAGAACTGCACACTCAACCTCTCTACCATCAATACCTTCTTCAATTAATATTTTTTTATCATATTTTGTAGCCTCTAATATTGCTTCCTCTAACTCTTTTTCATTTTTTACCTTACTAATTCCTACACTTGAACCGGAATTTGATGGCTTAACAAACATTGGAAATTTCAAGTTTTTTATTGTTAATTTTACAACTTTTTTTATATCAATTACCTGTTCATCAAAATTTTCTTTTACATATATATATTTATCATTGTATTTTCTTATATACACATATTTTGTTTGATTTATTCCTGCTTTGTCAAAAATAATTTTTGTATATACTTTATCCATTCCAACACTTGAAGCCAATACCCCACATCCAACATATGGGATTTTTAATAGTTCAAATAATCCTTGTATTGTTCCATCTTCACCATATAAGCCATGTAAAACTGGGAAAATGACGTCCATTTGTTTTAAATATTCAAATACATTTTCTATTGGTGCCTTTTCTTCAATTTTTATTTGTCCTTCTTTTGGCATCTGAATTTTGAACCATTTTCCATTTTCATCTATAAATATTGGATAAATTTCATATTTTTCTTTGTTTAAATTTTTTATCACTGATGCTCCTGATACACAAGATACTTTGTTTTCAGTAGACATTCCTCCAAAAATTACACCTAATTTTTTCATACTATTACCTTCTTTTATTAAATTATTATTACAATTCATAAACAATTATTTTATGGATAGTGAACCGTAACAACTTCTTCTATATTCGATTGTCATTAAATTATTTTAATAAGTTTTCTACAATATTAAAGAATTTCATTCCATTTGATGCTTTAAATAAAATACTATCCCCACTTTGCCAATTATCTTTTACAAATTTTTCAACTTGTTCTCTATTTTCAAAATAGTGAACATTCTCGTTTTTCATGCCTTCTTTTTCTGCACTTTCAACTATATATTTAGCATTTTCACCACAGCAAACAAGAATATCAATTTTATTTTTAGCAACTTCTGCTCCAACTTTTTCGTGCAATTTTTTTGAATATTCTCCAAGTTCAAACATATCACCTAAAACTGCTATTTTTCTTTTTGAATTTAATCCATGCAAATATTTTAATGAAGCTTGCATTGATTCAAAACTTGCATTATAACTGTCATTTATAATAGTTACACCATTTTTAAGTTCTGTTATATCCATTCTTTTTTTAGTTAATTCAAATGTTTCAATTCCATTTTTTATTTGTTCTTTGCTTAATCCCATTAACATCCCAACAGTTGCTGCACATATTGCATTATATACAAAGTGAATTCCTCCAACGGGAACTTTTACTTTGAATTTTTCACCTTTTATATTGCATACAAATTCACTATCATTTTCGTTTAAAACAATGTCTTCTGCTTTTACTTCTGAATCATTTTTAATTCCATATGTATGCATTTCTACATCTTTATTTTCCATATAATATTTATGTAATAAGTCATTGTCATTATTTATAACCAAAACTTTTTTGTTCATTCCTTCTAGTATTTCGAGTTTTGCTTTTAGAATATTTTCTCTTGAACCTAGATTTCCAATATGTGATGTTCCTATGTTTGTAATTACTGATATCGTTGGCTTTGCGATTTTTGTTAGTTTACTTATTTCTCCAAAATGATTCATTCCCATTTCTATAACGGCTGCTTCTTGGTCTTTTAAATTAAACATTGTAAATGGTAGTCCTATTTCATTGTTGTTATTTCCTTGTGTTTTTAAAGTTTTGTATTTTTGTGATATTACATTTGCTACAATGTCTTTGGTACTTGTTTTTCCTACGCTTCCAGTTACTCCAACCATTTTGAAGTTTTTTCCCATTGATATTCTTTTGTATGTTGCTATGTCTGCAAGTGCTTGTATTGTGTCTTTTACTTCTATTATGTTTTGATTTTTGTTTAGGTTTTCTTTTGAAAAGTCTATTCCTTGTATTATTACTGCTTCTGCTCCTGATTCAAATGCTTTTTTCCATAGTGTGTTTCCGTCAAAGTTTTCTCCTTTTATTCCTATGTATGTGTCTCCTTTTTTTATTGTTCTTGTGTCTTTGCAGAATTCTTTTATTTCTTTTTCTTCGTCTCCTTGTATTAGTTTTCCTTTTGTTGCTTGTATTATTTCTTTTATTTTCATTTTTCCTCTTCCTTTCCTTTTGCAACTTTAGTTAGAAAAGAATTAAATTTTTAAAATCTTTTATTTTTCTTGATAGATTATATGCTTTTTTTGCTTTTTTTGCAATTGTTTTTGAGATAATTTTGTTCTTACGAAAAAATTGTGCAGATTATATCTGCACAATTTTGATTTGGTTTTTATTTTATTTTTTCTACTTCTTCTTTTGTTAATTTGGTAATTTCACATATTAAATCAATTGGTAATTTTTCTTTAACATTTCGGTAATTATATATATTTGATGTTGTTTCAAAATAAAACTATGTACTTAAGAAAGCCATTAATTCTTAATTTGTGAATTTGTTGCAATTATGTTCACAATTTAAGAATTTATAAATACAAATCTACTTTTTAATGAAACAATAAAACAACATATAGGTTAAATTGCTAGAAGTATTGATTATAAACGGTTCTTACCTTTTTATAAAATATTTTTATTAACCTATAGGTTGTTATATATAATAAAAATAGAGGTGATAACATGGAACTTTATGAAAAGATAAGAAGCATAAGGGAGCGTCAAGAAATACAACAAAAAGATATGGCAAAGTTGCTCCATATGCAACCTAATACATATAATGCTTATGAGAATGGAAAGCAAGCAATTACAACAGATATTTTAAAAAATATTTGTTTAATATTAAAAGTCAGTTCGGATGACCTTTTAGATATACTTATTCCACACAAATATAATGATTTGAATGATGAAAATAGTTTGATACTTGCAAAAATTAAAAAGGGTTTGCTAAATATTCAAAAAGAGGAGAAAAAGGCATAATTAAAGACCAGAATTTCTGGTCTTTTGTTATAATTTTTATTTGTTGTTTTTATAGGTTTTCACCACATACTACGACTGCACGAGAAGTAAAAACACAAGTATTTCCACTTATATAATCATATACGTTTCCATTAACATCTGAACAACTAAATAATCCTCTAACACCGCGTGCACAAATTGGATTATTTTCAGATAATGATGAATAATAATTGTTTGACCACCTCATACAATCTAATGCATCTCCAAATTTTCTTGCATTACTATCTGTATAATTATTAAAATATCTTTCATCAGATTTTCCTATTTTGTTATTATAAGAATTTGTTTTTCCATTATAAATTGTTGATGTTAATTCATACTCTTTATACATAAGATCATAAACACCACTTGCATTTCCAGTTGTTGTATCAGTACTCTTCATTCCAACACCATATACAGAATCAGTCAATAACGCTACAGTCCCCCATTCAGTATTCAAAGCCATATGAACATCTACCCCATTATGTGTTGTATCCAAATTCTTATCATCCAAAACAGCATTTTTTCCTAAGGTTCCATATGCAGTTTCCATCCTCCTTATTCCTATAAAAAAATCATCAGCAGTTACTTTATATAAACTTTCTCCACCCTTATTTGCTTGAAGACTTGCTTTTGATTTATTTGGTATAAAAAACAACATTACCATAATTAATAAAATTATAATTAATAATTTTCTATTTTTAATCATATTATTTTCCTCCCTTTCTATCAATCAATTGTACCTTGAATCTCATATTTACTTACCCAATAACCAGATAAATTTTTTCCACCAAATGTAAAGCTCTCTGGGATTTCATAACCGTAATCTGCTTCTGTCTGTGTATCTCTTATGAATTTTACATCTGCCTGTTGTATTGCTGACCTTACACTAGAAATATCATACTCATATCTTGGTATATATGTCCAATATGATATTAATTCATTTCCACTTGCATCTTTGCCTTTTGTCACAACATTTGCCCATTTTTTGTTATCATAATTGTACCAGCCATTTGGCATATTTGTTACATTCCCACTTGAATCTAAATTAATTTTATCACCAATCTGCTCATTTTCTCCGTTAGAATCATATGTTACATAGTATGTACAATCTGGATTAAATCCACTTAAATCAACTTTTATTATATTTTCTGAACCAACTTTTTCCGTTTTTGCTCCAACCATTCTTCCATTTGTTTCACTATATAAGCATATATTATATTCTGTATTATTTTTTAATCCATCTATAGTATATGGAAGGCTTACTCCAGTTTTTGCTTTTTCTCCATCTATATATATTGTATATGTTCCATCTGGTTTTGTTGTTGTTACAGATATTGAATTGTTTGTAGTTTCTAATTTCATTTGTTCTAGTCCACTACTTTCTGATAACTGTATTTCATATTTACTTACCCAATATCCAGTTAATTGTTTTCCACCAAATGTGAAACTTTCTGGAATTGCAAAACCATAATCTGCCACTGTTTGTGTAATAGGAATAAATTTTACATCTACTAAGTTTACCGCATTATATACCCCTGAAGTATCATATTCATATCTTGGAATATATGTCCAATAAGTAACATTACTTTCATTTACAGTTACAACATTTGCCCAAATTTTATCCTCATAATTGTACCAACCAACAGGTGTAGAAGTCTTATCCATTCTACCTGCTATATACTCTTTTCCATTACCATCATATGCGACATAATATGTACTTGCCTTATCAAAACCACTTGTATCAACACTTATATTACTGTTAACCATTCTTTTTCTTCTACCAACCATTCTATTGTTTGTTTCACTATATACACAAACATCATAAACCTTAGTAGATTTCAAATTTTTAATTTCAAATACACTGTCCAAACTTTGATGTTCTTTATATTTTTTTCCATCTAAATAAATTGTATATAATCCACTTGGTTTTGTAGTTGTAACTTCTATTGAAGAACCATTTATTTTTGATGATAGTTGCTCTAGTCCTGAACTTTCTGATAATTGTATTTCGTATTTAGTTGTCCAATATCCTTTCAACTTTTTGTTTCCAAACAAGAAACTTTCTGGAAGACTTTCTTTACTTACATCAACAATTTGCTCTTTACCTTCTACATTCATTTTGCAATTATCATTTAAATCTATAAAATGTATATTTGCTATTTTGTCACCTAAAGTATATTTATATCTTGGTATCCATGTCCAATAAGTAACATTGCTTTCGTTTACTGTTACTACATTTGCCCATAATTTATTGCCATAATCATGCCATCCTGATGTAGGTTTTTCTACTCTATCAATTCTTCCATATACGCTTTCGCTATTTCCGTTTTCACCATAAACAACATAATATGTATTTTCTGGATTGAATCCACTTAAATCTGGCTCATAATAATAGTAATCTCCAGTTTTTGTGTATTCACTTTCGAATACGTCATATTTTGGTGTATCATCATCATCGCCGCCTGTTGATTTTTCTACATACCCAGATACGTTTAAGTTATTGTCTACCGTTACTACGATGTTTTTTGATATTCCTGAAGCAGGTGGCTCATATGTTATTGCCCCTGGGAATTTGTCTTTTTCGTCCCCTAGTGCTTCACCTGTTATTGCATCTTTTTTCTTTTTTGTTATATAGTTATTTTTTACTGCTTCTAAAGTTTTGCTAACTGTTACTTGTGATGTTTCTCCGTTTGCAGTCAATTAAAACTTCTGATAATGCTCTTTTTACTTCTTCTTTTTTTTCTGCTAGCATTGTTTGCTCTTTTGCTTCGTTTGCTTTGCCAAAAATTCCTGAATGTGTTATTGCAGCAATTGAAACCGCCGCTAGAATAAGCATTATCACTATTGTTATTACTAATGCAATAAGTGTTATAGCGTTATTCTTTTTTCTAAACATTATTTTTTAACCATCCTCCTTTGTATTTTTTATTCACATTTTGTGAATTTATTAAAATTATATTAATAATTTGTGAACTTGTCAACAAAATATTTTAAATTATTTTTTTGTTTTTTGTAGTAAATTTTTTAAACTCATGATATACTATAATAGACCATTTAAAGGAGAAATTTATGAAAGTAAAAGATGAAGAAAAAAACATAAAAAAAGTTGAGACTCAAAATAAAATTGTCAAAACAAAACATGAAAACACTGATAATTTGGCGGAGTCTAAAGAAGAAATTAAAAAAGATGTCAAAATAGAAACAAAGCAAAAAGAACTTGAAAAAGATGTCGAACCAGAAACAAAACAAAAAGAAATCAAAAAAGATGCTAAAATAGAAAAAAAACAGAAAGATCCTGAAAAAAATGTCGAAACAGAAACAAAGCAAAAAGAACTAAAAAAAGATGCCAAAAAAGAGCAAGAAAAAATAGAAAAAGAAAATACAACAGAATTTAAACCAATAGAAAACACAGAAGAAGCAAAAACAAACAAATCAGATGTATTAGTAATTTTTGGAATATTATTAGCAATTGTAATACTATTAGTAACTGTAGTCTATGGAACATTCTCAATAATGACAGAAAAAAGCACAACAATAGCAAAAGGGGTATACATCAAAAACATTGACGTTTCCGGATTAACAAGAGAACAAGCAAAAGAAAAAATAAACAACTACATAAGTTCAGTTATACCAGAAGAAATAAAATTAACACATAATGGCTTTGAAACATCTCTTTCAACATCACAACTTTCAATATACTTTAATACAGATGAAGCAGTTAATATGGCTTACAATATTGGAAAAACGGGAAACATTTTTCAAAAGAATTTAACAATATTACAAACTAGACTTTCAAAAACAACAATCGACCCAGGATTTTCAATTGATATGGATCAGTTGAAAAAAGATTTGGAGGATATTTCTTCTAAATTGCCTGACAAAATAATAGAAAGCAGTTGCTATATTGATGGCAATAAATTAATTATAACAAAGGGGAAAGTAGGCAAAACCGTAAAAGTTGACGATTCTGCAAAATATATTAAACAAGCAATAAATGATTTAAAAATCGAAAACAATTCTTTAGAATTACTAACTGAAGATAGCACTCCAAAGGAAATTGATTTAGATGCCGTTTACAATGAAATACATAAAGAACCAGTAAATGCCTACTATTCACAAAATCCATATGTAGTGCATCCAAGTGAAAATGGTATGGATTTTAGTATTACACTTGATGAAGCAAAAAATATGTTAAAAGAAGAAAAAGACGAATATGTAGTTCCTTTAAAAGTATTGTATCCAAGTATTACAACAAACATGATTGGTACAGAGGCTTTTCCGGATTTATTATCCGAATTTTCAACAAAATATGCCGCAAGTAACAAAAATCGTACAACTAATTTAATACTTGCAGCCAAAAAAATAAATGGAACTGTTTTAATGCCTGGTGAAACTTTCTCTTACAATAAAGTAGTTGGTGCAAGAACAATTCAGGCTGGCTATAAAGAGGCTCCAATATACGTTTCAGGTAGGGTAGAAGATGGCATCGGCGGTGGAATTTGTCAAATTACAACAACTTTATATAATGCAGTTGTTTATGCAAATTTAGATATTGTGGAAAGAAGTAATCATCAATTTGTTCCTTCTTATGCAGGACCTAGCCGTGACGCAACAGTTGTTTATGGTGCAATTGATTTTAAGTTTAAAAATAATAGGGATTACCCTATAAAAATTGCTTGTTCGGTTTCTGGAGGTATTGCCAATTTCAAAATTTGGGGTTTAAAATCTGACAATGATTATGAGGTTCAAATATCTTCTAGAACTACTGGTAAAACTTCAACTGCAATATACTCAGAAGCATATAAAATCTTAAAGAAAAATGGTAATGTTGTGAATACTACATTACTTTCAAAAGATACTTATAAAAGACATTAAAAAAATCGGGATTGGGGGACGGGTCTTCAAATCCCTATTTTTTTATTTACTTTTAGGGATTGGGGGACGGGTCTCTAAATCCCGTTTTTTTATTTATTTTTAGGGATTGGGAGACCCGTCCCCCAATCCCGATTTTTTCTACATAGTTAAAGTTCCATTAGGAGTATTTGTAATAATTAAAATATCTTCCTCTCTTCCATTCTCTGCGTTAATATAAACAAGAAAATCCTTTCCATCCACATTGCCCTTAAACTCATAACACAAAATTTCAGTTTTAAACTCAGTTGGTATTATAGCAAGCCCTTCCGAAGAAATTTGCAAATTTTTATTCAAAGTTTTCTTAGCCTCTTTCTTACTAATTTTAATCTTTGATGTATCCCTTTGAGTATGATTATTCAAATATCCGGATGTTTCAATACCTAGAATTTCTCCATTATCTAACGCTACCTTTACCTTAATTAAATCTGAGTATACCACAACATCATTTTGAACATAAGCATAATTTATAGTTACAATTCCATCCTGTTTTAAATAATAAGTTGCTTTCATATTAGATACACCACGTGAATCCAAAAACTCCTTACCTTTAGCATTTGCCTCTTCTTGAGATATTATCTCTGTATTAACTGCTCGGTTTGAATTCATATAAACAATGTGTCCGCCTTTTTTTGAAATTGAAATGTTTATACTATCTTCTGAATTTGTTTTTATTGAAAAGTTATATTCTGGAATTGTTGCATTTTCTGAAAATCCTAAGTTTTCTACACTTTTAACATTATCTTTTCCTATAAATTCAATTGCTTTTTGTTTTGCTGTTTCTTCATCTATATCATCACCTGTAAGTCCTCTTTTTTCACCATTTGTAACGTGCTCTGAAAATGCTCCGTCATAAATTAAGCCTGAATATTGATGAAAATTTTCTTCCATATTGTTAAATCCATCCATTGAACTTGTGCTGACTTGTTGGGCAAATGCATTTGCTCCTTTTTTTGAAAGTTCCCCCCATTTTATTCTTCCCGAATTTATATCTTCAGAAAGTTGATTCAAAGTGTTTTCTAATTCTAAACTATATGAATGTAAATCTTTTAAATTTTTTAAATCTTCATCTGTTAAACTTTCATTATAAATATTTTTTCTTGATAATGAATAACTGTAGTCACTAACCTGATTTAAAAATTTCTCTGTATTTTCTAATTCTTGGCTTTCAATTGGCAATTGAGACAAATATGCTTGTGCTAAATTTGCTTCTCTCCATACATTTGTTAATGTTTCTGCTCCATGTTCTGGTGTACTTGATATTAATGATTTTGCTAAATATGTTTCTACATTTTGGACATAGTCTACGACCTCGTAAAATGCCATATTATAGGTGTTTTCTGATGCAGTTTTTGTTTCTTTATTGTTTTTTACAAGCATATACCCAAGAACTGCAATTATTGCTACAAATACTATTGTTACAAGAACGCTATATACTTTACTACCATTTATCCTTTTTTCTTTTTTCATAAAAATATCCTTCTTTCATATTATAAGTTTTAGGGATTGGGGGACGGGTCTTAAATCCCTAATTTTTTTATTTATTTTTTAGGGATCGGGGGACGGGTCTTCGAATCCCTAATTTTTTTATTTATTTTTTAGGGATCGGGGGACGGGTCTTTGAATCCCTATTTTTTTATTTATTTTTAGGGATTTGAAGACCCGTCCCCCAATCCCTATTTTTTATTTGCAAAATCTGTGTTTCCCAATTGTTTTTACCAACGGTCTTGACCAAATCCATTTGTTAGTTGCAGTATTAGGATTAAAATAATACACACATCCACTTGTTGGATCCCATCCATTAATTGCGTCTTGTGCTGCTTTATATACTGTTGAGCCTTCACTTATGGCAGCATTGATCTGCCCGTCTGATACAGCGGTAAATGCTCCTGGTTGATATATTACCCCTGATATACTATTTGGAAATCTTGAGTCCTTTACTCTATTCAAAATGACTGCTCCAACTGCAACTTGTCCCTCATATGGTTCTCCTCTTGCTTCTCCGTTTATGGCTCTTGCCATTAGTTGTATGTCTGATGTGCTTGTTGACTTTGCTTTTGATACGTTATTTGTTGAACTTTTATCCACAATAAATATACAAATTGTGGATAACATTATTAAAATTGTTGCTATTATGAACTTTAAATATTTTTTCACATTATCACCCTTTTGTTTAATTTTTTCTTTTTATTTTTATTTTTATTTTTTACCATTTTTTTTTATTTATACAAATTTTTAAAAAACATTGCTATTTAAGCAACACATATGCTAAAATTAATATATCAAAATAAAGGAGTAAACTATGAAAAAGATATTAATATTCTACGCATCATATGGAGGCGGACACCTAAATGCCGCAAAATCAATAAAAGAATACTTTGATAACAATTATAAAAACTGTGAAACAGAACTAATAGACTGTATGAAATATGTAAATAAACCAATTGAAATAGTTACGACAGCCGCATATAGAGAAATGGCAAAAAAAATGCCATGGGCATGGGGTAAAATTTATTCAGATTCACAAAAAGGTCCATTAGCACACATTTCGTCAAAGTCAAATCAATTATTGGCAATTAAATTGTTAAAGTTGTTACGAGAAAGACAACCAGATTTAATAATTTCAACACATCCATTTGGAAGTCAAATGTGTGCATACCTAAAAAGGAAAGGTAAAATAACTGCACAAATTGCAACAATAATGACAGACTTTTCGCCACATGACCAATGGCTTGTTGGAAATGAGACAACAGATTTCTTCTTTGTTGCAAATGATAAAATGAAAGATTATCTTGTTTCAAAAAACATTCCTGATAGCAAAGTTTTTGTAACTGGTATCCCAATTTCTTCTAGATTTTTACGAACATATAATAGAGAGGAAATTTTAAAAGAGTTTGATTTAAAAGATAACACAAAAAATATTTTATTTTTTGGTGGTGGAGAATTTGGTCTTGGAAAAGCGAGGACAGTTGAAATTTTTAATAATTTGGTTAAGAATTTTAATGATATTCAAGTTATTGCTATTGCCGGGAAAAATGAAAAAATGAAATCTGAATTTGAAAAAATTGTTGAGGAAAACAATAAACAAGATTGTGTAAGAGTTTTAGCCTTCACAAACAAAGTTCCTGAATTAATGTCCATTTCTGATTTGGTAATTTCAAAACCTGGCGGATTAACTACTTCGGAAAGTTTGGCTTCAAATTTGCCTATGATAATTATTAATCCTATTCCTGGGCAAGAAGAAGAAAATGCGGAATTTTTGGAAAGTAAGGGTACTGGCATTTGGCTTAGAAAAGATGATTCTTCTCGTGAGGTTTTAAAGAGTGTTATTGATAATCCTGAAAAATTAAGTACAATGAAAAAAAATACTGAAATTTTGGCAAAGAAACATTCTACTGAAAATATTTGCAAAATTCTTTTAAAAAACTAAAAAGAGGAACAATGTTGAGAATCCATTTTAATCAAACTCAACAAAGCCCTCTTTTTTTCTTTTAAATAATAATTTTTCTACCTATTCTTATTTTTCTTCCATAGACTTTTTAGTTGCAATTATTGCAAGGTTATCGGCAAATGCAGTAAAAAACGCCGCAAGTACGGCTAATTCATCTGCACTTAAATTTTCTCCAACACTAATTGCAAGCGAACTTGCCAAACCAATTAAATTACAACTAGAAAAATCAGAAAAGCACATAAAATACACCTCTAAAATATTATATGTGCTTTATTTTTATATGTTAAATTTCTCTTCTACCCTCTAACGCTTTAGTCAAAGTAATTTCATCAGTATACTCTAAATCTCCACCAACAGGAATACCATGAGCAATTCTAGTAACTTTAACACCTAAAGGCTTAATAAGTTTAGACAAATACATAGCAGTTGCTTCGCCTTCAACCCTAGGATTTGTAGCAAGTATAACTTCTTTAACACTTCCATCCATAAGTCTAGCAAGCAATTCTTTAATTTTAATATCATCAGGTCCAACTCCATTCATTGGTGAAATAGAACCATGTAAAACATGATATACACCTTTAAATTCATGTGTTTTTTCCATAGCAATAATGTCCCTAACATCTTCTACAACACATATAGATGACTGGTCTCTTTTTGGACTTGCACATATTGGGCATGGGTCCGTATCCGAAATATTAAAACACTTACTACAATATTTTAAATTATGTTTTGCATCTTGTATCGATTTTATAAATTCATTTGCTTCCTCTTCAGAACAGTTTAATATATAAAAAGCAAGCCTAGCCGCAGTTTTATGTCCTATGCTAGGTAACTTTTCAAAGCTTTCTATTAATTTTTCTATTGATGGTGAATATAGTGACATCCTTAATTCTCCTTTTTTATTACAAAAAGAGCATGATTTTTTATGCAAAACATGCTCAATTCTTACAATTTTTATAATTTTATAATCTCATCATTTTTACATTAATCCTGGAATATTAAATTTTCCAAACTCTTGACTTTGAGCACTATCAACTTTTCTTAATGCTTCGTTTACACATGTTAAAATTAAATCCTCTAACATCTCAACATCATCTAGGTCAACAACATCAGGTTTAATTTTTATTTCTTTTATAACTTTTTCACCTGTAACTTTTACACTTATTGCTCCACCACCTGCTGTGCTATCAAATTCTTTGCTTGATAATTCCTCTTGTGATTTTTGCATTTCTTCTTGCATTTTTTTGGCTTGTTTCATTAAATTATTCATATTCATTCCGCCAAATCCTCCCATACCTCCTGGGAATCCTCCTCTTTTTGACATTATAAATTCCTCCTCTTTCTACATAATATTAAATGGAATATTAGACTCATTTGCTAATTTTTGAATATCATCCTCAGGCCTATATTCTGGAACCTGATTTTGCATATTTTCTACATACTTAATTTGCATATCCTTACCACAAGCCATAGAAATCAAACTAGACAATTCTCCAATATTTTCCTGTTTGTTCAAAACAGTTTTTCCAAAAGCAGTCATTCCTTTTGGAAAATTTATAGCAACAGTTGTATCATTTAACTGCTCTGCACTTGTGTTCATCAAATTTGTATATAAAACGATTTTTCCATTTTGTTTTAAATCATTTACAATTTTAGGCCAACTTTTACTTAAATCATTTGAATATTTTTTTGTTGTTGTACTTGCTCTAACGGTTGTAGACTTACTATTACCAATATTGTTTGGCATTGTACTTGTGTTCATTCTAGCATTTGCGCCCATACTCATTTTAGGGCCAACTCCATTATTAACAACTGCATTAGTGCCAATGTTAGAACCATTATAGTTTGCTGGTCCAACATTATAATTGATATTGTTATTTTGTGTAACATTCATTTTTCCTGATTTTAAGTAATTTTCTATTTTTTCAAGTCTTTCTTCAACATCTCCACCAGTACCAATTTCTTTACTACATAATTTTATGATACCTGCTTGGAATACTATTGTTTTTTGTGTTGACCATTTCATATCATTTTCTAAATTTGACAATTCATAAATCAAATTTACTAATTTTTCTTTTGTGACTTTATCTGCTAAAGTTTTGATGTTAGAAATTTCTTCTTCATTATATAAATCGGCTTTTCCAGAAGATTTGTATATTAAAACATCTTTTACATATTTAATAATTTCCCATAAAAAATTATTTAAATCTTTGCCTTGATTTAGTATTTCGTCCATACTTGATAAAGCCTTATCAATATCATATTCGGCAATAGCTTCAACTATGCTATGAACATATGTTATTTTAGGAATTCCAACTAAATCTTTTATTTTATCTTCGTCAATTTTGTTTTCTCCGTCTTGCACACATCTTTCTAAAATTGATAAAGCATCTCTCATTGCGCCTTCTGCAAGAACTGCAATTATTTTTAGTGCTCCTTCAGAAATTTCTATATTGCTTTCCTTGCAAACAATTTCTAGCCTTTTTATAATATCTTCATTTGAAATTCTTTTAAAATCAAACCTTTGACATCTTGAAAGTATTGTTGCTGGCAATTTTTGAGGTTCTGTTGTTGCTAAAATAAATTTTACGTGTTCAGGTGGTTCTTCTAATGTTTTTAACAGTGCATTAAATGCCCCTGGTGAAAGCATATGAACCTCATCTATTATATATACTCTATATTTTGCTTTTGTAGGTAAAAAATTGACCTCTTCTCGTATGCTTCTGATGTCTTCTACACTATTGTTTGATGCAGCATCCATTTCTACTATGTCTGTAAGTGAACCGTTTAATGCTCCTTTACAGATTTCGCATTCGTTACATGGTTCACCGTCTTTTGGGTTTAAACAGTTTATTGCTCTTGCTAAAATTTTTGCAGATGATGTTTTTCCTGTTCCTCTTCCTCCATTAAATAGGTATGCGTGTCCCACTCTGTCTGCCATGATTTGGTTTCTTAGTGTTTTTGTAATGTGTTCTTGCCCTACGAGTTCTGAAAATGTTATTGGTCTGAATTTTCTATAAAGAGCTGTGTACCCCATATTCTCACATCCTTTATAATATACAAAGTATTTTTATGAGAGGTTTTTGTACCTCTTATAATGTAAAAATTTAATCCCTCTATAGAGAACACTCCACATAAAGATTTGCTACTTATTGCTGCTTCCTTCCGGACCTGACAAGATTCGTAGGTCTCTATTGGATTGCTCTCTATACAGAGATTAAATTTTCTACCTAACGTATTATATAATGAGTTACAAAAAATATCAAGTACTTTTTAAATAGTTTTTTTAATAAATTTTTGCTATTTGCAATTTATAAATTTATATATATGAAATTAATCATTTATTTATTTTGAAGTGATTCGGGGGGACCGTTCAAAAATTCTCAAAAGTTGTTAAACTTTTGTTAAAATTTTTTGAATGGGGCAACAAAAAAATAAATAAATCATTAATTTCATATTAAATAACTTATAAACAATGAATAACAAAAATTTATTAAAAACTTATTTACATTCTTTTAAAAACAATATTTTCAGAATCAGTATTTTCTTTACTTTGAATACCATCATCAACAACATTACCCATTGGTAATTCCAAATTAACATTTGCTTTATAGCTCTTATTAGAATCCAAATTAATATTAATATCAAATGAAACATTAAACTTCAAATCATCATTATTAATAGCCAATTTTTTAAGCAATTCATTATGATTTATCTCTCCATCTTCATTTGAAGTATAATTTCCCAAATCTTCGATTACATATCTAAAAACCACAAGTCCTCCTTGGTTTGCAATTTTCATATCTTTTATACTTGAGTCCATATCGCCTTTATATTCTATGCTTTCTACTTCATTTTCTGCACTATTTTTAAATATTACAGTATCTAAATTTGAATCCGGTTTTAGTAATTTTAATTTTCCTACTTTTGGTGATTGTGTAATATTAAAATTATTTAATATTACACTTGAGATTGTTTCTGTGTATTTATATTCTTCGTTTTTCTTGATGTATACGTATATATCATTGTTTTGATTTACTTTTAAATTCCATTTGTTTTCTGTGTCTTCTACGTCTGTTCCGTCTACATTACTTATTACTGACATTTTTGATATGTTGAATGGTGGCTTGCTTTCTCCTTCTACATTGTATTTTAGGGCTGTTACACCTGCTACAAATATTATTGCTACTACTATTAGTGCTACCATACTTATATGGAATTGTTTTGTGTTTGTTATTTGTTTTATTTTTTCTTTCAAAATTTCCTCCTAAAAATTCGTAAAAACATTTAAACATTTTCATCTAATCATTGTCTAGATATAGTTCTTTTTTTAATAAAAAAGTGGTGTGCCTAGAGGGACTCGAACCCCCATCGGTCGCTTAGGAGGCGACTGCTCTATCCTGCTGAGCTATAAGCACGTTTATAAAACCATATATACTATAACAGATTTTTTCAAAAATATCAAGTGAACATTAAAAAACAGAAGTAAGTAGATCGTAATCGTAATGCTACAATTCACTTACTTCTTGATTTCATTTTTAAAGATTTTCTTTATTTATAATATTTTATAAATCAATCCATATTTATATCATATGTTTTTCTTATATACTCAATTACATTAATATTTACATTTTTATATTGATAAATGTCTTTTCTTACAAGTTCATTTTCTTCCAATACAACCGCATATATCAAAAAATCTTCCCATAAAACAATACTCTCTTTTTCCTTTTCTTTAAGATTGCTAAAATCATGCAAATAATTTTTTATTCCAATAATTTGTTCAGCAAGTCTATTTCCTTCTTTTGTCCTTTCATATCTATCATCAACCTCAATTGTTTTATAGAAAATCTTTCTTACCCATCTGTAAAAAGGTGTTAATATTAAAATTAATAAAGAATATATTGTAAAACTTTCTGTAATTATTAAAGGTGATGCATCAATTAGATTTTTAATAATAATATCATTACTTACATCTGTTGAACCCATATTATCCAATGCGTTCAATGTGCTTTGTGATTGTGGTAACATAACATAAACTACCCCAATTAGCATAGAAATAATAAAAATTTTTGCAGCAACATTTACTATTTTAGTGTTTTTTGAAAAGTTAGGACCTTTGCTATCTTTCTTCTTTTCTAAAATGTATCCATCTTTTTTTGCTTCCTCTATGCAAGTTTTTTTCCAATGTTCTGTACTTGACATTGTAAAGTTGTTTTCTTTAATCATTTCTAATAGTTCTTTTTCGCTATCCCTATTTGCTTTTGTTTCATCTTTTATTATTATATTATTTTCTTCAAAATCCAAAATTTGTCTTTGATACATGTCCAAAATTGTTGCTGAAATATCTTTTTTTGTTTCTGTTTCTAAATCGGCTATCATACTTATTTCTGCTGGTGTTATTCCTTTAAATCTGTCCCTATAATATTCAATATTATCAATTACTTCATATTTGTTGTTTTCTTTTATGACTTTCATTCGTGATATTCTAACCGCTAAATAAATGACTATTAACCAAAAACATTTAAAGAATACTTCAAATACAAATGACATTATAAATAAATAAATAATATATAATACAACAAATATATTGTTTCCTTTTAAAGCTTCTATTACTAATTCGATGTCTTTATTTGAGGAATTATGCATTGTTATTATAAAGCATATTATTAAAAAAATTACATCACATATTATCCACTTTTTTTCTTTTTTACTCTTTACTTTTTTTGTTTTTATTTTGTTCATTTTATTCCTTTACCTTTTCATTTTACTAATCCACATTTTTTAAATCGGGATTCAGAGTCCTGTCCCCGAAATCCCGATTTTTATTTTATTATAGAACTAATTTTTTTATTAAAACTATTCCGCATACAATTATTCCTAAACATGTAATTCCTAAAATATAATAAATTATAGTATTATCACCTGTTGAAGGAACAACTACGACTTCAACACCATCGTCGTCTAACTCATGAGACTTATTAATTACAGTATCACTTGAAACTTGTAAATTACCTGGTGTCATATTAACCCATTTACTGTTTACAATTCCACCATAGAATCTACCAACTGAATTTGATACTTTAACAGCCTCTGCATAGTTTTTAATATCTACATCTTCTGATGATGCCATAACCTTGCTAACCTCAACTGGTTCTGTTGCCATTGTTTCTCCTATAGAAATTGTCTTGTTGCAATCACTTAATAAAATATTTTTTCTAGATTTTACATCATTATAAGCTTTTTCTGTTGTTAAATCCTTGATTTGTTGGTCTGTTGATACATACCAACCGCCACTTGATTTTGCAACATTTGTATATTCTGTTGGAACCTTTTGGTCTATATAATCAACTATTGTATTAATTGATAATTTAACCGGATTGTCTTTTTTAGTTCCATATCTATAGTATTCAACATTGTTGTAGTCTTTTTCAGAGTTATTTGTTACATAAATAGTATATTTTATTTCCAAAGTTGCACCTTGAATAATCTCATCGTCTGCCTCTATCTTTAACTTTCCACCTTTTGGATATGTTACATAGTTCATTGTTTTTAACTCGTTCTCATTTGATGGGTTACCTTCTGCAACTGTATCTCCTCCAGATAATGTTAGTTTAACATATGTTACTTTTTTGTCTAATTTCAAACTTTGTCTTGGTCTTATTACAATACCAAAATCTAAGTTTTTGTATAGTGATGTACGATTTTCATTCATATTTGTAACTTCATTATTATAGTTCTCTATTGCCATATTCATATTTAATGTTCTTGCAGTCATTTTTTGTTGTCCTCCACCATTATCATAATCAACTTTCGTACTTGCTATTATTGTTGAATATATATTATTGATGCTCTTTCTTGTTGCATAATCATCTACTGCTGTTGAATATGTTTCAATATTAGTGTCTTGATACCATCTATCATTATTTTTTACACTGCCTAAATCATCCTCTTTTGTATCACCATATGCGTCTCTAAGTGTTTTAGCTTTTGTATCTGAACTTATAATTGTTGATTTATAATCTTGTGTTGAAACTTTTGCCACTTCATTAGTTCCTTTATAAACCACACTTCCATTTGAGTATGTATATTTAATATAATACTCGCCTGGTACAACACCTACAAATTCATAATATCCATCTGTACCTGTTTCTTTTGATGCAGATACTGCATTAAATTTCAATTCTGAAACTGCTTTTGGATAAATATATGCCACTTCCTCTTTTCCATTTTTTTGTTCTATTAATTCAACTTTAACATTTCCAACAGTATTTTCACCATTATCAAATTTTCCGTTACCTTTTCTTTCTTGATTTGTTAATAAACCATCTGCAGTTTTATCTTCAAATACATAACCTGAAATTGTCTTTGGTTCTTTTAATGTAATTTTCAATTCTGGCGCAGAGTCTGTATCGTCCTCATATGTATTAATGTCTCCAAGTTTAATATTGTCTGGTGCAGAGTTTTTGTCAATTGCTGCATAATATTTGCCATCACTTGTGTAATTTGAGTATGATGTTATTTCTGTTACACCTTGACCTATCGCATCGATTCTTGAACCAAGTCCAAATTCTTTGATAATATCATCTTTAATTTGTAGTGTTAAGTATACTGTTAATGAGCTTCCTGGTTCTATTTTAACATTACTTAATCCTGTTGTTCTAATTTGTTTATATCCATTTACATCAGATTTTTCATTCCATGTAATATCATGTTTATTTCCATTTTTGTCGTAATAATATGATGAACTATATGCTAATGTATCATTATAATAACGTGCAATCTCATTTGCTGACATATATACAGATGAACTGTTTTTGATTTCTATTTTATAATTTAAATACATTTTTAATTTATCTTTATCATCAATTTTTCCATTTCCGTTTCCGTCACCTTCTGATGCTGATGCATATGCATAGTTTTTGTAAATACTTGTTTCGTAGTTTCTTGGATATTGTTCACTTTCATTTGCTATTTGCTCGTCTGTTTTATTCCATTTTTGTAATTCTGAGAATATATCTATTCCTTGCTTTGCTGTTCTCTTGTTGTATGTATATGTGTGATTATATCCATTAAATGTTAGACCTATATCTTTTAAGTCTGTTGCAATTTTCATGTCAGATTGTTGTCTTTTGTAAATACCTAAATTGATTTTTCCAATTTCAGTTACTCCTGCAGACCATGTTGCTAATGAGTGATTTGCTGCACTTGTTGTTGCTTTTATTGATGCTCCTGTTGAGCCGCTTTGTGCTTCTACTGAGTTTTCTGCACTTTCTACTGTATATCCTGTGTTGCCTACTAATTCTGATGCGTATTTTCCGTTTGTGTATGTTAGGTTATTCATTACTGTTCCTGTTGCATTTCTTGAGTATCCTGTTGTTGTTGTTCCTTTTGCGTTTCCTCCTGTTATGCTTGCATATTGGTTGTTGAAGTTGTCTCTTGTTGTGTCTCCTTCTATTGCTTTTGATCCATTGTCTTGGTTATGATATGCTACACTTTGATATTTTAGTCCGTTGTATTCGAATTCGATATAATAATTTGATAGTTGATCTATTTTTACTTTATTGAATTTATATTGTCCGCTTGCATTTGTTGTGGTTGTTTGAATTGTTCCTTCATCTTGTACCGTTATAACACTAGGTGCAACACCTTGTACCAATAACATTAAATCTTTTGTATTTACTACTCCGTCACCATTTATATCTGCAGCATGTTTAACATTATCTTCAATTATTATTTGACCTCCAGAAACATGATTTAATACTATATTTATATCACTCAAGTCAATTACTTCATCAGCATTTAAATCACCTTTTCCATATCCTAATGATGTAACATTTCCATCTTCTAATATTCTTAGCAATAGAACTAAGTCCTGTATATTTGCTTTTCCGTCATTATTTATGTCTCCTCTGTTAATTGCATCTACACTTAAATTTTCATCTCTTCCTGAAACATAATATAATAATTGCATTAAATCTGTAGAATCAACTTTTCCATCGTTATTTATATCGCCTTTTCCATTAGGATGAACCATCTCTCTTATTGTACTCTTTAACCTTACCGTAATTCCTGACACCATTGTCTCCCCTTCATCATATAAGTCATTTCTTGTTGTTTGCTTATTTGGATTTGCTACATCTTCCCATACATATCCTGATAAATGTACATATTTTTGTGGATTAAGTACATCAAAAAATACAGTATTTCCATTTTTAAGTCTAGCGACCATATCTCCTCTTGGTTTTAATTCATAATATTCTTTTAAATTATCTGGTATTTCATATTCTTCTACATTGTATATTATTTCATTTTGTCCCTCGTAAACCGGCAAATTACTAATTGAAAATTGTGCATTGTCATCTGTTGTAAACGTTTTTGCATTTGATATGTTACTTTCTTCAACACTGAAGTCACTATAACTGTATTTCGTTGGTGAAGTATTTTTTAAGTAATATTTTTTACCATTTTTATTAATGTATAATTTAAATTTGATTCCTTTTAATACTTCTCCACCTATTGATGTATTTCCTGTGTCTTTGTCTTTTTTGGTTACTGTTAAGTCTCCATATTGTTTATTTGTGAATTTAGCATCTACTGTATCACCTCCTGTTACATTAACAGTAGTAGTTGTATTATCTTGTATATTTAACCTGTAATTTTCTGGTGCTCCTGTTTCTGTCACCGTATATTCTCCTACAAATAAATCCTTTATTGTAATAGTTCCATCTTTTTCTATTTTCACTGTTTTGTCATAATTATTTGGACCTGTTATTCTAAATTGCGCTCCATTTAAAGAATCATTTGTATCTGTGTCATTTTTTGTTATTTTTATACTACCCATTATGGTAATATTTGGAGTTATTGAAGAACTTGCATCATAATAAGCAACATTTACTTCATGACAACCATCTGGCGCACCAACATCTCCATAATGATATTCTATATTATTTTTTAATACTTGTGCTCCGATATGTTGTTCTTGATTTGTCCACTTTTCATGTTTCACAATAGAATAATTTTGTGTAGTTGTTACTGTAGACTTACTTCCCAATTGGACAACTGTAAGTTTTTTTATATTTTCTTTATTAGGTATTTTTACATAAAATGTTGAATTATTAGATGGTGTTATATCTGTACCATATGAATCTGCAAAAGTTGCAGAAGTTATTCTCTTATTTGTTCCTGAAGTATCATCTCCCCATACAGCACATCCTTTTTTTGTTGTTTCATCATATGTCATAAGGCTTCCAACATATGTTACTTTAAATGGACCTACAAGAACATAATCAGATCCTAAAATTATATTATTAGTTCCTGGATTTGTTACAGAAATACTTGCTTTACTTCCAGAGACACTTGCTTCACCATCTGCTACATATCCATCCCATTTATCACCATTTGCATCTCTTTCGTACTTCCAAGATGTATGTTTTGTTGTACAACTAACCTCCCTACCTTTGCTATCATATACTTTGCAATACTTGGAATCATCACTTCTACCCATTTTTCCACCTTCAGAACAATATAAATTTATTTGTCCTCTTAAGTCAGCATTTCCAGCATTATCATGATGATAATAATTATATGTATCAAAAGTAACATTATTATTTACAAATGATGACCACATACCATAGTCTCCACTTTTTCTTTGTTGAAACCAACATTGTTGTGCAAATACCTCATTACTAGATAATATTATTGTTGTAGCAAATATAAATATAAAACTAAATGCAATTCCCCTAATTTTATTAATCTTTATTTTTTTAGTTTTTATTAAAATAGTAATTCCTGCTATTAATAACAATACTCCTAAAGAAATAATTGTATACAAAACAATACCTGTTTTTACAGATAAGATAACTTGTGCCTCAGAATAATCGTCTTCAAATTTATCTTTGTTTCCTTCAGTAGAATCAACATCTTTTAAATTCAATAAATTTGTACTTTTTAATATTTCAGCCGAATTTGTAAATGTCCCCATAGAATCTTTTGAAAGTGTTTTTGTTAAATAAAGAGTTACACTTCTTGTTTTTCCTGGTTCCAATTTACTTCCTAACATAGAAACATTTGTTAAGTTATTTTGATTATCAATGTTCCATCCAGAATTCAAACTTTTATCAAAGTCTAATCCATCTGGTTTATAATCTGCTATTGATTCAATAATAGCATCAACATTTCCTTCATTTTTTACTTCAATTTTATATTCTATAGTTACTTTTGCATTATTAACTTTTTTTGCAGGTATCTCAACTTTAGCAAGTTTTGAATTGTCATAAGAGTATGTTTGTTTTTGAGAACCATAAGTTAATTCTACATTAGTAATATACTTATTTAAGCTTAAATCGTAAGTTCCATTTTCAATAAGTCCCATATCAATATGTGTTTTGTTTTGATTTGATATGTTTATTGTATTTGTAACACCAACTTCTTTTTCATTTCCATCAATACTTACACTCTTATTTATTACATCAGAGTTTGTATCATCAGATGCAGTATTACTTTTATATGTTGTCAATTTATATTTGCTTGTATCATATTCAAATAATACAATATAATTTCCTTTACCAACACCAGAAAATGTATATTGTCCGCTTTGGTTTGTTGTTGTTATTTGTTTATTATTGTCTACTACCACAATTTCATTAGTATCTATATTAAATAGTTTTACAGTGATTCCTGATAATAACATTTCAGAACTTTCTCTAACTCCATTTTTATTTTCATCCTTCCATACAAGTCCAGATATATTATATTTATTTTCACTTGGATTATCTGGATTTGGATTATCCGGATCTGGATTTTCTGGATCTGGATTCTCAGGGTCTGGTTTATCAGGGTTTGGTTTATCAGGGTCTGGTTTATCCGGATTTGGATTATCAGGGTCTGGTTCTACATAATTATATGGCAATATAATATTTTTAATAGTATTTGTTTGCTTAGATAATTTAGTATCATTATATTCATAACTTAATACACCATAATTAGTTGTTTCTTCCTCTTCAAAAACAATTCTAGGCGTTGCTTTTATTTTAATTTTTATACTCTTTCCCGCCGGTACATATAATTCTATTTTTGCACTTACTGCTTCTTCTTCATCAGAATAATGCAAATGTAAATCCAAAGTGTGAGTTTCTTTTTCATATTCACCTTGATTTTGTTTAAAAGATTCATATTCTGCTGATAATGCTTCCATATTATTATCCAAATAGTCTCTTAGAGTTATTGGACATGCGAAAGGTAAAAATGTTTTGTTTTCTATTGTATATACATATTCAACAGTTTCTCCATATTTTATTTTTTCTCCTTCTTTATCTGAAGTTTGAGTTATTTTAAAATTTGGATTTTTTATTAATTGAATACTTGGATTAGAATAGTATTCTTCTCCATTTACACTAGCACTCGCTATCATATCTGCTTGATCATTTTCTTCTGCAGATGTTTTAGCTCTTAAAAAAATAACTCTTTCATTTGTTTCGCCAGGTTTTAAAGTATCAATTCTTAATTTCCAGTATTCCCCCTCATCAGTAACCTCATCATCTGTTTCTTCCTCGGAAAAATCAAATTTATTATTTTTATACACATTGATGTATACATCATTTAAAGTTTCGGTTCCATTATTTTCTACTTCTACAGCAAATCTCCAAATATTAACATCTCTCATTGTTTCCCAACCACTTAATCTTACTGTTAGAGAAGATTTAGAAATATTATTATTTAATATTGTTATTTGCTTTTCATTCTTACTATCTTTCAATTTTAAAGTTGAAGACATATTCTTTTTTGAATCGTTGTCTGTTAATTTTTTTACCCTCACATAGAAAAAAATATTTTTTTCTTCACCATTTTTCATATCAATACTAAAAGTTACTTCCTTCTTATCAGTAACTGTTGTTATTCTACACTCGTCAAATTTTTGTGAATTCCTATCTTCTTCAGTCAAATCTTTTGTTATAATCGTAACATAAGTAGTCCCCTCTGGTACACTAGCAACAACATTCAAGCTATTAACATCCTCACCAGTATTATTTCTAACCTTAGCAACATACTTAATATACTCATTCTCATGAACAGAATCACCATTAGCAAGTTCCTTATCGCCAAGGAAAGCCTTATACTCAACAGAAATCTTATCCAAATCAATAGGCTTAGCCTCAACTACAGTATTATTCGCTGTAGCCAACGTAGCCTGTGCAGAAACCGCTGCAAAATTTGTAGCCACACCATTTGCACTTGCACCATTATTAGAATTTTGTTCATTAGCACTAGCATTATTATTAATAATTGAAGTTACATTTACAGGAATATCTAAATTACCTATTTCAGGAGACTTTGCATTTCTATAATTTGCAAAAGAAACAGCGATATTTTCTTGAGATGAAACAATATCCTTTTTCAAAATAATACTTGCTGGAATCACAATATTTGCTCCATTTACAACTTCATTTTGAACATATGAAGTTTGAGTTCCATTAACTTTAACTCTAATAACTTTAGAACCATTATCATCTACAACTTGTACACTGCCTAGTTGTAATCCATTGTCATACAAAATAGAAGATTCACCTAGTACAACCTTCTCAACTTCATTTGGCAACTTAATATCAATAACCGGATTTTTAAACAAATTATATTCCGGTCCTTTAGTTACCAAAGTTGCAGTAAAAGTAACATCATTTTGAACATTATTAGTCCAATTTGTATTATTTGCAGTAACTTTAACATCAGTCTTTGCTTCCTTTATTTCTGCTACACTTGTACCAACATAATTGTAAATTTCTACTTGTTTTGTATTCTCAACTTCTTTTTCTTCCTTAGTTTCCTCATCAATAACTTTTGTTTTTTCTGTTACATTGTTAACACAAGAAACAGTATTTCTTGTTTCAACTTTTGTAACATTTGCATCTTTCATTGTGTCTTTAATTTCTTTAGTATTTAAAATATTTATATCACCTAATTTTAAAGGTTTGCTAAATTTAAAATTAAGTTCTGTTTTTTCTCCATCATATCCAATTTGAATATTTCCATTTTCATCTGCTTCTGTATCTTTGTTGATTGTTGCTAAAATATTTCCATCTTTATCTATAATTTGGAAATATCCATCTTGTCCTAATTTATCAAGTATTTCGTTTTTATTTACTTTTGTATTTTTATAAATTATCTCTTGTGTTTCATTTTCTTTATCTTTGTTATTTACAAGTAAATTTTTTGAATTTACTGTAATTTCATCTGCAATTTCTTTATAACTTGTTTGTATTTTTATTCTTTCAGCATATCCTGTACTATATGTAGAATTGTTTTGGATATTTGATTGAATATATCCGTTGTATATATTACTTGTTGTTATATCTGCAGAAACTAAACCAGATACATTTTCTGCCACTTCGAAGTTTTGTGAAATTTCTTGATTTTTTCTAATGTCTCTGTCATCTTTTAGTTTTAATTCAACATTTCCTTTAAACTCCAATGACCTTTTTTCGTTTTTGTCATTGTAGCAATTTGCGTCATAGTAAAAGTCTAATTGATATTCGTCTCTTGCACCAGCAACATTTTCGGTATAGATGTTTCCTTTGTCATCTGCTTTGTTTTCTGTGATTATTTGTAACTGTCCATTTTCTTTGTTATAAGCATAATTTACATCTTTTCCACTTCCGTCTCCATTTGTTGCTTTTGTTGATTTTGTCACAACTTCTACACTTTCTGGATATTTATCATTTATTTTAGGAGTGTTTATAATTACATTTGATGTGTCTATAGGCACATATTCTTGCCCTTCTTGATATTCAATTCCTGTTTTTAAGTATGTTTGTACAAGGGTTCCTTGCTTGTCTCCCATTTTATAATTTACATACTTTTCCATATTCAATTCGTATACCGCATTTATTTTTGTTTCGTCTATTATTTTTTGTACTGCGTCTACTGCTACTGATATTACTAGCATTAGTGAACTGTTTACCATCATTAACATTATGACTAGAATTGAAATTATTTTTGTAATTAGATTTGTTATTTGATTTTTCATAAATCTCATTCCCTCCTATTGTTTTTCGGCTTTTTTGTTTTGCCACTTTTCCTTATTATAATTGTAATTAATTTTTTTTTGTTATTCAATAGATGTTTTTTTGGAATGTGTTTATATTACAAAAATGTGCTTCTACCTTACTAGGGAAGCACATTTTTTATTTTTTTATTTAGTTTTTTTAAATTTATATTACATTTTTGTTACATAAGTTATTTTTATTAATTTTGTTCAATACATTGTACAAAATTCGACATTTTTTCAAAAATATAATTATACTGGAGTCAATGGGTTCCGCCTTGGAAACTAACCGCCTCCTACTTTAGTTAACCATATATAGGTTATCATACAATAAATAATCGTTCAATGAAATTATTTCCAATCTGGTAAATTTCTCCTTATTGCTCCAAATAAATTTGCTCTTATCATAGGAATGTCTTTTTGAAGAGAAAAAATCATTTGTTTCATATCCTCTCTTTTAGAAGTTCCATCCATTGGACATACTTTAGACATAACATTCAAATTGTTCTTTTTCACAAATCTTTTTGTTTCTTTTTCTGGCGTATATATTAATGGCCTTATTAAAGTTATTCCTGTTCTATCCATATAACTAACTGGCGAAAACGTTCCTATACTTCCTGTGTAAAATAAATTTAGTAAAAATGTTTCTAATACATCATCTTCGTTATGCCCTAATGCAATCTTATTGCATCCTTCACGTACCGCTATTGAATTTATTACTCCTCTGCGTAAATTTGCACATAATGAACATGGATTTTTTTCTTTTCTGATGTCAAATACTATTTCTTGTGCGTGACTGTTTTCTATAAATAATGGTATTTCTAATTTGTCACACATTTTTTGTAATAAGTTTGTGTCGAAGTGTTCAAATCCTGGATTTATACTTATTGCTATTATGTCAAATTTTTTTGGATAAAATCTTTGTAATGCCTTGAAGGCGTGTAACATGGTTATTGAGTCTTTTCCTCCTGATAAGCATATTGCTATTTTGTCGTTTTCTTCTATCATTTTGTAGTCTTCTATTGCTTTTCTCATATGGCTTAATATTCTTTGCATTATTTTCCTCCTAAAAATGTACATTTTTAAAATCGGGATTTTTTGTGGGTGCCACTAAATCCCGATTTTTTATTTCTTTACTTTTTAATTTCCTCTAACTAATTTTACCATTGCATCTTTTAATGTTTCCAAACTATTTGTTGCATCTTCTTCATCTTTTCCTTTTACACCAAAATACAATTTGATTTTTGGTTCTGTTCCAGATGGACGAACACAACACCATGCATTATTTTCTAATTGATAATACAAAACATTTGATTTTGGTAATCCAGTTTTACTTTCTGCACCTGTAGTCATATCTTTAACATAATCATTGTCAACATCTTTAAATGTTAAAACTCTGTAGTTCCCGATATTTTCAACATCTTTATTTCTCATTTCTGTCATCATTTCTTTTATTTTTTCAGCACCTTCAGCGCCTTCTAAAACAATTGAAACTTGATCTTCTTTGTAGAAACCGTATTTTTTATAAATGTTGTTCATTTGATCCCATAATGTTTCGTTGTTTGCTCTGTAGTAACATGCGGCTTCACATAGAGCCATTACTGCAGCAATACCATCTTTGTCTCTTGCATAGTCCCCTATTAAACATCCATAACTTTCTTCGAATCCAAATACGTATTTATCTCCATCTGTTTTTTCTTCTTCTCTTTTCATGATAGCTCCAATATTTTTAAATCCTGTTAAAACTTCAAAACATTCTAATCCGTAGTTTGAAGCAATCGCTTTTGCTAAGTCTGAAGAAACTATTGTTGTAATAAACATTCCTTTTTCAGGTAAAATTCCTTTTTCTTTCATTTGAGAGATTCTATATTCGGCAATTAATAATGCAGACATATTTCCTGTATATGTCATGTATTCCCCTGTTTTTGTATCTTTGGCATAAATTCCTAGTCTATCTGCATCAGGGTCTGTTGCTAAAACTACGTCTGCATCTACTTTTTTAGCCAATTCAAGTGCTAATTTGAATGCTTTTTTATCTTCTGGGTTTGGGTAATCAACCGTTGGGAAGTTTCCATCTGGTTCTTTTTGTTCTGGAACAACATATAAATTTTGGATTCCTATTTCTTTTAAAAGTCTTTCTGCAACTGTGTTTCCTGTTCCATGTAATGGTGTATAGACAACTTTTAAGTTTTTTCCTTGTTCTTTTACAATTTCAGGATTTAATATTAAAGATTTTAAAGTATTAATATATTTGTCATCCATTTCTGTTCCAACAATATTAAATAATCCTTTTTCAATTGCTTCTTCTTTTGAGATTTCTTTAATTTCACTATATTCTGCAACTGCTCTTACTTTTGCTATTATGTCTTTGTCTCTTGGCGCTACTATTTGTGCTCCGTCGTCCCAGTAAACTTTGTATCCATTGTATTTTGGTGGATTATGACTTGCTGTAATCATAACACCTGCTGTGCATTTTAATTCTCTAACTGCAAATGATAATTCTGGTACTGGTCTTAAGTTTTCGAATAAGTATGTTTTTATTCCATTTGCATTTAATATTAAAGCAGTTTGTAAACTGAATTCTTTTGACATTCTTCTTGAGTCATAACTTATTGCTACACCTTTATCTTGTGTTCCTTGTTCTTTTATGTAATTTGCTAACCCTTGTGTTGCTTTTCCTACTGTATATTTGTTCATTCTGTTTGTTCCGGCCCCTATTACTCCTCTTAATCCGGCTGTTCCAAATTCTAGTTCTTTGTAAAATCTATCTTCTATTTCTTTTTCATTGTCTTTTATTTCTGACAATTCTTTTTTTGTTTCTTCGTCAAAGTCTGGACTTTCACACCATTTTTTGTATTCTTCTAAATAATTTTTCATTTTATCAATCCTTTCTTTTCTGTCATTAGGGACACCATTTTTTGACAATTTTTATTGTGTCATTAGACTAGCGTTTTTGACAATAATTTTTGATATGATTATAATATCATTATTTAAAAAATAAATAAAGAGTTTTTGGAAAATTATTTGAGAAGTTAAAAATAGAGCAGGCCATTTTACTAACCTACTCTTTTATTTTATTTTAAATGATGGAAATCCTCATATAATTTTCTAGCAGTACTTGGACAATCAACTCCAGCACTATCAGCATTCTTAACAGGTGCAAATTCTTCTTCTCTCTTAACTCTAAGAATTGCCATATCATCAACCTCACCAAAAGCATCAAACAAGAAAGCCTCAAATTTATATGCATTTGGAGAATCTGGAACTACTAAGTTTCCATCTTTATCAATATATTTAGCTTTTTTAAAAGCACTATGGTATGGTAATGGTGTTTGACCCATTCTTTCTACTGCATCAATGCTAAACAAATTGCAAAGTATATGTGATTCACCATATAAAAGTTCACCATTTTCATCTGTTGCCTCTGCCATTTCATCAGTAATTTCTGAGTACTCTATAACACCTGGTTTTCCATTTCTTTTACAGAAAACTCCTACTTTTTCGTGTGGATTTGCTTTTACAATTGATTTACATGCAACTGTGACACCTTTATCTATTGCTACTCCCATAAGTACTGGGTCTACCATTTTTACAAGGCAGTTGTCAACTCCACCTATAAATACCCATTCTACTCCAAGTTGTCTCATTTTTTCAGTCATACCACTTTTTACTAATGATTCATAAATTCCTCCATGTCCATCAGCAGCTTGTTTTATTAAACCATCTTCACCTATTAATATTTTTCCTTCTGTGTCTACCATTGGTAATTCACCTTGGATAAAGAAAAAGATGTTTTTGTCTTTTTGATATCCAAAGTATCTATTTTTTTCAAAGAAGTTTACTGTTTCTTCATTGTTTTCTCTACTTGTCATTATAAACCATGGTATAGTAACATCATATTTTTTTCCTGCTTCTTTTAACCCATCACTTAATAATTCAAATAATGATTTGTGTGAGTCTAAGCCTATATCATAGGTTCCTTTTGGTCCACTATGTCCAAGTCTTGTTCCTTGTCCTCCTGCCATTGTAACTGCTGCAAGTTTTCCTTCTTGTATAGCATGTTTTCCTATATTTTCATAGTATTTATAATTATCATATAATTTGTTTTTGTCTAGATATTCCATTGGTTCAATTACATCTTCGTTTTCTGATTCTTCTTTTGTTGTATTGGCATAAAGACTTTTTATTAATTCGAAGTCTATGTTCATTATTTGGTCTAATAATTGCTTTTGCTTTTTTTCATCTAAATTTTCATAACCATTTAATAAGTGTTCTTGGTTGTATTTTTTTAATATTACTTTTGCTTCTTCTAATGTATTGTCCATATTTATTCTTCCTTTCGTTTACACTTTGACTGCTGCATTTTTTTATGTACTTTATACTTTATACTATTTATTGAAATTTATCAAGTATTTTTCAAAATTTTATAATATTTTTCTACACCTGGTTACAATTCACAGTCCGTAAAATTATTGTTTGCGTGTTTTCCTTCCTATCATTGGGTAATTATATAGGCTGTGAACTGTAACCACACCTGATGTTGATAAAATTTTGGTATAATTTTTTTCTATATTGCTTGCATCTTCTTTGATTTCGTTTATATCATAACAATCTACAACTTTTACATCACTATTGTTTATCCAATTTTCTATATTTCTATTCATATTTTCTATATAATTTTCTTTTCCTTTTATAAAGATTAATGTTTCTTTTCCTTCTTTATTTGCATTTTTTACTTCTTTAAATTTATCCAAATCATTATTTTTCCAGTTTATTTTTGTTATTCTTTCTTTGTCTTCTTTTGCCAAATTTACATTTTCTAAAACTTTATTTACTGTATTATCTAAATTATTTTCTGTCATTATTATTACATTTTTATTCTTTTTTAAATTTTCATTAATATAAGGTAAACTTATCATTTCAAAATGATAATCACTTGCAAAAAACAAGCATATTTTTTCTTTTCTTTTGTTTTTTTTCATCATAAGAATATCAACCCTTTCACTTTACAAAGTTTTTTTCTTTAGTGTAACCTTATTTTTGATTACTGGTAAATTTTACCATTTATTTTTTTGTGTGTCAAGAAAAAATTGGAAAATATTTCAAATTTGTTTCAGAAATATTTCAATTATATTTCAAAAATTGCCCTATAATTAAAAATCACCTTTATTTCTTTTATTTGTATAATTTTATATAAAATGTAAATAATTAAATTAAAGAATTTTTTAGAAAAAAAGTTTATTGGAGGTAACATATGAAAAAATTATTAAACAACAAAAAAAATTCCAAATTAGGAATTATCCTAACTTTAATTTTATTATTAATTATATATACAATAATCTGTGCTTTTTCTTATGTTCAAGCAGTATCAACAGATATAAGTAACAGTGTTTTTAGATTGCACGTTTTGGCAAATAGCAACAGTGATGCGGATCAAGCCTTAAAATACAAAGTAAGAGATAATTTACTTAAATATATGAATGGTCTTTGCTCAAATTGTACTTCTAAAGATGAAGCAATAAAAATTGTAACAGAGCATCAAGATGAATTTAAACAAGTTGCTTTAGATACTATTTACAACGAAGGATATTCATATGATGTAAAAATAAATATTGGAAATTTTGAATTTCCAACAAAACAATATGGTGATATTTCGCTCCCTGCAGGTTATTATGATGCTCTAAGAGTTGAAATCGGTGAAGCGAAAGGTCGTAATTGGTGGTGTGTGATGTTCCCTTCTTTATGTTTTATTGATGTTTCGTCAGGCTTTGTTCCAGAAGAATCAAAAGAGGAGTTACAAAAAGTTTTATCTGATGAGGAATATTCATTAATTTCTGACAGTTCAAATTCTAGTATAAAGTTTAAATTTAAATTACTAGAATTGTTTGCAAATAATGGCCTCCTTACTGCTAAAAATTTCTAATTATACTTGCAATACGTAACTCTTTATGGTATATTTTATGCATATGAAATTATATTCTATTCAGGGGGAATCATTTTGGAAAAATTAGTAATAACAGGACCAACACCTTTAAAAGGTGAAGTAGAAATAAGCGGAGCAAAAAATGCGGCAGTAGCACTATTACCAGCCACATTATTAATAGATGGTGTTTGCACAATAACAAATGTGCCAAATATAAGTGATGTCCAAATTTTATGCAAAATTTTAGGAGAAATGGGTGCAAAAATTGATTGGACTGGAAAAAATGAATTAAAAATTGATACAACAAATATAACTACAACACAGGCACCTCTTGATTTAACAAGTAAATTTAGAGCTTCTTACTATCTTATTGGAGCGATGCTTGGTAGAACTGGAAAAATTGAAGTTGGTATGCCAGGAGGATGTAACTTAGGTGCAAGACCAATTGATCAACATATTAAAGGTTTTGAATTATTGGGAGCAAATGTTAAAGTTGGCAAAGGGACAATTAGTGCAAAAGCGTCTTGCCTAAAAGGTGCACACATATATATGGATGTTGTTTCAGTTGGAGCAACAATAAACATTATACTTGCTAGTGTTTTGGCAAAAGGTACAACTACAATTGATAATGCTGCTAAAGAGCCTCATATTGTTGATGTTGCTAACTTTTTAAATACAATGGGTGCAGATATTAGAGGTGCTGGAACAGATGTTATAAAAATAAATGGTGTTGAAAAATTACATGGAAATGCTACATATTCTGTTGTTCCAGATCAAATAGAAGCAGGTACATTTATGCTTGCTGCCATTGCATCTAAAGGTGATTTACTTATAAAAAATTGTATAACAAAACATTTGGAACCTTTAACTGCAAAAATTGTAGAAATTGGTGGAAATGTTGAAGATAATGGTGATAGTATTAGAGTTTGGTATAGCAAACGTCCTAATAAAGCAAATATTAAAACATTACCTTATCCAGGTTTTCCAACAGATTTGCAACCTCAAATGGGTGTTGTTTTAGCAACTGCAAATGGTACAAGTATCATAAACGAAAGTATTTGGGAATCAAGATTCCAATATACTGCCGAATTAAATAAGATGGGTGCAAATATTACAGCACAAGGAAAAACTGCCATATTTGAAGGTGTAGACGAATTATTTGGAGCACCAGTTTATTCTACAGATCTACGTGCAGGCGCTGCTTTAATTGTTGCAGGTGTATCTGCAAATGGTGTAACAGAAGTTTACAACCTTGGTCACATAGATAGAGGTTATGAAAACATTGAAGAAAAATTTAGAAAAATTGGAGCAAATATAAAAAGAGTAAATGAATAATTTTTGGTAGAATAACAAGAGAAATAGAAAGAAGTACACATTATGTTTAATTTTTGTAGTTTATATAGTGGAAGCAGTGGAAACAGTTTATATGTTGAAACAGAAAATACCAGACTATTAATAGATGCAGGAGTTAGTAGTAAAAAGATTGAATTAGCATTAACTAACCTTGATGTTGACCCTGCTTCTATAAATGGTATATTAGTAACACATGAACATTCAGACCATGTTCAAGGTTTAGGAACATTTGCAAAGAAATTTAATTTACCTATATATGTAAATCAAAAAACTTTAGATGCAATGCCTAAACAGAGAGATAAGATAAAAGAAGAAAATATAAATAATATTAAAATAGAAGAAAAATTCGAAATTGGTGATTTACAAATAAAGCCTTTTGCAATTCCGCATGATGCCGCAAATCCCTGCGGTTTTAACATCTTTAAGGGAGACCAAAAAATAAGTATAGCGACAGATATTGGCCATATGACAAATGGTATTTTAAAAAATTTGGAAGATAGTATTTTTGTTTTATTAGAATCAAATTATGATCCTGAAGTACTTAAATTTTCTAGATATCCTTACATATTAAAATCACGAATTGCAGGTCCAAATGGTCATTTACCTAACGAAACAGCGGGAAAAACAATTGCACATTTATTACAATCTGGTCTTAAACAAGCAACTCTTGGACATTTAAGTAAAGAAAGTAATTTTCCGGAATTGGCATATAAAACAGTTATTGATGAGATTATTTCTAATAGCAATTATAATGAAAATTCATTAAAATTAAATGTTGCAAGCCGCGATGTTCCTGGGACACGTTTTTCTTTTTAATGTTCTTTTGTGAGCATCAGTTCCAAAAGTGATATTTGGTTATAGGTATTCCATTTAAAAACCTAAATATTCAATTTGAGGATTAAAAATGCTAACTATAAATGTAATATGTATTGGAAAAGTAAAAGAAAAATTTTTTAGAGATGCAATTGATGAATATTCAAAAAGACTTTCAAAATATTGCAAATTAAATATTTTAGAACTTCCAGATGAAAAAATTCCAGACAAGACTAATTTAAATATTGAAAATGAAATTAAAACAAAAGAATGCACTAATATCATTAATCACATAAAAAAAGATTCTTATGTTGTTTGTTTGGATTTAAAGGGCAAGGAACTTTCTTCTGAAGAGTTCTCTAAAAACATTGAAAATATATCTATGCAGTCTAGTCAAATCACTTTTATAATTGGTGGTTCTTTGGGCCTAACTGAAAAACTTTTAGGTTTATCTAACCAAAAAATATGCTTTTCGAAAATGACTTTTCCACATCAATTAATTCGTGTTTTTTTACTAGAGCAAATTTTCAGAGCTTTTAAAATTTCTAATGGTGAGACTTACCATAGATAATTTATATAATTGTAGGGAAAATAACTTTTATAGATTGTGTAAAAAGTGGGACACAAAAATAATTAAAAATAAAATATCAAAATATTGGGGGATATTATGATAGAACTATCTTCCCTACAAAATTAAAAACATTATTAAATTTTTTTATTGATTTTTTTTAAGATTATGATTGCTAGTATTTTAGTGATCATTTTTTTGATTATTAAAAAATTGATTATAAATAATATGATTTTAAAAATCATAAGACCTCCTGTATGTTGATTTCTTTATTTCTTTAAATTTTATTAGCCTTTAAGATTTTTATTTTAAACTTTTTATGGACATATTATATATCAGTTTTCATAAAAAGTCAACAAAAAGATTTCGACAAAAATCGACAAAAAAAGATTATAGCTTATGGCTCATAAAATTATTGTTATTAAAATAGTATTTTGCATACAATAATACTTGTTACAATACCAACAAAATCCGCTATCAAAGCAGCCCATAAAACAAATCTCGTCTTTTTTATTCCTACACTACTTGTATAAACAGCAATCGTATAAACAGTGGTTTCTGTTGAACCCATTATTACAGATGCGATTAATCCAATATTTGAATCAACACCAAAACTTTTCATTATATCAGTTGCTACAGCAACAGAAGCACTACCCGAAATTGGCCTTATCAATGCAAGTGGCAAAATTTCTGTAGGAAAATTAACAATGTTTAAAAGTGGATTTAAAGATTTCACAACTACATCAATTATCCCTGAACTTCTTATTGCTCCAATTGCTACAAATAATCCAACTAATGTGGGAAAAATGTTGTAAATAATTTTTATTCCATCTTTTGCTCCTTCTAAAAAAATATCAAATACTTTTTTTCTTTCTAATATTCCATATAATATTATAATTATTATCATTAATGGCATTGCTAAATTAGAAAAATATTCTATAAATTTCAATGTGAAATCACCTCTTTTTCGCAAAAAATATATTATATAATTTTGATTTTATATTTTGCTCATAAATTTTATTTACCTAATTTTATAAAAATTTTTGTAGCAGTAATTCCCGCAATTGCTGCACATATTGTTGCAATCCACACCGGAACAATAATTGCTGTTGGATTATTTGACCCTAGTGAGTTTCGTATGGCTATTACTGTGGTTGGTATAAGTTGAATCGAAGCCGTATTTAATACAATAAACATTGCCATATCATTTGTTAATACTTTTTTATTGTTATTTTTTTCTTGCATTGTTTGCATTGCCTTAATGCCTAGTGGTGTTGCAGCATTTCCTAATCCTAATATGTTTGCTACCATGTTCATAGATATTTTTTCGTATGTGTCAGTATTTTTTTCTATTTTGGGAAATAAAATTTTTATTATTGGTTTTAGAAACTTTGTGATTTTTTTCATTGCTGTTGTTTTACTGGCTATCTGCATTATTCCGTTCCATAGACACATTGTTCCAAGTAAAGTAATACATAAATTCACCGCTGAATTTGCACTTTCAAATATTGAATTATTTATATTTTTTAAATTTCCTGATAAAATTGCATATATTATTGATATTATTAAAAATGATGGCCATAATATATTTAACATTCAAATCACCTATATAATTTTATTAGTTTTTTTTCTGTTTATTACTTATTAGTTGAAGTTCGGTTTCACATTTATTGTTACTAACTGTGAATTGTAACACTTTTATGTCATTTTTGACATTTTTTGTCATTTTTTAATTGACCAATCGAAATATTTGTGCTATAGTTAATATGAAATCAATAATGGATTTATTAAAAAGTATCATTGAGGAGGAAAAACATGAAAGCTACAGGAATTATAAGAAGAGTTGACGAACTTGGAAGAGTAGTTATACCAATAGAAATTAGAAATCAATTTAATATAATTGAAAAAGACCCTATTGAAATATACGTTGATGATTCTTCTATCATATTAAAAAAATATGAACCAGATTGTATTTTTTGTGGAAATACAGAGGATTTAATTGAATACAAAGGGAAACTTGTATGCAAAAATTGCTCTGATGAATTAAATATATTACAAAAAAAATAGATATATAGGAAAACTCCCTATATATCTATTTTTATATAAATTGTTGATATACATCATTTTTATTCATATTTCTATCTTTTGCAACTTTCTTTATAATATCTTTTTTTGATAATCCTTGCTCTTCATAAAATTTATAATGTTCTTCTATAGTAAGGTTATTTAAAGAATTTTCTTCTTCAACTTCTTTATTCCCCTCTATAATTAACACAATTTCACCTTTTAAATTTTCTGCCTTTTGAATTATTTCATCTATATTTCCCCTAATAAATTCTTCATGTATTTTTGTTATTTCCCTAGCCAAAGTGACTTTTCTATCTTGTGTCAATACTTTTTGAAGGTCTTTTAAAGTTGTTTCTAATTTATGTGGTGCTTCATAAATTATTATTGTTTTATTTTCTTTTTCTATTTCTTCTAATTTCTTTTTTCTTAATTTTTTATTTAATGGTAAAAATCCTAAAAATGTGAATTCTTTTGTGTCTATTCCTGAACAAATCAGAGAATTTATCATTGCACATGCTCCTGGAATTGGAACAATATTTATTCCCAATTCTATACATTTTTTTATAACTTCTTCTCCAGGGTCACAAATTCCTGGTGTTCCAGCGTCTGATACTAGTGCAATGTTTTGACCTTCTTGCAATTTTTCAATTAATACATTTGATTTTGTTTCTTCGTTGTGTCTGTGGTAACTTATCATTGGTTTTGATATTTCTAAATGGTTTAGTAATTTTAGTGTATGTCTTGTGTCCTCTGCTGCTATCAAATCTGCTTCTTGTAAAGTTTTTATTGCTCTTAATGTTATATCATCTAAATTCCCTATTGGTGTTGCTACTATATATAAAGTTCCTTTTTTCATTATTTTTTCTTTCCTTCCTCATATAAAGTTTGCTAAAAAATTCAAAATTTTATTTTTAATAATTACATTTTTTAGCACTATTTTATTAATTTTCAACATTTTTTCTTTTGTTATATATCTCATAAATTTCATCTGTATAACTTCCATCATCATTATATATGTACAAATCTTCTTTAAATTTCAAAAATGGTTTTGCATTTTTTACTCCTTTAATTAATACTAATTTTGGTGGCTCTTTTTCATGTGAACATACAAATCTTATTTCTTTTGGCTCAATTTTATATTGTCTCATATATGCAATGATATCAACAAGTCTTTCTGGCCTGTGAACCATATAAAATTCGCCTTTATCTTTTAACAATTTATTAGATATTTTTATATAATCTTCTAACTTTGCTAATACCTCATGTCTTGAAATTAACTTCTTTTCTTCTTCGTTTACTATTCCTGTATTTTCTTTTTTATATGGTGGATTTGTAACTATAACATCAAAAGAATTTCTTTCATATATATTGTCCAAATTTATTATATTTTCATTTATTATTTCAAATTTATTTTCTAGATTATTTAATTTTGAACTTCTTTTTGCCATATTTGCAACTTCTTTTTGAACTTCTACACCTACTATTTTTTCTAAATTTGTTTTTCCACATAATAAGATTGATATTATTCCTGTGCCTGTTCCTAAATCTAATACTTTTGCATTTTTCTTTATATTTTTTGCAAAGTCTGATAATAATACTGCATCAATTCCAAAACAGAACCCTTTTGTGTTTTGGATTATTTTTAGGTTTTTGAATTCTAAGTCGTCTATTCTTTCATTTTCTTTTAATTCTATTTCCATATTTTTCTCTTTCTTTTTTATTTTATATTAAAATGTTACAACAATTTTGGATAAAAAACAAGTATTTATTATAATTTTATTTTTACAAATTAGTATATATTTATTTACTATTAACAATAATTAAATTTTATATTAATATTAAATCACCGACTTGCTTAGTGGCAGGAAGGAGGTTATCTTTTGAAACCATTCATAAAATTGCTAAATACATATTATTATATGTCAAATTTTTCAACTTATTCATCCAAATACATATTCACCATTTTTCCATTTATTTAATAATATAGTATAAATATTTTAATAAAAGAAAGAAGTGTTTCTATGCCAACTTTATATAGATGTGAAAAAAGTAAAAATAATTGCAAATCCCCTCCGCCTCCTCCACCACCTAAAAATTTGGCACCACCACCTCCTCCTCCTCCAAAACCAAAGCCACCATCAAAAAAGCCTTCTCCTCTTAAAAAGAAAAAGCTTAATTTTAAAACTTGTAAAAAAAATACAATTAATTCTTTAAATGAAGTTGAACATTTTTTAAATGATTTTCAAGGTTTTTGGGATTATGTTAAATTATATAAAAATGTTTCAAATATTTTTAATAGAAATAATCATTAAGATATTTACAAATCAGTATATATTAATTTACTATTGACAATAAACAGATTTTATATTAATATTAAATCGCCGACTTGCTTAGTGGCAGGAAGGAGGTTGCAGAATTGCACGATTTAATAAAATTGCTTAAGCTTATATTAATTTACTACATAGTAAAACATTTAAGTGATTAGCATAAGAAAAGACTAGGATTGCTTTGGTAGGCTCCTAGTCTTTTAAGTTGCTTTTTGCACGATTAATTTTTAATTGCTAAATATATATTAACACAGACTTCACCATATGTCAAATTTTTCAAACTATTTTCTCACATAGAACTCCTCAAAATCACTTGATGCCTGACCATTAACCAAGAATTTGACCTTATTAACCTCATTTAACTCAGTAACAGTATTAACAATTGAATAAATCAAGTTATTTTTAAGCATACTATCATCTTTATTATAATTCAAAATCTCAGAAGAAAAATCCAAAGTTAAACATTCTTTATCTAATGAAGCATTTAAAAGTTTAGTATTTTCAGGAATAACAACTTTCAATTTATCATTTTTGGGACCAGAAATTAAAAGTTCAACCAAAGTATTATAAGGTGATTTTATTAAATCTTTTACATTTACAAGTCTTGCCTCTGGCTTTAAAAGACCTGTTTCTTTATCTGCAAAATATAAACTTACAATTGTTTCTCTTGACTGCTCATCCGATATTTCCTCTTGTGGAACATATTCGTTTTGAATTTCATTACTCTTCTTTTGTTTGACAAATTTAATTGCAAAATATCCTATAACTACAATTAAAATTACTGAAATTATAAATAAAATTAAAATTTTTTTATTTTTCATATTCTCCTCCCCATTTCACTTATTTTTATATTCAATAGTATTATTTGTTTGTCCAAAATATGCAAAAATTTAGTAGTAATTTCCATTTTTTAACATTTGACAAATAGCCATTTTCCGTATAAAATTAGGGTGTATAAATTATTTAAAAAACCTCATAGCCCTAACAAAAAAACAGTAATTTATACATGGATGTTTAAACGAGCGAGAGGAGAAATTAATTATGGAAAAAGTTTTACATGTAGGATTAGACGTAGGCTCAACAACCGTAAAAATAATAGTAATGGATGAAATTCAAAACACAATATATAAAGACTATCAAAGACACTTTTCAGACACAAAAAACACAGTATGCAACGTACTAGAAAACTTAGCAAAAATGTATCCAGAAAACACATTCACAATAGCACTAACAGGTTCTGGAGCAATGTCTGCAAGCAAGTTCTTAGGCGTAGAATTCATACAAGAAGTTGTATCATGCAAAAGGTCTGTTGAAAAATATATTCCACAAACTGATGTAGTAATCGAACTTGGTGGAGAAGATGCAAAAATCATATATTTTGGAAAATCAATTGAACAAAGAATGAACGGAACTTGTGCCGGTGGAACTGGTGCATTCCTAGACCAAATGGCATCACTTTTACACACAGATACCGCAGGTCTAAATGAATTGGCAAAAGATTACAAAACGATATACCCAATTGCATCAAGATGCGGTGTTTTCGCAAAAACAGATATACAACCTTTAATAAATGAAGGTGCTGCAAAAGAAGATATTGCTGCTTCAATTTTCCAAGCAGTTGTTAATCAAACAATTAGCGGACTAGCCTGTGGAAGGCCAATTAGAGGGAATGTAGCATTTTTAGGTGGTCCATTAAGTTACTTACCAGAATTAAGAAAAAGATTTATAGAAACACTTAATTTAACACCTGAAGAAGTAATTGTACCTGAAGAAGCCCATTTATTAGTAGCTAAAGGGGCAGCCCTTGATTCCCTAAATACAAAACCAATAACTGTTGAAGAATTGAAGAAAAAAATAGAAAATTTAAGAAATTCCCAAGATAATACAACACATCCAATTGAACCTTTATTCAAAAATAAAGAAGATTACAAAAAATTCAAAGATAGACATGACAAAGCAAAAGTTGCAAGAACTGAACTTTCTACATATGAAGGCGACTGTTACATTGGAATTGACGCAGGTTCAACAACTACAAAATTGGTATTAATTGATAAAGATGGAAACTTGCTATATTCATTATATGGTAGCAATGAGGGTAACCCTCTAAAAAGTGTTATGAATATGCTTAAAAATTTATATGAAGTCCTACCAGAGAAAGCAATCCTTAGGTATAGTGGTGTTACAGGATATGGTGAAAAACTAATTCAAACAGCTCTAAATGTTGATTTAAATGAAATAGAAACAATTGCACATTACACTGCTGCAAAACAATTTGAACCTGATGTAACTGCAATAATCGATATTGGTGGACAAGATATGAAATACATCAAAATGAAAAATGGTGCAATAGACAATATTATGCTAAATGAAGCATGTTCATCTGGATGTGGTTCATTTATAGAAACATTTGCAAAGAGCCTAAACTTAGAAATTTCACAATTTGTTAAAGAGGCAATTGAAGCAAAAAGACCTGTTGATTTGGGTTCAAGATGTACAGTATTTATGAACTCTAAAATAAAACAAGCTCAAAAAGAAGGCTATACAGTAGGAGATATTTCAAGCGGACTTTCATATTCAGTTATCAAAAATGCTATTCAAAAAGTTATGAAAGTTAGGGATACGGCCACTTTGGGAGACCACATTGTAGTTCAAGGTGGAACATTCTACAATGATGCAGTTTTAAGAGCATTTGAAAAAATAGTTGGAAAAGATGTTGTAAGACCAGACATTGCAGGTTTAATGGGTGCATATGGAATGGCTTTACTTTCTAAAGAACAATATGAATCAAACCTAGATATGGAATACACATCAACTATTTTAAAAGCAGATGAATTAGATAAATTAGAAATTAAAGTAACTCATGCAAGATGTAACAATTGTGAAAATCATTGTAAATTAACAATAAATAAATTTAGCAATGGTGCAATACATGTTTCTGGTAACCGTTGTGAAAAAGGTGCAGGTATTACAACAAATAAAAAGAATTTACCAAACTTAGTACAATACAAATATCAAAGAATATTTGATTATAAACCACTTGAAGAACAATACGCAACTAGAGGAACTATAGGAATTCCAAGAGTTTTAAATATGTATGAAGATTATCCATTCTGGTTTACATTCCTTACAAGCCTAGGCTTTAGGGTAATTATATCAGATAAAAGTACAAGAAAAACATATGAAAAAGGTATGGAATCAATGCCTTCTGAATCAGTATGTTATCCAGCAAAAATCTCTCATGGACATATTGAAAATTTAATTGAAAAAGGAATAAAAACTATTTTCTACCCTTGTATGCCTTATTCAAGAAAAGAATATGAAAAAGCAGACAACCACTACAATTGTCCAATAGTAATTTCATATTCAGAAGTACTAAAAAATAATGTTGAAGATTTAAAAACACATAATATAAAATTCATGAATCCATTCTTACCATTTGAAACTAAAAATCTAGTTAAAAAGATAATGGAATTAGATGAATTCAAAGAATATAACTTTACTAAAAAAGAATTACTAGAAGCCGCAGAAAAGGCAGAAGCAGAATATCAAAAATGTAAAAAGGATATACGTGACAAAGGATCTGAAACCGTAAGATATATTGAAGAAAACAACCTAAGAGGAATTGTTTTAGCAGGAAGACCTTATCATATCGACCCAGAAATAAACCATGGTATAGATACTTTAATTACATCTTTAGGACTATGTGTTCTAACAGAAGACAGTGTGTCTGATAAAACAGAAGCAAAACGTCCAATAAGGGTTGTAGACCAATGGGTATTCCACGCAAGACTTTACGCAGCAGCAGACTATGTTGGTAAACACGATAACCTAGAATTAGTACAATTAAACTCATTTGGATGTGGTGTTGATGCTGTAACAACAGACCAAGTTGAAGAAATTTTGTCAAGTTATGATAAAATGTACACATTAATCAAAATAGATGAAGTTAATAACCTAGGGGCAGTAAGAATTCGTATTCGTTCACTTCTAGCAAGTATGAATAAACGTATTGCAAAAAAACAAGAAGAAAAAGCCGATGGTGACTACGGATTAAAGAAAAAAATCTTTACGAAAGAAATGAAAAAAGATTACACAATTTTAATCCCTCAAATGGCACCAGTACATTTTGATTTATTGGAGTCTGCCGTACAAGCCGCAGGTTATAATGCAGTATTACTAAGAGAATGTACTCAACATACAGTTGAAACAGGATTAAAATATGTAAATAATGATGCTTGTTATCCTTCAATTTTAGTAACAGGACAAATGATTGAAGCTCTTGAATCTGGAAAATATGATTTAGATAAAACTGCATTAATTATGTCTCAAACAGGTGGTGGATGTAGGGCAACAAACTATATAGGTTTTATTAGGAAAGCACTTAAAGACGCAGGATTTAGCAATGTACCAGTAATATCATTCAATGTTGTTGGTATGGAAAAAATGCCAGGATTTAAAATAACACCAAAATTAATTGAAGGATTAATAAAATCTGTTGTTTATGGTGATTTATTACAAAAAATGCTTACAAAAAACAGAGCATATGAAGTGAACAAAGGTGAAACTCAAAAACTTTATGATGAGTGGATGGCTAAATGTAAACAAATGGTTAAAAAATCAACAAATAAACAATTTAAGCAAAGTATTTATGATATTGTAAATGATTTTGAGAAAATTGAATTAGATACATCTGTTAAAAAGCCTAAAGTAGGAATTGTTGGAGAGGTATTAATTAAATATCATCCATTTGGTAATAACTACGCTGCGGAAATGCTTGAAAAGGAAGGCGCAGAAGTTATTTTACCTGACTTTATGGGATTTGTTAAATTTATGGCAACACATAAAATTACGTTTAATAGTTTATTAAATATAAATAAAACATCTGCAAAAATAAGTAAAATTGCGATTAAATTAATTGATATATTAGAAAAAGATGAAAAAATTGCATTGGCAAATTCTAAAAAAGGTTATTTACAACCTTGTGATATTTGGCACTTAGAAGATAAAGTAAAAGATGTTTTATCTATTGGAAATCAAACTGGTGAAGGTTGGTTCTTAACTGCAGAAATGATTGAATATATGGAACATGATATTCCTAATATTATTTGTGTTCAGCCTTTTGCTTGTTTGCCTAATCATGTTGTTGGTAAAGGTGTTATTAAAACTATTAGGGAAAAATATCCGGAGGCTAATATTTCTCCTGTTGATTATGACCCAGGTGCTAGTGAGACTAACCAGGCGAATAGAATTAAATTATTGATGACTGTTGCTAAGGATAATTTGCAACGTCAAGAAAATGAGAAAAAGGCTTTGGAGATTGAAAATAAAGATGTAGAAAAAAATATTGAAACTACTGAAAAAGTTTAAAATTGTACTAAATTTTATTTTATAATTAAATTTCTAATATAAAATATATTTATAGTTAATATGAATTTTTTCGTAAATATTGACATATAATAAAATATGTAGTATACTACAAGTAGCTTAAGCAAAATATAAAAAATTCTTAATGTCTTTCATATAACAATAAAAAGAACAGGATGGCGGTCCTGTTCTTTTTAAACTTCAATCACTTTCCAAAAACTCAAGAAGTTTTAATATTAAAATGATTTTTAGTAGTTCCTTAATGTCCTTCATTCGTTCACCTCCTTTCGAAGGCGAACTAATTATATAATAAATATTTACTTATTGCAACTATTATTTTAAATTTTGAAGAATAAATTTCTTCGCTTCCCTATACCCCAACTTATAAAAATAATCCATTTTACTCATATCCAAAAGAGAAATCTTTTTACTTTTAATTTTAATTAAATAATCCGCCCCACTAAGTTCATGTTTTGAAAGTTCCTTACCCATTAATGCAAAAGAACGAACAGCAACATCAACTAAGTTTTTACAACAACTATCATCAACTTCATTTTCAAAAACAACACTTATAACCTTATCAGCACCCAAAAATCTAAGTTCTCTCCAAGGCACATTTTCCCTAATTCCACCATCAACTAATTTTCTATTATTAAAATCACATGGAGAAAAAACAGATGGAAAACTGCAACTAGCCTGAACACAATTTCCAATATTTGCATCATTTACAAAAATTGTATTATCAGAAAAAGCTCTTATTTTAGAAGATGTAAAACAAATTACATCACCTGTATTCATATCAACACTTGGAATTGCAAGTGGCATTTTAATATCAGAAATATTATAAATATTTTTTTTACCACATATTTTATTAATTAATTTTTTTATTGATTTTCCGGAATTTAAACCATCAATTGTTATTGTCCCTGTTAAAGTAATTCCAAAAAATAATTTAAATATATTTTTCAATTCTACATATTTTATTTTTTCACAATATTTTTTAAAAATATAATAAATATCATCTGCTTTATATCCACCTGCATATAAAGTTGCTACTATACTTCCCGACGATGTTCCTCCTATATAATTTATTTCTATTTTTTCTTCTTCAAATGCTTTCAGTACCCCAATATGTGCAGCACCTTTTGCTCCACCTCCAGATAAAGCTAACCCTAAATTCATAATTATCACCTTATATTATTTTATGAAATAAAAATAAATTTGCAATAATTATTTTTATTTTTTTATTTTTATGTTATATTAATAAAGAAGGGATTGATTTAATTGGAACAAAATTATTATGAAATATTGGAAGTAAATAAGAATGCTTCACCAGAAATAATTGAAAAAGCATATAAAACATTAGTTAAAAAATATCATCCAGATTTGCAACAAGATGAAAATAAAAATAAATATGAAGAAAAAATAAAAAAAATAAATGAAGCCTATGATATTTTATCAGATCCAGAAAAAAGAAAAAAATATGATTTAAATTTAAAGAATACGGAAATTTCAATTAATGATTATAATTCATTATATCAAGAAAATATTAATTTAAAAAATAATTTAAATATATTAAAAGAAAAATTAAATTATTTAAATAATATTCAAAATAATTATAAAAAAAATAATTTAAATTATAATAACTTAGAAAATAATAAAAATAATTATACAAAAAATAATATTAATCAAGAATATTCTGATAATTATTATACAGAAAATTTTAATAACTCTAATTCTAAAAATAATAAAAATTATTCTGAAAATAATAATGTTAATTATAATGATATTAATTACACAAATTATTTTTCTAATTTTTTTGTAAATATTAAAAACAAACTTAAAGATTTATTTGCTTTTTTTATTACTATTTTAATTATTATTTTTATTTTCTTTATTTTATGGCATGTTCCATTTACAAAAAATTATTTAATTAAATTATATAATGAAAATAGTATTTTACAATTTTTTATTAATTTATTTTTTGGGCATTAAAATAAATTAAATAATTATTTAAAAAAATAATCATAAAATACTTTATAAAATAAAAAATATTATATATTGGAAATTTTTACTTTTTTCGAATATATAATATTTTTATATTTCAAACAATTTTATAATTTTATAATTTTTCTACTTCTTCTTTTGTTAGCCCTGTTGCATGAATTATCACATTAATATCTATTTTTTGTTGTAATAATTTTCTTGCTACATTTTCTTTTTCTTCTTTTTTTCCTTTTTCTCTCCCGTTTAATTTCTCCTTCTTTAATTCCTTCTTCTCTTCCTTCTTTTATCCCATTATAATACCCTGCATCTTCTGTTGCTTTCTGGTCCATTATATATTTTTCTCTTAATTCTGCTAAATATCTTTCATGCTCATCACTACTTATTTTTTCTAATTCTTTTTGTGCTTTTTTTATTGCTGCATTTTCATCCATATTTACCACCTCTGGATTTTCTATAAATTTTAACCATGAGTCCACTTGTTTCTTTTTATTTTCTTTGTATTTTATGAACTTTGGTAACTCAATTATATACAATTCCATGACATCTGTCAATATAACTTGGCGGTATTCTTCCTCTCTTATTTGCCATTTTGTTTGATATTTTGGGATTTGTTTTAATGATTCTAATTCATAATCTGTTATTAATATTGCTATTGTTTTTTCTAATTTTGAATAGTCCTTTCCTGCCTTTATACTTTTACTAAATAATCTACTCCAGTAAAATAATAATCTTCTTTCTATATCGTTTTTATCTACTACTTGCATCTCTATATCACAATTAATATTACTGTCTATTTTTGCTTTGATATCTAAAATTCCTACTTTATCATCGAATAAATCTTTTTCAAGTATCGTATTATTATCTAATTCTACATTTGTTATTTCTTTTCCGACTATTGAGCTTATTAATGAAGCTGTTATATCCTCATTTCCTATTTGCCCAAATATTCTTTTGAATACATAGTCATTTTTGGGGTTTAATAATTTTACTATGCTGCATTCCTTCTTTCTTTCTTTATTTATTTTTTTTTGAAACTTCGGCAGATTTGCCTTAATTTGAATTAATAAAATTATGTTTGAAATATAATGTAATTATATTAACATAAAAAGTTAATTTATGCAATAGATTTTTTAGATTTTTTTATTTATTTTTTTTATTTATTTTTTTATTTGTTTTTTATTTTAAAAATAAATAATATTATATACAAAAAATTAAAATATTTTCTAATATATAATATTATTTATTTTTTAAAAATCACAAAAATTAATTATTTATTTTATTAAAAAATTTATTAATATTAATTTTAATAATTTTATTAAATAATAAAATAAAAACAAATAAAATTAAAATAATTAATAAACAAGAATAAATTAGTTTAATATCCTTTAATGCCTTATAAAAATACACCAAAATTAAAATACTAATAACACTAAAACCATATTGAAAAATTTTATTATTACTCTTAGTAGCCTCATAATCTGACTTCCAATTTAAATTAGGACGCCATAAATCAACTAAAACCATTAATTCACTATTAATAATATTAAATAAATTAGAAATAATAAAAATTAAAAATAAATAAATTAAATCAAATTTAGGTAAAATAATTTTAATTAAAATTAAAATAAATAAAATTAAAATATTATTAATAATTATTTGTGGCACACTTTTATAAATAAATTGTTTAAACAAATCTACCGGTATAAATTTTAAATAATTTGCATTTTTTCCTTCTCTAGAAATCGCTGTTATAGAAATATTTGATATTGCAAATATTAATTGTATAATTGCAATTACTATACAAATAACATTTAAATCAACCGAAAATTCAATTTTTTCTCCAATTAAATTAGAATTTAAAATTAATTGTAAATTCGGTAACATGGCTATTACTATAATTGTAAGGGAAATTATTAAAATAAAAATTGGTAAAATACATTGCATAAAAAATATTGGATTTTTAAATAATAATTTAAATTCTTTTTTAATATATGATTTTTTAATATTTAATTTTTTTGATTTTTTTTCTATTATATTTTTTTTATTTTTATTTAAATAATAATTATTATTATTTTTTAAAATATTTTTTAAATAATATTTTTTTCCAACAAAAATAAATAAAATAAAAAATAAAAAATCAATAAAAATAATTTTTAATAAATTAAAAACTGAATTTAATTTATTATAATTATTTAAAAAATTAATTGTTGGATTTAATTCCAAAAAATAATTATAAATATTTTTTAATTTATCATAAAATCCACTAAATATTTGCACTAATTCTTCCTGATTTAAATTTTCATTTTTTTGTGTTTTATTAATAAAAATACTTCCAATTTTAAATTCTACAAAAAATACAAATGTAATAAAAATTATTGTAATTATTATTTGAAAAATATCTTTATTTTTTATTAATTTAGATAATTTCATAAATAACATTGTTATTATACTTACAAATAATACTGGCAAAACTGGAAAAATTAATAAAATTATAATTAAATATAAATAATATATTATTCCAGCATATGTACAAATTCCATAAATAATTAATGGAAATAGTGCAAAAATAATTTCCGAAAAATATAAATTAATTACTAATGTATTAAATTTTGAAATTAATAATTCTTCAGTTTTTATTGGCAAAGGCAGTAAAACTTCTAAATCTCGTGAAAAGAAATATACATTTGTACTTGCTAAAATTACTTGAAAAATCATTATTATCATTATTATTAAAAAGAAAAAGTTTAAAAATAATGTAGGTTGTCCAATTTTTACTAATTCATCCACTATCATATAACTCAAATATGATAATGCTACCATAACAATTACCAAAAACCAAATAAAAATTGATTTTTTATTAATTTTATTTGTTTTTGGATCGATTATATATGGATTTTGAAAAGAATTTAAAAAAAGAATTTTTGTTAAATTAAATATATTTTTTATTTTACTCATTTTCTACAATCTCCATAAATAATTCTTCTAATGATTTATTTTCTTTTAATTCTTTTTTCAAATCTTCATATGTTCCTACAAATAATAATTTTCCTTTATCTATAATACCTATTCTATCACATAATCTTTCTGCTACGTCCAAAATATGCGTTGAGAAAAATACTGTATTCTTTTGATTTGCATGTTCTCTCATCATATTTTTTAGTTCAAATGAAGATTTTGGATCAAGTCCAGTCATTGGTTCATCTAAAATCCAGTTTTTAGGATTATGCAATAATACTCCAATTATTATTAATTTTTGCCTCATTCCATGAGAATAACTTTCTATTTTGTTGTTTAATACATTATTTATTTCAAATTTTTCCGATAGTTCTTTTATTCTTTTAACCCTATCTTGTGTTGATACTTCATATATGTCTGCCATAAAATTTAAGTATTCGATACCTTTTAGTTTTAAAAATACATCTGGATTGTCTGGTACCAGGCCTATTTGTTTTTTTGCCTCTATTGGTTCTTTTTTTATGCTTTTGCCGTCTATCAAAATGTCTCCTTTGTCTATTTCTAGTATTCCTGTTATCATTTTTATTGTGGTTGTTTTTCCGGCTCCATTTGGTCCTAGAAATCCAAATATTTCTCCGTCTTTTATTTCTAAATTGATATCATTTATTACTTTTTTATTTTTTTTGTATTCTTTTGATATGTTTTTTATTTCTATCATTGGCATCACTCCTTATCCATATTCTAACATAGCATAGAAAAAAATACAATAACAAAAATTCTACAATATTTTCAATATTGCACAATGGTAATATATAAAAAATTAGATTCAATCGTTTTTTTAATTTTTAAATATTGTAAATGTTTTTTAATTATGATATTATAATTTTTATACTTATTTAATAATTTTAGGAACTGGACTTACAGCAGTATATTTAGCTGTTTTGCCATTAAAAAAAAGAAATATTAAAATATGTAAAATAATCAAAAAAGAAATGATAGTAAAATTATTATCATTTCCTTTTTTATTATTTTATACACTAAATGACATTTTGAAATCGTAATTGTCATTTAATTGCATTATTATTGTTATTTTTTTAGTATCTTTGCTATTCCCTGTCAAGTCTGTAAGTGTTACAGTACATGTATATAAATTGTTTCCTTTTTGTTCAATATTTTCAAATTCAAAATTATTATATTCAAAAAATGCATTTTTTATATAATTTTCAAATTTGTCTTGTGTATCGAAATAATTATTTTTGAAACCATCTGCTATACAGTTATATGCCGTTTTGTAGTCATGTCTGTTTACCATCTGAATGAATTTGTCTATATTCATTTGGACTTTCTTCTCACTTTCTGCTTTGTCATATTCTGTTTTAAATTTTTCAGTTGGAATTGTATATGTGTCAAGTTGTACTGTATAATCCATTACATTTGTTACTTTAAATATATAGTTTCTTCCATATTGATCTTGACATATATATTCTGTATATTCATTAGTTATATTTACCGAATATTTTTTTATAGTCAAATTATAAAGTTCATTCTTATTATTATTAATATATTCTTGAAACTCAGATATACTTCCAAATCTTTTTTTAGAATATTCATCATCAAATTTATCATAAGCATATTGTGAATTATTAACTATTAAGTTTTTAAAATCATAAAAATAATTTTTAGACATTTGTTCATCCGTTGTTTTTGAATATTCAAAAACATTATTTGAATTTTTTTCTATGCCCACATCATCATCTTTACTTAATCGAGTGTAATCAGCATATTGTAATAACTTAATAGAATAAGTCATATTATCAACATCTAAAATAACATTATATAATAATTTGTCATTATTTTGATTTTCTGCATATACATAAAAATTTTTTATATTTTCTCCATCTATAATATACATATCATCAATAGTATAATTACTTCCAACAATTGAAACAAGTTTTTGATATGCATTATTTTGTGTTATTTCATTATCTTTTATAAAACTATTATTTAATTTGTCAAATATAATCTTATTTTTTTCTTCAATATTATTTACACCCATTAGTGTTGAATATGAAATTTCTCCACCTTCAACATAATCATCCTCATTACCTTCAACAATTTCCATATTAATTGCTTTATAAAAACTATCTAAACAATTTTTTACAGTATAATATAATGACACATTGTCAACTTTTTTTATATCAGTATTAATATTGACAACATCTGCTCCATTATCATAAGAATCTTCTGTATCAACATTTTTTTGTTTTTTACTCATTCCTAATATAATTGATATAATCAATATAATAATAATTAACAATGCTACAATTATATATTTAATATATTTCATCAATTTCCTCCATCACTATTTTTTTACTCTAATAATCTTTCCTCTTGCTTTAGTTGTTAAGAAATATGATCTATCTATTGGATCTCCAGAACAGTTCGCCCAATTTTTATAATTACCACAATCATATGCATACAACTTACCACCATCAAGTTTTACAACTATATTAACATGGTGCGTCTTCCCTTCTTGTCTAACAAATATATCTCCTGGTTGCAATTTATTATATGGATTCTCATTTGTTCCCACAGAGATTTCCTCCCAACCATATTTAGCATTCCAGTTAGTATTTAAAAATGCAGAAGTATTATGTTGATAATAGAATTCTTCCTTATATCCCAATTCATATAATACCCATGTTACATAACCACTACAATCTATTGAATGCCCTGTTGGTGGTATACTACCTACTCCTCCATAACTTGTAAATTGTCCACTCGTACATACTTTTTTCCATAAATTTGTAGCAACATTCAATAAGTCTCCACCTGTAGCATAACTATTTGCATCTAATGTTTCTCCTGTACCAGCCACATAAATTCCTTCATGGAATAATTTCCAATTTGCTTGTGACCTTCCATTACTTTCAACATTACTATTAAAATATGTCTTTCCACTTTTTGATTTTGCATTTGAAATCAATGCATCCGTATTTCCATATGTTTTATACACTTCAACAAAATTACCAATATTTCCATACTGATACATTATGCAAGTTAAAGAATCCAATTGTGGTTGAGTAATTTGATCTAATATTCCTGCATTAGATAACTGATTTTTTACTGCTTCTTGATAACCTATGAGTAGTTTTTCCTTAACAGCATCAACAATACTTACACTAATCGTAGATGTACCTATAGCATCATATTGACCAGATGAAATATTTATTCCCTCTTCTGCATATTCTTGAGTATGCCTATACGTTGCACCATTGTTTCCAGTATGGCATACACCATATCCAAAGTTTCTAGTTGCCTTATTGGAATCAACATAGCAAATATACAATGACTTATCTTGAGTTATATATTTAGAAAGATATGATGAATATCCCACTTTTCCATTTACATATTCCCAAACCGTTGTATTTTCCCATGATGCTAAATAATCAAATAAAACATTACTACTTGTAAGTCCTCCAATTGTATTCAATGAACCAGAATCAAATTCACTAAAATCATATTCTTTAATTCCATAATTCTTTCCAGTAACTTTATAAAATAAATATTTAGTCAAGTCAACCATATTGGGACAAGTTTGGCTCATTATCTTCCATAACCAACTCGTAGCATCATCAGTCAAATAATCCTTAGCATCTCTATGTTTTCCTTTTCTTAAAATCTTAACAAAATTATCTTTATCCGCATCTTTATCATCCTTAGGATTACTAACCGGAGTCTTAGAAACATACTTCTGTTCAGAAACAGTATTAGTAGTAGACTCTTTTCTCTCAATTTTACGCTGATATCTATCAACTTTAACATAGGTTGCTGTAACCTGAAGAGGTTGTTCTGTCTCAGTAGTAGAAGATGTACCACCTGAAGTACTAGATCCACCATTATTAGGAGTCAATGTAACATTATCATTTATATTCTTATCAGAAAGAACCGGTTTCTTAGAACCACCATCAGAAGATGGTTTTTTATTATTACCACTAGCACTTGGAACCCTTGAATTACTATCAGTTCCCATAGTCTGTGCTCTACTTGAAGTAGGCTTATGTTTCTCAATATAATCAGTTGTTATTTTAATCATTTCTTTAGCATGATCACAATTTAGCAATAATGCATTATCTTTAGAATTGCCGGAACCTTCTTCTTGTAGCACATACTCTGTCTCTTTAGGATCCATATCTTTTGTATTAGATTCATTTGATGTTACCTGTGCTTCCTGATATGTATATTCTTGGCTATAATCAACTATCCATACATCTGCCTTTGTCAACGCAAATTCTACTCTATTAATTTTATTGACAACAGTATGTGTGATTTTATAATCAGTATCTTCTGTCTCCACATCCGGATCTTTCTTTATTCCAACAGAAGAAGTTGCTTTATCGTCCGGCCACCAGTACCCTTTAGTTGGAACATTTTTCACACCATAAGTAGTTGATGGCGTTACTTCAACATATGTATCAGTTCTATTTTGCTTTTTATATGTGAACACATCAGTATCAGTTGTGGTTGTAACATTATCATAAATAGATATTGTGATTTTACTATTTTCAACCAAATCTGCAAGTTCTGAAACAAAAGCTCTGTCTCTACCAATAACCAATAATGACCATAAATATTTAAAAGGCATTACATATTTTTGAGTTGCATTTTTATAATTAATTTTCTCAGTTCCAATAGATACAGTTGTCTTTTTATAATTACCATCTGAACCTTTATCACTTTCGCTTAAGTCAGGTGCATAATCACTTAAAACCATTTTACTATCATTAGATTCAAGGGTTTCTGTAGTTGTATTCTTGTAAGCAATAACCGCATTTTGTTCCTCATCTAAAGTGAAATAATCTAAAGCCTTATCGTCGCCATTACTAACATAACTATTAAAAGTTTCTGCTTTAATAAATTTCAACATTTTACTTGACCCATTTTGTTGGTGCCTCTCGAACTGAATTATACCATCCAATTTTTTCTTACCATTTGCATCAGTTGCTCCGTCTCCCATTTTAGGGTATTGAGTTATAATTTCCGCATTTAGTAATTTCTCTAGTTCCTCTGGTTTCTTTAAATACTCAGAGTAAACATCATCCATACACCATAATATTTCTGCTTCAGTTAATTCATCTAAACTTGTAACTTTTGGTTTCTTTTTCAACTTTTTATTGATTTTCAAAACATCAATAATTTCCTTGTCTGTCATACCACTAATTTTATCTTCAGAGAATTTTCTATCTATTAATGCATCTTTAATTAATGCATTTTTATCAACCTTTAATCCTCCGCCACTGCCATCATCATAAACAGTTGGTGAAACATTACTTTCGTATCTTGTTGAACCTCTTTTTTCGTCATTATCATTAGTCTGCCATTCTTCTCCATCATTAATTACTTTAAAATAATCCATTGCAGAAATGAAAATTAGTACAAGAATAATTATAATAACAATAAGAAGTTTTTTTGCTTTAAATACAGACTTTAAAACATTTTTTATTTTTTTCTTAATATTTGGTATATCTTTTTCTAAATCTTCCATGTTTCACCTCCCTTTGAATTTGTAAATTTTTGGATTTTATAATTTAACAGGAAAACTTAAAATTCCTTCATAATTACTTTTATCTTCTGTATTTTGATATTCTTCATAATTTAATACAAATTTTGAAAATACCATACTTTTTAAAGATTTTGTTGAGCTATATGGACTTGCAAATTTTATTTTTAATTTATTTGTATATTTACTTTGTATTATTAACTTGTTTTTTAAAATCTCATTACTATAAAAATATGATTTTGCATTATTCTTGTCCAATAAATATACGGATTTAGTGCTTTCCCCTGTATCTAATAAAATACTATTTTCTGTATTATTTTTTACAGATATTGTATATGTTTCATAGTCCATATATGTGTTTATTTCATCTATTGTTATATCAACATTTTTGTATGATGTTGTTTTGTCTTGTGGTTTTGTCCTTCCTACATAATTGTTAATGTTTATTTTATAATCGCCATCTTTTTCAACTATTGTAACATAATCTTGTTTTGTTTGATTTCCGTCAATTTTTCCTGTAGATAATATATCTCCTGTCATTCTTACTTGGTATGTATCTCCAAACCAGTTTTCTATTGTGTATGTTCTTTTTCCTTCATTAAATAAGTCGTTGTAATAAATTCTTTTGAATTCGTCAATTGTTGGATACATTTCTTCTTTGCATTCGTCTGTTAATAAATTGTATGCATTTTCTATGTTTCCTTCGTTACAATATTTGAAAAAATTGTCAATTACATCTGTGTCTTTTTTTAGTTTTTTTTCTGATATTGAGGCTCCAGATACAGCGGATTTGTTTGATACTATGCTTTTGTTGTTTTGCATTATTTCGTTTATTCCGCTTGTATCTTTTTCTTCCTCTTTTTTGTTTTTTGCCATCACGTTTAGTAGTTGTAATAGTACAAAAAGAAAGACTATAATTATTAGTGATATGTACACTTTCTTTCTGTTTTGATTGAAATATCTGATTATTCTATTCATAATTATAGTCCTCCTCTAAATTACTTATTATTAAAAAAGTCCTTTCCATTTTTAAGCAACTTATATGTATCATCAACTTGTTTACGAAGTTCTACTGTCGCACCCTTTACAGTTTGTTGTCTATTATATTCTTCCTGTTTTTGTGCCGTTCTTTGCTTAGCATTTTCTCTATTTCTTGCTAGGATGTCATTTCTTGATTTTCTATCTTCATCTGACATATCAGGTGTTAGATCTGGTGGCACTTCATCTTCAGGAATCGGTGCATAATCTTTTGGTTCTAATCCATTTGCTTTTTCGACTCTGCGTGCTAATGATTTATTAATTTTTTCATCTTCACTCGGATCAGAAACATCCACTTTTAAACCTTCTGTAACCTTAACACGTCTCATAGCATCATTAATATCTAAACCATCTTCTGTCATTTTTTGTACAGCATAAATTTGATTTCCTTCTGTTAGTCCATGTCTAATACATGTTTCCATATTCTCCTCTAGATTTTCTCTACTCATTCCCTCAGTTGCTTTATTTAATTGTCTTTGGAATATAGGATCTTCTCTCTTTTGTTTTATTAATTCATCTTGTGCTCTAATTTTTTGCTCTTCAACAGTTTCATAATCTGCTCTATAATCATCTCTAAATTGTTTTGCACCATTATATAAATTTTCTCCTGTATCTGATATTGATGATGGAATACCTTTTGTTAAAGCATATCCACCAACTCCAGCAGTCATCATGTTTTGGGCAATTTTTGTTGGATCTCCAGATACAATACTTGCAACACCTGCAGCAGTTGCTGCAGCAGTGGCACCAAGTACTCCAGTTGCAACACCTAATGCCCTTCTTATTGGTTTTTTAGCACCTGCTTTTTTAACAAATCTTTTACCAGCTAATTTTCTTGCATTATTCATTGCTTTTAATTTTCTTTTACGATTTTCTTTACGTATCTGTCTAGGATCTGTTACTATTGGTGTATTCGGATTCGTTCTTTGAGAATTTTGCGTTTCATTGCTTCTTCCAGTTAAACTAGAAGGTAACTCATTTCCTGATGATCCATTTCCAGGTAAACCATTTCCCGATACCCCATTTCTTGATGATCCATTTCCAGGTAAACCATTTCCTGTTCCACCTGTTGTTCCTGTTCCACCTATGGCTCCTAATCCTGTTGTATTATTTTCAATTCCTGGTACACCTGCACCAGCATCTTGTCCATTTGCATTATCATTATCACCATTTCCGATCTTAAACATACCGTCCGTATCAACTTTATCACTCATAAAATTAATTTTTCCATCGTCACCATCATCAGAGTCATTTTCACTTCCACCACCAGAAGGTCCTCCTCCACCTTTTGGCGGATGTGGTGGTCTTAATAATTTATTAATGCCTCCCATCATAAGTGCTGCTCCTGCAGGTCCCGCAAACATTCCCGGAGTACCTGCTTTTTCAAATCCAAAGAATTTACGCATTAATTTTTCTGCTGGAGTCATAAATCCGATTGCAACAACTGCATATATTAAGTTTTGACTAGCAAATGTCATTGCAGACCCTATTAATACCATGTACAATATTAAATGCAATGGTTGTATTAATAAATTAAATATGTATTCTTTAAACCACATATTAAATGCTTGTGCTTTTCCATCATTCATTTTATCAATTGGATATGTTAATGCAACCAATGGTGCAATCATTGTTAAAAATGCCATATATACAACCCTTTTTACATATGTCCATGTGAATATCAATGTATACAAAACTAAAACAATATAAATTATTTTATAACCAATACTTGCATATGCATAGTTTGTTGCATCATCATCTTTATCAGTAAGTTGTCCCAACATTCTTGCTTGTTCCGTAAAGTTATTTGTTGGCCAATATAAACTTCCACTACCTTCATTTGTAAATAACTTACTATAATCTGTATCTGTTTTATTCTCTTCAACTAAAATTTGATATGCTTTTTTTACAAGTTCTTTATCTTCAATTTCAAATAATTGCGTACCTCTTGTTACCGCTACATCCCCATCTAATTTGCCTTTTTCCTTTGCTGCTTTTTTTTCATTTTCAGATAATTTATCACTTTCAGTTGTTGAAACAACTGCAGACTGTATAACCGAGGTTACCTTTTTAACAGCAATATTAGAAAATGACATAATATACTGCATTAAAAATAATAAACAAATTGCTACAACCCAATCTACCAAAAGTTGCTTATATTTTGCTTTATCTCCTGCAGTACTTGATAGCATTATTCTAATACCTACATAAACTAATATTGATAACATTCCTACAATTGATATATCTCTTAAGATATTATACCAATTTGCTATAATAGGCCTTAAATTATATGCAGTGGAAGCATAGTATGTTTGGCTTGAACTTTCAATTTTATAAATATCATATGTATAACTAACTTGAGATCCCATTATAGTGGTTTTATGAATAACTATTTTATATTTATCTCTATAATTATATTCCCCCATATCTTTTTCATACTCAGCGCTCATCTCTTCCATTTTATAATCTACACTATTATTAATATCACTAGCATTAAGATCTATTCCGTAAATTTTTTAATTCTTTTTCTATATCATCATCACTTATTCCCGTTTTTAATTCCTTATCTTTAGATGAACTTTCTGTTTTTAAATCAGTCATTGGACTAAAAAAATCAACATCAAATAATGGAATTTGATTAGTAAATATTTCATATGGTGTTAGTCTAATACTCGGTAATACAACCTTTTCACCAAACGTTGCATCAGACAAATACGAAGTTACAGCAAACGTTACTACTCCTGCAACTACTCCTGCTTTAACCACAGTGAATACAGCACTAGCTACTGCAAAAGCAGCACCACCACTTGCAGCAATTAAAACTATTCCCCCTATAATAATCGCTGCCGCAACAATTATTCCCAAAATCTTAGCAACACCATTTGTTTCAGTATCAACAACAATAAAACTACCATCAGTTTGTAATATCATCTTTGAAAGAACAGTGTTAATACCATCACCAACACCAACAAACAAATCCATTACTGCATCCATAAGGTCCCCGCCAACAGAAGCCCTCGAAACCTTAGGCATACAAAAGCTAAAAATTGTAATAAACAAAAGCACAATAATTAACTTCTTAAACAAATTTTTATTTTGAAAAATCTTCATAAAGTTTAAACCTCCTGACATACTTTACGCATTATTTCTCTTCGCAATCTGGTTCAAGTTAGTCTCAACAAACTCAAACTCTTTTCTAGTCGGCATAATCTTCAAAATAGCCGAATCAGCACCAACCTTAAGCAAACCCTCACCCTTTTGGCAAGTAATCAAAAAGTTAGCTTCACCCTCTGAAAGTTTAAACACCTCTTTCAAGTATTGTATTTCAGATTTATCTTGTGCTAAAAATAGTTTAGTATCAGAAGAAGTAAGAACTGCCTGAGCCTCAGGTTTCTCATAAAAATCTTGGAATCTTTGAGAAACAATAGCCAAAGAAACATTTCTCTTTCTCGCACGTCTAGCCATCTTATTCAAGAAATCAACAGCCTCAGGATATGGCAATAACATCCAAGCCTCATCAACTAAAACTCTCTTTTGTGTAGCCTTCTTTCTATCTTCACTATTTTTCTTAACGAATTTTTCCCAAATCCAAGAAAGCAAAATCTGTTGTGCAAGAGGTCTTGCAAATCTTTCCTCCAATTGAGAAATATCCAAGTTTATAAATGGGGCACCTTCTAGTAACTCAAAAGTTGACTGTCCATCAAAATAAGCCATTTGCCCATCATATTCTCTTATGTACTGTTTCATAACTTTTAATAAATAACTGTAGTGATATTGATAATCTGAGTTAGTATTTTCCCTAGCCTTTCCTTGAATTCTTCTATACCACGAACCAATTGTAGGCATATCCTTTTTCTCCTTAGAGAAAATATTACCTCTCATAACCCCTGCAGACTGTTTATACAAACTTTCTGGATTACTATTAATCCCTAAAGCCGCATATTCCTCTGCAACAGACTCAGCAATAATTTGCTTTGTCAACTCATTAACCTCATCAGAACGAGTACTACCTCTAGCCATAGTAAGTAAAGCCTGAGTAACATCCTCTACCTTATTCTCTATATTTAAAGTAACTCTTTCTTTACCAGTTATTTCATCTTTTATAACCTCAGTCTCAACATCAAACAAATTTATAATTGTTTGAGATGTTGGACTAATTACAACATTAATTCCACCCAAACTTTCAGCCACTATTGTGTATTCACCTTCGGCATCAAGTGCTAAACTTTCTATTCCCATTAAAACAGATGACCTTGAAATTAATGTTTTCATTGTTACAGATTTACCTGCTCCAGACTTAGCAAATATAACCATATTATAGTTTGTAAGTGATGAATGGAAATTATCAAATAATATTGGTGTACCTGTTTGTTTGTTAAATCCTAATGGAACACCTGTAGGATGTCCAACTTCTGATGTTGTAAATGGAAATACAGTTCCCATAGAATTTCTGTCAAATGTATGTGTTTTATGTATTTTATCATTCATAAACGGCAAGTTAGACTTAAATGCATCTTCTTGCATTCCCCAAGCCGTTTTCATTCCAACCATTGTTTTTGACATTTCTGAAGATAACAATTTAGTATATCTATCCAAATCTTCCATATTATAAGCAAAAAGTGTTGAGATTATTGAAGCCTCATATAATTTATTAAAACCTGCCGCAATTTCATCTCTTAATTGTTCTGCTTCTAATCTTTTTTGTGAAATTGTACTTTCCCTATTTATATTTCCCTTATCTGCTGCCACAATTCTTTCTGTTTCTAGTTCATTTATAACTCTATTTAAATCGTTTTGAGATTTATCTTCTTTTATAGGATTTATGAATATTGATGTGTTTGTATCTCCAAACATATATAAATCCCTAAATAATTCTGGAAATCTACAAGTTCTTGGAAGAGATGATACAAAAAAACTACGAGCGAATCTTTTTGTATTAGAAATTATCTCTAAATGGTCTATATTTGATGCATCTATTCCTGATGGTGCGATTAATTCTTTTATAGATTTCTTTTTTAATATTGAAACATCTTCTTCTCTATATTCTCTAAATTGATCTTGTAGATCTTCTTCTTGTTGTTTTTGTTTTTTTGCCATCTTCTTCTCCTCCTTCTTTTTCCTTTGTTTTCTTCTTTTTACTATCATTGTCTATTTTTTCTATAGCAGCCTCTGCAACATCTGCTCCTACAGATCTTTTGTTTTCTTCAATTAAAGCCTTAGCCATTTGGTCAATTAATGCATCAAGTTCTGCTTCTTTTTGTCTTACTTTTCTTTGTTTTTCACTTTCTTCAATTACGTCATATATTGTTTCGTTTGCTTTCTTTATTGCATCTTGTTCAATTTTTAAATCAAGTTCTTTCATTCTCTTACTTAGAACATCTGGTGCAGTAGAATATAAGTCTTCATAACCTGCATTTAGTGCTCTTCTTAAATTAAATGTTTCTGATTCGTCTCTGTTATATGCAACATATAATAATTCTGCAAGTTCTGTTGAATCCAATATTTTACTATTTATTCCACATACTGAAAGTGAACTTATAATTGATTGTGCTTTTGTATATAATTCAGAAAATGCTAAACTTGTTATTTCGTCTTGTTGATATGCTCCACTTGAAGCCTCTTCTGGATAGTATGGAATTATTACATAATAGTGTTTGCTTAATATGTTTTTATTTAAACTCATTCTTTCTGTATTGTTGATTATATCAACTCCATATTCGTACAAGTTTCTTTGTCTTATCAATTCATATTTTTCTTTTTTTAATTCTTCATCTGTAAATTGTCCAGAACGAACCTTTTGGTTATATTCCATCTGTTTTGATGCATATTGTTTAGAAATATCGTCAACTCTTTCTTTATATGTATTTATGCTAGCCCCTAAGTTTACAGTTCTTGTTTGTACATAAATTTGAATTGGATATCTTAATGTATTTAAAAATTGTAAAAATCCTTGTTCAACACTATTTTTTTCAAGTCCTGACATCAAATCATAATTGACACCTTGGCATTCTATAACCATTAAGAATCTTTTTCCACCTTTTTGTAAAATCATATTGTCTTCTATTCCGTCAAATTCCATAAATTTAAATATTGATTCTTTTGTGTAGTTTTGTGGTGTTAGAGTTTTTGCTTTTATTTTTGCATTTTCTTCTTGTTGCTTTACAACTTTTTTTTCTTTATGTTCTCTACTTTTTAATTTTAATACTAAAAATACTATGCAAAGTATACATAAAACACCTATCATTATTCCTAACAATATTGTTAATAAGTTTATTAATTGATTACTTTCCATCTTTTGTTTCCTCCTCTGGTTTATATACATATATCTTGTTGCCATTCTTCTTGAATTTTATCCACCTTACAATTACATCATCTATATTTTCTCCTCCTGTTTTTCTCGTTATGTCTGTTGCTGATGATTCTGGTACTTTCAGTGTTCCTATTACAAATCCTATTGCTGCGAATATTAGTGTTATTATTAGTCCAATCATTGAAAAGCCAAGCATTTTTAATATAAAATAAAATATTAGCCCAACGCCTGCTCCAACACATGTGTATATTAATCCTTTTGTGGAAAATATGTATAATATTCTTCCTTCTCCTTTATAATTTCTTGGAATTTCATAGGTTTGCATTTTCTTTTTCCTCCGTATCTTTCTTATTATATTTATACAATATATATTATAACATAAACCTGTGGATAATTGTATAGTTTTTGACAAAAAAAGTGGAAATTTAATATATTTGTAACATTTTTGTAATATCAGTTTTTAGGCCTTTTTCGTCTTTTATATAGGGATATTTGATTTTGACGTTTTTTCGTTTTGAGCCGAAAAAAAAGAATAACTCTCGAAAGAATTATTCTTTGTAATATCTTTATAAATTATTCAGCCATATTGAATATGAATGATGCTATTGCAGCTGCTGCAACAACTAATACGATACCAATTATTAATGGCATAAAAGATTTTTTGTATTCTGCTTTTTCTTCTACAGAACCTAACATGTATTTAACACCTAATACCATTATTATGATAACTGCTGCTATTGCTGCTATATTTCTTATCATACCCATTATTTTACCTGCTTTATCTTTAAGACCTCCATCACTTGTTCCATAAGATGCAGATATATTTTTTGGATCTAATGCTCCACTATCAACAGCAAAAACATTTGTTGCAAATGTAATTAAAACTATAGCCAATAATAACACTGTTAGTATTTTCATTGTTTTTTTCATTTTTGTTTCCTCCCTTTTTATTATATTATATATAAAAATTACCTAGTTTTCTAAGTAAACTTTAATAACAAATTTAAAAATTATTTCCTATTGTTACAACAATTTTCCAAATTCCAAATGCTCCAAATACCACTATACATCCTATTGCAAACGGTACCAAAGCCGCCTTTATTTCTGCTTTTTCTTCTACAGAACCTATCATAAATTTTATTCCCATAATAGAACCTATCAAAACTGCTACAATCATTCCACATATTAATAATATATTATAAATGCTTGAAGAAGCATTTTGAAGGCTACCTTTATCTATTTGGGCTGATCCATCTTTACCTGCATCAATAAATGAATCTCCACCAGAAATTACACCTGATAATGATGTATCTGAACTATAATCCTGTTTTGTATATGTCTTCATATCCTTATTTTTAGTAGTTGTTCCCTGTGTTTGTACTGCCTGTACTATATTTATATTTGATGCTATTGCAAATATTACAAATACCAGGAGTAATATTAAAAATACTTTATTTTTCACTATATTCACCTACTTTTAATCTTTTACAGCATTGTATATAAATGATACAATTGTCGTGATTGAAACAACTAGCACACAACCTATAACATATGGAATTAATGTTTTTTTGTATTCTGCTCTTTCTTCTACACTACCTATCATATATTTAATCCCTATTATCATTAAAGCAATTACTGCTACAACAGCGCTTACATTTCTTATTGCTCCCAATACAACTCCTGCTTTGGTAAATGCTGTTTGGTACTCTGAAGTTGTTATACTTGATGGTTTATAATCACTTGGACTAACATCTGCAAAAACTACACTAAACATATTTGATATTATAAATATATTTATAATCAAAGTAAATAATATTTTTTTTATTTTATGCACTATATCACCATCTTTCCCGTCTATAAATAATTATATCGTATTTTTTTTTATTTTTCAACTTTTTTTCACTATTTTGTTAATTTTACTACATTTTTTTTATTTTCGTCAATGCTTTTTGTCAAAATTGTATAAAAAAACCAGAATTATCTTCTACAGAAAGTTATCATACTATGATAACTTTCCTAGAATATAAAAAAATTGCCCACTTAAAGCGGGCAATTTAAATAAAAATAAATTATAAATAAACTTACTAATAAATAATATTGACAAAAATTAATAATATAATTTTATATAAAAAGGTATGATAATATTTTCTTATACAATTATTCTTTTGTTGCTTGTACGCATCTTCTGTATTCTGGTTCATTTTCTACGCATGTGATTAATGTTATTTTGTCTTTTTCCGTATCTTCTAATGGCTCCCAATCTGTATCTTTTATTATTTTGTTTTCTGTTACAATATAAGTTTCTTCAAATTCATAATATTTATATATTATTTTGTCTCCTTCAACTAATTGCTTGATATTTGCAAAATAATTTACAGCATACCCTCTATTATGTGCCGCAAGCCCTATATTACCACTTGTTTTTGTTGTCTCTTCAAAATGACCAACAAATTTATCCATTATTTCTTTACTTGTGCCTTCAGATATTTCTGCTTTAAGAGATATTTTAGGAATTGTTATTTTCCATTGTGCTTTTTCAATTCTTTCGTTTCTATTTTTTTCTTCTTCTGTAAGTCCAAAATTTTGTGTATCCTTTTCGTTTTCTTTTGTGTCTTGATTAATATTGTTTGATTTCAATTCTACTAAAATTAAGTCTTTTTTAAACAATTTTTCTATTTTCTGTGTATTCATTGGTATTGTTGGTGTTTTATATTGTTGGGTTATAAAAAAAATAATAATAGTTATTAAAAGACTTGCAATATTAATATGTCGTGTTGTATACTTAGTCATTCATTTTGATCATACACCTCCATTATTCAGTTTCGTTTACTTGAAATTTTTTCGAAAAAATATAAGATTTTTAAAGCACTTTGTGCTGTTTGATTAAAAACTATATTTATAATACTACATTTTTTTCATTTTGTAAATAGTTTTTTCTTAGGAACTCTAACTTTTCATCGCAATTTTCGACACTGTTCGACAAAAAATTGAGACATTAGGTTATCCCCTTTGTCTCAAATCTAATTCAAAGTAAAATTCTACACCATTTTCTAAATTTTTTACTCCATATTTATTATCATAATTTCCCATTATGGCTTTTACAAAAGCAAGACCTATTCCTGTTCCTCCATCTTCTCTATGTCTGGATTCGTCTGCCTTATAAAATCTATTCCAAATTCTATTTAGATTTTCTTCTGAAATATTCTCTCCTGTATTAAATACCTTAATGCAAACTTTATTTTCTTCTTCTAGAATTTCATTTGAAATTTTTATATATTTTTCTCCATACATTTCTTTAACATTTTTTATAGCATTTGTTAAGTAATTTGTTAATACTTGTTCTATGTAGAAATCATCTGCAAATACAGATATATCTTTTGTTTCTTCAAATTTTATTTCTGCATGTTTTTCTTCTATCATTACATTTGTTTTTCTAATAACTTCTTTTTCAAGTTCTACTATATTGAATTCTTTATTGTTAAATTCTCTTTTTCCATATTCTAATTTCATTAATTCTAGTAATTGTTTTACTAATTTATCCATTTTATTTGTTTCGTCTAAAATGACTTCTGCATAGAATTTTCTACTTTCTTCATCACTATTGACATTTTCTAGTAGCCCCTCGCTATATCCTTGTATTAATGCTATTGGCGTTTTTAATTCGTGTGACACATCTGATATAAATGTTTTTCTCATTTCATCTATTTTTGATTTTTCTTCTATATCTCTTTCTAGTTCTGAGTTACTACTTCTTAGTTGTTTTATTGTTCTTTCCAGTTTGTCTGACATGGTGTTTATGCTTCTTCCTAAGTCATTTATTTCGTCTTTAGCATTTGTTACCTGGTATTTTTGGCTAAAGTCTAAGTTTGACATTTTTTTAGCAATGTTGTTTAGTTCAAGTATTGGCTCTGTGAATTTTCTTGATACTATTGTTACCATTATTGAAGCTATTAATATGGTAAATCCTGCCATCATCAATAGAAAGTTGTTTGATATGCTAACACTGTCTTTTATTGAGTTTAGTGGTATACGTATATATAAAAAATATCCATTTTCTAATTTTCCAGAAAGCATCATATATGATAGTCCATTTTTAGTATCCCTTTGTTGTTTTATTTTGAAATTATCGTTTGATTCTATTTCTTTTCCATCATTTGCTTTGTCTAATATATCGTTTATGCTTCCTATTACTGTTGAGAAGTTTTTGTTTGTTGTGTATAGGTTTATTCCGTTATTGTCTTTTATTAAAATATCAAAATTGTTTTTTATTGATAATTTTTCCAGTTCTGTTTGTATGTCATCGTCTCTGTTTTGTTTTTTATAGTATTCGTTTATTGATTCATACACTGTTTTTAATGTAATCTGTTTTTTGTATAAGTAGAATTGTTCTAGGGCAAAATTGTTTACTAATATCATAAATAGTATAATTAGTAATACTGTTATGCTTAGTGATAAAAATAGTTTTACTTTTACAGATGATAGTACATCTTTTATTTTATTTAACTTCAAATTTATATCCCACGCCTCTCATTGTTTTTATGTATTTTCCTCTTTTTCCTAATTTATGTCTGATTTTTTTTATATGACTATCTATTGTTCTTGAGTCTCCATAATAGTCGTAATTCCACACATTGTTTAGAATCTTATCTCTTGATAGTGCTATGTTTTCGTTTTCTACTAAATATACCAATAGTTCATATTCTCTTAAACTTAGTTCTAGTACCTTTCCATCTACTGTTACTGTTCTTCCTTCTTTGTCTATTTCAATTCCGCCATAGTCTTTTACTTCTTTTGTATCTCCTTGTGTTCTTTTTAGTATGGCTTCTACTCTGGCTACTAATATTTTAGGACTGAATGGTTTTGATATGTATTCATCAACTCCTAGTTCAAATCCAAATAGTTCGTCTTGTTCTTCTCCTCTTGCTGTTAGCATTATTATTGGCACTTTTGATGTTTGTCTTATTTGTCTTAATACAGACCACCCGTCAAGTTTTGGCATCATTACATCTAATAATATTAAGTCTATTTTTTGTGAGTTTTCTTCATATACTTGTAGTGCTTTTTCTCCGTCTTCTGCTTCTAGTATGCAAAATCCTTTTACTGCTAAAAAGTCTTTTATTAATTTTCTCATTCTTGATTCGTCATCTACAATTAATATGCATTTATTCATACTCTTTCTCCCTTCGTTTTGATTATTGCCATCCACCTTTTATTTTTTTACAAATACTGTTTTTGTATCATATGCCAATTCTACATTTTCTTCTCTTAAAATTTGCATAATTTTAAAATTGATTTTTTCTTTTTCTTCTAAGAAACTTGCATAATCTAATGAATTTGTGTAACTACAAACCATTAAATTCATTCCGTTATCTGTTATATTATCAAATCTAACTATTATTGTATCATCAATTACGTCGTCATGTTGTACTAATAATTCTTTTATTCTTTTTTGAACTATTTGTACTTTTTCTAGCGGAGTGTCTAAGTCTAAACATAGATTTACTTTATTTCTTCTTTTTTCCATTCTACTCCAATTTATTATTGAGTCATTTGCAATAACTGCGTTTGGTATGTTTACTACAGAGTTTTCAAATGTTCTAACTCTTGTACTTCTAAATGTAATGTCTTCTACTGTTCCTTCGTATTTATCTACTTCTATCCAATCTCCAACCACAAATGGTTTGTCTAAAAATATTACTAATCCACCAAATAAATTTTTTGCTGTGTCTTGTGCTGCAAGTGTTATTACAACACTTCCTATTCCTAGTCCTGCAACTAAGCCATTTAGGTTAAATCCTAAATCTGTTATTATCATAAATCCTGCAACTACATATACTAAAACTCTAATTGATTTTAATATGAATTTTAGCATTGAGTCTTCTACTTCTGGATTCATTTTGTCTTTTAGTCTATTTACCATTTTGTTGTTTGTTGTAAGACTATTTGCAATTCCATTTGCAGCTAATATGATAAATGATATTTTAAATAACTGGTCTACCCAATTATTTATCCACGCTCCTGTATTTAGTGGTTGTCTTATAAATAATAATGCTAAATATAGACCTAGTATAATATAAAACACTTTTAGTGGTGTATAAAATGCATTATTTTTTATTGCCTTTTTATTTTTGGTTTTTGGTTTAAATATTCTTACTGTAAAATATGCTAAACTCCTACTTAAACATCTAAATAATATGTATATTAATATTGCAATTAATATGTCTATTATTTGAGTCATTTGTATTCCTTTTATTGTTTCTACAAAACTTCTTATGTTTTCCATATTTAATCTTATCCTTTCTAAAATTGCTAATAAGACTCACCTTTTGGCAACTTATTTTTGTCAAAAAGCGAGTCTATATTGCCAATTTTTATCCCATATAGTCTCTTAATTTTTTACTTCTACTAGGGTGTCTTAATTTTCTTAATGCTTTTGCTTCTATTTGTCTTATTCTTTCACGAGTTACGTTAAATTCTTTTCCTACTTCTTCAAGTGTTCTAGATTTTCCGTCTTCTAGTCCAAATCTTAATTTTAATACTTTTGCTTCTCTTGGTGTTAATGTGTTCATTACTTCTTCTAATTGTTCTTTTAGAAGTGTATATGATGCTGCATCATGTGGTGCTGGACTATCTTCGTCTTGTATAAAGTCTCCTAAGTGACTATCTTCTTCTTCTCCAATTGGTGTTTCTAGTGATACTGGGTCTTGTGCAATTTTCTGAATTTCTACTACTTTTTCAACTGGGATTTCCATTTCTTTTGCTATTTCTTCTGGGGTTGGTTCTCTACCCATTTGTTGTAATAAGTTTCTTGATGTTCTTATTAATTTGTTTATTGTTTCTACCATATGAACTGGAATTCTTATTGTTCTTGCTTGGTCTGCAATTGCTCTTGTTATTGCTTGTCTTATCCACCATGTTGCATAAGTACTAAATTTAAATCCTTTTGTATAATCAAACTTTTCTACTGCTTTTATAAGTCCCATGTTTCCTTCTTGTATTAGGTCTAGGAATAGCATTCCTCTACCAACATATTTTTTAGCAATACTTACAACAAGTCTTAGGTTTGATTCGGCTAATTTTTGTTTTGCTTCTTCGTCTCCCTCTAAAATTCTTTTTGCAAGTTCTAGTTCTTCGTCAAATGTTAATAACGGTATTTTTCCTATTTCTCTTAAATACATTCTTACTGGGTCATCTACACTTATTCCTTCATAGCTTGTGTCTGTAATTTCATCTAGTTTTAATTCCTCTACTTCTTTTAAGTCTTCGATGTTTGGTTCTTCGTCAAAGTCATCTGGTAATAAGTCTATTCCACCTTTTTCGAATTCATCAAATACTTCATCCATTTTTTCTGGATTTACATCATTTAATTTTGTTGCTAAATCACTGTATGTCATTTTTCCATTTTCTTTTGCTTCTTTTATGATGTTATTTATTTTTTCTTTGTCTGTTTTTTCTTTATTTTCTGGTTCTTTTTTTGTTTTTGCTTTTGTTACTTTTGTTTCTTTTGCTTCTTCAACTTTTTTTACTTCTTCTAAATTTTCTTCTTTTTTATTAGACATGAATTTACCCCCTATTTAATTCTGGCTAACGTAATTATTATATTACTTAACTCTTTTTCTAATTTCTTTTTTTCTTCGATATTCGAAGTTTGTTCTAATTTTTCTAATATTTCAAGTTTTCTATTGTTTAACTTGTCCCTTTTATATGCTTGAATTATATCGTCTATGGCTTTTTCTAAGTCTTCTATTTCATAGTCCTCGGCCATTATCATTGTAATTTGATTTTGTTGGTCTTGGTCTAAATTGTCTATTATTCCATTTATATTACTATTTCCTTTTTCAAATTCTTCATACAACTTTTGGGCTATTTTTTGATTTATTTCATCTTGAAAATCTTCCGGTTTTATATTTTGTTTTATTATTTCATATATTGATAAATCTCCTGTTAGTAATATTGAAATTATTGTATTTTCTCTTCTTCTTATTGCTTCTGATACTTCCTTTGTTTCTACCTTTTTATGTGTTACAACTGGCTTTGGTCTTTCTAACACTTTTTCTGTTTTGACATTTTTATATGTTAGTTTATTAACTTCTGCATAAATCGCTTCTTTTGAAATATCATATTCTTTTGCAATTTTTTCAATATATACTTCTCTTTCCATTGTGTTGTCTACTTTTGAAATCAATTTTGCAATTTCATTTAAGAATTTTATTTTGTCGTTAGTATTGTCTAAATTCAACTCTTTTTTTAGTATTTTTACTTTAAATTCAACTACTGAAAATGCTTTGTCTACTGCATTTTGAAAACGCATATTTCCATATTTTAATATGTATTCGTCTGGATCTTTTGCTCCTTCTAATTGCAATACTCTTAGGTCACATCCCATATTTTGCAATATTTCTATTGACCTTAATTTTGCTTTTATTCCTGCTTCGTCAGAGTCAAAACTTAATATTATTTGTTCTGAATTTTTTCTTAGCAACCATCCTTGTTGTTCGGTTAAGGCTGTTCCAAGTGATGCTACGACATTTGTTATTCCTCTTTGATGTAGTGAGATTACATCCATATAGCCTTCAACTATTAATATTTTCTTTGTGTCTCCTTTTTTTGCAACATTTAGTCCAAATAAATGTCTTCCTTTGCTATATACTATATTTTCTGGTGAGTTTATGTATTTTGGTTTTGAGTCATCTAATACTCTTCCTCCAAATGCTATTACTCTTCCTCGTGCATCACATATTGGAAACATTAATCTGTTTCTGTATCTGTCTATGTATTGACCTCTTTCATTTTTATTGACTAAACCTGATTCTAATATTTCTTGTTCTTGGAATCCTTGTTTTTTTAACTCTTGATATAGTTCGTCAAATTTGCCTGAGAATCCAATTCTAAATGATTTTAATGTTTCGTTTGTTAGTTGTCTTTTTTTTACATATTCTTGTGCCATTTTGGCTTGTGGTTTATATAAATTTTGATGGTAGTATTCTGCTGTGAATTCATTTACTTTGTATACTTTGTCTTTTAGTATCTCTCTTTGTGTGTCTCCATTGTTTTGTAGTGTTGGTAGTTGTATGTTTGCTCTTTCTGCTAGCATTTGTACTGTTTCTATAAAGTTTAGTCCTTCTATTTGTGATACAAATGTTATTACGTTTCCTCCAACTCCACATCCAAAGCAGTGGAATATTTGTTTATCTGGTGAGACTGAAAAAGAAGGTGATTTTTCGTTGTGGAATGGACATAGTCCAAAATAGTTTCTTCCGCTTCTTTTTAAGTGCACATATTGTGATATGACATCTACTATGTCGTTTGATTGTCTTATTTCGTTTAATATCTCTTCACTATATCTTGCCATTTTTCCTCTCTTTCTTTCAAATAAACATACTTATATATAATATTCGACCTATTTTACATAAATCCTTCTTTGTTTTTTAAAAATTATTGTTTTGTTATATGCTTTTACTTTCTAATACATTTTTGCAAAAACATGGGGTGGAAAAAGTTTTGCCTTTGTCCACCCTGTGTTTTATCTTATTAAACGGAGTAATTCCTCCATTCTTTTTTTTGCAAAAACATATCCTATCTTTGCTGCTTCTGCAATGTCCTCCGGAGTACCAAAGGTCCCCATATATACATTGGGTTTTATTACGAAGTCTGCCTGTGTTTCTGGCGCTTTCCATGCATTGACATATCTGGATTTCAGGTTTTCCTTTTCCTTTTTAAAGGTTGCTAATACCGTAAATCCATCTGATGGAATTATAGGATTAGTACACATGCCTCCATCCCAGAATTTGTAATTCTTTCCATTTATTTTCATGTGATAATGTTCATATGCAATCGGAAAGCTACAACTTGCTCTGCATGCCTCTCCTAATGTTACTTCAGGGGTTGTTTTTTTGCTAAATACGAATTCTTTTGGAAACAGTAAACTTCCTTGATTTGCAACAATGTACAGTTCTTTAGATAAATTTTTAAACTTCATGTTGTCACAGTATTCATTTACTGTATCTTCGATTATTCGACTGCCTTGGCCTCCTTTTAACTTGCTAGCATCTGAATACTGAACTACATACTTTTGTACCTGTGTCAGTATTTCGTCTGCATGGGTTTCAATTGCACCTAATGTTGCAATTATAGCTCCTATGCTAGTACCAGAATATGCAGATATTTCTATCCGCTCTTCTTCCATAGCTTTCATCACACCTATTGACGGTACTTTTACACCGCCTCCACGTATAGCTAAAATAATTTTTTTCATCTGTCTTCCTCCTTTGGTTATAGCTATCCTTGATACACTTCAATTATCTATATTATAATACAATTTATATTTATTTTCAAGTTTTATGTTAATTATGTATTTAAAATCATCATTTTATTATCTAATTTATTTACCATTTTAGCACATTGTACAAGTTCTTTTGATGTTGATTTTGTAACTTCTTTATCTGGTTTATATTTCATTTTGTGTTCAATACTTGCCCAAAAATCCATTGCTAAAGTTCTTATTTGAAGTTCAACCTTTACATATATCAAATTTTGTGACAATGTAATTGGAACTTCCAAAATCATATGATAACTTGAATATCCGCTCTTTTTTGGATTTTTTACATAGTCTTTTTCTTTCAGCACTTTTACTCCCGGTATTTTTGTAATTAAATTTCTTATTGAGTATATATCTTTTTGAATTGGGCATATTGCCCTTATTCCTGCAATATCATTAATATTTTTAATCATTTCTTTGTATGTATATTGTAAACTCTTATCTTTCATTTTTTTCGTAATACTTTCCGGTGATTTTATTCTTGTGTTTATGTGGTCTATTAAGTCATATTCGTAAAATAATTTAAATTCGTCTTTTAATATTTCTAGTTTTGTATTGATTTCTTTTAGCGCTACTTTATATATAAACATTACTTTTTCAAATTCTTTGCTTTTTGTATCTATTGGTATTTCTATCTCCATTATATTTTCAATTTTCTGTAATTCTTTGTTTGCTTTCATTTGGTTTTCCACCTTTCTTTGGTGTTTTTTAATTGATTATTATTTAATTTTCAATTTTATTTCACCATATTTTTCATATTTATTATATGGGTATTTTAATTTTATATTATTCCCAAATGTTATTTTTTTTGTAAATTTTGTGTGAAAAAGATTTTTGGTTTTTTCATACACAAAAAAAAAGAAAGATAAAATTATATTTATCTCTCTTCATATTCTATTGATGTTGGATTTCCGCTAAATTTTGCACCATTTGTTTTTGGTGTTTTTGTAGCAATCTTATATTTATTTCTGTTTTTTACTGCATTGTTTACTATGTTTATAGTTTCTTTTCTTTTTTGTGTTGGCATATCTTCAATTTTTTCTAATAGTCCACTTTCTTGTAATTGTTTTATTGTTTCATACATTTTCGGTTTTTTTAGAATTTCTGTCATCATATCAATTTTATCATTTTTACCATCTTTTGGAAGTTCTTTTATTGTTTTTATTATTTCGTTTTCCTTTATTTGTGAATTTTCAGACACTCCTCTTATTTGTTCATCAATATCTATTATTTCATCTTTTGTCAATTTCTTCCTAGAATACGTTTGTATTGATTTTATAAATTTATTTTTTTGCTCTTCGTTCATCTTCCTTATATTATCTGATTGAGGTACTATAAATACTCCTGTGTCTTCATACCTTATTCCAATTTGCTTTCCTAATTCTCTATATAGTTGTGTTTCAAATTCTTCTTTTTTAAACCTTCCCTCTTTAGGGTGACGATCCTCTTCTATTTTTTTATATTCTTTTTCTACGTCTGTTGCTAAATTATTTTTTATCATATTTTCTATTGGTTCAATTTTTGTAAATGTAAATATTTTTGTTCCTTGTTTTGTATCACTATAGAAATTTTCGGCCATTTTTTTAGCAATTACTGTCTGCATCCATTTTTTTACTTCTTCATCAATATCTTTTATATCTAAGATTTCTTCTATTTCTTCAATTCTTTCTACAACTTCTGCATCTCTTTTTTGTTCACAGTCCTTATATAATCTTTTTAGTTCACTTTTTACTCCTTCTTTTTTGCTTTTAGAGTCTTCAACTTGGTCTATTAACTTTATTCTATCTATTTCATTTACTTCTCCATTTTCTATTATATTGTTAATTGACTCTATTGATATGCTTGTATCTGCTCTGTTTACTGCTGCTGGTATTATACTATCTGGTATTTCATCATCTTTTGAAATCCTTGTTGCAACTTTTTCAAATACTCTATCTGGTATTTTTTCGTTTTCTAATATATTTGCTAATATTGCTTTTTTAATATCTGGATGAGTTTTTAATATTTGCATTATTTCGTCTGCAGTGTGGTCCATTGGGTCTTTTTCTTTATTTTCTTTTCTTTCTAAATATGCATCTGCTACATTTCCTGCTATTAATTCTGGATTGTTTCTATTCATAAATTTTTTTATTCTATCTGTTATTTTCACCTTATCACCTTATTTCCCATAATAACTATCTAATAGTATTTGTTTTATTTCTGAAACTAATGGAACTCTTGGGTTTGCTGTTGTACATTGATCTTCAAATGCTCTGTCTGCAAGAATATCAATTTTTGCCAAAAATTCTTTTTCGTCAATTCCTTCCTCTTTAAAAGATTTTGGAATATTTAAACTTTCATTTAATCCCTTTATTTTCTCTACTAAACTATTTACGCCCTCTTCTACTGTGTCTGCTTTTAACCCTAATTTTTTTGCTAAATTGCTATATTTTTCGTCTGCAATATAGTATTCATATTTAGGGAATGACACGAATTTTGATGGTTTGCTTCCATTGTATTTTACAACATATGGTAATAATATTGCATTTATTCTACCATGTGGCAAATGGAACTCTGCACCTATTTTATGTGCAATTGAGTGGCTCACTCCTAAAAATGCATTTGTAAATGCCATTCCTGCAATTGTACTTGCATTATGCATTTTTTCTCTTGCTAACTTATCACTTCCATCATTATATGCTTTTTCCAAATAATTCATTACTAATTCTACTGCTTTTTCTGCTAAACCATCTGTATAGTCTGATGCCATATTTGATACATATGCTTCTAATGCATGTGTTAGTACATCCATTCCAGTATCTGCTGTTACAGATTTTGGAAGACTCATAACTAGGTCAGGGTCTACTATTGCAACATCTGGTGTTAATTCATAATCTGCAAGTGGATATTTTCTGTCTTTTTCTTTATCTGTAATTACTGCAAATGATGTTACTTCTGAACCTGTTCCTGATGTTGTTGGTATTGCTACCATTTTTGCTTTTTCCCCTAATTTAGGAAATTTATAAGTACGTTTTCTAATGTCCATAAATTTTAATTTTAATCCTTCAATATCTGCCTCTGGATGTTCATAAAATAGCCACATTCCTTTTGCAGCGTCCATTGGACTTCCTCCACCAATTGCAATTATCACATCAGGTTTAAAACTGTTCATTTGTTCTACACCTTTTTTTATTGTATCAAATGATGGGTCTGGTTCTACATCACTAAATATTTCTGAATGTACATATTGTTGCCTTTTTCTTAAATAATATAAGATTTTATCTACATATCCTAATTTGACCATTCCTTGGTCTGTTACTATAAAGGCTCTTTCTATATCTGGCATTTTTTCTAAGTATGCTATTGAACCTGCTTCAAAATATATTTTTTCTGGAACTTTAAACCATTGCATATTAACTCTCCTTTTCGCAACTCTTTTTATATTTATTAAGTTTACTGATGACACATTTGCTGTTGTTGAATTTTTTCCAAATGAGCCACATCCTAATGTAAGTGATGGCATATTTGTGTTATAAATGTCTCCTATTGCTCCATGTGTTGATGGTGAGTTTACTATTATTCTTCCTGCTTTTAAAGTTTCTGAAAATTTCAAAATTGTGTCTTGGTTTTCACTGTGAATTGCTGCAGAATGTCCGAGTCCTCCAAATTCTAGTAGTCTCTCTGCTTTTGCAATTCCTTCTTCTTCATTTTCAACAATGTAATATGTTAAAACTGGACTTAATTTTTCTTTTGAAAATGGATATTCTCTACCAATTCCTTCTTCATATACAACTATTACTTTTGTGTCTTCTGGTATTTTAAATCCCGCTTCTTTTGCAATTGTATATGGAGATTGACCTGGCACGTGTGATTTTAGTTTGTATCCATATTCTTCTGTATATTCAAACATTGAATTTTGTAATTTTTGTTTTTCTTCTGGATTTACAAAGTAGCTTCCAGATTCTCTCATTAATTTTTCAAATTCTTTATATATGTCTTTATCAACTAAAACTGCTTGTTCTGATGCACATATCATTCCATTGTCAAATGATTTTGATAGTACTAAATCATTTACTGATGTTTTTAATTTTGCAGTTTTGTCTATATAACATGGCACATTTCCTGGTCCTACTCCTAGTGCCGGTTTTCCACATGAATATGCAGAATGTACCATTCCTGTTCCTCCTGTTGCTAATATTAAGTTTACATCTGGGTGGTTCATTAATAATCTTGTTGCTGTTATTGATGGTTCTTCTATCCATAATATGCAGTTTTCTGGTGCTCCTGCTTGAACTGCCGCATCTCTTAAAATTCTTGCCGCTTCTGAACTGCATTTTTGTGCAGATGGATGGAATCCAAATATTATTACATTTCTAGTTTTTGCAGATATTATTGATTTGAACATTGTTGTTGATGTTGGGTTTGTTACTGGTGTTACCCCTGCAATTATTCCCACTGGTTCTGCTATTTCTAGATATCCTTCTTCGTCATTTTCGTTTATTACTCCAACAGTTTTTTCATTTTTGATACTGTGGTATATATATTCTGTTGCAAACATATTCTTTGTTATTTTGTCTTCATATATTCCTCTGCCTGTTTCTTCTACTGCCATTTTTGCTAGTTCCATATGATGCTCTAGTCCTGCCATTGACATTGCTTTTACAATGTTATTTACTTGTTCTTGGTCTAGTTTTAAGTATTCTTCTGATGCTTTTTTGGCTTTTGCAACTAATTCGTCTATCATCTTTTGTATTTTTTCTTCTTCTAAATTTTTTGCCATGAGACTTCCTCCTTGGTATTATTTTATCCTATTTTATTATATATTATTAGAAGAATTTGTCAACTGATTTTTTAAAATTTAAATTTATCCATGAACTGGATTTTTTAATTGATTTTTGGATGATGTTTTTGTCCGGATTTGGACTTTTTGATTTTTGAATTTAAATTTTTTATCGAATTTTAAAACTTTTTAATTTGAAAGTGAATTTATAATATCATAAAATGTCGAGAATTGCAATGTTTTTTTGTACATTTTGTTGTACTTTTCATCGCAATTTTCGACATTTTTTAACTTTTCTATCAAAACTTTTAATTATATAAATATTTTTGTGGATTTACATGCTCTCCATTAATCCTTACTTCAAAATGCAAATGTGGACCTGTTGAATTTCCTGTGCTTCCAACTAATGCAATTGTATCACCTGCTTTTACTGCCTGACCCTCTTTTACAAGCATTTTACTCGTATGTCCATACCAAGTTTCTACCCCATTTCCATGGTCTACTTTTACAAGGTATCCATAAGAACCGCTATATGCCGCAAATGTAATCGTTCCATCTGCTACAACTTTTATTGGAGTTCCTGTAGTTGCCGCAATATCAAGTCCTGTATGTGTTGATACTCTTATTTTGCTACTAACTCCATATCTTGATGATATTGTTCCTGTTACTGGCAATGTTGCTACTTTTATTCCATTTATGTCTGCTATTGATTCTGTTGTATCAATATTTAATTTTTCTACTGTATTTTCTTTTGCAACCTCTAAATCATCAATTTGAATTTCTTCTAGTGCTTTTGTTGTTTTTTCATTTATTGTTAATTCTACTTCATTATTTGATAATTCTTTTATTTCATTAACTAATTTTTCTGCAGTTTCTTCATCTTTAACATTTTCAATCACTTCATTATTTGACGCTATTTCATAATATTTGTAAGTTATTTCTAATTCATTTTGTAATGCTATTATTACTTCGTCTTCATTTTCATCTTGTGACTTGTTCACTAATTTTAATTCATATTCTGGTGTTGCAGTTAATTCTGCACTTTCAATATTTTCTTTACTATAGTTTTCCACATTTTCCTGTATTTTTTCGTTTAATGATTTTTTATTTTCTACATATCCTATAGTTGTTCCTTCTATTTTAACTTTATACATTGGTTTGTATTTTATTAATATTATCGCGATTATAAAACCAATTGCTATTAATGCTATGTTGAAAAATTTTATTGTTTCTTTGGTATAAAATTTTAATTTTTTTATACTAATATACTCCACTCTCCTTTTTTGACGCGAACATTTTTTATTATACTATATATTCTTTCCATTTTCAAATTATGTATACCTTGTTTGACTATTTTTTCTGTTTTTTCTAGTTTTTAATGTTGATTTTTCCATATTTTGCTTATTTTATCTCTGTTTTATTCTTATTTACTTGTAATTTCTCTATTTTTTGATTATGTTAATAGTATTTTTGTCTATTTTTCAGTTTATTTGCCTCTTATTTGATTTATTAGTTTATTTTTCGTCTTCTGTTACTTCCAAACTTATAAGTTAAATGATATATTATTGTTATAAATTTCGATAATATGAACTAGCGAAATGAAAGAAGGTGAAAAAAATGGCTATTGATTACAGTGTAATCGGTTCTAGAATAAAACAAGCAAGACTTGCAAAAAATATGACACAAGAAGATTTAGCAGATAAAATTGATATTTCTGTTGCTTTCCTAAGTAGAGTTGAAAGAGGTAATTCACATATTAACTTAAAAAGATTAAATCAATTATGTGATTTATTAGATGTTTCAGAAGGTTACCTATTAAACGGAGCTTCTAGCAGTTCAGAAAATTACTTAGATAAAGAATTTACAGATTTAATTAAAAGCGTTTCTCCAGAGAAACAAAAATTAATCTATAATGTAGCAAAAACAATTGCAGAAACAGATATGGATGCAGAATAATGTAATTTTATATTAGGAACGTTTTATAACTTTCCTAATATATAAAAAAAGCGTGATTATTTATTTTTGAATAATCATGCTTTTTTTGAATTTGTAATCAAATAAAAATACCAAAATTCTATATTATCAGTTTATTGTTGTACTTGTAGGGCCTGTGCCAACAACCGCTTCTTGTAAAGAACGCCAAGTATTACATCCAACAATTCCATCTGCTGTTAACCCTTTTGACTTTTGATAATTAATTACAGCAGTTTGTGTCGCTGCTCCAAATATTCCATCAAGTCCATTTGTTCTAAATCCTAAGGTATTTAAATCATCTTGTGCAATACAAACATAATTGCTTAAACTTCCTCTTTTTAATTGTGGAAATCCTCCTGTTGAACATGCAGGTGTTCCAAATCTTTTATCAAAATGTACCCATGTTGGTGTCAAACTTATTGGTTCCACATAATACCATACTCCTGAATTTTTAGCAGAACTCCATAGCCTTGTTCTTTGTGTTGGACTTAAAGTTTGGCCAACATCAAATGCAACTCCTGCATAATGTTGGCTTTGGTTTCCATGTCCACCTTCATATGGCCTCTTAAATGCAAATCCTACTGGTATTGGTGCCCCAAAAATATATCTTTGGCTATTCCAACTTTGCATTGTCCTTTTTGTTGTCCATAATATGTTTGATTTGCTAGAGCCTCTAAATTCTCTAACTTTCAATGTTCCATTCGTATTATATGGCATAGGCTCTGCTTCGCCTCTATAATATGTTTCCATTCTATCTGTATCATTATTAAAATCAAAATGGCATACTATTTGTTGTAATAATTAAAACATTCAATCATGCCTTTTCTATATACTTTTAAGAATGTTTTTGAAAACATTCTTACTAAAATTTTTTCTTTAAAACTTAATCCATTTAATGCACTATTTAACACAATATCTTTTGTTAATAATAACTTATTATTATTTTTGATTATACCCTTTCCATCATTTTTTGTAAATATTTTTCTTTGATTTTCGTTTACTATTTCTTTTTTTACTATATCTTTCATAGCTTAAACCTTCTTTCATATAAAATTTGACATTTCATACTTAAAAAGTTATACTGTATATGTACTTATTCTTAAGTATGAAAATTTGGGTTAGAAGAAGATAAAAGATTGCCGTCAAGTATCTTCTTCTTTCTTATTTTATATGAATGAAAAATAATGTCAAGTTTTCCAATCTCGTTTTCGACAAAAAAGTCCGCAAAGTCAGTAACTGTGCGGAAAAATTTTTTCAATTTTTTTATATATCCATATTTAATTCTCTTAGCACTTTTGTTCTCAAATAATTCCAGTTAAGCTTTGAAATATATTGCATTGACATACTACTTAGTAAACAATTTTCTTTTGCAAATTTATTCCACTCTTGTGTATACGGAAATCGTTCTAATTGTTGTGTTACGATTTTCAGTTGCTTATATGACTGTTCATAATATACTTTCATTTCGCTATCAGCAGGATAGCTTATTCTTTGTATATTATTATAATATTCGTTTATTAACTTATCCATTTCATCGCTTATTTTTCTTGTTTCTTCTGCATTTACTCCGTGTTTTTTGATGCTTTTATGCAATTTATTTCTCAAACTCTTTATTCTCTTTACATTATCTTGTTGCATCTTTTTCCTCGTTTTTTCTTTTTAAACCAATAATTTTTTTTATTTTATTCTTTAAAATTATTAAACGTTTGTCTGGAATTATTATAAACATTTCTTTTAAATATTCAAACTCATTCTTACTATGCTTTTGTAATATTTCTAATGTATTTTCTGTTATTTCATGAGAACACAAAGTAAGTGCACTAAATAAACAATTTTGGTGAGCATACTCATCCCACTCTTCTCTTGTCACATACGGATTCTTTTTTATATATTTTATAAATTCTTTTTTACTTTTTTCATAATAATTAATCATATTTATATTATTTACATTATTTTAAAAAATATTCAAAAAAAGTCCCATTCGGGACTATTTCTCTTTTAGTATACTTGTAATTATACTTTCATAACTCTTTTTTGACATAAATTGTAAACTCTGTATGCTTAATAAGTTAAATCTTTTTGCTAATTCTGTATATTGTTTTCTTGTTAGTCTTATTTTTAAATATTTCATCATTTGTAGTGATTTAATATATGCTTCGTTCATATTCATCACCTCTACATATATTGTAGCACATTATGTTAATTTTGTGTGTCGAACGGTGTCGATTTTATATATCTATTTTTTATTGATATTTCAACCAAAAATCAAGCCTTTAAAATCAATTTTAAGTCGTTTTATTTTTCAATTAATGTAATTATATGCCTTGATTTTAAGCCATAAAACGCAAAAAAGAGGTAAATTGAAATTAATCAACTTACCTCATATTTTTATCTATAATTATTAACATTAATATAAGCAATTCTACCCGTCATTCTAACTCTTACCTTATCAACATAAGAATTAACATGTTGCAAAACAATAACAGAAGTATTATCTTTATATTGATATCTTACACCACTCAAATTTGATTTTGAGTATAATGTACACGCTTTTATCTTTCTAGTTGTGTTTTGTGTTACTGATACATTTGTGTAATTACTTTTGTTTATGTATGCAATTCTACCAGTCATATTAACTCTAATTTTATCTACATTACTTGATATGTTTTGTAGTATTGTTATAGTTGTATTTGCTTTGTAATTATACTTATAACCTGTTAAATTTGAATTACTATATAAGATACTAGCTCTAGTTAATTTCTTTGTTTGTCCGACTGTTTGAACAGTATTTAATGTACTTATATCTCTACTTGTATATGTTAAATATATCCATCCTCTATCTGTTTTACCAAATCCATTGCTTTCTGCTAATATAGTTACTATTGAGCCTTTTGTATATCCACCAACTCTTGAATATGATGTACTTGCTCCTGTTCTAATATTCAAACCACCATTTGCAGTAATTCTAACTTGATAATTTACTGTATTTACATTTGATGTTGTGTTATCTATTACTACTGTTGTTGTTGTATTTTCTTTTATGTCTGTTCTATCATTTTTAAAACAGAAGAATTTTTGATAATTAGCATATGCTCTAAAATTTTCTATTGATACATATACTGTATTACCACTAACTGTTGCTTTTCCTCTTCTACTTGCGACATCAAATTTACCGTTGTACAAGTAAGGGTCATATACTTTTATATAATCTCCTTCAACTCCTGTTAGAACTATAAAATGTCCTCCATATGTAAATAAGCCTTGATTACAACTTGCTATTATGTAATGATTATCTTTTAATTTTGCTACTGCATCATCTAATTTATAACATTCACTATATCCAATATCAAATACATCTGCAGTCCATTTAAATGCACTCCAATATGTACCTTGATTTGCTGAACGATAGCCATATTGTGTATATAAGTTTGCCATTGAATCTGGTGTTATATTACCTTTTATACTTGAAACAACCATTGCAGAACTTGTAGGTCCACATCCTGATGTTCCTATTGTTTGTGAACTATCTCCTACACTAGAATACATATTATAACGCCATCTATTGTCTAGTTGTGAATAATATGTTAATCCTGCATATTCTCCTAATTGAACATTTGGTGCTTTTTCTGAGCCTTCATATGCTACTATTCCTTGTTCTTCAAAGCCTTCTGCCTCTGTTTCTTGAACTTCTAATGATTGTTCGTCTGTTTCTGTTAGACTTGGTATTTCTGTACTAGATTTATTATCAATATAATCTAACACTTCATTTACAGCACTATTAATTATTTCATCATTTGACTTATCTTTATTTGCATTGTAAAATCCAAATCCGCCTAATAATCCTACCAAAATTGAAACAATTATTAAAGTTACATTTCTGTATTGTTTATCTTTCATAACTATTTTTCCTCCATTCTAATTTCTATTTTTTCGATGTCTTTCTCTATCGCTTCACATCTTTTATCATGCACTTGCAAAAACTCTGACTGGTTGTCCATGCTTTTTTGCAAAAGTTCAAGTGACTTAGCCGTATTTCTATTTGTATTTTGTATTTCAGTTAAACACTTACCGTTTTGCTCTAATGTTTTTTGCATATCTTTTCTTGTCGTAAACCAGTCATATAAGAACAATGCAACTATTACAAGCGACACACCGAATTTACTTATCATTTCTAACATTTCTTGCATTATCTACACCTCACTTTCTTTTGAGGTTAATAATGTTTCTAAGTCTTTTGCATAATCTAAACTCAATATTGCTTTACTATCTGTTGTTATGTTTGTTACGTTTTTATATGTTCTTGCGTAGTTTAGTTCTTTTGCTACTGCTTTTTGTTCGTCTGTGAATTTTAGCCTTGTTGGTGTTCGTAATTGAAAATACAAAACCAAAGGTTGTCCTGAATTATACATTTCTGATAATTTATTTTTCCACTCTTCTAGAGTTGTTATTGTAGAATTAGAACCTAAACAAAATCTAACATTAGAATGCGTTGTAGTAATATTAACTATATCAAATGCCATTACATCTTGTTCCCACGTAGAGCCTATCTGCTTAAAATAGTTGCATAACCCTTTTGCATCTTCTGGTACTGCAAATTTAGATGATATATCGTAAGGTGAAAAATAAAAAGTAGGATATTTATTACCAGATTTATTCCAAAGCTCTGTTCCATCTAATATTTTCTTTCCCCACACATGAACTTCTTCTTCATTGTCATAATCAAAATAGTCTCCTTCTAGCATTTCTTTTTGAACGGGCATTATGTATGATTGTCCTTCGTGTTGTTCATATTCAGTTAAATTATCTAACTCTGCCCATAGTTGAAACTCAAATACATCAGAATTAGCATTTCCCCATAATTTTATGAAAATTTCTCCGTCTGTACTTGCAGTATATGTTTTTTCGTAGACTTTATTTAAATCAAAAGAAGAACTATTCTCTAAATGTGCAAATGATGCTATCCCTGTATTTTCAAAATAAATTGTCCACGATGTGTCCTGCGTTGGTCTTGAAAATAGTTTTAGTCCAAATTTTATAGTTTGTCCTTTTCTAACTTTAAAACGTGTAACTTCTACTCCATCATTTTTCTTTAAATTCTTAATGCCGTTTCCTGTATATTCGTAGTTATTTCCTAAATTTAAAATCGGCATTATATTTTTATTGCATTTTGTTACTTTAACACAACCTTGTCCAAATTTGCTGTACGGTGTGGCTACTGTGCCTTTTTCTAATTTTATACTATCTAAAATTTCTTGTTCTGTTAATGTATCTCTAGTAGAATAATAAAATACAACTAAATAATTAAATTTTGCAAAATCATAAGAAAAACTTGTTGCATTTGTTGCTATATCTTGTAAATAAGTTCCCACTCCATCTTTTTGTGGATAATCTACAGAAGCAAATACTCCAAATCTTCCACTTGAAACCTTGCTAATAGTTAATTTGTTATATTTTGATATATCAAATATGAATGATTTACCACTGCTTGCCTCGCTAAACTTATTTTCATTTTTGTTTATATATAATTTTGATTCTATATAGTCATCTTTATTAAACATATTCTCATTACTTCCAACAGACTCAATCTCACTTTTGTAATCTGGTGATGGACTTGCTCCGTATTGTTCGTATGTTAAATCATTCACTGATGTATCTAATATTTGATAATATATTGTTTGATTGTTCAGTGTTGTTCCTTTGTATGCTATTATTCTAAATATTGTATAATCGATATTTTCTTGCATATTTATTGTTATATTCTTATTAACACTTGAAAGTAATTCAAATGTATTTTTACTCCAATCACTTGTATATGCCAATATGCTGAGTTTTGCTGGTACTTGTGTACCTGTTATCATTCCTACTATTTTTTTACCTGAACCATTTATTGTTTGTAAATTTGATGAAAAAGTCAAGACTGAGTCTGCCGTTGCAGTTCCATTACAAGTTATTGAGCCATCTTCATTAAATATATATGTAATTCCATCTACTGTCACTTTTTCTCCTGCTTTGTACTTAGCAAGTGTATTTAGATAGTTCTTTCCACTTCTCGTCTCCTGCTCACTGTTTCCGCTTAGTCCAATTATGCTTCTACAGTTGTTACTGTCTTCTACGTGTATGTATTCTCCGCTTGCTTGTCCTCTTATGCTGTTTTGATAAAAGTCTTCTTGTGCTTCTTTTAACTCTTTTTCTAGCTTTGCTATTTTATTACTTGATGTTTCTGTGTTTTCTTGTAGTTGCTCTATATTTGTATCTTGTTGTTTATTCTTTGAGTTTATGTTTAATATATTTGTGTTAACTTCTCCCGCATTTTTGTCTATCTTATCAAAGTTACCATTTAAGTAATTTTCTATATCAAACTTTTCTGTATTTGTTTCTACATTATCGTGTTTTTTTAATTTTAAAAAATCAGTTTCACTCATTTATTTGCCTCCTTTTCAAGAGTTTCTATTCTTTGTATTAAACTTTGTATTAATTCATCTTTTTGTTTGTCTTTTGCTTGTAATTTTTCAATTTGTTCTTGTTGTTCTTGAATTGCTTTATATGCAATAGAAATCATATTATATGTATTTGCGCCAATTTCTTTTCCATTTTCATCTACTGCTGTCAACTCTTTTGAATATTTATATTTATCACCAATTACAAAACCAATACTTTCTTTACTTGTACTATTATCTGTTTTATAATTAAATTTATAAATATCCGTATCTTTTATTATTTTTATTGCATCATCTGTATATCTTTTAATATTCTTTTTTGTTTCTTCTCTTGAATTATTTATAAAAGCCTTACCACTTACATATCCATCAGTACAATTAATTCCTTTATATGCTGTTAAATTTTCTGTACTTGTTATATCTCCTTCGATATAAACATGTTTTCCTGTTATATCTCCAATATCTGTAAACAAACATTCTCCTATTTTAAAACTATTACTTCCTGCTTGATTTGCATAAAAAGAAATATTCCCTAATATATCAATTGCGGGATAATCCACTACATTTTGTGGTCGTATATTCATCAATATTGTGCCTGTTCCTGTATCTTCAAATGTTACATTTCCCATTGCAACATCACCGCTTATGAAAATGTTTCCTGTTTTTATTCCCGTTCCAATTCCATCTAAAATCAGATTACAAGCACTTAAAACTAATTCTCCAGAAGAAGCATCGCTATTTTTAGGTCCTATAGAAAAGTTCTTTATATACAAAATTGGCCAAAACTTTCCATCACTTTTTGTTGTTATTCCCCAAGCCATACCATCAGATATTTCTTTATCATATTCTCCTGCTACCCCAAAACTTATATAATTTTGATTGTCAATTGCATTTACACCCATTTCTCCAAATTCAGTTCCATCTTCTTTGTAAAAATGTTGTCCCGTCTTATCCAATGCCATCATTACCTTTTTGTCTTTGTCCAATATTGCCAAACTTGCATTATTGTTTATTATCATCATTTGAATAAAATCTGATATTTGATTCCAAGCAACTTTTACATGTTCATAGTTTTGTTCTATTGCCGTGCCAAATTTACTTGTTTCTGTATAACCTTTTAACTTGTCATCTGTATTAGAATTTGCACTTTTTATTGCTTCTTGTTTAGCATTTGATGTTTCTGTTTTTGTTGAATATGTTTTACTTACTTCACTTATTGTACTTTCTGCTGTTTGAGTTATTTTATTTTCTGTTTGTGTTTTTGTATAATAATTATTACTTAAATTTTTATTTGTGCTATCAGCTGTACTTTTTGCAGTCTCCGCCGTGCTTTTCGCAGTATCTGCTGTAGTTTGTGCTTTATCAGCCTTACCATCTACTGTTTTTACTTCTGTTTTTACTTCACTTACACTTTGAGTTATTCCGTTTATATCTTGTGTTATTGATGTTTTCTTCTCACTTCTATCTCCAACTTCTTCGACTAACTGTTTAATTGTCCCTTCTGCTTGGTCTATTCTGCTTTGAACTCTTCTGTTTACAACCTTTTGACTTTCTTTTTTTACGGTTGTTTCTTCTTTTTGTTTTATTTGAATTTTGCTAGATATTTGTGCAATAAATCTTCCTTCTAATGACATTTCGCCTTGATAAATAACATTTTTTCCATTTATAACTATTTTGTCTCCAATGTCTATAGCAGGATCTATTATTACTTTTCCTTCAAATGTATTTACTGTTAAGCCTTTTATTTTGTTATAAATTTTTTGAACTTGATCTTCGTCAACAATGTACATATTTTCTTGATTTATCCAAAGATTATTTCTTGTGTTATCTCCAAATTTAAAACTTCTAATGCCATCTTCATATGATACTTTTGAAATTTTAAATTCTTCGCCCCATTTGTATTCTCCAAATAGTTCAAGTGGAATTTCTGTTTCATCTTCACAAAATTCTCTAAAACATAACTTTCCTTCTCTATCAATACAAGCAAAACAACCAGCACTTTCAGCAATATAACTTAGATATTCTCTTGCAGTTACAGTATTGTCATAGACAGAGACCTTTTTATCTGAATTTAAAAAAGAAGTAGAACTCAACTCTACTCCTGCCTTATTACAGATATCTTGTGCAACTTGTAAAAGAGTTGCTTCACCTTTTGATATTAATTCACTACCATCGTAATTAAATTCAAATTTAATCATATTATCTAGTGCTTTTATTGTTATTGTATTATCATCATTATCTGTGTAATCATCTACATTATAGACTCCGTATAGGTATCATTTCAAAACTACTATCATTACTACTTAAACTTTTAACTGATATTCCATTTAACGTTCCTACCAACATTGCATTTACTTCTGCTACTGTTAATGCATGATTGATTAAAATGCCATATTCTACTCTTATTTTTGAAAAAGTTTTTGGCATTTTATCTTTATATAGTTTCATTTCAATATGTTGGCTTGGTGTACCACCTAAACAAAATTCTTCTTCAAATGCATTTCCACCCTTTTTAAAATCAAGTATATAATCGGGATTTATTAATACATCATCTATATAGATATTCATTGCACAAACTGGGTTTTCATATATATTTTGTTTCCATTTTTTACTTGTTTCGTACATTAACTCAACCCCTTTGCTTTATTTACTGTTGCTTTTTGCTGTGCTGTTAATTCCTTTTGCATCAAATTAAAAGACACTTTCCATTTTGATTTGGAAGTGTCTTCATCTAATCCTGTTTTATGCATTTCACTTGTTCTTTTACTTACTCTGAATTTGGCATTTTCTAGCATACCGCCTTGTACGCTAGGACATTTTACTGTAACTATCATCGGATTTTGGTATGTTGCTTGTAAAAGTTCTTCTGCTTCATCTTCTGATAAGTAATCCCATGACATTTCAAGTTTTAGCATTCCAATTGCAATTGGGTTGTCTATTAATGCTCCTGTTACCTTTGATGTATAACTATCGTTGTCCGTATCTTCTATATTGTCTTTATATGTAGATGGTGTTTTCATTAATTTACCATTTAATTTCCATAACATATTCTTTCTTCCTCCTTGTAAAATTTAATAAAATAAGTTATACTTTCACTTATAGAAAGTGAGGTGACTATAATGTCTAACGAACAAAGAGCACATGATATAACAATGCTTTATGTAAAATTATTTGTAAATACAACTTTGCCTGATGAAAATGGTAATATAAATATTGATATTTATTCTAAATACAAAGAAATATATCCTGTTGTATTAGAAGAAGTTAATAAAGATTTTCAACAATAAAAGGTATCAATATGATACCTTTTATTAATTTACTTTTATTACACATTTTCCTGTTCTTCTTGTTTTTTGGTTTATATAATCTATTGTATCATCAAATATTTCTTTACCTAAATATTGGATTGTTACATGTAATGGTTGTCCATTTCCACTATAATTAGATAATACATCTTCAAATGTATCCCTCATTATGTTCTGCGGCGTAACAATTTCTGGGTTTGTTTTGGCTCCTGAATATTCACCTGCTAATACTGTTGTTGCTTCTGTTAATACACCACCTTTAGCAAGTCTTGGTATCTGTGGTACACTTATTGTACCTATCCAACTAAATGGTCTTAATCCCATTATTTCTGCATTTCTTATGTTTCTTAATACTGTATTTAAACCAGTAAATGGTATACGTATTACTTTGTTAATTCCATATATAATTGCATTTACTATTGATTTTAATCCACTTAATATTCCTTCCTTTATACCATCAAATATTCTTCCACCTGTGCTAAATACATTTTTTACTGCTTGCCATGCTTGACTGAATTTGTCTCTAAACCAATTTGCAACATTTCCAAATACTCCACAAATTCCTTGCCACACTCCACTAAAGAATGTTTTTACTGAACTAAATGCATTTTTTATTCCTTGTACTGCATTATTAAATTTGTCTGAAAACCATTGTCCTATATTGCTAAATGTATTGGTAATATCATTTTTTCTGTCTTTAAACCATTGACCTATATTTTGGAATGCCGTATTTATATTTTCTCTTGCTTCATTAAATTTTTGCCCTAGCCACTCTGAAATTGTGCCCCAATTTTTAAATATTAAAATTGCCACAGTAATTGCAGCCACAATTGCCAAAACAACCAATGTAATGGGTGAAGTTATAATTGCAAATAATCCCATTAATCCATTTAATATTGCCTGTGCTATATTCCATAAAACTATTGCTCCTACAACTATTGCTATTGCCTCTCCTAAAGCTTTTAATATTTCAACTGCGACTTCATTTTGTGCTATTGCTTGTAATGCATCTCCTACTGTTTTTAGTATGTCTCCTATTGTTGAAGCTACTATTTCTAGCATTTTTTCTGCCATTTCTGAAAAGCCTGATACTATCGGTTCAATAAACTGTACTATACCACTAAACGCACTTATAATGCCATCTAAAAAAGACTGAAATCCTGTGCTTGAAACTAAATTTAAAATAGCCCCTGTAATATCATTAATCATATTAGCAATTCCTTGTATTAATTCTGTACCATTGTTATCATTATTCCAAGCATTTGCCCATGCTGTCCCTATTTTTCCAATTGAGTTTAATATGTTTGCAATTATCGAATATATTGTCCCATTAGTAAATAATGTTTCTACACTATTCCACATAGCACTAATTGCTTGTCCTATTCCATTAATTGCATTTTTAAATGCTTCTTTTACTTGTGAGCCATATTTATTCCAACTATCAACAAGTGGCTTAAAGAAATCATATAATTTTTGTGATAATGGAGACATTTGATTTTCTATTCCTGACAAATCAAAACTTGGCGATGAACTTCCACCACTTCCACTATCTGAACTATCATTAGATTGTACATTATTTATTTCATCGTGAACTCCTGCTAATTGCTTTGTTTCATTTTTTGCTTTTTTTGCACTTCCAGCCATACTTGCATATGAACTTGCACTTGCTTTTGCAAATATATTCACTCTAAACAATGCATATATAACTGATTGGATTGCTTTCATCATATTATATACTAGGTTTGTAATATAAGTTATAGCTGGTGCTAATGCACTTCCTAGGGAATTTTTCATGTAATCAATGTTGGTTGAAAGTTGTTTTGCTCCGTGCATTTTGACTTGATAACCATGTATGTGCTGCTCCACTCAGTGCTGAATATACTGATTGCATTGAGAATAAAGCACCTGCATATTTTAAAATATGTCCTATACCATTTCTAACACCCGTACTCATTCCTTTTATGTTGTTTGTAATATTTTGAGTTATTTTTGGTAATTCTTTAAAACTACTATTTATATTAGATATACTAGGTTTTACTTGTTCTATTTTTTGTTTAAATGCTCCAAAAAAACTACCCAATTTACTTTGAGTAGTTGCTGTTTTACTTGTTTCCTGCTCTAATTGCGACATTTTATTTTTAGCTTCACTTAATTGTTTATTATACATTTCAATTTCTGTGTATAGTTTTTGTGCTTGACTATTTAATGATGAAAAATCCTTATTTCTTCCTAAGGCATTATCTACTGTTGTATCCATTGCTTTATCATTAGGATTTATTCCTTCTGGCGTTACACTTTTTCTAGTATCATCTACTATTTTATCTATTTGTGGATTTATTACATTTAATTTCATTTGTCGTGCATTTATCTTTTCTTGTAAACTATCTATTTGTTTTTGTATTTGAGATATTTGTTTTTGTGCGTCTTTATTATTAACTTTAATTGCAATTTCGTTGTTTTCAGAACTCTTTTTTAAGTCCTGCATTTTCTTTTTCATAAAATTAACTGCTTGATGTAATTTGCTTGTCATTGCCTTTGTGTCTACTTTCGAAAAAGCTTCTTGAACTTGTTTCATTTTTTCTTTTATTGCAGGTAACATTTTTTCAAATTCTTTTAACGCTTCTTCTACTTTTGCAGTTACTAAAATCTCAACTTCTTCTACGGTCATCTTTATTCCTCCTTCCATATTTTCATTATAAAAAGCACCAGTTAAACTGATGCTCTATTATTAATATATTGATATTTGTTCTTCTTCCATTCTTGGAAGTATTCCTTTTGCTTTCAAAAACTCATACAAAAATAGTCTTCCTTTTTGTGTCCACATCATACTAGTTCTACTTCCTTGTGTTCCGTTTGAATGTGTAAATTCAAATGTCTTTGTTTGCGTATATCCTTTTCCTCTATATTTTTTGTATAATAACCAACTAGTACCTTCTTTATATTGAATGCTGAATTTCTTTAACATTTTATTAAATTCAGGTGCTGTAAATCCATAATCACATGCAATCACATTTACTTTAGTTAAATCATCACATTGCAAAATTCTATCTGTATAATCTGCTTTTGGCTTTAATTCTCCAATAAGTTGGTCTTTTTTATCGTTCTCTGCAAGTAAGTTTCTATTTTCATTCCTTAGATTTTCAACTTTTGCATTTAATACATTCATAGCCTTTAAGATTAATTCATCTTCATTCATATTTTCTTCCCCTGATATGTATCCTCCTGTTTTTCTTATTGATGGCAATACTTCACTTGTTACCCATCTTTTAAATCTTTTTGCATTTGGGAGTTTACTTGACATTATTAAGCTATATAAACCACTTTCGTTTATTACTGTCATTTTTCTATTTTGGCTACCGTCGTAAAATGCGACATCAGATATTTTATCTTCTTCCTCTACATGTTTAGATATTGCATCCCTTGTATTTTTATATCCTAATATGTTTGCTATTTCATTTCCAACAAAATATGGTTCATTATTTATCTCTAAACTTCTAATTTCTCCAAATTCTTCATTTTTAAATATTTGTAATTCATTCATTATATTTTTTCCTCCTCTTATTGTATTTTTACATACTTTCGTTAAGTTCCTTTATTAGATATTCCCATGTTGTTTTGCCTTCTTCAACTAATTGATAAGCATTTTTGCAAATATTATAAACTTTTGAATCAATTCTTTTGTTTATTTGGCTTTCACATTCAATAACATACTTATCAAATTTACTTATTTCTAGTTTTTCTTCTTTGCCTAGCCAAGTTCTCTTTCTTAAATCATTTTCTATCCATTTAACCAATTTTTCTAGTTTTTCTTTTTCTTTTGTTCCGACCCATAGTTCTGCTATAGGTTTAACAAAACTCATTCTCATTTCTGTTTCTTCACAATGAAACATTTCTTTTGTTTTATAAACAATTTTTAATTTTGCCATAATAAAAAGACCTTCCTTTCAATTTTGTATTGAAATTCCAGTCCTACTGTGATACAATATACTTGTAGGAACTAAAATTTCTATGCGTTGGATAATGTGAAAATTTGGCGATGGACACATTATCCTATTTTTTTATTTCTGTATAGACCTTATCTATACCCTCTCTAATTATTTCCGATTTTTTCTTTCCTGTTTGATTACAACAATATTCTAACTTATCTATATCATTCTGTGATAATCTTATTCTTGTATTAAGCGTTTTAGGGTCGTCTGTTGGTCTCCCTTTCATTTTTCCACCTCTCTTTCTGTATCCACATATATATTATAATACGTATCCACAAATGTCAAGATGTATTTTAAAATTTTTTCAAAAAATTTTTATATAATAAAAACACCTACTTTAAAAGTAAGTGCTTTTTTTGATATTTTTTATATTTATCTAAATATACTTATAGGCGCAGAACCCAATTTACCTTTTTTTATTACCCATGTATTACCGCAATTTTGGCAAATTCCTACTGTAGAGTTAATTGTTTTTGTTTTATTTGTTCCTTTAGATTTTTTCCAAAACAAATTAGACATACCTAATGTACATAAAGCCGTAAATCCTCTTGCACTGTTATTTATATGTCCGCCAAATCCGATTCCTTTTTTATTAGTTTGTTGTCCCTCTTCAACAAGTTGAACTTGAACATTTTCACTTCCACATTTTGGACATTTCATATTAATACATCTCCTTTTACATATTATAAAAAGATTATATCACTTTTAGTTATATTTTCAAGTCGAATTTTGTCGAAAATGTATATTTTTTATCATTATCCCTTAAACAATATTCTTTGTTCCTCTAATGTTTGTTCTTTCTCCTCTGTTTTAAATAATTTCTTATAATTATCTCTAATTAGAATAATTTTAGGATTTTTACTCATACTATCTGCTCTTATTAGTTTATTTGTTACCGCTTCTTGTAAATTAATTTCACTTTTTAAATCGTCAATTATTTTCACAAGATGTGTCTGACAATATGCATTTATTTCTGAATATCTGCTATTCCAAAATTCATGTGGTTTCATATCAAAATAGTATGCCAATGGCTCTATAGAATATATTAATTCTATTAAATTGTTAGTTTTTCTTATATTTTCAATGATATCATTTAAACCTTTTAGATTTGAGCCATTATTTCTTTTTCCACTACTCTGTTGGCTGCATTTTCTACTGCTTTTTCCAATAATTTGTCTGTATTCATTGTTAATAATGGATTTGATGTCATTTCCTTTAGTTCTTTCTTGCTCATTTTCTTTTTGAAAAAACCCTCTTCGTTCAATGCCTCTGCTATCTTCGCATATAATTCACTTATAGTTATACCTTCTTCTCTACAATCATCCATAAAGTCATATACTTCGGCTGATGATGTGAATACACTTTCACCATTTTCATTTTCTGCTAATTTAAATATTATTTTTGACAATGCTTCTATATCTAATATAGAATATGCTTTTATAAATACTTCTTCAAAATTTTTATTTTTTAGTAGATTAGCTATGTCTACTATTTTTCTTGTTTTTAGTACTAAATTAATTGTTTTATTTTTTGTTTCTATAATCATTTTATTTTCTCTCCTTTGCAAAAGAGAGAAGGCTTGTGCCTTCTCTTAAATTAAAATTTTGTTGAATCTCCTTCAACTGGATAACCATCTGTTTCTACTACTGTTGAATTTTTAAATACTCTCATTGTATCCTTGATGAAATCCCCATCACTCATTTCTTGTCCTGCTATATCTATAGTACATTTTACAGTTTGAACAAGTGGTTTTGATGCAACTGATGCCGTTGTATCTGGATATTTTAAGAATAAATATATTTCAGTATCTGCATCTGCTATTGCCATCATTGCTTTATGTGTTTCTTGTATAAACATCATTTCTATATCAACAGCTTCTGCTTTTCTTTTGCCTTTTGCCATTCTTTCTTCATCTAAATCTAATGCACTATATGTTTGTCCTTCTTTTAAAGTTTTTAATTGTCCAACTTTTTGAACATAACCTATTTTTGTTTTATCTCCTGTCAAGCTTGTTGCATATGATACTTCTGCTTTCATTGCAACTTGTGGTGTTGTTGCTTGTGGTGTTGTTGCTTGTGGTGTTTCTACTCCCATCTCTAATTCCTCCTTATTATTTTAAATTAAAAGAGGTCGTTATTGAATTATAACGAACCTCAAATGTTATTGTTATACCGTATTTTTGCAGTATTTGATCATATACTGCAGGACTGGTATTTGTCCTTGTAAAATTAAGTTTTTGAAGTTTTTCATCAACTTCATCTGCCATTTTCATTGCTTGACGTTGCTTTTCATTCCAACAAGTTATTGATATTTGAAATGTAGATTTGATTGGAAATGCATTTTCAGTTAAATTTACTGATTTCAAAGGTGTATGTAATTCTAAACAAGGAAATTTACTTGTAGTTGTTGGATTTGTTAATATTTGTTTATACTTCAATGATTCTAGTTTTTCATATACTAAATCGCTAAACTCTAATTCGCTTAAATCTTTCATTACTTACATACCTCCCTTAACATCTCATCTAATTTTTTCTTAACTATTTCTGCATTTTCATTCCTACTTTTAAAACTTGCATCAGCCATAAAGCGGTTGACTTTGCTTCCATGGGCAACATAAAAGTCCATACCTTGAATATTTACAATTGGATAAGGCAATGCTTTTTCAACTTTACTTACTGGAACAAACCATTCTGTGTAACCACTCTTTAAAAAGTGTTTTGATTTTCCTACATGTTCCATCTCAGCATTAGCACCTGTACCAAAATATTCAAAAAACAAATATGAAACTCCATTACTCATAAATTTAGAAGGGTCTGCATAAACTTTTCCCTTCACTTCTTTGGTAGACATATCAATCATTTCAACTAATATGCCCTCTTCATTATGTCCTTTTTCCAACCTTATAGCATAACCTCTAATGTTTTTTAATACATCTTCTGTTATTATTTTTGCAGTTTGTGGTAATTTTTGAATTATAGCATCTATATTTTTAAAATTATGTTTTACTTTTATATTACAATTGAAATTTATCATTGTATTTTCTCCATTCTATATACATAAGTACTTCCTATTTTATTTTTGTCCAGTACTCTATACTCCGGAATAAACTTCTCTAATTTTGAAATATCTTCAAATGATATTCCATTACCTTTTTGTATATCATAATTTTTAGTTGTACGACCTTTATATGTACTATAATCAATCTCACCAGTAGACTTTCTATCTAACTCATTGACATCATTTTGCATATTTAGCCAAGCTTGTCCTTTATATTTCCATACTTTATCTGGTTCTCCATGGTTTTCTATTTCTTCATATTCGGATATATATACTTTTGTTAAATCTCGTAATAGCATTATTTAATCCTCCTCAAACCAGATTTTATAATGTCATTTCTTAATTTATCTATTATATCTTCAAATGATGTTGAAATAGAACCTTCATTACGACTTGTTAAGCCTTCTGCTCCCCTTGAAAGATATATTGCTTTTACTGTTTTTTTAATATATGGAAATAACTTCTCATCATTTTTTTGTCTATTAGAAATATCAGAGGCAATAGAGCTTACTTCCTCTAATATTTCTTTTAATACATTTTTGTCATCTTTATAATTAGCTCCTAAATCAGCAATTATTTTATCTATATTATCGTCCATTTTCTATTGCCTCCTATTTTTTTCTAAGCCATTGAAGTAATTGTTGTCATTCCTGCTTTTTTTGCTTTATTCTCTGAATTAACTTCAACAATAATTATTTTTTGACCTGTTGTTGCTGTTATTTCATCTGTTCCATTCCAAGCTGTATATCCAGATGTGCAGACAGCATCATAAGCTGGCATTGTTGGATTAGCTGCTGTTTTATATTTATAACTGTTTCCTGTAGATAGTGATGGTGTAACAGTTATTTTTGTTTTTCCTGTTGATGTTCCTGCTTCTGATTCTACAGTTAATTCTGTAAGTTTAGCATCTGTTACATAGAATATAGTATCTTCCATTAATGCTTTTGTTCCTTTATATAAGAAATCTTCTAATGCTACGGCATCATCGAATGGTACTTTTTCTGCTCCATATTCTGATACATAGAATGGTTGAGCTATAGCTCCATCCATCATTACAACAGCTTTTACACCTTCTGGTAATCTTGTTGATTCATAAACTCTAACAGAATCATACATACCAATTGCTTGTTCCTTTGGATCTGTTCCGTTTGGTAAATCGTCAAGAATTTTTTTCATTCCTTTTCTGTATTCGCTGTCAACAACAATTACTAATAAATCTGATTCTATTCCATCAATAAAATCATTTCTTAATGTTCTTGCTTTTTGTAACAAAGTATCAATTGTATCTTGAATATTGTCTTTTGCTTGTACTTCTGTTCCTTCTAATACTTTGGCAAAAAATTCTCTATCTAAGTATCTTATAATAGCTGATTGATGATTTACTTTTCTTTTTTCAGCCATACCATCAATACCATAAAGTTTTACGTCTTTTCCTTGTAGTTCTTCTACAATTTCTTTATCAGTATCTATAACAACTTTTACTGGTTTAGCTTTTACTTTATCTCCTTTACCAGCTGCTCTTGCAGTACCTTTGTCTTTTAATTCTGCATTTACAAATCTTTTGTATTCAATTACTCCACCTTCTGGATTTCCTGAACCATTTTTTGCTTTGATTTGTTCTGATATTGCTCTTGATGCAACATTTTCTAGAACTCCACTTAATACTTGTTTTAAATTATCTTTTGTTTTACCATCTTGTAGCATTATGTTTAATGCTTCTTGTGTAATTTCTCCCATTTTTTATTCCTCCTATTTTTTAATAACTTGATCTAGCTATTGATTTGCTTTTTGTATTATCAATACCTGTTTTTTGTATTGGAGTATCTTCTTTTAATCTTTCATTTACAGCTTTTTCAACAGCTTTATTAAAAGCATTTGAAACTTCTTCTATTTTTGAATTAATTTCTTCTGCCTTAACTGTTTCAAAATTAAAGAAAGTTAATAAAGATATATCCAATCCTTTTTCACTTGCTATTTTTGTTGCTTGTTCTTTTAATTTATAAGCATTTAATTCTGCAAGTGCTTTTTCTTTGTCTGTTCTTTCTTTTTGTGCTTGATATTCAAGTTTTTGTTCTTTGTTCATTTTTGCTAACTTTTCTGCTTCACTTTTTTCACTGTTCATCATTTCTTCCCAGTTTGTTTTTGCTGTGTTTATAGCTTTTTGAACTCTTTTGTCAAATTCTGCTTGATTCTTTCCATCTTTCAGAAAATCATCAAATGTAACAGGATTGTTGTTTGCTCCTGTATTGTTTTGGTTATTTGCTCCCACTGATTCATTATTTGCCCCAGTATTAGCATTATTTGGATTGTTATCTTGTCCTTCCATTCTTTACTCCTTTTGCCCCAGCCATTGCTAAAAGCCCCAGCCATTGCGAATTTGTATTCTGTTGTTCTTTATAGCCTGCAATCAGTAAAAAGGCATAAAAAATAGGCGTACGTCTACGTCTAAAATTTATAATTATAAAATGTTAATAACTTATTTATCTTTTTCTTTAACATTAAGATATATCGCATATCCTACTATTCCTGCTAATTCTGTTAATATTGTGGCTATTACTCCACACCAAAATGGATTTATATACATATTATTTTTCCTCCTTATCCTTGGAAATGAAAAATCTTTCTATCTCTATTACAGGTTTTTCACTTACTTTCTGTGTAAATTTCACTTCGGTTACAAATTCTATTTTATTTTCATTTATTAATATATTAGTCATTCCACCGTCGCTTTTTATTTCTAACGTGTCACCTTCTTCTATAATATATTTTTCCATTACTTTTATTGGCTTTTTTTCTTGTATCATTTTTTAACCTTCTTTCCATAATAAAAGCACCTACTTTTTAGTAAGTGCTTAACAATATTATTTATTCAATTATTTCATGTTGTTCCAATCTATAAGCTCCAATATTAGCTCTACAATTTTCTTCAATATCTTTATAATGTTCTTCTAAATTCACTTCTCTGTCTTTTACATGTTTATTAGTTTTTATTAACTCTATAAATCTTTTTTCTGCTTTTTCTTTTTCTTTATATATTTCTAGAATCCAATCAATATAATCATCATACTCTTCTTCATTGTTTTCAAAAATTATATATATTTTCATTTGTTCAACTCCTTTTCTAAATATTCTCTATATTCTGCAAAACTATTCCATTCTTCATAATTAAAACCTAATGGTCTTTTGCCATTTTTTTCTATATACTTATGAATTAACTCTTTTACATCATTTGGTATAATCATTATATAACTTCACTACCTTTTCTTTAATTTCTTTCAACCCTGAAATACTATTAATTATATCTAATGTATCCTTGTTATTTGTTAGATATGCTGACATTATATTTGCAGACAACTCTTTTTCTATTCTTGTTGTATCTTCAAGCCAATATCTGTTTGAATGATTATAGTTTCCTGATATTTTACTATTTGTTATAGCAGAAAAAATATCACTTAATGTCATATTGTCTTCATATTTACTACTAGATAACATTTTGATATATTTATCTTCATCTATATCTATTTGTAATCTTGTTCTTCTTAATTCGTTATCTATATTTAATTTATCAGATATATTATTTCTTATATCTATCATGTGTATAATTTCATGGCTTAAACTTTCTGATAAATCATAATATCTAAAATCTGAGTGATTTAGATTTATGTATATTTTATCATCACTAACACTATATCGCATCGGAACATTCAAGTTATTATCTATTTTTGCATTGTTGCTTGTTAGATATTTATTAAATAGCCTTTTTACATTTGGATTTAATTTCGTGTTACTTAAAACTTGTTTAATATCTTTACTTATTTTTGGTATATCTAGATTATACTCTGTTTTTTCTTGTTTTTCAACTGGTGGTAAATACATTATAGTTGACCTGCAATAATGAAAGTGATGTTGTATTGGTGGAAGATTTAAGCCTAGTACCAATCCATTACATCTAATTCTTTGTATTGTTAGCTCTTTTTGTGTCTCACCATAATATCTGTCAAATACATTTTCTTTGTTAATATAAAACTCTTGATTATTTAAACTATCACACATTAGAGTTGTTTTGTTATCTTCTACTGCAATAAATCTAACTTTTGAATTATCTTCCGTTACTTCTTTTATTCCTTCTACCTTTGCTAGATTATTTAATCCAATCATTTGCAAATCTGCTGCACCTGATATCTTATCATTATTTATATTAAGTTTTTGATTATTTTGTCTATTTATTATTGTTTGAAACTCACTAGAATCGATTTCTAGGTTTTTTTGTTGTTGCATATTTAGAATTGCTTGTTTGTATATTTGTTGTGTATTATACTGCATTGTTGATTCAATGTACTGTTTCCAATTAAAGCCACTGTAATTAGGTTGATCTAATAATGCAAGAAACAAAGCCATCGTTAATATTGATGGCTTTTTCTTTTTGTTGACCTCTTGTTGACCCTGTTCGTAATAATAATTGGCATCTTCATACATTATTTGTGTTTCTTGTTCTGCAAGTTTGTTTTGCTCTTCTATATATGAACTGTAAATAAGTAACTCTAGTATTTCACTATTCTTTACTCTTGTTCTCTTATAAATATTGTTTGCTAATACAGTAAAATAGCTATTATTCTTTAATAAGCCTTGTTCTTTCCATTGTTCTATATATGTATTTATTCTTTTTTTAGTTTTATTATCAGCAATATTATAGATGTTTTCGGTTGTAAAATTAAATGTATCAAAGATTTCTTGAAGTCTGTTCTGTGTTTGTTTTGATGTTTTATTATATAGTTGTTTTAACTGTCTCATATAATTATCATGTACTTTCCACATATAAAACACCTCTATTCTTTATTGATTTGCTTATTACCAACTTTTGTTTGCTCTTTCTTATTGTATGCTGTTAGTTTTTGTACTTTTTGTGTATCTGTCAAATCTGTTACTTTGTCGTCCTGTTTGTCTTCTTTGTTATCTTGCTCTACTCCTGTTTGTCCCATCATTTGCATTTGTTGTAAATTCTTTTGAATATTCTCTTCATTTTGTTTATCCATTTCAGCAATTTCTGATTCTGCATCTAATCCAAATGGTAAATGACTTATAATTGACTTATCACTTATTAAGCCTCTTAATTTTAACCAAGCATTTGTTAAGCTTTCTGTATCTGTAGGCAAATTACGTATTAATATAACATCTATATCTCTAAAGTCATACTCTTTATTTTTCTTTAAATTAATTCTTGCTGTTATCATTTCCCACATTCTTAGGTATTCTTTCCTAAATAAATGATGTGCTTGTTGTAATACTTGTTCTAAAGGAAAAAACTTCTTTTCTAAAGCTGCTGCATTATCAGCATCAGTGAAACCTTGATCTGTTACATTCGGTACTCCTGAAATCATAAGTGCCATATCTAAACATGTTTTTTTATGATTTTCTGATGCAGTATCATTTATATCCTTTATGATCCAGTCTATGTCGCCTTCTTTGTCTGGTGTATAAAATACTTTAGCATTAAGAATAGCTTCATCCTCTTGTACTCTTGCAGGATTTTTTGTCATTATTACATTTCCTTCTTTATCTTTTTGCTCTTCTCCTTTATCATTCAAAAGTGGTATTAACGGATCATTCATTGGAGAAAATCCTGTTACTTTTAATTTTGCATTATCGTTATAATCAAAAATGTTTGCATTATTTTCAATTACTTTTTCATTTTTGTTTATTAGAGTCATAACATTTTCAAAAAAAGCCATTCCATAAGGGTTTTCTACAGCAAAGCAAGGCAAATCAGTCCATCTTACGGGTTTATTGCTACCATCTACTTCTTCAAAGTTATATTCAGCATTTTCAGTAATTGTTTTCTTTTCTATACCATCTACAAATTGTTTTTTGTAATCTTTGGTTATTATTTCTAAATGTGTTTCAATTCCACCTGTAGCCGTATTTTCATACCAACATCTTAATAAGCCTATTTTTGTACTTGGTACGTCATAATTCCATATTGCTACTGTATTTAAACTTGAAACATTTGCATATACCTCTTCATTATATTTGTTTTCATATACCAATCCATAGCATGCTCCTGTAGTAATATAATCAAGTACACAGTCATAAAAAAAACTACCATTGTCATTATATTTTGCAATATAATCAATAATAGCTTGATAGTCCTTTGGATCATTCTTTTCTCCAAATATTCTTTTAAATATTCTATTTAAAATCCCTTTTTGAGTTTCATTTATATTTTTTACTTTAAACTGAGGTTCTTTTCCTCCAAAATATCCACTTGCAATAATACTTATATAATATTCAAGTGCAACAACAACGTCTTTTTTATCATACTTTCTTGTAAATCTATCTTGTAAGTATTTTCTATGCATAAATATTGGCAATGCTTTTCCCCATAACACACTTATATTTTGATTTATATTTGCTTCATTTAAAAACTCATCTTTATATTGTATTTTTTCTACAAAACTCATTGTTTTTCTCCTTTACATTATACTGTTATATCCAAATTGTAATTTCTTTTGATTTATGTATTTCTCTATTGCATATCTCATTGCGTCCATCAAATGATTGAAATCATCTATTGGTCTATTTATCTTGTTTCCAAACTTGTCCTCGTCCCAAGTATAATTACTTATTTCTGTTATAAAATTTACACATCTAGGATGTATTATTATTTCAAAGTCTTGTATAAATTGAATACCATTATTTATACTGTCTTTTCCTTTTAATGCACCTGTAATATGCCTTAATCCTAATCCTCTTAATTCATCTATTGACTTTGGTTCTGCACTATCTGCCGTTATCTTTTCTTTTGAATAACCCATTTGATTTATTTGGTCATATATCGCTTTGTTACTCATTCCTTTTTGATATATTTCATCATACACATAAATCTTTTTGTTTTTTAAATCTATTGCACCACAAAATAGTGCTGTCGGGTCGTTTGTATAACCAAAGTCTAACCCAAAAGCACTATCTAAGCTTCTTATTGTATTTAATTCAAATTTTTCTTCTTTCCAATTTTCATATACTAATCCATCAACTATACCCCAGTTACCTAATCCTGCAACTTGATATCTTCTAGGATTATTTTTTTTCATTCTTTCGAACACTTTCTTGTCTGCTTCATCTAGCCACTCATTACACATATAGTTTGTTGTCATTGCTAATACATCAGCATCTTGAGTATCGAAAAATCTTTTTTTAATCCAATGATGTTCATTCCAAGGATTTAATGTTATTGTTATTTGTTTGAATAGTCCTTCTGGAACTTCTCCGTCTTATACTTTCATCTATTACATCAAAATCAGATTCTTTTGTTATTTCGTATGCTTCTTCAATCCATAACCAACATAAAACACCAATATCTACTGATATTGATGTTACTTTTAATGGGTCGTCTAATCCTCTGAAATATATTTTCTGTCCTGTAGGTTTGTATGTCATTTCTAATGGACTTTCTTTTATCTCCCAAAAACTATCTACTTGTAATCTATGTATTGCCCATTTAAGTTCTGTAAAACAACTATCCTTTAATGTTCTAAATGTCTTTCTAATTACAAGTGTATTAGCCTCTTTGTATTTCATCATGTTACTTATTATCCATAATGCTGTTGTTTTTGACTTTTTACTTGCTCTTGAGCCTTTGCATACTCTATATCTACATTTACAATGCCAATATTCTGCATAGCCTTTTCCAACTATACTTTGCAATGATATGTTATTTACTTGTTGTTGTGTATTTTTGTTTATTATTTTATTCTGTAATATCATCTGTTATCACCACTGGTATATTTCCAGCAACTTCAACTTTTTCTTTAAATGTACCATATCTTTTTCCAAGTAGTTCTGCACATTTTGTTCTATCTTGTAATGAAGCATCTAATCCAAATTGGTCTTTTTCTTCTCCTCGCATTACTTTTGTTAAGTATTGTAACACTTCATCTTGTGAAGCAATTCTTTGCTCTTCTTTTTCTTGAAGTTTTATTTTTATAAATTTGTCTAGTTTTGACAAGTTTTGCGAACCTATTCTATTAAGATTTTTTCCCTTATATCCAGCTTTTTTGCAGGCTTCTGTTGCATTTGCAGTTTCTATATAGTAATCAATAAATCTCTTTTGCATTTCTGTTAATGAGTTATATTCCTCTTCTATATTTTCATATTCCATCTGCCTCACTTCCTTTTCTATGTTCATCTATTAGATATTTCATTACATCTACTTTACTATAACATTCTTCTTTCTGTTTGTATCTATCTTGTAATTCAAACTCATCTGTTTCTTTGTTATATATTTCTACTTGTTCTTTTTTTAGTATTTGATATTTAGTACAATACTTACAATTCTTTTCACTATAAAATTGGAAAGTATTTATTTTATATATTTGTCCTTTTATAGATAAGGCATATAATAATTTGTTTATGTTTTTATTTATATTCATTTTTTACCTCGAAATATTTGTCTACTATATTTCTTATAATATCATGCGAATTTGATATTATATCAACTACATCTTCTTCATTATAATTTTTATCTTGATGTGTTATATATGTAATTATGTAACAATGCCCTAATTCATGTAATAAAGTGCTTCTTTTCCTATCTGGGCATAAATCTTTATCCAAAAATATTGTTTGTATATCTGCATATGTTAATCCATAATACTTGCCATTCAAGTCTGGATTTTCATAATGTTTTTTTAGTTCTTCTTTCATCTGTTCTTGTGATAATTCTTTTATATACCATGTTTTATTATTTATCTTAAATTTCATTTAATTAAGCACCTCTCTTTTATTCTATAAGGACAAAATACTTTACCTTCTCTTAAATTAGTAATTTCTAAAAAAGAACAGTTTTTACACTGTTCTGGTAATTCGTTTTTTATTTGTTTTAATTTGTCATTGTCTTTATATTTTTGCTCTTCATCTATCATATTCAGTACTTCCTCACAACTGTCAAATTTACATACTTTACATTTTTTATTCCCATTAGGGCATATCTTATTATCTATTAAACATTGAATCATATCTATTCCTCTTCTGCGCATGTTAATTTGCCATCTATTCTTCTTACTATTTTACAGTCTATGTTTTTTTTACAAGTGCTGCAGTTATGTTCTTCTTTAAATTCTTCTATTTCTTCTTTTAACATATCTTTTCCTCTTTTCTTTTATAAACACTACGAAATATGTAAATTATATATAATTGCACTCTAGAACTGAACGGCTACTATTTGCCGCTCTGCTATATATGTTTACATACTTCGTACTATCAATAAATATTATATTTGGAGGGTTTTCATCTCCTGCAGTTCCGAAGAAATCTGCACCGCTTTCTTGGCTTGAGAACTTAGATTCGAACTAAGAATAACAAGGTCAAAGCCTGTTGTTATACCAATTTAACTATTCTCAAATATATTAGAACTCGCTAGGAAAGTTCTATAAAAGTTTATATAAAAAATAAAATAAAAGGTGCTTTCCAATGAACAATTTAAAAATATATATTAATTACCTAGCATATTAATAACATAATAAAAAGAATAGACATTTAAAACATCTATTCTTAAAAAGTGGTTTACTTGGATTTGCCTTTCGGCTTTTTTACTATTGCTATTATACTATATATATTTGTATAATACTACGTACTATACTACGAACTTTTTATGAACTCCTATATATTTATCATTTTTTGAGTTGCTTTATCTATTATTTTTTGTATGTATCTCGGTGTGCAAGTTCTTTGATACATATCATAATATAATGTCCTACTAATGTTTTCCGCCGTTCTTCCATCTATGTAATATGCAACTAATAATTCTCTTTCTTTATATTTAAGACCTATTAGTCTATCTTCAACTGCTTCTACTTTTTCTCTTAGTTTTCTGACTTCTTCTTCTAATTCTTCTATTTTGTTTTCTAGTTCAATTCTTTTTGTGTCATTTTCTTCTACTTTTCTTGATACTTTGTCACTTATTTGATTTTTACTATGTATATCTTGATTATCTCCGTATGAAGATGTCATATTCGTGTCAGAATCGACATATTTCAATTTTATTCTTGAGTTCTTTAATTCTTTAAGTTTAATATTTAATCTTGCTTTATTTTCTTTATATTCTTTTAATAATACTATTAAGTCTTCTCGTGTCATTAGTGTACCTCCTTATTTATTATATTCTTCTTTTATCTTTTTCTTAATTAGTTTTAACGCTATCTCATAAGCTTCATTTTCTTCTTTTAGACTATTTTCATCTTGTCTTAATACTTTTATTGTCTCTAGTAAGTTATTGTTTAAATCTAGTTTTTTCTCTATTAATTCTTTTGCTTTTAATAGATTTTTTATTGTTTTAGTCATTTGTATCACTCCGCTTCTTTTATATACTCTATTACACCTCTTTAGATTCTCTTTAGAAACTCTTTAGATGTAGTATAATTTATTAATTAACTTCTATTTTACTATTTTAAGATTATCTAATTCTCTTTTGATTTGTTCTATTCTATCATTTAATATAAGCGTATCTGAGTCTTCCCATTCCTGCCATTCTTCCATATCGACTATATCTCTCAATAATAAAACTATTGTATTTATAGTGCTTTTTCGAGAATCGTTTGGTGCTTTTAAAGCAAATACTACACTTATATATTCTTGATTATTTCCTTCCATTACTTCACCTCTTTTGCTTTATTTTCAAAATATTGTTTTATGCACTCTTTGCATTTTTCTTTATCTTCAAATTCATTGCATTTTTCTTTTTGTCCCATACACCTGCAAATATCTTCATCTATATCATTATTATTAATTGTTTCAGCCATTAAATCAATTATTTTGTCTTTTTCTTTTAGCATTTTTTGTTCTTTTGTCATATGTTAGTCCTCCTTAACATCTTCAATGTCAATATTTAATAAATATTTCCATAACTTCTTTTGCAACCAATTAAATTTTGTAGAAACTTCTATTTTTATATCCGTTCCACCAAATTCCCTGTTTCCTATTTTTATAATTGATTTACCTCTTTTTCTCAAAGATATTTTTCTCAAAGATATAGTTCCATAATCTATATCAGTTGATGTTTCTATATTATTTTCTTTCACTTGAAACCTCCTATTTTGAACACATATTCAATAACGCTTCTTGATATTCTTCTATTTTTTGTTTTAACTTATAATTTTCTTTTTGCAATTTGTAATATTCTTCTTTATAGTCTAAATCAACGACCTTGTTTTTATCTATTAACTCTCTTATTTGTGTTTGTTGCTTATCTATCGTTTCTTTCATATGTTCAAAATCACATTCTTTTTGTAATTTATCTATATCCCCTGGTGTCATCATTATATCCACCCCAATTCCTTACATTTTTTTATTTATTGCTTGTAGTTCTTGACACATATGTATTCTTCCTCTTAGAGTTTTGGTCTTGTTACTTTCTTTTCCACTTTGATGTTCTAATAATAATTCGTACTCTTCTTGATACTTTATTAAATTATCTTTTACTATTTGCTTTGATATATAATTATTATCAACTATATTTCTATTTTTTTCTTGTATATCTCTAACAGCTTCATATGTTATTTTAGATTTCTTTAATTCTTCATTCTCTTTTTGTAGTTTTTTTATTAGTTTTAATACTGTATCTA
>OLVW01000050.1_pt1 | contig 106041 bp, 101 predicted proteins | sample 1673301 | NCBI WGS metagenome assembly OLVW01 (sample SAMEA3178941, study PRJEB25190) | human gut metagenome
AGCCCTATGGGCGTTATGAGTAAAATACCTCCGGCTAAGCCGGAGGATTTTTATTGTTAATTAATGATAGATGTTTTTCGATTTCTGCTATATGCTATTTCTCACAATGTATAACTTGTTATAAATATATAATGAAACATAAAGATAATTCATATTATCTTTATGTTTCCTAAAAATTATTTATATTATCGGATTATTTTTCGAAACTTCTTGACACCAATTATTATTATTGCAATTTACATAAATTGACATTGCTGAAATAAAATAGTATAATAAGAATGTAACATGTAGGTAATCTTCTTAGAGACAAAAGTAATTTTTACAAAATGACGCTAATAGCAGGAGGAAAATATGGATTTAGAACAAATTAAAGAAAAAATGGAGACGATTTCTTTAGAGGAAATTCTTAATTATCTAGAATATCAAGAAAGACTTAAAGGTATAGAAATGGCATCAAAGATTGGAGTGAGTCAATCAACTTACTCAAAAATGAGAACAAATGAAAGACAAAAATTAACACTACAACAATGGAATCTTATTGTTTTTGACTACATGAAATATCTGTCTAAAGATATGAACGAAGTACAACTTAATCCTAAAATGGATTGGGTAAAACGTATTAATGAACTAAGTGAAAAACTGAAGCAGATTGATAATGAAAGAATAAAAGAGTGTTTATCAATGCTAGAAATTCACGAAAGTGATAACACATTTGAGATTAGGTACAAAGAAGTAAGATATAATCCAATAAAAAAATCAGGTAGATCTCATATTGTATTTTTATCAAATGTTTTATTAGATTTTCTTTCAAAAATACTAAATATTTTGAATGAAGAAAAAAATAAAATAATGATAAAGGAAGAATATGGAGAAAATTTCCAAAAAGTAATGAAAGCGTTTATTTATGCTATGGACTTAAAAAGTGATATTCTTTCATACTAATCCTAAAAAAGAGGTCGCAATTTGCGACCTCAAAACTTTTCAGATATCTATATTGGGTTTATACTTTTCAAGCCACATATTAACCTGGCACAAATAAGCCATAAGTTGAGGACCAGTCCTTGGATGTCAGAAAACAATACGGACAGCTAACCGCTGATACTGTAAGAAAAGTAGAAAATACACAATCTGCAAAAATGAACGTTTTTTATAAAAATAACGAAAAATAATATAAAATATGTGATTACTGAAATAAATTGTTATTAAATAACAGTTTATTATGATAATATAAAATAAAATTATACTTGACAGTCAATACTACATAATATATAATACAAATATATTTATTAGTAAATATATACATAAGCGAGAACGGAGTGGTATTATGGAAAATGCTGTTGAGAAAATTAATACAAATGATAAAATAGAATTAGCACAAAATTCATCAGAGAATATTAAAAATTTAATTTATACTATTAGAGGAAAGCAAGTAATGTTAGATAGTGATGTTGCGATGTTATATCATTATGAAACGAAAAAAATAAATCAAACTGTCAAAAGAAATATTAATAGATTTCCAAAAAAGTTTTGTTTCAGATTGACAAAAGATGAATTTGAATTTATGTGGTCACAAATTGTGACCACATCTAAGTTAAAAGATAATAAATATAGAAGTGCAAAATATTTGCCATATGTATTTACAGAACAAGGTATAGCGATGCTTTCTGGACTTTTAAAAAATGAAATAGCAGTTCAAGTTAGCATAAACATAATGGATGCATTTGTAGAAATGCGAAAATTTTTATTATCAAACGGACAAGTTTTTGATAGATTATCAAATGTTGAATATAAATTATTAGAACAAAATAAGGTATTAACAGAACATGAAGAAAAATTTGAAAAAGTATTTGATGAATTACAAAAAAATGAAAAAGAAGAATTCAAACAAAAAATATTTTTTGATGGGCAGATATATGATGCTTATAGTTTGATAATTGGTATTATAAAAAGAGCGAAAAACAAAATTTTAATTATAGACAATTATATAGATGACAGTATTTTAGAAATGCTACAAAAGAAAAACAAAAATGTTGAAGTTATAATTTTAACAATACAAAATAACAAATTAACCAAATTGGATATTCAAAAATTTAATAAACAATATCCTACATTAAAAATTGCATATACAAATAAGTTTCATGATAGATTTATAGTAATTGATAACAAAGAGTTATATCATTGTGGAGCATCACTTAAAGATTTAGGAAAGAAATGTTTTGCAATTTCTAAAATAGAAGATATTGAATACATAGAAAAGATAAGTTGTGTAGAAGAAGTCAAAACACAATAAAATAATATAAAACATGTGATTACTGAAATAAAATGTTAGTTAATGGCACTTTATTTTTTGCATATTTATTGTAATAATTTGGTATTTATGATAATATAAAATAAAATTAAGAGGCATACAAGAAAAAATCATTATGTGTACAATCTTTAAATTATGTATGTGAAGCTATTTATGATTTTTATATGGTCCATATTATATTTATCATCATAGTTGGTTTATGGTATTAGAAGATTTAATATTATTAATTACTGGAATAATAGCTGTATATAAAAATGATATAAAGAAAATACATAATAATAAAAGTTATAAAGAAAGGTAGGAAAGAATATGAATACTTTTGTTAATTATGCACATAGAGGAGCATCAGCATATGCACCAGAAAATACAATGGCAGCTTTTAAAAAAGCATTTCAAATAGGAACAAACGGAATAGAACTAGATTTACAAAAGACTAAAGATGAAAAAATAGTTATATTTCATGACGATAAAATAGATGAGAAGTCAAATGGAACAGGAAAAATATCGGACTATACATATAAAGAACTATTAGAATTTGATTTTGGAAGTTGGTTTAGTGAAGAATTTGAAAATGAAAAGATAGTTCTATTTGAAGATTTTATGAAAGAAGTATCAAGCAAAGATTTAATTTTAGCAATAGAATTAAAAGAAGAAGGGATAGAAAAAGAAACCTTAGAAATTATAAAAAAATATTATAATAAAGCCAATGTTTTTATTACTTCATTCATATATAATGCATTATTAAATGTTAGAAAATTAGACAAGACTATAAAAATAGGATGGCTTATTAAAGAAGATATAAATCAAAAAAATATATTAGAGTTTATGAAAATTTCTGGAAATCAAATATGTCCACCAGCTGACTTAGTTTCAGAAAATGGAATTAAATTAGCAAGAAAAAATAATCTGGGTGTTAGATTATGGGGAGTTTCTAATGAAAATATAATGTTAAAAGTATATAATTTAGATATAGATGGAATGACTGTAAATTTTCCAGATAAATTAAATGAATTAATAATGAACAATTAAAAATACAGGAATTAATATACGAACATCCAACCGCAATGTTAGATCAATGTGAAATAAAATTTGAATAGCATTTTTAATATAAAATAAAAATGAACCCTCCTTATTAAACTTTTTTGTCTAATAATTTGGGTTCACTTCAATTAGAACCTCTACTTTTACTTAAATTTCAATTTTAGGCTGATACCTCTCAAGCCACATATTGACCTGGCAGAGATAAGCCATCAATTGCGGTCCAGTCATAAGTTGCCCAAACCAAGGGCGAGAAAAAGCAGAACCATCAGTATTCAAAATCTCCAAAATATAATCTCGATTAAGAAGGCTGTTAATAGGAGCATTTTTATCCTTCATAGTATCAGCAAGCATGCCCTTAACTTTAGCCAAATAAGTAGGATTATGAGTCTTAGGATAAGGAGATTTTTTTCTATCAACAATTTCATCAGGCAAGAAATCTTTGCAGATATATCTGAGCAAACCTTTTTCGCGACCATTCAAAGACTTTATTTCCCAAGGGATATTCCACACATATTGAGCTAAACGATAATCACAAAAAGGAACACGAAGTTCAAAACCATTATACATAGCCATTCTATCAGAACGGTCCAAAAGAGTTTGCATAAACCAATTCAAAGTAAGGTGTGAAATCTTTCTTTTTTCAGCTGTTTCAGGAGAATCTGAATCCAAAATCTCAACTTCAGACAAACTCTCATTATATCTATAATCAATATAACTTTTTAAATTAACCTTTTGACCAATAGATGGATTCAAAAGTCTTTGCCTTTCATCAATTGCAATAGACCAAGGGAAAGTTCCACTATTTAAAGCATCTTCGCGGAAAAACCATGGATATCCACCAAAAATTTCGTCAGCACATTCACCAGTAAGAGAAACAGTCATTTCCTTTTTTACATTTTTACAGAATAGCAATAAAGAAGAATCAATATCTGCCATACCAGGCATATCACGTGCAATCATAGCATCTTCTAAATATTCTGCAAGTTCAGGAGTATCAATAACAATTTGATGATGATTTGTGTGTAAATCTCTATTCATTAAATTGATGTAATAATTATCTGAATTCGGTTGAAAATCGCTTTTAACAAAATTTTTATCATTATCCACATAATCAATAGAGTAAGTATCTAAAGGTGGTAATCCATTATCCTTACAATAATTAGAAGCAAATTTTGTAATAATACTTGAGTCAAGACCACCAGAAAGGAATGTACATAAAGGAACATCAGATACAAGTTGTCTAGTAATAGCATCATTCAATAAAAATTTCACTTTTTGACAAGTAGTTCCAAAACTATCTGTATGTTTTTCAGATTTTAATTTCCAATAGCGTTCAATGTGCAAACCATAACTATTAAAAGTAGCACAATGAGCAGGTTTTAGCTCATAAATATCCTTAAAAACTGTAGTTCCAGGGGTATGAGCCGGACCGATTCCAAATAATTCACAAATACTCTGATTATCTAAAATTTTTTCAATTCCTGGATATTCAAATAAGGCTTTGATTTCAGAACCAAAAATTATGCTATTGTTTTTTATTGTATAAAATAGTGGCTTCACTCCAAAATGGTCACGAGCCATAAAAAGTTCTTTTTTTCTACTATTCCAAATAGCAAAAGCAAAAATTCCATTAAGATGATGAACAACATCATTTCCATAGTGAATATAGGATTTTAATAATACTTCAGTATCACAATGACCATTAAAAGTAAAACCATTTTCAGACAAAGTTTCTTTCAATTCTTTAGTATTGTAAATTTGACCATTATAAACAATAACATATTCACCATAAGAATACTTTTCTATCATAGGTTGCTTTCCACCGTTCAGGGTCAATAACAATTAGACGTTTATGACCTAAAGCAACATTTTTATTTATGTAATATCCATCTTCATCTGGACCTCTTTTAGCCAGAGTGGAATTCATATTTAATAAGATATTTTTCTTAGAAGAAACATCATTTTTAAAATCAACAAAACCAACAAAACCACACATATATAAACCTCCGACTTTAATAAAAGTAGCCAATAAAATATGATGACAATTAAAAAAGTGCAAATTTTAATAATATTTATTAGCATTTTTAATAGTATATGCAATTTTTTCAAAAAGTTGCTTTTGAAAAAAATATGTGATAAACTAAATATGTAGTAAGAGGAGATGAAATATATGTACTTAAAAAATATAGTAGGACATTTTATGGTAATAACAAGACACAAATGGGTAGTATTCAAATTATGTTGCAAAGTAGGACAACCTTGGAGAGGTTTAGTTCATGATTTATCAAAATATTCGCCTACAGAATTTTGGGAAGGAGTAAAATATTTTAATGGAAAACATTCACCAATAACAGATGCAAAAAAGGACAAAGGATATTCACAAGCATGGCTACATCACAAGGGTAGAAATAAGCATCATACAGACTATTGGGTAGATTTAAGTGCACCAGATAAAACTCCAATTATTCCATATCAATATGTGGCAGAAATGTTATGTGATAAATTGGCTGCGGGGATGGTGTATAAAGGAAAAGACTGGACTAAGGAATATGAACTGGATTATTGGTTGAATGAGAGAGATAAAACTCTTGTTAATGACCAGGTTGAGGCATTGATTACTGAATTTTTGACGCAAGTTAGTAAAGATGGAATAGATAAAGTTTTAACTAAGAAAAATGTAAAAGCGTTATATAAAAAATATTGTTCTCCTGAACGACGAAATAAGGTTACTAGGGAATATGCGAACAAAGAGTAATTTGATTTGACAATTTACATAATCTCTTGTATAATGTTAGATGTAACTTGTAAACATATCAACAAACTAATTTTGGAGGTAGAAAATGAGTAAAAATATAACGTTATGGAAAGGTGATACGTTTAAAAAGGTTAATCGGCAGGAGGTAATTGATAGAATAATAAAATATAGCAAGACAGATATTGAATTTTCTAAGTTACTAAAAGTAATTATTGGTAAAATTGAATGTTTTGAAACAGTTCTAGTCTATAATGACGGAACAATTAGAATATTTTATGAAAAAGGTATTTATAGTTATCATAGGCCTCCGTCAGATTTTATTAAAGGCCAAGATGCTTTATTGCTTGAAAAAATGCTTTTTACAGATGAAGAAAAAAAGATGCAAAGAAAAAATGGCTTTTTCGTGCTATTGGGTAACAATGAAGATATCAAATTCGAGGGCATCATTGTTTGTATGCATGACTCTTTGGATGATACTATTCAAGTAAAAAGAGGCTTCTATGATAATTACAATGGTCAATACGTTCAAAAGGACGTATTGATAGTTGATTATCTAAAAGGAACTGGAATGGAAAAATTTAAACAGTTTATTACAACAGTTGCTACAGATAGGCTAAAATGTGGCTTTCAAATGCCGGAAGTGGCCATAACGAAAGATGCAATGGACTTTATTGAAAAATAAATGTCTGTTGTTAACAAAGAGATAGTAGTGCTATAATATGGCGCTACTATTTTTCTGTGTATTAGCAAAGATATAATTTTAAAAATAAAAAATGAATAATCTGTAATATTTTATCAAAAAAATGCACTTATAAAGTGAAAGGAGGAAAATGTTATGCAGAATATAGAAGAAATATATAAACAACATTCAAATGCAGTATATAAATATTTATTCTGCCTAACAGGTAATGCAGATATATCAGAAGAACTAACACAAGAAACTTTTGCAATAGCAGTAAAAGAAATAAAAAAATTTAAAGGAAACTGCAAAGTATCAGTATGGCTATGCCAAATTGCAAAATATTTATGGTACAAAGAATTAAAGAAAAAATCACGAAAAAATATATCAATAGAAGAAATTGAAGAGGTAGAAGAAACAAAAACAGTAGAAGATATTATTTGTGATAATGACGATAAAATAAGGCTTTTTAAAGACATACAAAAATTAGATAAAAAATCAAAAGAAGTAGTTTACTTGAGAATAACAGGGAATTTAAGTTTTAATGAAATTGGAGAAGTTTTAGGGAAAACACCTAATTGGGCAAGAGTTACATTTTATAGAGCAAAACAAAAATTAAAGGAGGTAAGAAAAGATGAAAAAAGAAATTGAATGTAAAGTAGTTGAAGATTTATTATTTGGATATGTTGATAAAACTTTAAATAATGAGTCTAAAAAATTAGTTGAAAATCATTTGAAAGATTGCAAAGACTGCAAAGAAAAACTGAATGAAATTCTAGAAGAGAATAAACAAAATGAAAAGATACAACAAAGAGAAATCGACTATCTAAAAAAGATAAAAACTAAAAGCAGAATAAAATCAATATTAATTGCGATTGGAATTATAATATTAATTTTACTTTTATTATATTTAATAAAATTTATAAGAATTTCTAATATAATGTGTAAAGCAGAAAAAAGCTTAAAATCACAAAATTATTATTGTGAAAAACAGGAAAATTCTGGCGAAAATAGTGTTTCTGTTTCAAAAACATATTATAAAGATGGAAAGTATAAAATAACAAATGAAATATATTCAGATAATGGTAAAGAACTTATTTCTACTGAATATGGAGAAGTGAGAAGTGATGAAAGAAAAATAGTAAATGAAAGAGAAAAAATTGTTACAGTATATAAAGGTGATATCTCAGAGACTTTTAATAAAGAAGAAAATGTAAAATTTGATAGATTTCCATTAGAAGAAAGAAAAATGGTTTATGCAAATTTAGGTAAGGCATTTTTGATGTCTATGGAATCAGATTCATATGATTCAAATAAAGAGTATTACATTTTAAGATATAAGTTTGATAAGAGAAATACATGGGAGGTATGGTTAGATAAAGAAACTGGTCTTGTTATTAGAGAGATAAATAGAGGTGGTTCAATAGTATATATTCCGGGTACAGAAATTGTTAAAAAAGAGAGTGATATTATTGAAAAATATAAATATGATTTTGGTATTGTAAATGATGAGGATGTGAGTGTACCTGATTTTTCTGGTTATAAAGTTGAGTATCAAAATTGGAATATGAGTGATATTGGGGAGTAGATAAATTAAATTGACATTGACAATTGGAATAGGTTTTTGTATAATGTTAAAAGTAACAAGGCAGTAATATCAACAAATATTTTGGAGGTAGAAAAATGAGCGTGTACGTAAAAATGACAAAAGAAAAAATAAAAAAAGAAAGTGATTTTGTAATATATAATTATATTGCATCACAGGAAAATGTAACAGAGAAACAACTAAAAGAGGATTTACGGGGAAAATATGGACTTCAACTTAATATAGAAGAAATCCAGAAAATTATATTAGACTATGTGAAATGTGGAATCCTATCACCTAGATTTAGATATTATAAAGTTAAAAGTTGTTGATGAAAAATGTAAGAAGAGAAGTGCCAAACTTCTCTTTTTGCGTATCACATTAATTTTGTATTGAAACAAAACAAAACTTGTGATATATTCATATGGAAAAACATAGGAGGAATAAAAGGTAAATAAAAACACCTTAAAAAAAGAAAATGTACTATACATACATGATAAGATGTGAAGATAATTCAATTTACACAGGAATGACAAATGACTTAGACAAACGTTTTAATGAACACAAAACCAAAAGTAAAAATGGAGCAAAATATACAAAATCACACAATGCAATTAAATTAGAAGCGGCATGGAAAAGCAAAGACAAATCACTAGCATGTAAATTAGAATATCAAATAAAGAATTTAACTAAAAAACAAAAAGAAAACTTAATAAACGGAGAAAAACTATCAACATATTTACATGGAAAAATAGACTGTAGAAGATATAGAAAATGTCCTTTTGGGGATGATTTTCAAAAGAACATCCAAAAGGACACATGGAAGGAGAAATAAAAAATGCCTAACTGGACAAAAGAACAAAAACAAGCAATATATGAAAAAAACTCAAATTTATTAGTGGCTTCAGCAGCGGGAAGTCGGAAAAACGGCGGTATTAGTAGAAAGAATTATAAACAAAGCAATAAATGAAAATATTGATATAGACAAATTATTAGTCGTAACATTCACAAATGCGGCAGCATCAGAAATGAGAGAAAGGGTACTAGATGCAATATACAAAAAATTGGATGAAGACCCGGAAAATGAAAATTTACAAAGACAAATAACATTATTAAATATGGCAAGTATTTGTACAATTGACTCATTTTGTTTAGATGTTGTAAAAAACAACTTTTATGAATTAGAAAATGTATCACCTAATTTTAGAATTGCAGATACACCTGAGATAGAACTTTTAAAACAAGAGATTTTGGACGAATTGTTTGAAAATAAATATCTTTCAGAAGATAAAGACTTTACAAAACTTATAAATACATATACAAGTTACAGAGATGATACACCTTTAAAAGACTTAATTTTAAGCATTTATAGTTATATAAGTTCAAGCCCATATCCACTAAAATGGCTAAATGAGAAAATAGAAATGTTTAACATAAAAGATGAACTAGACAAAGATTTTAGTCAAACTCCATGGGGAAAAGTGTTATTGGAAGAGATGGATGAAGAATTAACAGATGATTTAGCTATACTTGAAGATACAGTAAAAGGAATGGAATATGAAAAGAAGCTAGAAATTTTCAAGCAAATAATGGAGTCAGACATTAAGCAATTATCAACATTAAAAGAAAATTTAAATAATTGGAATAAAGCATATGAAATCGCACAAAATATAAAATTTACGGCATGGTCAAGAAAAAAAGTAGAATCAGAAATAAAAGAAGAAGCAAAAAATGTAAGAGATAGTGTAAAAGATAAATTCAAGAGAAAAACAGGAAAAATATTTGTATCAGATTCACAACAATCAAATCAAGATATATTTGATATGTATGATATTTTGAAAAAATTAGAAAAATTGATTATAGAATTTGATGAAATATTTGCAAAAAGAAAAAGAGATAAAAACATAGTTGACTTTACAGATATAGAACATTTTGCTTTAAATATATTAGTAAAAGATGTAGAAACAACAACTGATGAAAATGGAGAAAAACACAAAAAGATAATAAAAACAGAAGTTGCAAAAAAATACACAGAAAAATTTGAAGAAATTGCAATTGACGAATATCAAGACAGTAACCTTGTACAGGAATTTATATTATCTTCAATTTCTAGAGGAAATAACATGTTTATGGTTGGGGATGTAAAACAAAGTATTTATAGATTCAGACAGGCAATGCCAAAACTATTTTTAGATAAATATTCTAATTACAAGCCAGTTGAAGCAGACCCAAATTGCCCAGGAAGAAAGATTCAACTATTCAAAAACTTTAGAAGTAGAGATAATGTACTTGATTTTACAAACTTAATTTTTAAAGATATTATGAGTGAAAAATTAGGGGAAGTTGACTATAACGAAGATGAGTATTTGAATTTTGGTGCAGAAGATTACAAAAAAATAGAACAAAATTTAAAAACAGAAATTGATATAATAGATGTAAAAACAGAGGAAGAAGGCGAAGAAGATAGCCAAGAGTACTCAAATAAATATTATGAAAATTCAGATTATGACGATAATGATGGAGAAAATGAAGAAGAATTAGAACACTTGGAAAATATTGAAATTGAAGCAAAATATGTCGCAAATAAAATAAAAAAATTAATAGATAGCAAATATCAAATATATGACAGAAAAAAGGAAACATTTAGAGATATAACATACAAAGATATTGCAATTTTATTGAGGTCCACAAAAGACAAGGCAAGTATATATGAACAAGAACTTATAAAACTTGATATGCCTGTATTTGCAGATAGTAACCAAGAATATCTAGACTCAATAGAAATTCAAACAATTATGAGTTTGCTAAAAATAATAGACAACCCAATGCAAGACATTCCACTTGTAACAGTTTTGAGGTCAAACATAGGAAAATTCACAGATAACGAACTTGTAGAAATCCGTTTATCAGACAAATATGACAATTTTTATAATTGTATGCAAAAAGCAAAAGTTGATGTTGATGCACAATTAAAAGAAAAAATAGAAAAATTTTTAAATCAAATTGATACATGGAGAAAAGAACAAGAATATCTAGCATTAGACGAATTGATTTGGAAAATTTATTCAGACACAGGATATTACAATTATGTTGGACTAATGCCAAACGGTAATTTAAGACAGGCTAACTTGAAAATATTATTTGAAAGAGCAAAAAAATATGAAACTGCCAGTTTTAAAGGATTATATAATTTTATAAACTTTATAGAAAAATTAAAAATCAATTCAGGTGATTTAAGTTCTGCAAAAATAATAGGTGAAAATGACGATGTTATTAGAATAATGAGTATTCACAAGAGTAAAGGACTTGAATTCCCAATTGTATTTTTGGTAAATACAAATAAACAATTCAATGAACAAGATATAAGAAAAAATCCGGTTCTATTGCATCAAGACCTAGGAATAGGTGCTAAATATATTAATTACAATGCACAAGTTCAATATGATACTTTAACAAGAGAATCAATAAAAAAAGTTATTAGAAATGAAAATATCTCGGAAGAAATGAGGATTTTGTATGTTGCTTTAACAAGAGCAAAAGAAAAATTAATAATAACAGGAATTTCTAAAGATTATTCAAAACAATTAGAAGATATTGAACAACAAAAAAATATTTATGCAAGAAAAAATGGAAAAATAAATCCTATTTTGGTAAAAAAATATAAAGACTATTTAGATTGGATATTGCTTGTATATTTGTATGAACAGTCTAATACAGAAGATTTGCTTGAATTGAATAGAATAGAACCAATTAGCGTTTTGGAAAATAAAAAACAAGAAAATGAGCAAGAAAATAAATCTCAAAATGTAATTGAGATGTTAAATGAAAATTCTAATAAAAAGGATATAAAATCAATTAAAGAACGAATTGAATATGAATATCCTGATAAATTGGCTATTGATATTCCAACAAAAAGTTCTGTTACAAAAATAAAACTAATGAAGCAAAAACAATTGGGCGTTGATTTTGAGAGTTTAGATAATGAAGAACCTGCAGATACAAATGCCAAGACAGGTGAAAATAATGACAATACTGATAAAGCAAATGTTACTTTTGAAAAGCCTAAGTTTTTACAAGATGAAAAAGAAACTAAAATAACATCAGCACAAAAAGGAACACTTACACACTTATGCTTACAAAAATTAAATCCAAAAGAAGAGTATGATTTGGAAAAAATAAAAACATTAATACAAAATTTAAAAATGAATAAAATAATAACAGAAAAAGAGAGTCAAGCAATAAATCTAAGTAAAATACTACAATTTACAAAATCAGAAATTTGGAAACAATTAAAAAATGCAAAAGAATATTATCAAGAAAAGCCATTTTATATTAATGTTCCAGCAAGTCAAATTTATGATGCTGATATAAAGGAAAATATACTTGTTCAGGGTATTATAGATTTATATTTTGTAAATGAAAATGGGCAAATTGTTTTGGTTGATTATAAAACTGATTATGTTGAAAGTGGCATGGAATTTGAACTTGTTGAAAAATATAAGAGCCAATTGAATTTGTATAAACAGGCTTTGGAGAGTGCTTTGGGTACAAAGGTGGAGAAGGTTTATATTTATTCTGTTTATTTGGGAAAAGAAATTGAAATTTGACAATCAACATAACATAATGTATAATGCTAATGTAGCAAAATGTAATAAAATACAAACAAAGAATTTTGGAGGTATCTAATATGAAAGAAAATAGTCAAGAAAAGTATATGGAAATTATACGGCAACTAGTAGATTTGGGTGCATATTCAACAAATACCTTGAATGAAGTATTACAATTAGCAGTAGAAGGCGGATATACAGAACTAGTTAAATTCCTTATAGAAAGAGGAGCAGATGTAACAGCGGATGATAATCAAGCTATTATTATAGCGGCAAAGGGAGGAAATAATGAGGTTATAGAATTATTACTTGAAAAAGGAGCAGATGTAGAAGCGAGACATAATCTAGTTATTTATAGAGCAATTCAAAGTGGAAAAATAGAAGTAGTAAAACTGTTGTTGGAAAAAGGAGCAAATTTAGCAGAATGTTATACGGTTGATCTTTTGTTAAGTGCAGTAGAAATAGGAAATAAAGAAATTGTAGAAGTATTACTTGAAAATGGAGCAGATGTGACGGAAGTATGGCCCTATCAACTTTTGGAGAGTCCCGTAAATTGTGGAAATATAGGATTAGTTAAATTACTGATAGAACATGGCGTGGTTGAAACGGATTGCTTTTCACTCATTTTTGATGCAATAAATGGAGGATATGAAAAAGTTGTAAAAATTTTAATTAAATATGCGGATGAGAATACGAAGAAAGATTCAGGTCTTCTTAAGGCTGCAATAGAAAACAAAAATCTGAAAATAATAAAAATTTTATTGGAAAATGGTGCAGATATAGAACTTCTAAAACAAAAAGATATGCAACTTGCGTTGTTGTATGACCCGAATATAATATTAAAGGACATTATAAAATACCTTTTATAAAATACCTTTCAAAGTACTTTCAAACAAAGAGGATATTCAATGAGTATCCTCTTTTGTGGTTAATAAATCATAATATAATTTGTTCTACTAATTTTCAAAATTAGTTAAATGTACCAAAAATATTGAAATTTCAATATTTTTCTGTTATAATAACAACATAAAGTAGTAATAAAAGGAGAAGTAACATGGATAGAATGAAAACGTTTTTTAAATATGCGATGTGGATAATACTATTTTACATATTTTCAAACATATTGATATATTTAAATTTAGAAACAACATATCAAAATATAGGAAGAAAGGACAATTTGCCACAAGTAACAGTGTATCAAGCGCAAGCGACCAAAATAAATGGACGTATAAAAGGAAGTATTTACAATAGTTCAGAACATAAAATTACAAATAAATACTTAAGAATAGATTTGTACTCAGAAAGAGATACATTCTTAGGAAGTAAATACATAGATGTGTCTACAATGAGAGATGATGAAACAAGAAATTTTGAAGAATACTTTAAAGTACAAGATGTAGATTATTACGAAATGAAATTTGTTGATGAAAAGGAAGAAGGAGAATTACCCGAAATGTTGAAAGATTTAACAAGAGAGCAAGTAGTTTGGGGAACATTCTTAACATTTTTAATATTCTGGTAAAAAATAAAAGTTATCAAGAGGGAGTATTCCATTTTGATAACTTTTATTTTTTAAACAAATTTTTAAATATCTATTGAATATATAAACTTTTTATGTTAATATAATGATATTATATTTCAAACGATATTTTATTAATTCAATTTATGGCAAATCTGCCAAAGTTTCAAGAAAAAAATTAAATATAGAAAGAAGGAATGCAACATAGTAAAATTATTAAACCCGAAAAACGACTATGTCTTCAAAAGAATATTTGGACAAATTGGAAACGAAGACATAACTGCTTCATTAATAAGTTCAATAGTTGACAAAGAAATAACGAATGTTGAATTAGACAATAATACAATACTTGAAAAAGATTTATTTGATGACAAAGTAGGAATTTTGGACATTAAAGCAAAAATAAATAGTGCTATTAATTGTGATATAGAGATGCAGATAGTTGATAAAAATGACATAGAGAGAAGATTATTGTTTTATTGGAGTAGATTATTTAGTAAAAGTATAAAAGCAGGAAAAGACTATTCAAAATTAGAAAAAACAATAGCAATATTAATAACAGATTATGAATTAGAATCATTAAAACAAATCCCAAAATATCAAACAAAATGGCAAATAAGAGAGGAAGAATACCGCCAAGTTATATTGACAGATGTCATGGAATTGTATATAATTGAGTTACCAAAGTTCATAAAGTATAAAGAAAATAAGAAGAAACAAGTGGACTCATGGTTAAAATTTATAGAGAATCCAGAGGTGGTAAATATGGATGAAAATGTAGCAATAAAAAAAGCCCAAAAAGAATTAGAAAAAATAAGTAGTGATGAGCATGAAAGATATTTGGCTGAATTAAGAGAAAAATATATAATGGACCAAAAAGCAACAGAAGATGCGGGATATTATAAAGGAATAAAAGAAGGAACGATAAGTGTTGCGAAGAAATTATTACAACAAAAAATATCAATTGAAGTAATAGGTAAAGCAACAGGTCTTACAAAAGAAGAAATAGAAAAATTAGAAATCTAATTAAAAAATCGTTTGAAAATATAAATGAATTTTTATGATAAAAATATTTAAATGTAAACAGGATAAAAGAGATAAAATTCTATATCCTGTTTTTGCGTTATCATAACTTTTTAAGGTTACAGAATTCGTTACAAAAAATGTAACGAAAATGTAACAAAAGAAAAAAGCCTAGAGCCAAGCCAACAAAAAAATACAAAAAAATCTTTTTCATAAAATGTTGCAATTGCAACAGAAAAACTTTCCGGATGATATATAATAGGTGCATACTTAATCAAGGGGAGGATATGGAAATGAAAATCATAAAAAGAGACGGATCAATAGTAGACTATAATCCAGAAAAAATCAGAATAGCAATAAAAAAGGCTAACAAAGAAGTATCAAGAAAAGAAAAAGCAACAGATGCAGAAATTGATGAAATAATAACTTATATTGAAGATCTAAAAAAATCAAGAATATTAGTTGAAGATATCCAAGATATAATAGAACAAAAATTAATGTCATTAGAAAAATATCAATTAGCAAAAACATATATCACATATAGATATACAAGAGCATTAGTTAGAAAAGCAAACACAACAGACCAATCAATAAAAGAATTAATTGAAGGTGAAAGTGAATACTGGAATAACGAAAACTCTAACAAAAATGCAACAGTTGTAACAACACAAAGAGATTACCTAGCAGGAATAACAAGCACAGATATCACAAGAAGATTTTTATTACCAGAAGATATAGTAAAAGCACATGATGAAGGAATAATTCATTTCCACGACGCAGACTATTTTGCACAAAATGCATTAACAAACTGTGAACTTATAAACTTAGAAGATATGCTACAAAATGGAACAATTATGAATGGGGTTATGATAGAAAAACCACACAGATTTATAACAGCATGTACAATAGCAACACAAATTATTTTAGCAGTTACATCATCAACATATGGTGGAGCAACAATATCATTATCACATTTAGCACCATTTGTAAAAAGCAGTTATGATAAATATTACAAAAAATATAAAGATAGAGGATTAACAGAAAAACAATGTGAAGAATATGCAAAACAAGATACAAGAAAAGAAGTATCAGACGGTGTACAAACATTTAATTATCAAGTTAATTCAATGACAAACACAAATGGACAAGCACCTTTCTTATCAGTATGTATGTACCTAGGTGAAACAGAAGAATATAAAGAAGAATTAGCAATGATTATAGAAGAATTTTTAAAACAAAGAATAGAAGGATTCAAAAATGAAAAAGGTGTATATGTTACACCAGCATTTCCAAAATTGTTATACGTATTAGAAGAAGACAATATTAACGAAAACAGTAAATACTGGTATTTAACAGAACTTGCAGCAAAATGTACTGCCAAAAGAATGGTACCAGATTATATATCAGAAAAGAAAATGAAAGAATTAAAAGTTGACAAAAATGGAGAAGGACATTGTTATCCATGTATGGGTTGCCGTTCATTCTTAACACCATATGTAGACCCAGAAACAAATAAACCAAAATATTATGGAAGGTTTAACCAAGGTGTTGTAACAATAAACTTAGTTGATGTTGCATTAACATCTGGAAAAGACAGAAATAAATTCTGGAAAATATATGATGAAAGACTTGAATTATGCCATAGAGCATTACAAGCTAGACACGAGAGATTAAGCAAAGTGACAAGTGATGTAGCACCAATTTTATGGCAAAATGGAGCATTTGCAAGATTACCAAAAGGAGCACCAATTCATCCATTATTACATGGTGGATATTCAACAATATCACTTGGATATGCAGGTTTATACGAATGTGTTAAATACATGACAGACAAGAGCCATACAGATAATGGTGAAGGTAAAGAATTTGCAATTGAAGTAATGAAAAAACTAAACGAAAAATGTAAAGAATGGAAAGAAAAAGAAGATATAGACTACAGTGTTTATGGTTCACCAATTGAGTCAACAACATATAAATTTGCAAAATGTTTAAAAGAAAGATTTGGAGTTGTAGAAGGAATAACAGACAAGAACTATATAACAAACTCATATCATGTACCAGTATTTGAAGAAATAGATGCATTTTCTAAATTGAAATTAGAAAGTCAATTCCAAGAATTAAGTCCAGGTGGAGCAATATCATATGTAGAAACTCCAAACCTACAAGATAACTTAGAAGTTGTTTTACAAATAATCAGATTTATTTATGACAATATTATGTATGCAGAATTAAATACAAAATCAGATTATTGCCAAAAATGTGGATATGATGGAGAAATTTTAATTGATGATAATCTAGAATGGTACTGCCCAAATTGTGGAAACAGAGACCACAATACATTAAATGTCGCAAGAAGAACTTGTGGTTATATTGGAAGTAATTTCTGGAATAAAGGAAGAACTCAAGAAATAAAAGAAAGAGTTTTACACATTGATAATAAAGATGATGAATAAAAAGTCTTTTTTTGGGACGGTTATGTTTGGAACTTGATTCAAAGCAGAACCGTCTTGAAATGGACAAAAGAAGGATGATATAAAATGGGGTATAATAAAATTAGAAAAATGGACATTTCAGATGGACCAGGAGTAAGAGTATCAATATTTATGCAAGGTTGTGCATTCAACTGTAAAAACTGTTTCAATCCAGAAACACATGATTTTAATGGCGGGAAAGAATTTACAGATGCAACAATAGATAGAATATTGGAATTATCAGATAATGATAATATTGAAGGACTATCAATATTAGGTGGTGAACCAATGCATCCTAGAAATATTGAAAACACTACAAAATTAGCTAAAGCATTTAAAGCAAAATATCCTAACAAAAGTGTATGGGCGTGGTCAGGTTTTAAATTTGATAAAGATTTGAAAGACAAAGAAGTTACTAAATATTTGGATGTTTTAGTTGATGGACAATATGTTGACGAATTACATAATCCTACTTTAAAGTGGAAAGGCTCTTCAAATCAAAGAGTTATTGATGTTCAAAAAAGTTTAAAACAAAATCAAATTGTATTATTTGAAAAATAATGTGCCATAATAGTATAGAAAATATTATTACAATTTACAGTAAAAAATATTTATAAATTAATAATATATTGTTAATTATAAATATTCATTTATAGAAGTAAATTGTAATTTTAATATTATAAGAGAGGAATGTGATTTTTAATGGCGAATACCAAAGAAGATGTAAATATAAATAAAATGTATGCAAGTGAAAGCAAAATAAGTAAAGATGAGTTTATACAAAAATACAAAATAACAGAAAACGGAATAACAAACGAAGAAGCAGAAGAAAAATTTCGAAGATTAGGACCAAACGAAATTAGACAAGCAAAACCTAAAAAGTGGTATAACTATTTTTGGGAAAGTTTGGTCACACCATTTAATTGCATATTAATTGGAATTGCACTTATATTAATTTATACAGACGTGATTTTGGCTGAAACACCAAGTTATGCAAATATTATAGTAATAGCAATATTAGTAATAGCAAGTACTTTATTAGATTTCTTTGAAGAATATAGGTCAAATAAAGCAGCAGAAAAATTAAAGAAAATGGTTGCAACAAAAACAACTGTAATTAGAAATGGAAAAAAAATAGATATTCAAATTAAAGATGTAGTAATTGGAGATACTGTTGTATTATCTGCAGGAAGCATGATACCAGCAGATTTAAGAGTAATTGAAGCAAAAGACTTGTATGTTGGACAATCATCTTTAACAGGTGAATCTGATAGTGTTAAGAAAACTGTAGAATTAGAAGATAAAGAAGACGAAATTGATAACATATCAGATTTTGATAATATTTGTTTTATGGGAACAAATGTAGTATCAGGTTCAGCAAAAGGTGTTGTAATAAAAACTGCAGATTCAACATATTTTGGGAAAATAGCACACACAATAACTGCTGGAAAAGCCAAAACAGCATTTCAAAAAGGAATTGAAAACATAAGTAGATTGTTAATAAAATTTATGTTGTTTATGATACCATTAGTATTTGTTATAAATGTTGAAAAACATGAATTTATAACAGCATTTACATTTGCAGTTGCAATAGCAATATGTATAACACCACTATTATTGCCAGTAATTTTATCATCAAGTTTATCAAAAGGTGCAATAAGAATGTCAAAAAAGAAAACTATTGTTAAAAAACTTGATTCAATTCAAAATTTTGGAGCAATGAACATTTTATGTACAGATAAAACAGGAACATTGACTGAAGATAAAATCGTACTTGAAAGATATTTGGACATAAATGGTGATGAAGATATAAGAGTTTTGAAACACGCATTTCTAAATTCGTATTTTCAAACTGGATTAAAAGGAAGCATAGACGAAGCAGTAATAAAAAGAGCTTCTGAAAATAATTTAATGGAAATTACAGAAAAATATAAAATAATTGACGAAATACCATTTGATTTTTCTAGGAGACGCTTATCAGTTATTGTATCAGATGGAGAAAAAAGACAATTAATTACAAAAGGTGCAGTTGAAGAAATATTGAGCATCTGTACTATGGTTGACTATAAAGGACAAGTTAGCAAAATAACAAAAGAAATTAAAGATAATATCAAAAAAATCAGTAAACAATTAAACAAAGAAGGGTTAAGAGTTGTTGCGGTTTGTCAAAAAAATGATATGGAAAACAAAACAAATTTTGAAGTATCAGACGAGAAAAATATGATATTGCTTGGATTTATAGGATTCTTAGATCCACCAAAAGAAAGTGCGAAAGAATCTATCAAAAGACTAAATAAAGCAGGAATTAGAGTTATAGTTCTTACTGGTGATAATGCTGATGTAACTAGATGTGTATGCGAAAAAGTGGGAATAAATTCTAGAAATATTGTATTAGGAAGCCAAATTGAAAAACTTCCAGACATTGGGGTAATACGTTTATTAAAGAAGTCAAATATATTCGCAAAACTTTCTCCAATACAAAAAGCTAGAATTGTAAGACTATTAAGACAAAATGGAAATGTAGTAGGCTATATGGGAGATGGAATAAATGACAGTCCATCATTAACAAATTCAGATGTAGGTGTATCGGTAGATACAGCGGTTGATATTGCAAAAGAATCTGCAGACATAATTTTACTTGAAAAAGATTTAAATGTATTGCTAGACGGTGTTGAAGAACGGAAGACGTACATTTGTAAACTTAATGAAATATATCAAAATGGCAACAAGTTTCAACTTTGGAGAAGTTGTATCTGTAATTGTAGCAAGTATATTTTTGCCATTTTTACCGGAAACACCAATTCAATTATTAGTTGAAGGCTTAATATACGATTTTGGACAAATGACATTACCATTTGATCATGTTGACAAAGAACAGTTAGAAAAACCAAAGAAACTTGATATAAAGAGTTTAAAGAGATTTATGCTATTTATGGGACCTGTAAGCTCAGCATTTGACATTGTTGTATTTTTAACATTATGGTTTGTATTTAGATTAAGAGATGTATCACATTTTCAAACAATTTGGTTTACTTATAGCATAGTTTCAAACTTAATTGGAATGCATATAATAAGAACTGCTAAAGTTCCATTTATTCAAAGTAATGCTCATAAATATGTATATGCATCATCAATTTTATTGATATTAGTTGGTATTGTTGTGCCATTTACAACTTTGGGCAATGCTATTGGACTTGTACCTATTGGTGCAAAATATTTGTTTATGATTTTTGTTGTTACATTTTTGTATTGCATTATTGCTTCTTTTGCAAAGAGAATCTATATCAAAAAATATAAAGAGTGGATTTAATCTTGATTTGTAAAAATTAATATGATATTATACTTTCAAAAGGAGATGTGATTATATGAAAAACAAAAAAATAGTAATATTTGCAATTGTAATAATAGTAGTAATAGCAATTATTGCTGGAGCATTATATATAGTAAATAGAAATGCTCCAAAGCCAGAAGAAGCACTAAGTGCTTATATATCATTGTTAAATGAACAAAAATATGAAGAAATGTATAATATGATTTCTGAATATTCAAAAACACAAATATCACAGGAAGACTTCATAAAAAGAAACAAAAATATATATGAAGGAATTGATGCATATGACATAAAAGTTACACCATCCGAAACAACAAAAGATGGCAAAACATATAGCATTAAATATAATGAAAGTATGTCTACATCTGCAGGAACAATTAGTTTTGAAAATACAGCAAAATTAGTAAGGGAAAACAAGGAATATAAAATAAGTTGGACATCTAGTATGATTTTTCCAGAATTAAGAAATACAGACAAAGTAAGAGTTTCTACATTATCTGCAAAAAGAGGAGAAATTTTAGATAGAAATGGGGCAAAACTTGCACAAAATGGAAGTATTTCAAGTGTTGGAATTGTACCAGGTAAATTAGGAGAAAATAAAACAGAAAATATAAGTAAAATATCAGAATTGACAGGTGTTTCAACAGATTATATAAATACACAAATATCTGCATCTTATGTAAAAGATGATACATTTGTACCAATCAAAAAAGTTTCTGCAGATAATATAGAATTAAAGAGTAAATTGTTAGAAATACCAGGAATCAAAATAACAAGTGTTGATGCCAGAGTGTATCCACTTGGAGAAGAGACCGCACATTTGATTGGATATGTTCAAGCAATTAGTGCAGAAGAATTAAAACAAAAAGAAGGAAAAGGATATAATTCAAGTAGTATTATTGGAAAAGCAGGTTTGGAACAAGCATATGAAGATACTTTAAGAGGTATTGATGGAACAGAAATTTATATAGCAGATGAAAATGGTAATAAATTAAAAACCCTAGCAACTCAAGATAAAAAAGATGGAACAGATGTCAAATTAACAATTGATGGTGGAATACAAAAAAATTTATATAGTCAAATGAAAAATGATAAAGGCTTTTTTGTAGTTATGAATCCAACAACAGGTGAATTACTTGCAACAGTAAGCACACCATCATATAATTCAAATGATTTTGTGTTAGGCATGACATCTTCAAAATGGGAAGAATTAAATAACGATGAAAGTAAACCATTATATAATAGATTTTTACAAAGTTATTGCCCAGGTTCGACTTTTAAACCGATAACTGCTGCAATAGGGTTAACGAGTGGAAAATTAACAACAGATACAACATTTAATTATTCAGGATTAAAATGGCAAAAAAATTCAAGTTGGGGAGATGTTTATATAACAACACTAACTGCGTATAACGGACCTAAAAATGTAGCAAATGCTTTAATACATTCTGACAACATATTCTTTGGTCAAGCAGCTATGCAAATTGGTAAAGATACATTCTGCTCAGGACTTGATAAATTAGGATTTAATGAAGATGTTGATAAAACAATAGGATTTCCGTTAACATTCAAAAAATCACAATATTCAAATTCTGAAAAAGCAGATATGAATGAAAAACAATTAGCCGATTCAGGATATGGTCAAGGTAATATACTTGTAAATCCAATACATATGGCATCAATTTATTCAGCATTTGCAAATAACGGAAACATGGTAAAACCATATATAGAATATAAAACAGGAAATACAGAATATTTAAAAGAAAATGCGTTTACATCAGAGGCTGCTAATACAGTGAAGGATGACTTGATTCAGGTTGTAGAAAATCCAGAGGGAACTGCAACTGATATGAAAGTACCGGGTGTTACTATTGCCGGAAAAACTGGAACTGCAGAATTGAAAAATTCTAGTACAGATACTGAAAGTGGTACATTGGGTTGGTTTGATTGCTTTACAGTCAATAATAATGATAATGATATGCTTATTATAGGTATGGTTGAAAATACTCAAAATAATAGTAGTGGTGGAAGCCATTATGTTATTAAGAAAATTAAAAGTTTATTTATAAAGTAAAAGAAAAAAAGGCCTTAGAATAGGCCTTTTACTATTGTATCAATTGAAATATTTATTTCATTTTCAATTATATTATAAATACTGTAAATAAAATAAATATTTGATACAATTAACATTAAAATCATTTCTAAAAAGTATTTTTTTCTTAATGCTTTTACTTTTCGTCTGATATGTATGTTTGTTTTATAACATACCATATTGTAATTTAATATGGAAATCAAACATCCCAATATACAGATGAATTCAATAAAAATTGATTGTTCAATCATATTCATATTTACTCCTTTAATGTTAAACTACATAGTTACATTTATATTATAATACAAAATTTAAAAAAATTAAATAGTATTTTAACAATTTCTTGCAATTTTAGAGCCAATATAGTAAAATATAGATATTAAAAACAAAAGTAAAAAGTTGAAAAAATCACAAAAATAACTGGTATTAATTAAATAATGTTTAAAAAAGGATAAAAGAGTGAAAGGAGAAAGATAATGGCAAAACCAATAGTAGCAATAATAGGAAAACCAAATGTAGGAAAATCAACATTTTTCAACTATTTGGCAGGAAGTAGAATATCAATTGTTCAAGACACGCCAGGTGTAACAAGAGATAGAATATATGCAGAAACAAATTGGCGTGGAAGAAAATTCACATTGGTAGATACAGGAGGTATCGAACCAGAATCAGAAGATATCATATTATCTCAAATGAGAGAACAAGCAAATTTAGCAATATCAATGGCAGATGTAATAATTTTTTTAACAGATATTAGGCAAGGTGTAACAGCAGCTGACAGAGAAATTGCATTAATGCTTAAAAAATCGGGAAAACCAATTGTCCTAGTATGTAACAAAGCAGATAATTACGAAAAAGATAGACAAGAAGCATATGAGTTTTATAATTTAGGATTAGGGGACCCATATCCAATATCAGCATCAAATGCTTTGGGAATAGGTGATGTATTAGACGCAATATATGAACATTTTCCAGAAAAAGATGAATCAGAGGATGACGAAGAAATCATCAAAGTTGCTATAATAGGAAAACCAAATGTTGGTAAATCTTCTTTAATAAATAAAATTTTAGGAGAAAAAAGAACAATTGTAAGTAATATTGCAGGAACAACTAGAGATGCAATAGATTCACCATTTGAAAATGAACATGGAAAATATATTTTAATAGATACGGCGGGTATTAGAAAAAAAGCAAAAGTAAATGAACAAATAGAAAAATATAGTGTTCAAAGAAGTTTATTAGCAGTTGAAAGGGCAGATGTATGCTTAATGATGATTGATGCGAATGATGGCGTTACAGACCAAGATGCTAAAATTGCAGGCGAAGCTCATGAAGCAGGAAAAGGTGTTATAATTGTTGTAAACAAATGGGATGAATACGAAAAAACAACAGGAACATTAGAAAAATACAAAAAAGAAGTTTATGAAAAATTATCATATTTATCATATGCACCAATGATTTTTATATCTGCAAAAACTGGTCAAAGGGTTGATAAATTATTTGATATGATAAATAATGTTGCAAAACAAAATGCATTAAGAGTATCAACATCAGTATTAAATCAAGTAATAAATGAAGCAATAGCAATTGTTCAACCACCAACAGATAAGGGAAGAAGATTAAAAATTTATTATGGAACACAGGCTTCTACAAAGCCACCAACATTTGTTATTTTTGTTAATAATAAACAATTATTCCATTTTTCTTATCAAAGATATTTGGTAAATCAAATAAGAAAAGAGTTTGGATTAGAAGGTACACCGGTTAGAATTATTGTTAGAGAAAAAGGTGAAAAGGAGTAGTTGAAAAATAGAAAGAGAGGTTAAAAAATGGCAATATATATAATAGTAGGAATAATAGCATACCTAATAGGTAGCATAAATTTTTCAGTGTTAATAAGCAAAAAAATGGCAGGATTTGATGTAAGAGAAAAAGGAAGTGGAAATGCAGGAACAACTAATATGTTGCGTTCAGTTGGAAAAAAAGCAGCAGCAATTACATTAATATGTGATATCTTAAAAGGAGTTATTTCTATAGTAATTGCAATAATAGTTGGAAATATAGCAAAAAATTTAGACAGAGAATTGCTTTTGCAAATTGCAGGTATCGCAGTTGTCTTAGGACATACATTTCCAATATTTTTTGGATTTAAAGGTGGAAAAGGTGTAGCAACATCACTTGGGGTTTTACTTATGAGTAATTGGCAAATAGGATTAATTTGTTTAGTATTTGCAGTTGTTTTGATGGCATTAACAAGAATGGTATCTTTGGGATCATGTGCGGCAGCAGTTTTGTTTCCTGTTTTAACATTATTCATAAATCAACATTATACTGTTTTAACAGATGGCAAAAGTGGTAGAGTTTATTTTGTTTATAGTGTAATATTGGCTATAATTGTTTTATATAATCATAGAAGTAATATCAAAAGAATTTTAAATGGAACAGAAAACAAATTAAGTTTTAAAAACACAAAATAAATGGTAACATTTTATGATTAGCGAATTGTATAACAATAAATGTCCATTTGAGGGCACATAAGATAAAGGAGGTAATATAAATTTATGAATATTGCAATAATAGGAAGTGGAAGTTGGGGAGTTGCATTGGCAGTACATTTAGCAAATGTAGGTAACAATGTAAAGATATGGTCTTTTATGGAAGAAGAAAGAGACTTAATAAATAATGAAAGAAAATGCAAATTTTTGCTTGGTGTTGAATTACCAGAGAACATTATGTGTTCAACCGATTTTGGAGAAGTAATTAAAGATAGTAAAATGATTTTACATGTTACACCATCAAAATTTACAAGAAGTACATTTAAACAATATAAAGAGTATGTTGGAAATAAACCAATAATAATATGTTCAAAAGGTTTTGAAAAAGAAACATTAGAAACATTGGACGAAGTTATTTTAGAAGAAATGCCAACAGCAAAAGTTGGTGCATTATCAGGGCCAAGTCATGCAGAAGAAGTTTCTATAGCAATACCAACAGCACTTGTAATTGCATCAAAACATCAAAATATTTTAAAAATGGTACAAGATGCATTTATGTCAGAAAAAATGAGGATATATACATCTAATGATGTAAAAGGCGTAGAACTTGGTGGAGCGTTAAAAAATATAATTGCATTTTGCTCAGGGGCAGCAGCTGGAATTGGCCTAGGAGACAACAGTTTTGCAGCATTAATAACAAGAGGATTAAAAGAAATTGTGCGTTTAGGTGTTGAACTTGGTGGAAAAGAAGAAACATTTTATGGTTTAAGTGGCCTTGGAGATTTGATAGTAACTTGTTTAAGTGAGCATAGTAGAAATAGAAAAGCCGGATACTTAATAGGGCAAGGAAAATCACTTGAGGAGACTAAAAAAGAAGTTGGAATGGTAATTGAAAGTATTGATAATATTGATGTTGCATACGAACTTGGAAAATTACATAATATTGAAATGCCAATAGTCGAAACAGTTTATAGAGTTTTGTATGAAAGTCTTGATCCACAAGAAGCTGTTAAAGACTTAATGACAAGAGATAAAAAAATGGAATAAAATTCTAAAAAAATTATTAACGCAATAATAAAAATATGAATAAAATTATAAAAAAGTGAAATAATATTTATATATTTGAATGGAGGAATAAAAATGGAATTTTTTGATAAATTAGGTAAAAAAGCAAGTGAAGCATATAAAGTGACAGCGGATAAAACAGGAAAATTAGCAAAAGAGGCTAAATTAAGAATGAAAATATCAGAATTAAAATCACAAATAAATGATATATACAAAGAAATAGGAGAGTGTGTTTATCAAAAACACACAAGAGATGGTGAATATGATATTTCAAAGGAAATTGAAGAAAAATGTACAAAAATAGACGTTTTAAGTGATGAAATTGATTCAAATTTAAAACAGTGTCTTGAATTAAAAGATAAAAGACAATGTCCAAATTGTTTTGCAGAAATAGAAAAAGATGTAAAATTTTGTCCAAAATGCGGAACAAAACAAGAAGAAATTAAAGAAGAACCAGCCAAGGAAGTTGAAATAATAGAAGATAATAAAAATCCATTTGACGGAAACAGTGAGAATAATAATGAGTGTAATGAAGAAAAATCTAATTTAGAAAAAACTGTTACAGTAGAATCAGACCCCAAATTAGATGAAGACAAAACTGTAGAACATATAAGTGAAGAAAATGAATAATAATTTTGCACAAAATATGTAGAAAATTAATAATTAATTTAGTAATGTAATTTTATATATTAGGTAAGTTGCATTACTTTCCAAATATATAAAAAAGAATTTCTGTAGTAATTGACTATTAGAAATTCTTTTTTTAATATGGATATCTTTCAAATAAATATTTTATTAAATTATCAGCATTTTCGTTAGTAACATGAATATATAAACCTTTATCCAAACAAATCAACATCATAATTTTAAAATCATTAAAATTATCTGCATATACACCAACAATATCAGCAATTTCTATAGGATTATCGTATAAATGCTTCCATGATAAAACATTAGTTAAATTAAAAGAAGAACTATAAAAAGAACTTAAAAATTTTTCTAATTCTTTAGAACTATTACTATATAAATTTACTGAAATCATACTTTTCTCCAATCCTAAAAATAATTGTACTTTCTTTTAGTATAATTCGTAAAAGAAAAAATATACATAAAACCAAAATTGGAATAGTTTGTATCAAAATGTACATAATAAAATAAAAGATAAAATTAAATAGGAGGAATAATTTGAAAAAATTTAAAAAATTAGCATATATTGCACTTATATTAATAATTGCCCTACTTTCTTTTTGTATTTATAAAGTGTATGCTAAAAATAATCAAGATGATGATATAAAAGAAAAATCTTTTGCGGATATAAAATATTTAGAAAAAGAATTTACAAATTTATTTAATGAGGTTAATAATATAAAGTTTGAAAATTATACAATTTTAGCTACGGATATTGAAGAAAAGAAATCAAGTCAGGAATTAGGACAAAAATCAGGGCAAAGTTCTGGAGGAAGCTCTGAAAAAAATTCCAGTAGTGAAACAGGTAAAGAAGATTCATCTTCTGAACAGGAAAAAACTAAAAATAAACAATATCAATTAAAAAAAGAAGGAATACTTACACAAAATTCGGAACCTGATTGGAATCAAATAAAAAATGATGTAGAAAAAATATATACAATATTATATTCAATAACTGTAGATTTACATCAAACAGTTGATAATAAAGAAAATATTGCAAAATTTACTAACGAATATGATAAATTGGTAAAAGCAGTAAAGGAAGAAAACAAACAAGAAACATTAAAAGAATTGTCTGAATTGTATAACTTTTTGGCTGGATTTATAGATGATTTTTCTACACATAAAAAAGATGCAATTGTGATAAAAACTAAAAATGATGTTTTTAAAGCATACAGTATTTTGGATAATGAAGACTGGGAAAGTGTGGCAGACTCAATAAATAGTGCTACACAAAACTTTGCAAGAATAAGTGTGGATGTGAAAGATTTAAATGATAAGGATACAAGCAAAAGCAAAGGAAAAAATGATGACCAAAATATTAGTAAATATAATGTTAATAAGGCATATATGATGATTGAAGAACTTCAAAATGCTATTAATTTAAAAGAAAAAGAAATTTTTTTAATAAAATATAAAAATTTGCTGGAAGAATTAGAAAATGTGTGATATAATTTTTAAAGAGTAAATTGAATGGTCGCTGGTAACTTCCGAAAGGAACTACGAGAGGAAAGTCCGGGCTCCATAGAGCAATGATGCTAGATAACGTCTAGTGTGGGTAACCATAAGGAAAGTGCAACAGAAAATAACCGCCCGTATGGGTAAGGATGAAAAGGCGAGGTAAGAGCTCACCGGTTCTATGGTGACATAGAATGCTGTGTAAACCCCATCTGGAGCAACACCTAACAAAGAAGATTAAGTCTGCTCGACGCCTTCTTGAACTGCGTGGCTTGAGGCATATAGCAATATATGTCCTAGATAAATGACTATTTTAAAAGACAGAACCCGGCTTACAGATTTGCTCTTTTTTTATTTTATATCAAAAGTTTTAAAATCATTAGGTAAATCACCCCAAAAATTCAAATCATTATTATAAACAGGATGAATAAATTGCAAATTAAAGCAATGTAAAGCCTGTCTATTAATTAAATAAGAAATAGAACCATATAAACTATCACCAAGCAAAGGATGACCAATGGCAGACATATGAACTCTAATTTGATGTGTTCTACCAGTTTCTAAAGAACACTTAACTAAAGAATAATTATCAAATTCTTTTAAAACTTCATAATGAGTTATGGCTGTTTGACCATTTCCGGAAATGCATCTTTCAATAATACTATTTTCTTTTCTTGCAATTGGTAAATTAATTGTACCAGATTTTTTGTCAAAAAATCCGTTACAAATGGCTAAATATTCTTTCTTAAATTGATTATTTTTCATTTGATTAATTAAACATTCTTGAATATATTCACATTTTGCAAATACAACTAAGCCTGATGTGTTTAGGTCAAGTCTATTAACAGGTCTTATTTTTTTCTTTAAACCAATTTTGTCAAAATAAAATTTTATACCATTACACAAAGAATCGGAGTAATGCAAAACTGATGGATGTATTGCAATTCCTGCAGGTTTATTTACAACCAAAAGCCAGTCATCTTCAAATATTATATTTAAATTCATTTTTGTTGGTATAATATTTGAATTATCTTCTTCATAATCAAAGTTGATTGTAATCGTGTCTCCGAAAGTGCCTGTTTTACGTGTGTCACAAGGCTTGTGATTAAGTTCTATTTTATTCAATTTTATTAATTTGTATAAAAGCCTTGATGATATTTTTAGTTCATTTTGTAAGGTACTGTTTATTGTTTGTGTGTTATTTTTTATTTCATAATTTATTTCCATTTTTTGTTCCTTCTTAGTATATAATATTGTGTTACTATTCACAGCATATAAAAAATAATTTTATGGACTGTGAATTGTAACAATATTGTAACAGGAAAGTGCAAAAAATACAAATTTTTACTTTACTTTTTTTATAAATATGTATATAATTTGTTATGGAATGATAAATGAAAAATGATAATTAAAATAAAAGTGGAAAAATAATTATATTAATAAAAACATTAAGGAAGGAAAACTAAAATGCGTATAAGATACAAAAAATGGGCAAGACCAGAATTAGAAGCAAGTAAATTTTATATAGATAACCCAGAAGAATGGAAAGGAAAATGGAAAGAATTTTTTAAAAATTCAAATAATCCAATACATTTGGAACTTGGATGTGGAAAAGGTCAATTTATATCAAATTTAGCATCAAGTAATTTAGATATTAACTATATAGCAATAGATTTAGTTGATGCAATGCTTGGGCTAGCAAAAAGAAATGTAGAACAAGTATACCAAGAAAAAAATATTGAACCAGACAATGTTGTTTTAACAAGATTTGATATTGAAAGAATACCAATGATTTTAGACAAAACAGATAATATTCAAAGAATATATATAAACTTTTGTAATCCTTGGCCAAAGGGAAAACATAGAAAGAAAAGACTTACACATACAAGACAACTTGAAAAATATAAACAATTTTTGGCAGAAAATGGAGAAGTTTATTTTAAAACAGATGATGATGATTTATTTAATTCAAGTTTAATATATTTTGAAGAAAGTGGTTTTGAAGTTGTTGCCAAAACTTATGATTTACATAAAAATTCAATTTTTGAAAATAATATAGAAACAGAGCATGAGAAAATGTTTTCAGAACAGGGAATTAAGATTAAAGCATTAATTGCAAAATGTAAAAATTAATAGACAGGGTTAATGAAGGTTATAAATTAATGAAATAAGTGAAAGGGTAAAGATAATGGAAGATCCAGATGTAACAGAAATGAAAAAAAAATGTAATAATAGAGAATATGTACTTCAAGCGGTAAAAGACAAGGGAAAGCTTCTAGAATTTGCAGCACCAGAATTTCAAGATGACGAAGAAGTTGTAAAGACTGCACTTGAACAAGATGGCGAAGCAATGGAATTTGTATCTGATAGATTAAAAGACAACAAAGATATGATGTTACTTGCAATAAAAGGTGCACCATGGACTGCATGTTATGCATCTGATAGGTTAAGAGCAGATAAAGATGTAATAATGGCAAGTGTTCAAACATATGGACAAACTTTATATTTTGCAAGTGAAAAATTAAGAGACGACAAAGATGTTGTAAAAGCGGCGGTTACAAATAAAGGCTTAATTGTAAAGTTTGCAAGTTATAGATTAAGAAATGATAAGGAAATTGCAGAAATTGCAGTAAAACAAGACAAAAGAGCATACCAGTTTTTAACAAAAGAATTAAAAGCAGATGAAGAAATAAAAAGTCTTTTAGGATAAAAAACGGGATTAGGGGACGGGTCTTCAATCCCTAATTTTTAAAGTTATTATTTTTTCGGGATTGGGGGACGGGTCTTCAATCCCTAATTTTTAAAATTATTATTTTTTCGGGATTGAAGACCCGTCCCCCAATCCCGAAAAAATTTGAATGGAGGAATTTAAAATGATTAAAAAAGTTGCAATATTAGCAAATGGTGGAGATGTAGCAGGTTTTAATGCTGTAATAAGAGGTATTGTAAAAACGGCAGAAAATAGTGGTGTTGAATGTTATGGATTTATAGATGGATATAATGGATTATTAAAAAATGAATTTGAAAGATTAAGCACTGCAGAAGATGGAAATGCAGAAGGAATATTACCAAAAGGTGGTTCAATAATAGGTTCTTCAACAAATGCAAATGTATTCAATTATAAAGTTACAAATGAAGATGGAACAGTTGAATACAAAGATTTGTCTGATGTATGTGTAGAAAACATTAAAAAAGATGGATTTGACTGTATTTTTACACTAGGTGGAGATGGAACACAAAAATCTGCTAGGGATTTTGCTACAAAAGGTGTAAATGTAATAGGAGTTCCAAAAACAATTGATAATGATGTTGCTTGTACAGAAATTACATTTGGATATAATACTGCAGTTTCTGTTGCAATGGAAGCAATTGATAGACTTCATACAACTGGTGAAACACATCACAGAATTATGGTATTAGAGGTTATGGGAAGATATGCTGGATGGATAGCATTAGAATCAGCAATTGCAGGTGGTGCAGATGTTGCATTAATTCCGGAGATACCATATGATATAAATAGAGTTGCAGAAAAAATAAAAAATAGACAAAAAAGAGGCAAAAATTTTGATATTGTTGTTGTTGCAGAGGGAGCTAAGCCAAAAGATGGAGAAATTACTGTTGAAAATGTAAGAGATAATGGTAAAGGTGTTGATAATACAAAACTTGGTGGAGTTGGTGAAAAAGTTGCAAAACAATTACAAGAATTAACAGGTTTAGAAGCTAGAAATACTACACTTGGTTATATGCAAAGAGGTGGAACACCAACAGCATTTGATAGAGTTTTATCAACAAAATACGGTACTGCTGCAATGAGAATGGCTATTGAAGAAAAATTTGGAAATTTAGTTGTTATTAAAAATGGAAAAATAGATTATGCATCATTAGAAGATGTTGTTGGTCAAAATAAAGAGATTGGTGCTGTTTCTGGAAACACAACTGTAAGTAACCAAAGAAAAGTTACTATGGATGATGATTTGGTAAAAACAGCAAGAAGCGTTGGAATTAATTTAGGAGACTAAGGAATTACAAATGCAATTTTGAGATAATTGTGAAATTTGTGTAAAAACTATTGTATAAAAAAATTATTATTGGTATAATCAAACTAGATTAAAATTACGAAGGAGGAATATAAAATGGCAATAAGATTTGTTTTAAACGAAACATCATATTTTGGAAACAATGCAAGAGAGGTACTAGCAGGAGAAATTAAGAAAGGAAAATTCAAAAAAGTATTTTTGGTTACAGACAAACCATTAGTAGATGCAGGAGTTACTGCAAAAGTTGAAAAAGTATTAACAGATGCAGGAATTGAATACTCACTATATGACGAAATCAAACCAAATCCAACAATTAAAAATGTAACAGACGGAGTTACTGCATGTAAAGAATCAGGAGCAGATGTAATAGTTGCAGTTGGTGGTGGTTCAAGCATGGACACTGCAAAAGGAATAGCGATTGTAATGACAAACCCAGACAGAGCAGATATTAAATCTCTAAATGGATTATCAAATACAGTTAATAAAGGAATGCCAATGATAGCATTACCAACAACAGCAGGAACAGCATCAGAAGTTACAATAAACTATGTTATAACAGATGAAGAAAGAAAAATTAAAATGGTATGTGTAGACCCTAATGACATTCCAATTGTAGCAATAGTAGATTCAGAATTAATGGCATCAATGCCAAAATCACTTGCTGCAGCAACAGGAATGGATGCTTTAACACATGCAGTAGAAGGATATATCACAAAAGCACATAACGAAATGTCAGATATGTTCCATATGAAGGCTATAAAATTAATATTCAAATACTTACCAGCAGCAGTTAATGATAAAGACCCTAAAGCTGTTGAAATGATGGGAATGGCTCAATATATTGCAGGTATGGGATTTAGTAATGTAGGACTTGGAATAGTTCACTCAATGGCACATCAATTAGGTGCTGTATATGATACACCACATGGAATTGCAAATGCAATGCTTTTACCAACAGTTATGAGATTTAATGGTGAAAATCCAGAAACAGCTCAAAGATTTAGAGAGATTTTATGTGAAATTGGTAGACCAGATGCTGCTCACTTAAATGACCAAGATGTTATTAATACATTTGTATGGATGATTAGTGAACTTTCTAAAGCAGTTGGTATTACTCAAACTATTAAAGATTATGGTGCAAGAGAAGAAGACTTCGAAATGCTTGCAGATAAAGCTATGGAAGATCCTTGTAAACCAGGTAATCCAAGAGAAGTAAGCAAAGAAGATTTTATTGAATTATATAGAAGAGCAATGTAATTTGAAATGATAGTTGCCTCTTATCACTAATGGCGGGTGGTAAGAGGATTTTTTTGATATATTTATCCATAAAATTGTTTTACATAAATTGACATTTTAAAAATAATTTGATACAATATTTTATATGTTTCTTAGAAACCAAAAAGTGATAAAAACTTGGAGGTTTCATGCCTCCAAAAGAATTTAGGAGGTAACAAAATGATAGAAATTGCAAAAGATGAGATACTTTTGATGCTTGACGGAAATGTATTTTTTTTCAATAAGGAAGGGAAATATACTTCTGTTACTGCAAAAGAAGCAAAGAAGATGAATTTTAAGAACCTTTTTTTTGATAGAAATACATGGTCTTTTAGTTATGAAAAGCCAAATATATTCTTTAATGAAAACGGTAAAATAGTGGAACTAGATACAAAAAAGAAGGAAAGCGTTTTTAGAGCAATACTTTGTCTTAAAGAAGGCGATAATATTGAAATGTTGTATCGATACTTTCTCCATTATTATGAAATAATGCGGAAAAAAGTATATCCTATACAGGATTTGAGTAATTTTGTTGTTAGAAGAAAAAAAAATAAATATGTTTATTTTAATGATAAAGGCAAAATTGAAATATTAAATCAAAATTGTATTATTAAATCAAATGCAATAAATCTAATAGTTCCAATAGACGGAAAATTAGATTATTCAGAGTGGAATATTCACCATTTGGCACATATGGGATTTACGAATTTGATTTTTTTAAGGATGGCATATTCTAAGCTTGAAGAGGGGGATACAATTGAAGACTTAAAAAGATATTATGCTAATGCAGGATTTTCTTCAAAAGAACCATTAAGGGAAATAGACTATTTTGTGACTAAAGTTGGAAAACCAATTTTCATAAGAAAACCAGAGAATATTGATAATAACTCATTTGATTATATTTATATTGATTTAAATTTAGCTATTGATTGGAAATGTGATAAGTTGGAATATTATAAGGAAAACAGAAAGGACATAGATGAAATGGCGGTTAAAAAAATAGAGAATAGCCAAAGTTTTAAAAAGTATGGTATTCCAATTAATTTCTTGAAAATATCAAGAAAAACATTTAAAAATCAAAGACGAGTATTACAATATGTATTTGAATTGAAGATTTCTTAAAATTTTTAAGCGAAGGGCTATTTTGTGATTTGCAGAATGGCTCTTTTATTATTATTTGTTTATATATAATTCCAATGAAATAAAAATACCAAATTATTATTTTCAGAATGAGAAATATGTAAGTTATGATGCTTTTTTCAGAAAATAAGGAGGCAAATTAAATATTCCTGGTTATTTGGCTCATCTCATATCAATAATGTTTTTAGTGGTAAGAGAAATTTTTTACACCACATATTATGTTGACTTTTGGCTAAAAAAAGCTTATAATATATTTAGTAGCTATAAAATTTGTACATATAAAAGGAGAACAATATGAGATTTAAATTAATATCAACAGGAAATTGTAGCTTTTCAGTTGTTTTAGCGGATGTAAGAAGTGCTAAGCAGCTTAACATCACAGAGCTGGAATTGGAAGATCCGGCATTAATTTCAAGAGAATCTGTGATTTCTGAAATAAGAGAAAGAACAGGAAAATTTTTCACTTGTGAAGAGTCGATAAACCTTGAGATTGATGAAAAAACAGAAAAGGAAATTTCAAAAACCTTTTTAAAAAACAAAATGATTTTTGAATCCGAGTAAAAATCTCCACCCTTACCATTAGAAATTTGATGGTAAGGGCTTTATTTGTTAGTGAGTTCATAGATTGGATTATTGGATTATTTGACTTTACATGAGATTCAAATTGATGTATAATATTAAATGTTGAAATTTAGTTGTTACTTGCAAACTTAAGGAGGAATTATGACATCTAAGCAAAAAAATAATTTTGATATCATATCGCAATTTATGAACAGCGATATGAAAGAAAAAAAATTAGAAAAAACAATTTCTGAAATATGTGTCTTAGATAGACAAATATATGAAAGAGACCTTAATATTGGACTCTTTTATGAGAACGGAAAGAAGTTTAATAGAGAGAGGCGAGAGGAATACGCAAAATATGGCAGTAAGGCAATTCCTATACTGCTAAAAAAGTAACAAAAAAGGAACATCAATTGGTGTTCCTTTTTAATTGACAAAACAATTTTAAAATTATAAAAATTTTTCCAATTCTTTAATTTTATCTCTAATTTCAGCAGCCTTTTCAAAATCCATAGAAGCAGCATATTTAAGCATTTCATCAGTTAATTCGGCAATAGTATTTTTAATATCATCAGCATTTTCCATATTAAACTCAACACTAATATCTTCTTGTTTAATAATACTAATATTATCTCTAATAGACTTCTTAATTGTCTTTGGAGTAATACCATGTTCAAGATTATATTGTTCTTGAATATGACGTCTTCTATTAGTTTCAGAAATTGCTTTTTCCATAGAATCAGTAAGTTCATCAGCGTACATAATAACAGTACCATCAGTATTTCTAGCCGCACGTCCAATAGTTTGAATCAAAGAACGCTCTGAACGTAAGAAACCTTCTTTATCAGCGTCTAGAATAGCAACTAAAGAAACTTCTGGTATATCTAGACCCTCTCTTAAAAGATTTATACCAACCAAAACATCAAATTCACCTAAACGTAAATTCCTTATAATTTCCATTCTTTCAAGTGCTTTAATATCTGAATGCATATAATTAACTTTGATGTCCAAACTTTGTAAATATGAAGTTAAATCTTCGGCCATTTTTTTAGTTAGGGTAGTAACCAAAACTCTTTCATGCTTTTCAACCCTAATACGGATTTGTTCAATTAAATCGTCAATTTGATTTGTAACAGGTTTAACTTCAATTTTAGGGTCCAAAAGACCAGTAGGTCTAATAATCTGTTCAACAACATTATCTTTGCTATGTTCTTTTTCATAATCGGCAGGTGTAGCACTAACAAAAACAACTTGATTAATTCGTTCTTCAAATTCTTCAAATTTTAAAGGCCTGTTGTCATATGCAGATGGAAGTCTAAAACCGTAATTAACCAAAGAATCTTTACGAGCATGGTCACCATTGTACATTGCTTTAACTTGAGGTATTGTAGCATGTGATTCGTCAATAAGTAGTAAAAAATCTTTAGGAAAATAATCTAGTAATGTGTATGGTGGACTGCCTGCAGGTCTATCACTTAAATGTCTTGAATAGTTTTCTATACCTTGACAAAAGCCAGTTTCTTTCATCATTTCTATATCAAAATTAGTACGTTCTTCAATTCTTTGTGCTTCAATTAATTTATTATTATCTTTAAAATATTTTATTCTTTCTTGAAGTTCTTTTTCAATATTTTCAATTGCTCTGTCTAATTTATCTTTTTTTGTTACATATTGTGAGGCAGGAGGGATTAAGATATGTTTTCTTTCTCCAATTGCCTTTCCTGTAAGTGGGTTGATTTCAGAGATTTTTTCAATTTCGTCACCCCAGAATTCAACCCTTACTGCACTTTCACTTTGAGAAGATGGATAAATTTCTACAATATCACCTTTTGCTCTAAAAGTACTCCTTTTAAACTCTAATTCGTTTCTTGAATATTGCATTTCTACCAATTTCCTTAAAACATCATCTCTTGATTTGTTCATTCCTTCACGCAAAGAAAGCATCATTTCTTGGTAATCTTCTGGGTCACCTAAACCATATATACATGACACTGATGCAACAATTATTACATCTTTTGTTTCAAATAAAGAAAGTGTAGCGGAATGCCTTAATTTGTCGATTTCATCATTTATAGATGCATCTTTTTCTATATATGTGTCAGATGATGGAATGTAACTTTCTGGCTGATAGTAATCATAATATGATACAAAGTATTCAACATTATTTTCTGGGAAAAATTCTTTGAATTCAGAATAAAGTTGACCTGCTAGAGTTTTGTTATGGGCTAAAACCAGAGTAGGTTTTTGTACTTTATTTATTATATTTGCCATTGTAAAGGTTTTTCCAGAACCTGTTACACCAAGTAATGTTTGATATTTTTTTCCTTCTTTTATACCATTAGATAAATATTCTATTGCTTGCGGTTGGTCACCTGTTGGTTTGTAATCTGAGTGTAAATTAAACATTTTAAAACCCCCAATTTAAAACTATTTTTCATACTTTAAAGTATATCATATAAAATAAATGTTTGCAATAAAATTTTACATTTTAGTATTGTCAAAAATAAGAAATTATGATATAGTCAAAACATCAATTTTGATTTAGAGAGGGGAATAGCAAAAAATGAAAAAAGAAAAAAATAATGTTAATACAGAGAGAACGTCACAAATAAATGAAATTCAAAAAGCAACAATTGAATTGTTAAAACCTATATTTACAAAATATGAAGCAACGACCCAAGAAAAAGCAATGTTAAAAGATGAAGTAATTGCAGAGGTAGAAGATAAAAGAAAAGCAAAATATTCATTTAGTTATTTAAAACAATTAGGAATAATCAAAAAATATAAAGGAAAATTTTATTATGTAGAAGATGCAGAAAATAACACAATAGGTAGTACCAAAATATCAAAATGGCAAATTTTAAGTTTTACAATTTTAGTTGCAATTTTTATGCTGTTTTTTACATTATCAATAATTACAAATAAAAAAGCGGAAAATGCAGTATACCAAGATTCAAATGTACAATTTGAAATGCAAAAAGACTGGACAAAAGGTCAATCAGAATATACAACAGAATGGAATTTCTATAAATACATAAGTAATAAACCTGTTTTAAATGAATCAAACGAAATTACTGAAGGAGATTATGCATCATATCCAGCAGGAATAAATGTTTATTATGATCCATCGGAACAAGAAAAAATATCAAATATTGATGATGTAAAAACAAACTTGGAAGCAGGATTAGAAAACTCAACAGAAAAGCCTGAAACACAAGAAATGACGATAGAAAAAACTAAAAATAATTATGATGTATTAAAAGTTAAAATGGTTTACAACACAGAACCAAAACAGGTAACATATTATTATTATATTTTAAATGGAAAAAAATTATCTTGTATAACAGCATATAGTTTTAATTTAGATGAAGCAGATGCACTAGAAGCAGAGGCAAGTAACATAGCAAATTCATTTAAATGGTTACAATAATTTTTGTGTATATTGATTCCATATGGGACGGTTAATAAATTTTTAAAGATATATAAATAGAGTTCTAAAATTAAATAAAGAGCATATAATATAAAAAAATAAATGCAAGGAGATTTAAAATGCAGTTTATTAAATATTGTATGCTTTTTTTTGTGTTTTTAATTGCTACATTGATTGGTAAAAATATATCTCAAAAATATAAGTTTAGATTGGACGAGTTGGAAGAATTAAAAAATGCATTAAACATATTTAAATCTAAAATAAAATTTACATATGAACCAATTCCAGAAATATTTGTAGGAATTTCGAATAATTCAAACAAAAATATTTCTAATTTATTTAATATGGCAGTTGATAAAATGAAAACTGAATCTGCTGGAGTAGCATGGGAAAGAGCAGTTGATGAGTTTCAAAGCAATTTAAATGAAGAAGATAGACAGGCTTTAAAAACATTATCAAAACTACTCCGGAGCAACAGATATACAGGGACAAATTAGCCAGATTGAGGTCACAGAAACTTTTTTGGATGAGCAAATTAGACAAGCACAAGAAGAAAAAAATAAAAATGAAAAATTGTATAAAAAACTTGGAATGAGTATAGGAATGGCTATTGTTATTATTTTAGCATAAATTATAAAGTGATGGATTTTTATAAAAAATTAAGGGGGAAAATATTTATGAGTATAGAATTATTGTTTAAAATAGCGGCAATTGGAATATTGGTTGCAGTTTTGTATCAAGTTTTAGTTCGTGCAGGTAGAGAGGACCAGGCAATGATGACTACACTTGCAGGTCTTGTTATTGTTCTTACAATGGTTATTAAAGAAATAAGTGGGTTGTTTGATACAGTACGTACATTATTTAATTTATAAAAATTTGTGATATGGAGTGAATCTTTAAGGGTAAAAATTTATAAATAAGGACGGAAAAGTAATGGAAATAATTAAAATAATTGGAATTGCTTTTATTGCACTTATAATTATAATAATGCTAAAACAGTATAGACCTGAATATGCAATATTTATAAGCATTTTAACAGGAATACTAATTTTATTTCTTGTAATGGATAGGCTAACAGGAATTATTAATTTAATTGAGACAATTCAAGATAAATTTTCTATAAATACACAGTTTATAGCACTTTTAATAAAAATAACAGGGATTGCTTTTTTATCTGAATTTGCTGTTAGTGTTTGTAAAGATTCAGGAGAAGCAGCAATTGCAAGCAAGATAGAAATAGGGAGTAAAATAATTATTATTTCTATGTCTATTCCAATAATATCAAGTTTATTAGAAATAATATTAAAAATTTTACCGTAAAAATGGGATAACCAGAACTTTTTATATAAGGATACATTTAAATTTTGACTAGAAATTCCTAAATTGAGGAGGAATATTAAATGTGAAAAAACAAAAGATAATAATTACATTCATAATATTAATATTTTTGTTGCCAATGCAATCAAAAGCATTAAATGATACAAATACCTTAATAAATACAGAAAATGAAGAAAAAACAGAAAGCACTACAAAAATAACACAAGAGGATATAGAAAAGCAAGAAGAAACATTTGGAATAAATTCTTTTATACAGAATTCAAAACAATATACAGGTGATTTTTTTGAAAATATAGACATTAATGAAATTTTAAATTCTGCCATAAAAGGTGAGATAGATAATACTACAATATACAAAAAAATACTGAATTTGCTTGGAACAGAAGTACAAACAGGATTAAAAAGTCTAGCATGTATATTAGCAATAATAATAATACATAGTATTTTAAAATCAATAAGTGAAAGTTTAGAAAATGATAATATATCAAAATTAATATATTATGTTCAATACATAGCAATAATAACAGTAATTATGACAAACTTTTCTGACATTATTAACTTAGTAAAAACAACATCAACAAACTTAGTTGGCTTTATGAATACATTAATTCCAGTATTAATATCTCTAATGCTCTATACAGGAAGTATTAGCACAACGAGTATATTAGAACCAATAATCTTATTTATGATTAATTTCATAGGAAATTTAATTGAAAATGTTTTAATACCAGTAATATTAATCATAACATCAATGAGCATAATTTCCAAAATTTCTGATAGAGTTCAGATTGATAAGATATCAAAATTTTTAAAATCGACAACAATTTGGTTTTTGGGAATTGTGCTGACGATATTTGTAGGAGTTGTTTCTTTAGAGGGAACAATGGCTAGTTCTGTTGATGGAATTACTGCAAAAACCGCAAAGGCACTTGTAAGTTCGGCAGTTCCAGTTGTTGGTAAAATTTTAGGTGATGTTGTAGATAGTGTATTAGGATGTGGCTTGATTTTAAAAAATGCAGTTGGATTTGTAGGTGTTATAGTCATTATTGGAATATGTATTTTACCAATTTTAAAACTTACAGTATTAACGTTTTCATATAAATTAATTGCAAGTGTAAGTGAAGTTATTGCAGATGGTAAAATTGTAAAATTATTAGATGAAGTTGCAGATATTTTTAAAATTTTGTTAGCAATTTTAGTTACAATTTCATTTATGGTAATAATTGGGACAACGTTATTGATAAAAATGTCAAATGCAGGAATGATGTTTAGATAGAGGTGATATAGATGATTAGTTTTTTAAGTTCATGGGTAAAAAATTTGTGTTTGGCATTAATTGTTGTATCAATACTTGAAATGATACTTCCTAATAATAAGACAAAAAAATATGTCAAAATGGTTATGGGGATGTATATTTTATTTAGTATAATAGCGCCATTTGTTGAAAATAAAAATGAATTGAAATTTGATGTAGAAAATTTATATAGGCAATATAGTACAGAAACATTAGCAACAACTGAGGTGGTTGACCAGACTACAATGGATAGTAAATTAAATGAATTGTATGAAGAAAAGATTGAAAAAAATATTATACAAAAAACTGAGGAATTAGGATATGAAATAGACAGTTGCAATGTAAAAGCACATATATCAGACCAAGATACTGGAATAGAACAAATATTTATCAGGTGTAACTTGGATGAGAATGGAATTGAAACTGTTAAAAAATTTATAATACAAGAATATGGGGTGAATGAAAAATGTTTAAGGATAAGTTAAAAAAAATTATTGGTAATGATGAAACTCAAGGAAATAACAAAAGAAAAATAGAAAATTTAGTCTTTCTAATAGTTGTTTTAATAATAACAGTTGTTATAATAAATTATGTTTGGAGTGGAGATAAGAGTTCAAGTAAAAATATGACTAATTCTGCAGGAAAACAACTGGCAGAAGCAAAAACAACACAGAGTACAACCAATTCTACCACACAAAGTTCAAATCGGGATAACTAATGAAAATTTAGAACAAAGACTTGAAAATATTTTGACTAATATTGAAGGTGTTGGAGATGTAAAAGTATTTATAAATTATTCAGAATCTGCAGAAACAGTTGCAATGTACAATGAAAATTCCAAAACGAGCACAACTGAGGAAACAGACAAAAGTGGTGGAGTTAAAAAGGTTGAACAGAAAGATTCTCAAAAAGAAGTAATTTACCAAGAACAGAATGGAACTAAAACACCCATAGTTCAAAAAACGGTTGAACCTAAAATTGAAGGTGCAATTATTACTGCTAAAGGGGCTTCTGATATAAATGTGAAAACTGCAATAATTCAAGCAGTAGAGGCAGCAACAGGACTTGCTACACACAAAATTCAGGTGTTTCAAGGAAACTAATATTTCGTTGAAGCCTATAAAAGAATTTTAATAGGAGGAATATAAAAATGAAATTTTTAAAGAAAAATCAGGTTGTTATATATGTAATTGCTTTGATGTTAGTGGTAGCAGGATATTTGAATTTTTCAACAAATGGGGATTTTAAGACTGCGGTTCAAACTGCTAGTTCAGAAGAAGAATTGGAAAAAGTGGCAAATATTGGTGATGCACAATTAGTTAGTAGTAATGTAGTAAGTGAAGAAAATAGTACGGAAAATGTTATAAATAATAAAGTGTCATCAAACGTAGAAAATACTGTAGTACAGAAAACTGACAACAAAGTGGAGAATAATATTAAAGAGGATAATAAAACTGTAGAAACAAGCAATGATACTCAACAAATAAGCAATGATAAAAATGATTATTTTAAAACATCAAAATTAGAACGAGATACCATGTATTCACAAATGCTTGAAACATATGGTAATATTTTAAATAGCAATAATTCTTTGGAAACACAAAAACAATCTGCAACAGAAGAAATAAAAAAAATAAATGATACTAAAAATAGTATTATGATTTGTGAAAATTTAATTATGACTAAGGGATTTGAAAATGTTGTTATTTTTGTAAATGGTGATAGTATTAGTGTTGTTGTAAAAGATGATAATTTGAATACTGAAAAAGTTGCACAAATTCAAAATATTATTTCTAGAGAATTAAAATCTAAAGTTGAAAATATACATATTTCTAATAAATAAAACTTGAAATTTGAGTGAATATGATATAGTATAATAAAAAAGAAAAAATAAGAGGACAAATTATGAAAAAAATATTATTAGTAGAAGATAACGAAACAATAGTAATGGGCTTAAAATACTCATTAGAACAAGAAAACTTTCAAGTAATATCTGCAAAAAGTGTAGCAGAAAGTACAGAAAAAATAAATCAAGAACAAATAGACATAGTACTTTTAGATGTATCATTGCCAGATGGAAACGGATTCGATATATGCAAAGAAATTAAAGAAAAACAAGACATACCTGTGATCTTTTTAACGGCACAAGACGAAGAAACAAGTGTTGTATTAGGTTTAGATTTAGGAGCGGATGATTATATTGTAAAACCATTTAGAACAAGAGAATTAATATCTAGAATAAAATCAGTTTTACGAAGATATGGGCAAAAAGAAGAAAATAGTAATATAATTCAATACAAAAATATCAAAATAGATACAACATCTGCAAAAGTATACAAGGATAATGAAGAAATCATTTTTACAAGTTTGGAATATAGAATTTTGCTTATGTTGTTTACTAATCAAAATAAATTGATTACAAGAGAGCAATTGCTAGAAAAAATTTGGGATATTGCTGGGAATTTTGTTAATGATAATACTCTAACAGTTTATATTAAAAGAATTAGAGAAAAATTAGGAGATGAGTCAATCATTAAGACTGTTAGAGGACTTGGGTATAGGATAGGAGATTAAATAGATGAACCATTTAAAAAACAAAAATATAAAATACTTGATAATACCAATGATAATATTAACAATAGCAACAAGTATGGCCATAACAATACAAACATATAACCAATACAAAAAAATAACAACAACAGCAAATCAAAAAATAGCAGAGATAATAGGAACAATAATAAAAGAAGACCCAGAAATAGACACAAGAACAATAATAAAAACATTAAACTCAAAACAAGATACCGAAGAATATCAAAAAGGACAAGAAGAACTTAAAAAGTACGGAATTAATATAAACGAAGCCAATTCCATAATAGCAGTGCAAAATCAAATGAAACAAAATTTGGTATTAAACATTATATTAATAATAGTATTTAGTATTTTATGGATGGCTGTTATTTTTGTGTATTTATGGAAAAGAGACAGAAAAATAAATCAAATTACACAATACATAAATCAAATAAAAAACAGAAAATATGACTTGGATATAAACGAAAATAGTGAAGACGAATTAAGCAATTTGAAAAACGAATTATACAAAATTACCATTATGTTAAAAGAAGAAAGTGATATATCAAAAAAAGACAAAGACAACTTAAAGATGTCAGTTGAGGATATATCGCATCAACTAAAAACACCTTTAACATCAATAACAATAATGTTAGATAATTTAAAAGACAATCCAAATATGGATGAAAATACAAAACAGAAATTTATATTTGAAATTAGCAAACAAATTGACTGGATAAATTGGCTTGTTATATCTATGCTGAAATTATCAAAATTGGATGCAAATGTTGTACAATTTTATGAAGAAAAAATTAATCTAAAAAAATTTATAGAAGCAATTATAAAGAATTTAGAAATACCAATTGAAATAAAAAATCAACAAATAATTATTGAAGGAAACGAAAGTGCTTCATTTGTTGGAGATTACAAGTGGCAACAAGAAGCGGTTACAAATATAATTAAAAATTGTATTGAACATAACAAAGAAAATGGAAAAATTTATATAAAATATGAGGAAAATACTTTGTTCACAAAAATAACAATAAGAGACGAAGGAGAAGGAATGACAAAAGAAGATTTAAAACATATTTTTGAAAGATTTTATAAAGGTCAAAATTCCTCTGAAAATAGTGTAGGTATAGGACTTGCACTAGCAAAGAATATTATTGAGAAAAATAATGGTATGATAAGTTGTAAATCTGAACTTGACAAAGGTACAGAGTTTGTGATTAAGTATATGAAGTAAGAAAAAATATGGTAAAGAACATAAGAAAAGATAGGAGAAATAAATGGAAAAATATTTTAGTGATAAAGATTATAGAATGTTATATTATGATAGCTTTTTTAAAACATTTGCAAATAGCATATATGCAGTATTTACACCAGTTATTTTATATAAAGCAGGTGTAAGTGTAACAATGATAATATTTATATTTATGGTGCAATTCCTTGTTATGGGAATATTTTCACCACTAGCAGGAATATTATTTAAAAAAATAGGAGCAGCAAATACAAAATTTTTAAGTTATATATTAAAAAGTATAAGTATGTTACTTGTACTTGTTGTAGACACAAATATATACTATTATTTAGCAATTTCAATTATACAAGGATTAAGTGGCGCAGCAAACAATCCATTAAATACATACATTCCAAGTAAGATTGTTAACGAAAAATTTAGAGGAAGATTTAACAGTTGTTCATATATTTTAAGATGTTTTTCTAGCATTGTAGGATATGTATTTGCAGGAACATTTTTAATAAAAAATAATAATTTAATTATAGTATTATCAGTATTTATGTCTTATTTTATTGCATATGTAGCATTAGCACAAATAGATAAAAATAAGTTACAATATGAAGTTACAAAACCATTTAAAGAAAGTTATAAATATCTATTTAAAAAAAGTGAAAATGGAAAATTAAAATTAGTAAGTGGTTTAAGAAGTTTTATAATAATAGAGAGATTAATAGCTGTTCCTCTATATTTATATATATCCTTAAATAATTTAAAAACTTTTACATCACTTTATATAATTTCTACAATAGTAGAATTATTAAGTTTATTTATAGCAGGTGAAAAATTAGATAAAAATCATGAAAAAACATTTAATATTATATCAATAATAAAAGGAATTACAACAACAATATTTTTATTTGCTAAAAATGTGTATGTATTAATGATAAATCAATCTGTATATAAATTAGTTGATGATGTATATGATTCTTCATATTGTGCGTTGCAACAAAGCAAAGTTGAAAATGATAATAAAGATACAATGCTACTTTCGATTATACATGAAATGAGTTTATGTTTTTGGGAATTTGTAGTTTTATTAGTATTTTTAATAATTAGTGTAGTAAATGTAGATGCAACATTTAAATTTATGTTTTTAGGCTCACTATGGGTAGTATTCTTTAATGCAATATTAGTAAAAAAATGGAATAAATAAAAAGAGATAATGTATATAAAAAATGATAGGAGAAACAAAATGAAAAAAGATACAAAAAATCTAATTGAATTGCTAAAATATTATAAAAAATATAAATTTCTTTCAATAGGAGTAATAATATTGAGTTTAGTATATGCTGGAATATCATTATTATCACCAATATATGAAGGAAAAATGCTTGGATTCTTTGAAGACTTTGACAAAACTAATATAATAAAAATAGCACTATTTTTACTAATATTAAGAATAATTATAGAAATAGTAACAAATTTGTGGTCTAGAGTAGTATTAAAATTAAATGGAAAAGTAAACTTTGATTTAAAAAGAGATATCTTAGAAAGTTTGACAAACTTTGAAGTAAAGAATTTTGATAACACAAATTCAGGAATTTTTATTTCAAGATTAAATAAAGATACAACAGAATTATCAGAATTATTTGATTATATAACAGATGACTTATCTGGAATAATATTAAATGTAAGTTTTATAGTTTATGTATTATATCTTAATGCATATTTAGGAATATTTTTAATTTTAAATATAATATTAGTATATATGTTAACTTCAAAAAAATTATTCTATTATAAAAGAGTAAAAAAAGATTATAAGGAAAAAGACGAAAAAACTGTTGGATTATATACAGATATTATAAGAGGTATAAGAGAAATAAAAAACTTAAATCTAAAAGAAATAGTTTTAAAAGAAACTAATGCAAAACAGTTAGAAACTATAAAAGCAGAAATTAAAACTACACATACTAGAAGAACTTGGAACAGATGGATTGCAGTATTTCAACATATTTTAGACTTTATATTCGTTTTGCTATCAATACATTTCATTATGAACAATACACTTCAAGTAAGTTCATTTTTGATAATTTTCTTATATAAAAATAAGGTTTTAAATTTGATAAATTATATATCAGAAATAAGAGAAAAATTAGCAGATGGAAAAGTTTCATCATCAAGAGTTTTTGATATAATTACATATAAGTCTTTTGTTAAAGAAAATTTTGGAACATTAAAAGTAAATAATATAAAAGGAAATATAGAATTTAAAAATGTAGATTTTCAATATAACTCAAACAAGTTATTTGAAAATCTTAACTTCAAAATAGAACCAAATAAAATGATAGCAATTGTAGGAAAAAGTGGAGAAGGAAAATCAACAATTTTAAAATTAATTAGTAAAGGATATAGTGTAGATAGTGGAAAAGTTTTAATAGATAATTATAATATAAATGATTTATCAGAAAAAACAATAAAAGATAATATTTCTATTGTTTCACAATCACCATATATTTTTAATTTATCAATAAAAGATAATATAAAATTGGCAAATCCTGATACGACTGATGAGGAAATAATTGATGTTTGTAAAAAGGCACAGATTCATGATGTTATAGAATCTATGGAAGATGGTTATGACACTCTTGTTGGAGAAAATGGAGTGATTCTAAGTGGTGGACAAAAGCAGAGAATAGCAATTGCAAGGGCACTAATAAAAAAATCAAAAATAATTCTATTAGATGAAGCAACAAGTTCTTTGGATAATAGTAATCAAGAAAAAATCAAAAATGTTATTAAAGAATTATCAAAAGACCACACTGTTATAATTGTAGCACATAGATTAAGTACAATAGTTGATGCTGATAATATTTTTGTGGTTGACAAGCATAAAATATGCGCTTCTGGTACACATATAGAATTAATGAATAATTGTGAAGAATATAAAAATTTATATGAAATAGAAGAATAAAAGATGGAGTAACAAATGGAAGAAAATAAACTAAAGAGATTTAATAAAATATTTCCATGGTATGATGGACTATCAGGGGATTTATTATTTTGGGTTGCAATAGACACATTATTTTTAACAGTAGTAAAAAACTTTACAGCATCACAAATAGTATCTCTAACATCAATATCAATGATAATAAATATTTTATTGCAAGTACCGTTACTTAAAATAATACACAAAATAGGAAATACAAAATCAGTTAGGTTAGGGTCATTTCTATTATTAATATCAAGTATATTATTAACATTTGGTAAAAATTACATAACAATCGTAATTGGAAAAATATTTTACGAGATGGCATTTACATTTCAAAATATGATAAATGCAGTTCTAAAAAATAATTTGGAATTACAACATGAAGAAAATGAATATATAAAATATAGGACAAAAGCAAATACAATATATGCAGCTGTGACAATGATTATATCATTTATAGCAAGTATAATGTTTAATATTAATAACTATTTGCCAATGATAGGCTGTATTACATTTTGTGTAATATGTTTTATATTATCTTGGTATATGGTAGACTATTCAAAAGATAATAAAAATAAATTAGAAAAAAATAAAGAAACAGGTAAAGGAAAAATTAAATACACAGAAATTATAATATTCATACTACTTTCATATGGATTATGTTATCCAATGGTAAATTCTGGGCAATCTAATGGAAAACTATTTATTCAACAAGAATTATTAAAATTATATGATGTTGAAAAAACATCACTAGTAATTGGTGCAATATTATGTGTGTCAAGGATAGTAAGATTATTATCAAATATAAAATTTGACAAAATACATAAAAAATATGAAGACAAAGTAGGAATAATGCTTCCAGTGGGATTATTAATATCATTGATTTTAATGCTTATTGGTTATAATGTATCTAATATGCCAGTAATGAAATTTGTGATTATGGGGCTTGGATATGTAATTATACTTTTCATAAGGGATCCTTTTAAGGTGTATATGCAAGATTTGGCTTTAAAAAATACTGATAAAAATAGACAACAAACATTATTAACAACTATGGAGTTATCAAGAAAAATTGTGAGAACAATAATAAGTTTGAGTTTTACGACAATACTGTTAAAATACCCAATGGTATTAGTAATAAGTATTTTAACGGTTTTATCAATAATAGAAATTTTTGTAAGTATATATTTGTATAAAATTATAATAAATAATAATGAAAAGGAACAAGAAAATGAATTATAAAAAAGAATATAAAAAATATCTTACATCATCAATATTAGATACCGCAAATAACAAAATAGCAAGTAGTTCACTGATAACTGCATTTGCAGTATATTTAGGACTATCAGACTTAGCAATTGGAATATATGCAGTATTAGACACAATAACAAATGTGCTACAAATATTAGCAGCACCACTTTTTTCAAAAATAGGACAATCAAAATTGGTAGTATTATCAAATTATACTATATACAGATTAGCGTCAGTTGGTTTTGCTTTTATACCATTTATATCAGATAATATAACTGTTAGAACAATATTCTTTTTCATATTTGCATCAATATATGCAGTAACAGGAGAAATGGGATATATAACATTTGTAAATTGGAGAATGACACTAGTAAAAAAAGAAGACAGAACAAAATTTGCTTCAAGTAAAAATATGATAAAAAATACAGTTGTTATGGCATTTAGTTTATTTATGGGAGTTGTATTAGACCAATTTAAAGCAAGTGGATATGAATTAAATGGATTTTTAATTTTATTTGGAATAGTATTTATCATAGCGTTTATAGATATTGCAATAAGAATAAATACATATAAACCTGAAATTGAGTGTAAACCAATAAAGGTCAAAGAATCAGTATTAAGGCCAGCAAAAGATAAATCATTTAGAAAAGTACTAATTACAGCAGGAATTAATAGATTTGCATTAGGAATAGGAACAATGTACTTAAATGTGTATTTACTTAGATATTTACATATAAATTATGTGTATTACAGTATTTTAAATATAGTTATAAACTTATCAGATGCGATATTTAGCAAATTCTGGGCTAAAAGGGCAGAAAACAGAGAATGGAAAAAAGTACTTATTCCAATTGGAATATTGTATATAATTTCATTTATAATGTTACTCGTAATTAAAGAAAACTATTTGATATATATATTACCATTGATATATGTTTTAATGGGATGTGCAAATAGTGCTTATGATATATACGATAATGTTGCAATATATGAGAGTTCAAAAGAAAATTATCAAACTTCATATGTAACATTTGAAAGATTTATTGAGGGAATTGTTACAGCATTAATTCCATTATTATCTTATACTGTTTTTAAAGAGAATGGAAATATTATATCAACAACTTTTCTTATAGCAATAATAGTATACGTAGTATTTATTGTATATATAAACAAAAAATATGATTAAGTATTAAATAAAATATATATAATTTAGGAAGAGGTAAAAAATGAACATAGGAATAGATATAGATAATGTAATATCAAAATTTGATGAAGCATTAGAAGAAGAATTTTTAAAGCATGATAAAGAATTAAGAAATACAGGAATAATTAATCCAAATAATAATGATAGATGACTCTCGAGAAATTTGCAAAGAATGTTTTCAAAATAATATAACTACACTTATAATGGACAAACCTTGTAATAGAGAGATAAAGGAAATAACAAGAGTTTATAATTGGAAAGAGATTTATGAATTTATTACAAACTATAAAAAAAGAAAATAATAAATCATGGTTTGAAACAGAAGAATTCAGTTGTTCAATTATAAAAGAAGATACATCATACGAATTAACAGAAAATAGACACAAAATAACATTTGTTAATTATTTAGAACCTAATAAAATTTATAACGATTTATTTAAAAAATTAGTAGAATAAGATATAAGGAGAAAGAAAAAATGCAAAAATTTAATTATCATACACATACAAGAAGATGTGGACATGCTGACAATAATATGTCAGACGAAGACTTTGTAAAAGAATTTATCAAGAAAGGTTTTACAAAAATAGCATTTACAGACCATTGCCCAGAAAAAGAAGAAATAGACCATAGAACAAACATGAGAATGAAGTACAGTGAAAAAAATGAATATTTAGAAAGTATTAAATCTTTAAAAGAAAAATACAAAGATAAAATAGAAATAGAAACAGGATTTGAATTTGAATATTTACCAGGACAAGAAGAAAATCTATTTGAGTTAAAAAATGAAACAGATAAATTAATTTTAGGACAACATTTTATATATGATGATAAAAATGAATTGAAATTTTTTAGAAAACATGATTTTACTAATGAAGATATTTTAAAATATGCTGAATATATAAAAATGGCAATAGAGAAAAATATACCAAATATAATAGCACATCCAGATTTATATATGTTAAGTAGGAATAACTTTGGAGAAGCAGAAGAACAAGTGGCTAGAATAATATGTAGTACGGCTGAAAAATATGGAATACCAGTAGAAATTAATTTATCCGACCCAGTTATGTATATAAGAAAACAAAAAGAAAAAGTAGAGTATCCATGTAAAGAATTTTGGAAAATTGCATCTGAATATAAAAATTTAAAAGTTTTATATGGAATTGATGCGCATTGGAGAGAACAAATTGAATTATACGAAAAAGCAATTGAATTAGCAAATGAAATTATTGGAAAAGATATCATAAGTAAACTACATTTTTGCGATGAAAATTTAGAAATTTAAGGAGAAAATATTTTATGAAATTAACATTAGAAAAAGCAAGAAAAATGTTAGAAGAAGCAAAAATCAAAGCATCAGATGACCAGGGCTATAGGAGACGGAAAAGACCATGTAATGAATGGATACAACTATATTAAAGAGTTGAGATATGATGATGAATATGCAAATATTTGCTTAACACATTGATTTATTTCCTAGTATAAAAGATAATTTGTAGGATAGTTATAAGGAGGAATTATGAGAATTGCTGAGAAAAAAGATATAGAAGAACTTTCAAAATTACGAGTTATACAACAAAAAGAAGACTGGAAAGAAGAATATCCAGAAGGAGAAGATAAAAGACTTTATGAAGTAACAAAAAAATATTTAATCGAACATTTAAATGAAGATATGATTTTTTTTATAGAAGAACAAGAAAATCATATTATTGCCACATGTGGCTTACAAATTATAAATTATATGCCACAGTGTGTGAAAAGTGGAAAAGAAGGATATATTTGTGATGTCTTTACATTGAATGAATATAGAAGAAAAGGTATACAGACAAAACTAATAGGTGAATGTATAAAATTTGCAAAAGAACAAAATCTAGAAATTTTGAAACTTTCTAGTGATAATCCAGAAGCAATTTCTATTTATAAAAAGTATGGATTTGAAAATGATATATTAATTATGAAATATTATATAAAATAAGAGGAAAAAATGTTAAATAAAGAAAAAATAAAAGAAGCGCTAGAGTATTATGATATAAAAGATGCAGACTACCAAGAAAAATGCGACAGATGTATTGAAGAAATAAAAAATAATAAAAAGATACAAAATAAAGCAAAAGAAATATATGAAATTTTATATATTGACAAAACAGAAAAGTTTAGAGAACTATGGAAAGAAAAAGACATAGAAATTTTATTTGAAGAAAAAGTAAACCCATTTATAACAAATATATTATTATTACTTGGACTTGAATATCATAAAGAAAATATAAAAAAATACAATTTTGATAATGAACAAATTAAGATTCAAAAGCAAAGAATAAGAGAATGTTTGTTAAATGACATTATATACAAACATTATGATGGAATTAGAATTTCGCAAATGTTATGGGCAACATATTTTATAAATGCAAGATTAATAGAATGCGGAAGACTACAATTTGAGCCAACAACAAATAATAAAATTAAAATACATATACCAGCAGGAAAAAATCTTGATATAAATGAAGTGAAAAAAGCAATACAAAATTCGAGAGAATTACTAAAAAAATATTATAATATAGAAAATCCAAAATATATTTGTGAATCATGGTTATTAAGTAAAGAAATATCAAAAATGTTAGATGAAAATTCTAATATCAAAAAGTTTCAAGAACTTTTTGAAATACAAAGTTCTAAAAACGGAATAGATGATGTTTTAAATTTTGTATTTAATTTAAAAAAATGTGATAATTATAATGAATTACCAGAGACAACTAGAATACAAAAAAGCATAAAAGAATTTTTAATAAATAATGGAACAATATATGAAGGATATGGGGAGTTGAAAAAATGAAAATATATGTAGTAAGACATGGTCAAACAGACTGGAATGTAGCAGGAAAATGCCAAGGAAGAACGGATATAGAATTAAACAACACAGGAATAGAACAAGCAAAGAATACAAAAGGACAAATAAAAAAATATAATATAGATTTGATAATATGTTCACCTTTGAAAAGAGCAATAAAAACAGCGGAAATAATAAATGAAGAGACAAAATGTAACATTATAATTGATGAAAGATTAATAGAAAGAGGCTGTGGTGAAGTTGAAGGGACAACAGAAGATGAATGGCCTAGTATAGTTGATAATGAGGATATAGATATAATAAATAATTATAATTTGAATTGGAAAGAAAAAGATATAGAACCAATACAAACTATATGCAAAAGGGTATGGAATTTACTAGATGAGATACAAGAAAAATATAAAGATAAAAACATTTTATTAGTTACACATGGTGGAACTTGTAGAGCAATTAATGCATATTTTAATGGAATTGGTGAAAATGGACATGTTCAGAGTGCTCATATAAAAAATTGTGAAATTAGAGAATTCGAATTTAGAAAAAATTAATAAAAAATGAATATAAAACCTAAAAGTACAAAATAAGAAAGAAAAACAGGAGTAAACAAATGAAACGTTTATTACGAATAGCAAGTAACTTTGCAATATTCTCATTTATACCAATACTATCTTGGTTTTGTCTTGGATTATTAGTTGACAAAAATCTAGTAAATGTATTTACGTTAACATATCCACTACAATTTATATTTGCATTGCTAAAATCAATATTTGCAACAGGAGCGAATATAAGTAAAGAAAAGGACAAAGACGAAAATGCAGTATTATCAGGAATGACAGCCGGTACAGTAGTAGGGTTAATAGTATTTGGATTATTTGCAATAAATGCAAAAAAATATGTAGAATTTATGAATATGGATTTTGAAATATACAAAGAATTTACTGTTTATTCTATATTACAACTATATATACAATTAGTATTTTCTTTTGTATTAGAAAAATTATATTTTGATGGAGAAGAGAAAAAAGCAAATAAATATTGTATCCAATTAAATTTATTGAATTTTATAGTATTAATAATAACTGCTATATTTACAAAAAACAAAATGATTATATCAGGAATAACACTAATGGCTATATTTGTATATGTATTAGTGGTTGCGATAAAACAATATAAAAAATTTAAATTTGAACTACATATAATCAAATACATAAAATATGAATCAGTAGAAATTGCAAATAACATATTATTCTTTTTGATTTTCTTATTTAGTTTAAGTAATGCAATGGAATTTGGAGAAAAATATACTGTTGCATTAAATTTCGTAGCGTTGATAACAGATACACAATGGGATTCATTTGAAGCAATTTCAACTGTTGCAAAAATAGATATAAGTAAAAATGAGTTTAATTATAAAGAACATAGAAATAATGCCTATAAGTTAGATGGAATTTTGATAGTGACAACAATTATTATGTTATTAATTTCATATGGATTTTATAAATTGGATTTAGGAATAACATTAATATATCTAAGTTTTGAGTTAATTAATTTTATCATATATCCAGTATATAAAATAAAAACTTGTTACTTGCAATTAACAAAATTTGTTAAAGAAATAACAACAAACGAAATTACTGCAGGAATATTAAGGTTCTTTATATCATTACTAAAAACACCGTATTGTACTGGAATAGGACAAGTAACGTCTTCTCTTTATCAATTTCTTACAGTAAATATTATGTTTAATAAAAATTTTAAAATAGATAAAGAGGGAAAGGTATTAGAAAAATGAGAAAAATATTAGTTAGTGATTATGACCAAACATTTTATTTGAATGATGAAGATATAGAAAAAAATAAAAAAAGTGTAGAGAATTTCAGAAAGCAAGAAAATATTTTTATATTTGCAACAGGACGTTCATATTTTGATTTTATGAACAAGGCGGAACAATACAAATTAACATGGGACTATTTAATAATAAACCATGGAGCAACAATACTAGACAAAAACAACAATATTATTTCAAATTATACTATAGATAATAATATAATAAAAAATATTGAAAAAGATTTAGAAATTGAAAAATCAATAAACCATTTTTGCTGTAAATTAGAAAATAGCAGAACAGATTTTAATGATAAAGACTTAACAAAAATTTATGCAAAATATGAAAAGGATAAAGCAGAACAAATAAATTCTCTAATAAATAAAAAATATTCAGAGTTTGTTAATTGTTATTTGGTATCAGGAAACGCTGTTGAAATAATATCAAATAAAACGTGTAAATCAAATGCTATAGAAGAAATAGTACAAATTGAAAAAGTTAATCGAGAAAATATTTTTACAATAGGTGATGGTTATAGTGATATTGAAATGATAAAAAGTTATAATGGATATTGTATGGAAGAATCAGTGCCTGAGTTGTTAAAAATTTGTAGTTGGAAAATTGTAAAAAGTGTTAGTGAATTAATAGAAAAAATACAGAAATTATGATAAAAAGTATTGCTTAAAATAAACTATGGAAATGTAAAAGTTCCCATAGTTTTTTCTATCCTAAAAAAATTAAAAGTGACAAAATTTATAGTAAAAAAGTCACCTAAAAGTCACTTTCAAAAACTATACTAAATACAACAAAGAAAAATGTACATTTGAGTACAAAAAAGAAAGTGAGGAAGAATATGGAAATATTAAGAGTAGAAAACTTAAACAAAACATATGGAAAAGGAGAAAATCAAGTAAAAGCAGTAGACAATGTATCGTTTTCTGTACAAAAAGGAGAATTTGTAGCGATAATCGGAGCAAGTGGAAGCGGAAAATCTACACTATTACATTTAATTGGTGGAGTGGATAGACCTACATCAGGTAAAGTTTTTATAGATGGAAAAGATATTTACACTTTAAATGACGATAATCTTGCTATTTTTAGAAGAAGACAAATTGGGTTAATTTATCAATTTTATAATTTAATACCAGTTTTAAATGTTGCAGAAAATATCACATTACCAACAAAATTAGATGGTAGAGATGTTGACGAAAGAAGACTAAATGATTTATTAAAAACATTAGGGCTTGAAAAAAGAAAATACAATTTACCAAACCAATTATCAGGAGGTCAACAACAAAGAGTTTCTATTGGTAGAGCAATGATGAATGAACCTGCATTGATGCTTGCAGATGAGCCTACTGGAAATTTGGATTCAAAGGCAAGCGAAGAGATTATTTCATTATTAAGACTTTCTAATAAAAAATATAATCAAACTGTTATAGTTATAACACATGATGAAAAAATTGCATTAGAAGCGGATAGAGTTATAACAATTGATGATGGAAAAATTATTAAAGATGAAAGGACTGGAAAATAATGAAAGTTTTAAATGAATTAAGTATTAAGGATTTAAAGCTGAATAAAAAAAGGTCAATTGTAATTATAATTGGAATTATTTTATCAACAGCTTTAATATGTGGAGTAGCAGGACTTATAACAAGTTTTCAAAGGACATTTATAGATACTGCTAAGGATAGCCAGGGAAATTATCATGCTATTTTCTATAATGTTCCAAAAGATGAACTTAAATATATTGAAGAAAATAGAAGTATTGAAGACTACTATTTATCAGAAGAATTAGGATATAGTTATTTATCAAATGGAAATACATCAACAGAGGAAGAAGAAAAGCCGCTTGTTAATATTATTTCAATGAATGACAAGTTTTTAAATAATATGGCTATAAATATAAAAGATGGTAGATTACCAGAAAATGATAGTGAACTTGCAATTTCAACTAGAATAAATGAAAAATTTAAGACAAATTACAAAGTTGGAGATACTATAACATTAAATGTTGGAGAATTAAAAGGAACTTTAGAAAATCAAAATGCCAATTATTATGATGAAGAACGAATCAAAAAAACAGATGGAGCAGAACAAACAACTGAAAATGAAATTGTTAACGTAACTTCAAAAACATATAAAATTGTTGGAATAATAGAAAGACCAACTGTTGCAATTGAACCTTATGAAGCAGAATGGTTTACAGTTATCACAAAAATGCAAACAATAAATAAAAAAGCAAACATAGCAGTTTTATATTCAAAACCAAATGATTATGTAAAAAATACAGAAAGCATAAACCAAATGGTAACCGCAAAATCTGGAACAAAAGAAAATGATTTTAATAGAGTTAGCGGGTTAGATAAAACATATAAAAGTTATAAATATAAGATAAAAATAAATAAAGAATTATTAGCATATCAAGGAGCAAGTCTAGATGACGACACATTAAGAACAATTTATGGACTAGGAGCTTTTATAATGGGAATTGTTCTAGTATCAAGTGTATTTGTTATTAGAAATGGATTTGCAATATCAATAACAGAAAGATTAAAACAATATGGAATGCTTTCAAGCATTGGAGCAACAAAAAAACAAATCAAAAAAAGTGTTTATTTTGAAGGCTTTATATTAGGAATTATAGGAATACCTCTAGGAATTTTAAGTGGAATATTTGCAATTTATATATTAGTAAATGTAGTAAATTACATATTAAAAGATTATGTATCAAGTGGGACTTTACTAACATATGGAATATCATGGACTGCAATAGTTGTAAGTATAATTGTATCAATTGTAACAATATGGCTATCTTGTAGAAGGTCTGCTAAAAAGGCATCAAAAATAACACCAATTGAAGCAATAAGAAGTTCAGAAGATGTAAAATTAAAAGCTAAGAAAATAAAATGTCCAAAAATCATAACAAAAATATTTAAAACAGGTGGAGAAATTGCATACAAAAACTTAAAAAGAAGCAAGAAAAAATATAGAACAACAGTAATATCTATAATTGTCAGCGTAGTAATATTTATTGCAATATCAAGTTTTATACAATACGGATTCAAAATGTCAAGTGCATATTATACAGAAAGAAATTATAATTATGTAGTATATGCTCGTACAGCAGAAATCTTAACAGACATATCTAATTTACCAGATATTGGAGAATATTCAATTAATAAAAGTAATATATTTGAAATGAACATGGATGATAAGCATAAATCAGAATTAACTGAATATGGAAAAAACATAAAAAATAGATATTATGCAGAAGACAAAAATGGAAATTTAATAGATAACATTAATATTATTTCATTAAATAAAAGTTCATATGAAAACTATGTGAAAAATATAGGTGGAAATTACGAAACATACAAAGATGGAGCAATTTTAGTTGATAACAATATTAATGTAGATGATAATGGAAAAAGAATTCAAGGCAGTATGTATACTTGGAAAAAAGGAGACACTGTTACAGGAAAAATAGATGACAAAGAATATAGCATAAAAATAGTATCAAAGACAGAAGAAAGACCAAATGGAGTTGAAAATCTATATAATACTGAGGCATATTTTATTGTAAGTGAAGAATTTATAAACAAAACAGGATTTAAATCAGCAGCTTTATATGCACAATCAAACGACACTGATAAATTAGACGAAGAAGTTGAACAATATAAAACTGAAAATAGCTTTACTAATTCTGACTTAAATGCATTCAATATGGAAGAATCAATAAGGGCTGAAAATGCAGTTGTATTAGTTATCTCAATATTCTTATACGGATTTATTGGAGTAATTACATTAATAGGAATAACAAACATTTTCAATACTATAACAACAAATATGAATTTAAGAAAAAAAGAATTTGCAATGCTTAAATCAATAGGAATGACCAAAAAAGAATTTAATAGAATGATTAGATTAGAAAGTATTTTTTATGGTGTTAAATCTTTGGTTATTGGTATACCAATTGGATTAGTGTTATCTTATGGTATGTATAATGTGTTTAGAAATAGTATGGAAATTGAATATGTATTACCTTATAAATCAATTGTGGTTGCTGTGATATTTGTGGCTATTGTTATTGGTATTATTATGAGATATTCTATGAGTAAGATTAATAAACAAAATATTATAGAAACTATTAGAAACGATAATATATAAAGTATAGAAAGATAGTAACATGGTAGTTGCTATCTTTTTAAATTTGTTACAGATTTTACTTGTATTTTTTTCATTTTATATATATAATAATGACATAAATGATATAAAATTTTGGAGGAAGAGAGAAAAAATGAACTTTATAGAAACAATAAAAGAAAGAGCAAGACAAGAAATAAAAACAATAGTACTACCAGAAGCAGAAGATATACGAACATTAAAAGCAACAGAAGTAGCACTTAAAGAAAAATATGCAAATATAATTTTAGTTGGAAATGAAAAAAAAATAAAAGAAAAAGCAGAAACAAATAATGTGAATATTGATGGTGCAAAAATAATAGATCCACAAACATCACTTGATTACGAAAAATATGCAAATTTATTATACGAATTAAGAAAACATAAAGGAATGACAATAGAACAAGCAAAAGAAATAACATTAAATCCAGTATATTTTGGAATGTTGATGGTAAAAGATGAAGAAACAACAGCAGATGGACTTGTTTCAGGTGCGGCACATTCAACTGCAGATACATTAAGACCTGCACTTCAAATTTTAAAAACTGCACCAGATACAAAATTAGTTTCAGCATTTTTTGTTATGGTTGTTCCAGACTGCGAATATGGTTCAAATGGAACATTTATATTTGGAGATGCGGGATTAAATGCAAATCCAAATCCTGAAGAATTATCGGAAATAGCAATATCATCAAGTAAAAGTTTTGAACAATTAGTTGGTAAAGAACCAAAAGTTGCAATGCTTTCATATTCTACAATGGGAAGTGCAAAATCAGAATTAACGCAAAAAGTTATTGATGCAACTAAATTGTTAAAAGAAAAAGAACCAGATTTGAAAGCAGATGGAGAACTCCAATTAGATGCAGCCATAATACCAGAAGTTGCAAAATCAAAGGCACCAGAAAGTACAGTAGCAGGAGAAGCAAATGTTTTAATATTCCCAGATTTAGACGCTGGAAATATTGGATATAAGTTGGTTCAAAGACTTGCAAAGGCTGAAGCATATGGACCATTATGCCAAGGAATTGCAAAACCTGTAAATGATTTATCAAGAGGATGTAGTTATCAAGATATTGCAGGTGTTATTGCAATAACAGCAGTCCAAGCCCAAAAATAAACAGAAGCCAATGGAACATTCTTAAATTGGTTCATAAGATAATAGTAAAAGGAGGTCTTCTATGAAAATATTAGTTTTGAATTCAGGAAGTTCATCATTAAAATATCAAGTAATTGATATGGATACAGAAGAAATGTTGGTAAAAGGATATTTTGAAAGAATAGGACAACAAAATTCTTTTCTAACACATAAGGTAAATGGAATAAAACACAAATTTGAAAAAAGCGTAGTAAACCATGAACAAGCATTAAAATTTGTATTTACAAGATTAACAAATGACCATTATGGAGTTATAAAAGATTTAAATGAATTAGGTGGAATTGGGCACAGAGTTGTTCAAGGAGGAGAAAAATATTCTCAACCAGTTCTTATTACAGATGATGTTATAGCAGAGATTGAAAAATGTAGTGATTTAGCACCATTGCACAATCCTGCAGCAATTTTAGGAATAAACGCTTGTAAAAAAATAGCACCAAATATTCCAATGGTAGCAGTATTTGATACGGCATTTCATCAATCAATACCAAAAGAGAGATATATTTATCCAATACCATATGAATATTATAAAAAATATGGAATTAGAAAATATGGGGCACATGGTACATCACATGAATATGTTGCATATAGAGTTGCAGAAATTATGGGAAAAGATATTAAAGACTTGAAAATAGTAAATTGTCATTTAGGACAAGGTGCAAGTGTATGCGCAATTCAAAATGGTAAATCAGTAGAAACAAGTATGGGACTTACACCACTTGGAGGAATACCAATGGGAACTCGTTCTGGTGACCTTGACCCATCAGTTGTAACGTATTTAATGAAAAAGGAAAAACTAACACCACAAGAAATGGAGAATATATTAAACAAAAAATCTGGAGTTTATGGCATGTCAAGAGGAATATCTGTGGACTTTAGGGACATTGAAAATGAAGCACTAGCAGGCGGAACACATGCTCAAATGGCTTTAGATATATATCATTATTTAACTGCATCATATGTGGCAAAATGTGCAGTAGCTATGGGTGGAATAGATGTACTTACATTTACTGCAGGTGTTGGCGAAAAAGGACCAATATCAAGAAAAGCAATTTGTGAGCAATTAGAATTCTTTGGAGTAAAAATTGATGAAGAAAAAAACAAAATAAGAGGCGAAGAAGTTGAAATATCCGCAGAAGACTCAAAAGTAAAAGTCTATGTGGTTCCAACAAACGAGGAATTAATGATAGCAAGAGAAACAAAAAACATAGTAGATAAAAATTAGGGATTTGGGGACGGGTCTCCAATCCCGAAAAAAAATAAAAAAATCGGGATAGGAGACCCGTCCCCTAATCCCTAAAAAGAAAGCGAGAGGATAAAATGAAAATATTAGTATTAAATTGTGGTAGTTCATCACTAAAATATCAATTAATAAACATGGAAACAGAAGAGGTAATGGCTTCTGGGAAATATGAAAGAATAGGAGAAGCAGAGGCTTTTATAACACATAAAGTAAATGGACAAAAAATAGAAATAAAAAATCCAGCATATAATCATTCAGAAGCAATAGACTTCACATTAAAACAATTTACAAATCCAGAATATAAAGTAATAGATAGTTTGGACGAAATAAATGCAATTGGACATAGATTAGTTCATGGCGGAGAAAAAATTGCAGAATCAGTTGTAATTGACGACAATGTTGTAAAAGTTCTAGAAGAATATACAGATTTAGCACCTTTACACAACCCTGCTTGTATATTAGGAATAAAGGCATGTCAAGAAGTTATGCCTGGAAAACCAATGGTAGGTGTATTTGATACAGCATTCCATCAAACAATGCCAAAAGATAAATTTATTTATCCAATACCATATGAATATTACAAAAAATATGGAGTAAGAAAATACGGATTTCATGGAACATCACATATGTTTGTATCACAAAGACTTGCTGAAATTGAAAACAGACCATTAGAAGGTACAAAAATTGTAACGTGTCACTTAGGACAAGGTTCAAGTATATGTGCTATAAAAGATGGAAAATCAGTAGATACAAGTATGGGATTAACACCACTTGGTGGGCTTCCAATGGTTACAAGAAGTGGTGATTTAGACCCATCGGTTGTAACATATATAATGAAAAAAGAAAACTTAACACCTGCACAAATGGAAGATTTATTGAATAAAAAATCAGGACTTTCTGGTATGTCTAATTTAGTTCCTGATTTTAGAGAAATAGAAATTGCTTCAAATGAAGGACAACCAGATGCTAAAATAGCAGTTGAAAACTTCAATTACACAATTGCAAGTTATGTTGCAAAATATGCTGTTGCAATGAATGGTGTTGATTATATTATATTTACAGGTGGAATTGGCGAAAATCAAATTAATATCCGTAAAGGAATTTGTGAAAAATTAGAGTTTATGGGTGTTAAATTAGATGTTGATGTTAACAATATGAGAGGTGAAGAAAAAGTTATTTCTACTCCTGATTCTAAAATTAAAGTTTATGTTATTCCTACAAATGAGGAATTAATGATAGCTAAAGAAACTTTGAGATTAGTAAAATAAAATAAAAAAGTAGCAGATATTTAAATTCTGTTACTTTTTTGCTCTTAAAAGTATAAATATTTTAAGTAAAATAATAGTAAAAGTATTGATTAATAAGCAAAAAAAGTATAAAATTAGACAGACAATTACAATAAAAAACAAACAACAAAAAGAGAAATTGAACATTAAAATCAATTAATTATGAAAGGAAAACAAAATGCCAAAAGTAAGTATAATAGTACCATTTTATAATGTTGAAAAATACATAGAAAAATGTTTGCAAACATTAGTAAATCAAACATTAGAAGATATTGAAATAATATTGGTAAATGACGGTTCACAAGACGGAACAGAAGAAATAGCAAAAAAATATCAAGAACAATATCCACAAAAAATAAAATATCTTGAAAAAGAAAATGGTGGACTTTCTGATGCTAGAAATTACGCTATTCCATATGCAAAAGGAGAATATGTTGCTTTTTTAGATTCTGATGATTATGTTGAAACAAATATGTATCAAGAAATGTATGAGATTGCAAAGAAACAAAATAGTGATATGGTAGAATGCAATTTTATTTGGGAATATCCAAATAAATCCAAAATAGATGTAGGAACAACATATAATGACAAACATGAAATGCTAGAAAAAGTAAGAGTGGTCGCATGGAATAAATTAATTAAAAGAGAAATATTAGAAAAGTCCAAAGTACAATTTCCGAAAGGATATAGATATGAGGATGTTGAATTTACATATAAATTAATACCATTTTTAGAAAAAGTATCATTTTGTAAAACACCAATGATACATTATATCCAAAGAGAAGGTTCAATATCTAATGTCCAAAATAAAAGAAATGCAGAAATTTTTGATGTGATGCAACATGTAATAGACTATTACAAAGAAAAAGGTTTATATGAGGAATATTATCAAGAATTAGAATATGTATATGCTCGATATGCTTTTTGTAGTTCTTTTTTAAGAATTGTAAAAATAAAAGATAAGAAGATTAGAAATGAATTATTGGATATAACTTGGAATAATGTTAACACAAGATTTCCAAATTGGAAAAACAATAGGATATTAAAAACAGAAAAAAGTAAAAAAAATCTGTATTTAAAATCAATAAATAAAATTACATATAAAATATATTCTAAAATATTTGCAATATAGGAAGAAAAACAATATAGGAAGGAAAAAATAAGACATGAAACATAAAATAAAATTTGAAAATATAATGTGTGTATTCATTATATTATGTCCAATATTAGATATAGCAAGTTTTGTATTTAGAAACACATTTAGTACGAAAATATCACCATCAACAATTATTAGACCAATAATACCAGCAATTGCAATATTATATTTATTTATAAAAAAAGACGGTAAATTCAAAAAAAATATGATTGTTGCTGGAACAATTTATGCGGTATATGCGGCTATACATATATATTTGTTTAGTAAAATAAAAACAGGTATGAGTTTTGGCTCAGAAACGCATGAGTTGCAATACATAATAAACTACACATTTATGATAATAAATTTAATAGTATTTACAACAGTATTTAAAGATGAAAATGTAGAAAAATTAAACAAAAGCATTTTAATATCAACAGGAATATATATTGGATCAATCTATATTGCAATACTAACAAAAACATCATCACACACATATATAGAAGGAATGGGATATAAAGGCTGGTTCGAGTCTGGAAATAGCATAAGTTCAATATTATTACTTACAATGTTTATATATTTGCCATATGTGAAAGATAAAAAATACAGAAAATTTATAATTCCTATAATAATTTTAGTAGGTGCTTTTTTAAGCATGTTGATAGGAACACGAGCAGGGTTATTTGGATTCATACTTGTAATAGCACTTTATATGGGAATAGAAGTTTTATTTAATATAATCCGAAACAAGAAAATAGACAAAAAATTTTTAATAATTGGAATAACAGGACTTGCAATTGTTATATTAGTGGTTATTGGGTTTGGTTCAACAACAATACAAAGAAGAAAACACTTAAAAGATATTGAATCAGATATTATAGATGAGTCAAGTCAAGAAAATGCACATATAACAGGAAGCACTTTAAGAATTAAAGAACAAATAGAAAATAATGAGATTGTAGAAGGATATATGTCTGAATCACAAAAACAATCAATTATGGACTTATATAATATTGCTAATAAATTACAAGTAAAAAATAATGACCAAAGAATGCAACAACTAATATATAATTTAGCACTTGTTAAAAATCAAAAAAATATATTATTAATATTGTTTGGTAATGGATATGTTGCAAATTTTAGTGAACTTGTATTGGAAATGGAATTAATTTCAATGCTGTTAAACTTTGGAATTGTTGGATTTGCATTATATATGGGACCTTTTATTGCAATATTACTTGCTGGTCTATATTATGGAATAAAATATAGAAAGGTGATAGACAGTCAATACGCATTCTTGTGGTTTGGTTTAGCAATGGCATTTGCTTTATCATTATTATCTGGTTACACATTTTTTAATTTATCATCAATGATAATAATTGTGTCTATAAGCACAAATTTGATGAAAAAGATGAAAGAATATAAAAGTTAGTTTATTGAAAATTACTAAATCAAGAAATTGATTATAGCGAAAGGAAAATTTATGAAAAAAATATTATTTGGGATAACAGGTTTAACTCTTCGGTGGAGCAGAAAGAGTACTAGTAGATTTAGCAAATGAATTATCAAAAAAATATGATGTTACAATCTTTACTTTGTATGGAAATGGAGAATTAGAAGGACAATTATACACAAAAGTAAAACACGTAACATTGTATCAACAAAAATATAATGATTTATCAAACTTTAAGAAAAAGGTAATTCCATTAAAAGTTTTATTAATGAAAAATAGAATCTATAAAAAATATATAAAAAAAGATTATGATGTAGAGATTGCTTTTTTGGAAGGACCTATAACACGTTTATTTAGTGTTAAGAACAAGAAAACAAGAAAAATAGCATGGGTGCATAACGATATTTCTTTAGTTTTTGGAAATGGCTTAAAGGCCAAAATGAAAAAGAAAACAGATAGAAAAATATATTCAAAATACAATAAAATTATTTTTGTAAGTAGAGATAATTTGAAAAAATTTGTTGAACAATATCCAGATTTAAGAAATGCAGAATTACAACCTGTAAAAAAAGATGTAATATATAATTATTTGGACAAAGAATTGGTAATAAAAAAATCAAATGAAAATATGGATATTGAATTTGATAATAAAACTCTAAATTTTGTAACTGTCGCAAGACTTGTACCACAAAAGGCAATTGACAGAATTATAGATGTACATACAAAACTTATACAAAATGGTTTTGAACATAATTTTTATGTAATAGGTGAGGGGCCAGAACAAAAAAAATTGGAAAATAAGATAGATGAAAATCAAATTCAAAATACTTTTCACTTATTGGGTAAAAAAGAAAATCCATATCCTTACATAAAAAAAGCAAATTATTTTTGCCTTTTGTCAAAATTTGAGGGATATGGTATGGTTTTGGAAGAGGCAAAAATATTAGGAAAAAATATTTTGATAACTGATACTGCTGCAAGAGAAGCGGTAGAAAATTATGGACAGGCAGTTGTAATCCCAAATGATGAAGAGAATATATATCAAACTTTGAAAGAGGTTATTAAAAAAGGAAAAATAAATCAAAATAATATGCAACAAAATTATGATAATAAAAAAATAATTGAAAAAGTAGAAAAATTATTAGAAGAATAAAAAAGAAAGGAGCACAAAGTGAAAATTTCAATATTAACACCAACATATAATAGAGCAAATTTATTAACAAATTTATACAATAGCCTTGTTAAAAATTCAAATTATGGTTTAGAAATAGAATGGCTTATAATGGATGATGGTTCAACAGATAACACACAAAGTGTAGTTGAAAATTTTATAAAACAAAACAAAATAGATATAAAATATTTTAAACAAGAAAACCAAGGCAAAATGGTTGCAATTAATAATTTAGTAGAAAAAACAACTGGAGAATTGATAGTCGATTGTGACTCTGATGATTATTTTTCTGATGATGCATTCAAGATAATTAAGGAATCTTATGAAAAATATCCAAATGAAAACCAAGAATTATATGGAATGTGTTTTTTAAAATATGATACTAAAGGACAAAATATGGGACAACTATTTAAGAACGAGAAGACTACAATGTTTGATTTGTATTTTAAAGAGGGAGAAGATGGCGAAAAGGCTCTTGTGTTTTATTCAAATATTAGAAAACAATTTAAACATGAGTTGGAACATGGCGAAAAGTTTGTTACTGAGGCTAGAATGTATCATAAAATGGATGAAAATTATAAAATGGTATGCATTAATGAACCAATTATGATTTGCGAGTATCAGGATGAGGGATATACTCAAAATATTATGGAGCAGTTTAAGAAGTATCCTTTTGGTTATTATATGTATTTTAAAGAGATTTTACATAAAAATATGAAGGGTGTTCTTTTTAAAAAGAGATTGTATGCAATTAAACATTTTTTGTTGTTTTGGTATTTAAAAAGAAAGAAGTAGGTTTGACAATAAGTTAAAATATGAGATATAATACACATATAAAAATTAGATAATTGTTTCTAAGAAGGGAATGAAAATAAAATGAAAAAAATATCAGTAATTATACCAATGTATTACGAAGAAGAAGTAGTACAAGAATGTTATAATAAAATGACACAAGTTTTATCAAATATAAAAGATTATGAATATGAAATAATTTGTGTAAATGATGGTAGTAAAGATAAAACACTATCAATATTAGAAAAAATTGCAGAAAATGATAAAAACGTTAAAGTTATTTCATTTTCAAGAAATTTTGGACATCAATGTGCTGTAACAGCGGGCTTAAAATATGTAACTGGTGATGCTGTAGTTATAATTGATGCAGATTTACAAGATCCACCAGAATTAATACCAGAGATGTTAAAACTTTGGGAAAATGGCAATGAAGTAATTTATGGTAAGAGAAAAACAAGAGAAGGAGAATCTAAATTTAAGTTATTAACTGCAAAAATGTTTTATAATACATTAAATGCTTTATCTGATGTAGAAATACCTAAAGATACAGGAGATTTTAGACTTGTAGATAGAAAAGTGGTTGATGTAATAAATTCATTACCAGAACATAATAAATTTTTACGTGGATTATTTAGCTGGGTTGGTTTTGAACAAAAAGCATTTGAATATGAAAGAAAAGAAAGGTTTGCAGGAAAAACAAAATATCCTTTAAAGAAAATGCTAAAATTGGCTTCAGATGGAATTATTGGGTTTTCAACAAAACCACTAAAAATGGTTGGAGGACTTGGCGTTTTAACAATATGTGTCTCATTTGTGATTTTAATATATGCATTATTATCATTTATATTTAAATGGAATAATTTAACACCAGGATGGACTTCATTAATGGTTGCAATTACATTTTTTAGTGGAATTATACTAATTTCATTATGGATGATAGGTGAATATATATCAAGAATTTATGATGAAAGTAAAGGTAGACCACAATACATTATAAATAAAGAAATAAATACAGAAAGATAAATATTCGGAGGAAGACTATATGGACAAACTAAAAGAACTAATTAAAAAAGTTCTAAATAAAGATGTAATATTATATATAGTATTTGGAGTATTAACAACACTTGTTAATTTAGTAACATTTTATATTTTAAGTAGTTTAATACATATGAACGAAAATATTGCTAATTTAATTGCAATACCGTTATCAATTCTATTTGCTTATTTTACAAATAGAAAATGGGTATTTCACACAGAAGCAAAAGGATTTAAAGCTAATTTTTACGAATTTATAAAATTTATATCAGGAAGAGCTTTAACAATGTTTATCGAATTTTTTGGATGTATGTTATTATTTAAAACTCCAATACCTGCAATTGTAAGCAAACTTGCAATGAATGTTATAATTATAATTTTAAACTTTTTTATTAGTAAGTTTTTTGCTTTTAAAAAATAAAAGAATAGTTGTTTAAGATTAATTCACACTATTAAGCAAAAGTTTAATAGACAAATTTCTTAAACAACTAATTTTTATATCTTAAATTAGAAAAATTTATAATAAAAAAAGTAACACCATAAACCAAAACAAAAAGAAAAACATTAAAAATCAAATTACCAACCAAACCGACAAAATTAAATCTCCAAATATTAACCACAAAAAATCCAACCAAACTACAAAATAAAGGAACAACAATCCAATCTATCAAATTAGGTTTAATCCCAGAATACTTAAACAACTGAAAAAGACTAATACTAAAATTCAAAACCTCACTAAAAAAGATAGAAAGAACATAGCCCTTAATTCCTAAAACAGGAAGTAAAAAATAAATAAAGCAGGTAGTAATACTTAAATCCAAAATATTGCAACACATAACGCCAAACTGTTTATTCAAACCCTTTAAAATACAATCTATAATATGATCCATGTACATAAAAAATATGAAAGGAGTAAATATTTTAAAATAATATCCGATCTCAATATTGTTATAAATAGCAAGCCCCAAATCATTAGAAAAAATGAAAAATATACTACAAATACACATTGTAAAAGCACAGGTAATCTTAAAAATCTTATTTGCTATATAATTAATTGCTTTATAATTTTTTTGAGCCACATATGTAGAAAATTCCGGTATCAAAAGCATACTATACGAATCGGTAAAAACAGTTGGAAAAGCTATAACGGGAAGGACCATACCGTTAATCATTCCATATTGTGAGAGAGCTCTACTACAAGAAATGCCTGACTTTTCAAGTTGAGTAGGAATTATTAACTGCTTTAAAGTAGAAAGCCCAGAACGTATATATGATGTAACTGCTACAGGAAAAGCAATTTTTAAAATATTAATTCTTTGTCCAAATGAACGAATATCTTCTAATTTTTTAAGTTTTATATCTATAATATATAAAATAAAAATCAATGTAAAAGAGCATATTTCTGAGATTACATCAGCCAAAATAAGTGAAATGCAAATCGCTTCTACGCCATTAGAAATATTTATTTTTAGTAATATTATTGTTGCAAACATTTTAATTGTAAATTCAAAAACTTGAGAAATAGCATTTTTATAGGCTTTTCGTATTGTTGTAAAATAACTGCTAATGCACGAAGACATTGCAATAAAAGGCAATCCAATGGCAATATAAAATAAAGGCCTAGAAGAAACCATATTATGCAAACATTTGCTTGTAATAAAATTAGAAAAAAGTAAAATCAGTCCACCTGCAGCTATTCCTAACAATAAACTAAAAAATATGCAAGTACGTATTGCTTTTATGGCTTGTTGGTTTTTATTTAAGGCAAATTTTTCAGAAATAATTACGGTTACTGCAATATTTAATCCAGATGTTGCAACAGTTATGAAAAATAGATATACAGCCATAACTAAACTAAAAACTCCAACCGCTTCTGAGCCTATTTGATTTGATATGTATATATTAAAAATAAGTGCTGCAAATTTCATAAGTAATGATGTACTTGTTAGTATTGCTCCGTTTATTAGGAATAGTTTACTTTTTTGTCTCAAATAATTTCACCTCTTTAATGAATATGCAGAAATTTAAAAATAATAACTGACCACTAAGGCTAATGACTTTTTTTAAAAAAAGGTATATTATTGTAGAGTATTTGTGATATAATGCAATTACTAATAAAAATAATATAAAATTTATTTAAAGCAATTTTTGAAAATTTTATATTTTGAGAAAGGAAAAAAATATGAAAAAAGAAAAAATAGTCCAAGAGTTCAAGGACATAAAAGAACTAATATACAATTCAGCAAAAACATATGCAAACAATATAGCATTTGTAGTAAAACACCAAGAAGGCAAAAACAAAACATACGAAAATATAACTTATAAAATGCTTTTAGAACAAATAAACGCATTAGGTACTAAATTATACAGTATAGGATTAAAAAACAAAAGAATAGCCATTTTAGGACGAAATAGATATGAATGGGCATTAGGACACTTGACAAGTTTGTTAGGTGGGATAATATCAGTTCCATTAGACAAAGATTTACAAGTAGATGAACTAGAAAATTCATTAATAAGAAGTAAAACAGATGCAATTTATTTTGACGAAAAATACATAGAAAAAATAGAGGAAATAAAAAATAGAAATAATACAAATGTAAAAGAATATATTTGTATGTCAAAACTAGCAGGATATGATGATATACATACATTAAAAGAAGAAGGACAAAAATTATTAGAAGAAGGAAACAAAGAATATATATCAGCAAAAATAGATGAAAATGTAATGAATATTTTATTATTCACATCAGGAACTACATCAAAATCAAAAGCGGTAATGTTATCACAAAAAAATATTGCATCAAATGTGTATGCAATGCAAAGAGTTGAAGACATCAAAAGTACAGATTCAAATTTAGCATTTTTACCAATGCATCATATATTTGGTTCAACATGTCTAATTGTAATGTTAGCATGTGGTGTTAGAACATCATTCCCAGATGGGTTAAGATATGTTGCACAAAACTTAAAAGAATATGAGGTATCTTTATTTGTCGGTGTACCACTATTGGTAGAAGCAATTTACAATAAAGTTGTAAAAGAAATAGATAAACAAGGAAAAACAAAACTTATAAAAAATGCTATAAGAGTTAGTAACTTTTTATTAAAATTACATATAGACATTAGAAGAAAATTATTCAAACCGATAATTGATCAATTAGGTGGAAAAATGAGATTTGTAATTTCAGGTGGTGCACCATTAGACCCTAAAATACAAAAAGGATTTATAGATTTAGGAATAGATATGGTTCAAGGATATGGACTTACAGAAACATCACCAGTTATAGCAGCAGAAAATATGTACAAATCAAGAACAGGTTCAATAGGAGTTCCAATGGAAAATGTGACTGTTGAAATTGTAAATAAAGACGATAATGGAATAGGGGAGTTACGTGCCAAAGGGCCTAATGTAATGCTTGGTTACTATGAAAATGATGAAGAAACAAATAAAGTGCTTAAAGATGGTTGGTTTTATACAGGAGATTTAGGCTATATTGATAAAGATGGTTTTATTTTTATAACAGGTAGACAAAAGAATATGATAGTTCTTAAAAATGGTAAAAAAATATTCCCAGAGGAAATTGAAACTTTAGTTAATAGAATTGATTTAGTAGAAGAATGTATGGTATTTGGTATGCCAGATGAAGTTGATAAAAATGATGTAAAACTTTCTGTTAAGGTGGTTTATAATAAAGATGAAGTGATTCAAAAATATGGTGATATTTCTTTTGATGAGATTAGAGATATTATTTGGGATAGGATTAAGAATGAGGTTAATACTACTGTTCCTAGATATAAACATATTATGAATATGATTTTGACTGATAAAGAACTTATTAAGACTACTACTAAGAAAGTTAAACGTAATGAAGAATTGAAAGAAATTTTAGGACATTAGGGACATACATAAGTTGATTTTAAATTTTATGAATTATGTTGAAAACAAAAAACGGAATACATAGGCTTTAAATTATTTTAGCTTATGTATTCTAATATTTTTTTAAATTTTGTCAATACTATATATTAATTAAATTTTATACATTATTTTAAATATTATTCATAATAATGTAAATTTAATTAATGTAGTATAGGTTGAATCTGTTTTCCATCTAAAGCAGACTCAATAGTCTTTATAAGATAATCAAAATCAAAAACAACAGAACGTGGTTTAGTGATAGGATTATCTTGCATAAAAGGAACAAAATAATAATTTTTTCTATTAAGTAAAGTGCCAATATTAGAAGCATTACCGGCTCAAAGCGTTATTAGTAGAAGCGGCAATAACAACTGGTAAATTATTTCTTAAATGAGATTTAACAGCCATTGTAGCAGGAGTATCAATAATATCATTTGCAAGTTTTGACATTGTATTACCAGAACAAGGAGCAACTACCATAATATCTGTTAAATGTTTAGGTCCAATTGGTTCCGCTTCTTGTATAGTATGAATAATTTTTTTACCAGTAATTTCTTCAATTTCATTTATAAAATCTTCGGCTTTTCCAAATTTAGTATCTAAGTTGTAAGCATTATAAGACATAATTGGAATTACCTCAGCATCCATTTTAATTAATTCTTTTATTTTAGGGATTGTTTTGCTAAAGGTACAGAAAGAACCTGTTAAAACAAATCCTATTTTTTTATGTTCTAATTCCAAAATCTACAAAACCTCCTTTCATTCGACATTTATATATTATATGAAATTGAAATTTATTTTGTTGTGATATTTGAATAAAACATTTTATTTTTATAAAATAAATCTAGTAAACTAATTAATAATGTGATACAATTCAAACAGAACGAAAATGGAGGAAAATAAAATGGATGATATTATTAAACAAATAGAAGAAGAACTAGAACAAAAAAACATTATGAACAAAGACATAAGAACAATATTAGACAAGTACTATACTAGACTAAAAATAAAAGGACTAGAAGATTTATATGGAAAAACATTTTATATTCCATCATATCAAAGAGGATATAGATGGACAGTAGACAATGTTCAGAAATTATTAGATGACCTTAAAAATTTTGGAGAAAATGAAAAAAATCATGACATTGATTATTGTCTACAACCACTAATAGTTAAAAGATGTGTAGATAACAAAAATAATGAAATGTATGAACTGATTGATGGTCAACAAAGATTAACAACACTAAAATTAATACTAGATGAATTATTCAATGAGAACAATGAAAATAATGAGAATGAATATTTTTTAAAGTATGAAATTGAAAATAATAAAATTGACCAACATTATATGGAAAAGGCAAAACAAACTATAAAAAATAATTTTGAAGAAAAGGAAACTAAAGACAAGAAAGGAACTATAGACAAGAAAGGAACTATTTTAAATGTTATAAATGAAAACAGAATTAAATTTTTATGGTATGAAATAGGAGAAGAAGATAATGAAAATGAAATCTTTTCAAGAATAAATGATGGAAAAATTTTATTATCAAATGCAGAGAATTCAAAAGCACTACTTTTAAAACTTGAAAATGACCAAAAAAGTGATGAATTCGAATTTAAACAAAAAACAGATGCAATGAAATGGGATGAGATAGAAAATCTTCTAGAAGACGATGAGTTTTGGTATTTTTTAACAAATAAAAAATTACAATATAAATTTGAAAAAACAAGAATAGATTTAATATTTGATATATATGAAAAAATATTAGGGGAAAATAATGTTTTTGATTATATAGAAAAAGAAATTTATAAAAACACTGATAATAAAGAAAAAATTTGGAATGACTTAAAAAGTATATATGAATGCCTTAGAGAATGGTATGATGATAGTGAATTATATCATTTAGTCGGATATTATATTTATATATCAAATGAAAAATATATTGACACAGTAGCAAACTTAGTAAATAGATATGCACCACATTTAAAAGATGATAATAATGAACAAGAGAAAATTCAAAATAAAGAAAAATTTAAAGAAGAATTATATGAAAAAATAAGAGAAGATTTGAAAAAAGAATATACTGGATACATAAATAATTTAAAAGGTACTAATAAAAAAAATAAAAACTCTTCAATTGGTGATTTTGAAAAAATGGTTGATAAAATTGAGTATTGTGATGAGGGAAGAAATTTGATAAACAAGATTCTTTTTGTATTTAATTGTTTATCAATGATTGACACAGAGGAAAGAATATCATTTAATAAATTTAAAGACGAAAAATGGAACATAGAACACATTTATCCAGTACATGATGATATAGAAACATTGAATGATGAAAAGAAAAAAGGTGAACTAGTTGAAAGCCTAGAGCACTTTTTAAAGAATATAAATAAGATAGACGAGAAAAATAAAGATAGAAAAGAGAAAGACAAACAAGATGAAGAACTAAATGATAATATAGAAAAGATTAAAACAAAATTGGAAAACTTTAAACAAAATTATAATGACGAAAGTTTTAGTGATATAGCAATGGCAATTGACAAAATTGTGTCAAATTCAACAACATTAATGGATGATACAACTAAGAATTCAATTGGAAATTTAGTACTTTTGAATGAAACAATAAATAAAGGGTATAGAAATGATTTATTTATCCAAAAAAGAAAAGTTATAATAGACAAAGTATTAAAAAGTGAAAACGATGAAAATAAAGAACAGGACAATATAAAGAAAAAAGCAATGGATTCAAGAAAGTTTTATATTTTACCTTGTACAGAAAGAGCATTTTTAAAATTTTATAGTCCTGATATTTTGCAAAGCAATAGATGGGACGAAAATGATGTAGAGAATTATAAAAATGCAATAGAAGCAACACTAAAAAATATTAATGAAAAATCAGGAAAAAATAATAAAAAAACAGAGAAAAATGCAGAAAGGACTGAAAAAAATGAAAAATGAATATACTTTTTTTAGTTTATTAAATGAGTTTGAAAAAATTGAAATTCCAAGAATTCAAAGAAGTTATGCTCAAGGAAGAAAAAGTGAAAAAATTGTTCGAGATGGCTTTTTAGGTAGTATAATGAAAACTCTAGAAAACAGAAATGAAGATAGATTATGTCTTGATTTTATATATGGTGATAGCAATAATAAAAAATTTATTCCAATAGATGGTCAACAAAGATTAACTACATTATATTTATTATATTGGTATTTAAATAATTTTGAAAAAAATACAGTAGAAAAAGAAAAAAGAAAAGAAGCATTAAGAAAATTTACATATGAGACCAGAGAAAGTTCAAAGGAATTTTGTGAGAGATTGTCAAGTACTAGTTTAAATGTTGAAGATTTTAAAAATACAAAAGAGGAAAAAATATCATCAAAGATAAAGAACCAAACATGGTATCTTATACAATGGAAGGATGACCCAACTATTAAAGCAATGTTGACTATGTTGGATGCAATAGAAGAAAAATTAAAATTTAAGGATATTCAAGCAATAAAAACAAATGCTTTTGAAGAAAATGGAAAAAGAATATATTTTTATTTTATTGAGGTTAAAACATTTGGAAGTGCTGATGAATTATATGTTAAAATGAATTCAAGAGGAAAGAAATTAACAACGTTTGAGAATTTTAAATCCAAATTAGAAAGCTATATGGACAGAGAAATATTAAAAAAAGAGGAGGATAAAAAAACATTAAATGAATTCAAAAAGAAAATTGATAATGAATGGTTAAATTACTTTTGGGAACAAATTATAAAAAAAGCAAAAGAAGAAGAGAATAAAAGAAATATAGAAAATGAGAAGAAGAAAAATAAAAGGAAAGAAAACAAAAAAAATCAAAAAAACGAAGTAAATAAGGAAAATGAAAAAAATAATAACAATCTACAAATAAAAAATATAGCAGAACAAATCGATAGATGCTTAATGAATTTATTTATGACTATATTTGAAAATGAAATGGCATTGATAGGTAATAAGACAAGTGATGAAATAAAAAGCATAATAAAAGATTATGACGATTTTATTTTAAAAAATGAAGATGAAAGAAAACTTGATTTTGAAAAATTAAAAGAACAGAATGTTATAAATGAAACTACAATAAAATATAGTTGTTATGTTTTAGAATATTATTCAATGCTACAAAATGCTAAAAAGGATACTGAACAAAATACTAAACAGGATACTGAACACGATACTGAACAAGAACTTGATAAAATAATTAATTATGAAGAAATTATTAATAAAATGATGAATTTTTCAGGTGGAAATAAAAATGACTTCAGACCAGAAAAAATTCAATTTTATATAATTTGCAAATATTTATATAAAATATGTGAAAAGGAAAAAGATAAAGATTTAGTAGATATAATAAAAGAAGCGGATAATCAAAATAAATTAACAAAAATATTATATTTTGCAAGAAATATTGTAAAAAATGTATATATAGATAGTGAAGAAAAATACTGTAAAATGATTAAATTTATGGATAATATTGTAGATGCATTTATAAAGAATAATTATAATAGTATATTTGAATATTTGAAAGATTTAGATGTAGAAAAATGTGAGATGGAAAACGAAGTTAAATATTTGCTAAATGGAGAACAAAAAAAGGCTGAAAAGATTTGCATTAATACTGAATGGAAAAATGAAATTATAAAAATCGATGCAAATGAGTATTTTTCAGGAAATACAAGATTTATATTTGAATTTGTAGAAAATAGAAAAAAAGAAAATTTAAATGTAAATGAGCTAGAAGAATATAGAAAATATATAACTTTAATTAACATCATTTTTAAAGATAAAAACAATGAAGACTCTGAAACAACAGAAGATGTTAATGAAAATAATAAAAACAAAGATGCAAATATTGATCCAATTTGCAACATCAGTAATACCAGTACGGATGATTCTAATGATGTCAATAATGAATATTGTTTTAAAAGAGCATTATTTACGATAGGAAATTATATGTTTGAATTTAGTAAAAGATATAGTTACCTAATATGTAGTGATAAATACCAAAGCTGGAAAAAAATGCTTACAGGTGAAAAATATGGTGAATCAAAAGATGTATTTAGAAAACTATTAGACAAAATTGCAGATAAATATGATGGCAATATTAAAGAAATTACAAGGACAGATATAGAAAAAATAATTATAGAGAAAATAGTTAAAACATATAAAGATAATATACAACCAGTATATGGAGTTGGAAATTGGCGTGAATATATAATTAGGTATCCAGAATTAATAGGAGTTGTAAAAGACAATACTAATAAAAGTAAGCTAGGATTTTTGAAGACGGTAAATAATGAAAAAATAGACAATACTAAAGACATAATAATTATAAAAAATGTTAATGTTAGTCAAACCAGTTGGAGTTTCTATACATATGCTTTAAAATGTAGAATAGAAGAAAAATATGGAAAAGAATTAAGATTAGAATATCAACCTAATTCAAACAAAGATAGTAAATATATAATTTATAACTCAACGCAATATGGAGAAGTGGGCTTAATATATGCACCTTTAGATGAAGATGCGGAATTATTAAATGGTGAATATGCATACTATATTAAGTCGGAAAAAGATTTATCAAGTATTTTAAATAAAGGACAAAACTGTGGTGAGGTAACATTACAAGATGGAAATAAATACTTTTTCTATAAATATGCTATAGAACAAACAGATAACCAAACAGAAGAACAGAAAAATAATGCAGCAATGGCTGAGCAAAATGTAATTGATGATTTTGGAAAATTAATATAAAAAATTTAAAACAAAAGAAAGGATGATAAAAATGGAAGAAAAATACAACTGGAATCTACAAGACATCTTCGAAAACGAAGAACAATTCAAAAAAGAAAAAAGAGAGATAACGGATTTTTTAGAAAAAATAAAAGAATATCAAGGGGTACTATGTAATACATCAGATAATTTATATAATTGTTATAAACTATATGAACAAGCACTAGAAAAATTTGAAAAAGTATATGCATATGGAATGTTAAAATATCATTTAGACATGTCAAACCAAGAAGGAATAAAAATATTTAAAGAAGTAGAAGGACTTGGAACAGAATTTAGTGTTGCAACATCATTTATGACACCAGAAATAACATATGCAGATGAAAACACAATAAAAGAGTATATCAAAGAAGAAAGATTAAAAGGATATGAAAGAGATATCAAGGATATACTTAATGAGAAAAAACATGTACTAAGTAAAGAAGAGGAAAATATACTTGCAAACTTTTCAGAAACAGTATCTGCTCCAGAAAACACATTTGATACATTAACAAATGCGGAGTTTAAATTTGGTACTTTAATTGACGAAAATGGAAAAGAAGTTGAAATGACAGATAGTACATATACATTATTCCTAAAAAATAAAGATAGAAATGTAAGAAAACAAGCTTTTAATTTAATGTATAACAAATATAGTGAGTTCATAAATACAATTACAGAAATGTACATTTCAAATGTAAAAGCAAAAGCTACAACTGCAAAGTTAAGAAAGTACAATTCAAGTTTAGAGGAAGCTGTTGAACATGATGATGCAAGTCTTAAAGTATATGAAAGCTTAATAGAAGCGGTTAATGAAGATATGAATGTAAATTACGAATTCATAAAATTAAAAAAGAAAATGCTTAAATTAGACGAGATGCATATGTATGATTTATATGTAAATCCATGTGAACAAGGAAAAGATGAAATAACATTTGAAGATGCAAAACAAGAAGTATTAAATGCATTACAAATATTAGGAAAAGAGTATATAAACAAATTAGAAGAGGCTTTTGATAATAGATGGATAGATGTATATGCAAAACCAAATAAAAGAGGAGGAGCATATAGTATGGGCGTATATGGAGTACATCCATATGTGTTAACCAACTTTGTAAATAGTAAAAGAGATGTAAGTACTATAGCACATGAATTAGGACATAGTATGCATTCATATTATTCAAATAGAGAGCAAAATGTATTAAATGCTAATTATACAATAATGGTTGCAGAAGTTGCGTCAACAGTTAATGAAATTTTATTAAGTGATTATCAAATCAAAAATGAAAAAGATAATAAGAAAAAAGCTGAATTGTTATATGAACTATTAGAAATGATTAGAGCAACTTTATTTAGACAAGCAATGTTTGCAGAATTTGAAAAAGATGTACATGATAAAATTGAAAACAATGTTATGCTTTCCGCAGATGATTTAAATGATATGTATTATAAATTAAATCAAAAATATTTTGGGCCAGATGTTAATATAGATGAACAAATCAAATATGAATGGGCAAGAATTCCTCATTTTTATAGTGATTTTTATGTGTATAAATATTGCACAGGAGTTTCTTCTGCTATTGCCATTGCATCTAAAATATTGAGTAAAGAACCAGGTTTTGTTGAAAAATATATTGAAATGCTTAAACAAGGATGTTCTAAAAAATCAATTGATTTACTAAAAATGGTTGATGTAGATTTAGAAAGCAAAGATACGTATAAGAGTGCTATAGAATTTTATAACCAGAAGATAAAAGAATTAAAAATGTTACTTTAAGACGTCGGTTGCTAAAATGATATTAAATAGATAATAATAAATGAAATGAGTGAACGATATATTATGAAAAAGAATGAAATAAAAAATGTAATAGAAAAAAGCAATAAAGAAGCGGAGATAAAAAACAAAATAGAACAAATAAATAATAAAACCACAGAACAAAAGAAAAAATTTACAATTATGGGGTTGTCAGTATGGAGAATATTGGCATACTTCATAATATATAGTGTAGTAGGGTATATAATAGAGACAATATTTGGAATAATAACAAAAGGAACATGGGAAAGCAGACAAAGTTTCTTATACGGACCATTTTGTGCTATATATGGACTAGGAGCCGCAATAATGATAATATTCCTACATAAATATTCCAAAAACTATACACGATTATTTATTGGAGGTTTTATAGTAGGTTCAATTGTTGAATATCTAGTTAGTTGGATAGGGGAGATACTATTAGGAGTAAAATGGTGGGACTATTCAGATATGCCACTTAATATTAATGGAAGAATATGTGTATATTTTTCAATATTTTGGGGATTTTTGGCATTATACTTGATAGCGTCATTTAATCCAAGAATAGATAGATTAATAAATTGGATAAAAAGCAAACTTTCTGTAAAAGCATTAAAAATTCTTACAACAACTGTCACTACATTATTACTTATTGATTGTGTTGTAACTGGAATAGCACTATCATTTTTCTTAGTTAGAATGGTTTACAATTATGATATTAATGTAGCAAATAAAGAGATTGTTGCTAAAAAGTATGAAGACATATATGGTGACGAAAAATTATCTAAATTTGTTTATAAACATTGGGGAGATAGAAAAATGCTAAGAACATTTCCAAATTTGAAAGTTCAAGATGTTGATGGAAATATGATTTATATGGATAATTTACTTAGTGATATTCAACCATATTATTATAAATTTAATTTTAAAAAATAATTTTATGAGATGTGAATTGTAATATATAAAAAGAATACGAACATTTTTTCTAAAAACTATTGACAAAGAATAAATGTTCGTATATAATTACCTTATAAAGCAAACAAACATTCTTAATACAAATCGGAGGTAATTATAATGAGAATAGTAAATAAAACAAAATTTATAAGAAGTAATGTAATATTAGCAATTTTAATAAGTTCAATAGTAATTTTTGCAACCAAAACATATTCAAATGTAGAAACAAAATATAAAGAGGAATATGTGTGTACTGGAGATACATTGTGGTCAATAGCTCAAGAAGAATTAGAAAATAATAAATACTTTGAAGGTAAAGATATAAGATATGTTGTTAATGAATTAAAAAATGTAAATAATTTAGCAAGTGCAAACTTAAAAGAAGGAGACAAATTAAAAATCCCCAGTTTTTAAAGGAAAACGTTGAATTATGTATTAAAACATTGTATAATCTATATATCAACTTAAAAGGTTTGCATCAATAAGGAGGTGTTTTAATGAGTACTAAAATTATACCGTTTAATAAAAACTTCCATAAAAGCACCGGTTCAAACCGGTATGAGTTAAAAGCTCAAATTTCAGTTTATATTTCAAGAAACAATGATAGATATGATATTGATTGGTCTTCTCCAGACAATATTTCTTATCAAAGAATATATGAAATTCTAAGTAAGATTTTTGAAGATATCACTAAAGAAGTATCTACAATTGAATATAAAAAGGAAGATGTTTATTCAATAGAATTTTCTTTGTTATACTACGAAAAAGATGATAATACTATAAAATACATTTGTAGTACACCAAATATATCTAAAGAAAAACTTGCTGAATACCTATGGGTTTCATTAAACGTATATAGACTGAAAGAAGAAGGTGTCCTTTAATTAGGGCACCTTGTTATTTATTGAAATCTGCTAATGGATTACTTTCAATAGCATTTCTTGCTTGTTGATTTGCAACATGGGTATAAATTTCTGTAGTAGAAATACTTTCATGTCCTAAGACTTCCTGTAAAGCCCTTATATCAACTTTTCCATATTGATACATTAATGTAGCGGCGGTATGTCTTAATTTGTGAGTAGAGTATTTTTTTGTATCAAGTCCTGCTGCCATAAGTTGTTTGTCTACTATATGTTGAACAGTTCGTTTACTAATTCGTTCGCGTCGTTCACTTAAAAATAGGGCTTTTCTTGAATTTAATTTGTCTGTCTTAATACCATCTTTAGGTCTAACTTCTAAATAATTTCCAATTGCCCTTACACAGGCTTTATTAAGATAAATTGTTCTTTCTTTATTACCTTTTCCAATGACGGTCATTTTATTTTCAGAAAAATCTATATCATTTATATTTATTCCAACTAATTCAGATAAACGCATACCACAATTTAAAAACAAGGTAATAATAGCATAATCTCTTTGATAATTTCTGTTATCTTCATTTTCTGTTACTTCTAGAAGTTTTTGACTATCTTCTAGACTTAAATATTTGGGAAGACGTTTATCTAATTTTGGGGTTTCCAAATTTTGAGCAGGGTTACTATCAATCAAGTTTGCTTTTGCACATAAATAATTGAAAAAAACACGTATGCTTGAAGCCTTCCTTGCTCTTGTTGCTGCTTTACTGTGGTACGTAGTTGTTAGATAACTTAAAAAAGCGTGAATATCGTCTAATTTAATTTGTTTTATGGTATCAAGACTAATATCTTTTATTTCTATCATTGAATAATCTTCTTCATCTGTTAATCTAAATCTTGTTTTTATAAATTTTAAAAATATTGCTAGGTCGTAGTTATATTCTTTTATTGTGTTAGGGGATTTGTTTAAAATTGTCATAGTATAGTCTAAAAATGAATTTAAATATTCAGGGTTTTCTTCATGATTAATCATATGTTTCACTCTCCGTTCAGTGTGTATTATATAATAGTTTTTAATAAAAATAAACCCTTTTTATTAGAATAAAAATAAAAACTTTTTTTATTACAATTCACAACCGCCTAAAATTATTGCTTACTGGATGGGACGTGAATTGTAATATTTTAGTAGTTTTTATCAATATGAATAATTATATTTTTTAACAATTCTTTATCTTCTTTTGAAATGCTTTTTATTGAAGATGTTAAATAAGTGTCTAAAGTATCTTCTTTAAAAGTTAATAATTCAGAAAACAAAAAATTTGGAGAAATGTTTAAAAAATTACATAAATTTAAGAGTGTAGGAACACTTCCAATGTTTCTTCCATTTTCTATATTACGTAATAAGTCTATAGAAATATCAACATTTTCTGCAACATATTCTTGAGTGAATTTTTTTGATAAACGTATTTGTTTGATTTTCTTCCCGATTACGTTTAAAACATCATCATTTTTTATTAACAAATTTAACACCTACTTTCTTATTTTAAAAATAATATCATTAAGTTAGAATAATAAAAAGTGAGCAATATTAATTAAAAATATAATATTAATAATAATATAATAAAAAATAATTAATTTTATTCACAGTTTTTGTTGACAAAAATTGTTGAATGATGTAGAATAGTTTCATAAAATACAAATGAAAGGAAGATTTTATTATGTTTAAAAGGTACAAAAGCACAAAAGGTATAACACTGGTGGCCCTAGTGATTACCATTATTATTTTATTGATATTGGCAGGAATATCAATATCGACTTTGACAAATACTGGCATATTTGAAAAAGCAAAAGAAGCAAAACAAAAATCAGAAAATGCACAAAAAGAGGAGGACAGACTAATTTCTGAATATGAAAAAGAAATTGTAAAACAAGATGCAGAAGGTATATGGGATGGAAAGGCAAATAAACCGGATTTAATGTCAGGGATGAGTGCCATAAAATTTACAGAACCAACAGATAGTACAGAAGGAAAAGATGAAAAAGTAAGTGATAGCAGTAAAAATGATTGGTATAATTACAGTGAAAAGAAATGGGCAAATGCAAAAACAACAAATGATGGAAGTATGTGGGTATGGATACCAAGGTATGCATACAAAATAAATAAAAGTAATCAAACTTTTGATGTGGTATTTTTGGTAGGAACAACAGACAATTACTATGATAAAGATGGAAAATTGCAAATAGCTAAAAGACAAACATCAGAAACAGATATCCCAGATGCAACAAAAGATTATGTAGTACATCCGGCTTTTACAAATGAAAGTAACATTGGCTATGTCAATGGAGGATGGAAAAAAGAATTAACAGGTATTTGGGTTTCAAAATTTGAAGCAGGGTATGCCGGCGGAAATAATTCTGCAAATCAAGTAGATAGTAAAATAAAATATAGTCAAAAGGATGTATGGGCTAGTGGATATGAAACAGAGACAGGTAAAGATGGAAGTATAAAAGCAAGAAACTTCTATAATACAAAAGGATATGATTATGCCACAACGGCAATAAAATATCCAACATTTCAAGGTTTAACATATTCAATGAATTATATAAACCATAGTGATGCATTTAGTATATCAAGAGCATTAACAGATGATAATAATATATATAAATTAAGTAATAAAGAAACAGATAGCCATTTGATAAAAAATAGTGAATGGGGAGCAGTTTCATACTTAGGACAAAGTCAATATGGATTAAATGGAACAAATATAAGAATTAATAATTTAACACTAAATAATAGTAAAGCAACAATATATGCAGTAACAGGATATGCTGCAAAGACTTTACAAGATGGTGATACAAAACTTGAAGATGCTAGACCAGTTTCTTCAACTGAAAAAGTATATAAATGGACAGAAAAAGATGGACAGACAGCAAGTTGTACAGGAACAATATATGGAATATATGATATGTCAGGAGGAACATGGGAAAAATCAGCGGCAATTGTTAATAATGGTACTGATAGTGGAAATCTTAATACTTATGGAAAAGCAATAATGAATGCCTTAAATAATGGAAAAAGCTCTGAATATGTAACCGTATATCCAACTGGTGAATCTAAAGGACAATCTTTAGATGATGCAAGTAAATCTAATTATGCAGCAAATACAAAAATATATGGAGATGCAATACGTGAAACTTCAACAGCCGGTTTAGGCCAAACATCATGGTACTCTGACTACTCTTCCTTCGTTGGAGCCCACGGTCCGTTTTTCGAACGCGGTGGCAATTCTTGGTCTACCAGCGGTGCCGGTTTGTTCTTTTTCGCTCGTGGTAATGGTGCTAGCAATTACGGTTATGGGTTCCGCTCAGTGCTGGTTGCTCAGTAGTATTTTGATATATAAACAGAATGAAGAACTTATCTAGATTAGTATGCAAATTTTTAATATTTTTTTGGATGGTGATATTTGGAAACGAATTAATATTACCATCTTTTTAATTTTAAAAATATTTTTATTTTATGTTCATTAAAAAAATTCCTAAATATCCAAAAAATGGCAAATTAGAGAAGAACAATACCATCAAATTATATTGACAGACGTCATGGAATTATATATAATTGAATTACCGAAGTTCATTAAATATAAAGAAAATAATAGAAAACAAATGAACTCTTGGGTGAAATTTATAGAAAATCCAGAGGTGGTAAAGATGGACGAAAATGAAGAAGTAAAAAAAGCACAAAGGGAATTAGAAAAAATTAGTGGAGATGAACATGAAAGATATTTATCGGAACTAAGGGAAAAATACATATTAGATCAAAAGGCAACTGAGGATGCAGGATATTATAAGGGAATAAAAGCTGTTGCAAAAAAATTATTGCAACAGAAAATATCAATTGAAATAATAAGTCAAACAACAGGACTTACAAAAGAAGAAATAGAAAAATTATAAATTTAATTAAGAAATCGTTTGAAATTAAAATCACTCTAAAATTTAGTAAAGATTTCAATGAAAATATATTGAAAACTGGGTTTAGAGTGATTTTTTTGATTGTTTAAATTTTTTCAAATTTCTTGACAAATCCTACCCATATTGATATTATATAGATACCAAAAAACAAAAGAAAGAGCGCAGAAGGTTGGAAAATTTAATTCTTTCCCAACCAAGTTTGTACCTTGAGAAAGGAAAAATAAAAATGAAAAAAATATATCCAAATCTCTACTACAAAAAAGTAGAAGAAATAACAATAGAAACACTACTAAAAAATAAAATAAAACTACTAATACTAGACGTAGACAACACACTAATAGACTACTATAAAAACTTATCAGAAGAAGTAAAACAATGGGCAAAAGAAATGAAAGGACAAGGAATAAAATTATACATACTATCAAACACAAACAACAAAGAAAAAGTAGAAACAGTAGCAAAAATGCTACAAATACCATATAAACACCTTGCAATGAAGCCACTAAAAAGAGGATTCAAATACATACAAAAAGAAACAAAAATAAAACCGGAAAATATAGCAGTAGTAGGAGACCAAATCTTTACAGATGTATTAGGTGGAAACAGAAGTAATATGTTTACAATATTAGTAGACCCAATAGACGAAAAAAAAGACTACTGGTACACAGCGTGGAAAAGACCAATAGAAAACAAAATAAAAAATACTTTTAAAGCAAAAGAGGAGAAAAATAAAGATGTATATTAATGAAACACACATAGCATATTATGCAGTATTTGCAATAATAGGACTTTTTGTAGGAATGTTTGTAGACTGGATGAACAAAAGATTGCCAGACTATAAAAAAGTATTTTCAAAAGAATTATTTACAGAATATTTTGCAGAATTCAAACCAAATTATATATTAATGTTTGTAACTGCGGCAATATATGTAGCACTATTATATTTTTATGGAATAAAAAACACGTTTATAGCAAACTTAGATTTAATAAAATATCTAATATTAACACCAATGTTATTATCTGCATTTGTTATAGATTACAAATTACAAATAATACCAAATAGACTAAACTTAACAATGTTCGAAATAGGCTTAGTAATAGCATTTCTATATGGATTATCAGATGTAGCAATAACAATAAATATGGCACTAGGAATGCTTGCAGGAGGAGGAATATTTCTACTTATAACATTAATAGGTGGAGCAATATATGGAAAAGAAGCAATGGGATTTGGTGATGTAAAACTAATGGGAGCATTAGGATTATATTTTGGCTTATCAAATATAATTGCAATAACACTTGTTTCTTTCTTAATAGGAGCAATATTAAGCGTAATATTATTAGCAACAAAAATCAAAAAAATGGATGAATACATACCATTTGGACCTTTTATAGTAATAGGAACATTCGTAAGTATATTTGTACCATTCGAAACAATAAAATATGCATTACTAATGTTCTTTACATTAGGACTATATGCAAAATAAAAATTAGGGATTTGGGGACGGGTCTTTAATCCCTAAAAAGTTCAAAATAAAACTTTTCAGGATTGAGGGATGGAACTTTAATTCCTAAAAAGTTCAAAAAAATTTTTCGGGATTAAAGACCCGTCCCCAAATCCCGAAAAATTAAAAAAGGGGGAAGTTTACAAATGAATCAAAAACTTCAATGGCTAAGAAATAAAATGTCAAGTTTAGACATGCAGGGAATAATAATATCAAATCCGATAAATATAAAATATCTAACAAACATAGATGCAGAGGGAACTTTGGTAATTACGCCCAAGGAAAATATGTATATAACAGACGGAAGATATATAGAATATGTACATAGTATATTGACATTGTTTGACGAAATAATAGTTTATGATGTAAATGATTTATCAAAAGATGATTATGAAAATATCTTTATGTTTTGTGAAAATGTTGGTTTTGAAGAGCATTACATATCATATGCAACATATAAAGAATATATAAGAAAGTACAAAATACATAATTTTGTAGAAACAGAATATATAATTGAAAAGCAAAGAATGATAAAAGATGATGAAGAAATTAGCAACATTATAAAAGCATGTAATATTACAGATGACTGCTTTAAATATATTTTAAGTTATATAAAACCAGGGATGACAGAAAAGCAAATAGCAAAAGAAATTGATGATTATTATATTGAAAGAACAGACGGAACATCATTTGATACAATAGTTGCATCAGGTGAAAATTCATCAAAACCACATGCAGTTCCATCAAACAGAAAAATACAAGAACATGACATAATTACAATAGATATGGGATGTAAAGTTAATGGATATTGTTCAGATATGACAAGAACATTTTTTGTTGGCGAGCCGACTGAAGAAATGAAACGAGTTTATGACCTAGTTTTAAATAACCAAGAGTTTGCGTTAGACCAATATAAAGAAGGTGCAAGCACAAGACAGGTTACAAAAATGGTAGAAAATGACTTTAAATTAAATGGATATGATTTAATTCATAGCCTAGGTCATGGTGTTGGTTTGGAAATACATGAGCCACCATATGTAGGAATTAGACATGATACAAATTTAAGAGAAAATATGGTTGTTACAGATGAACCAGGAATCTATATTCCAGGAAAATTTGGTGTTAGGATAGAAGATACAGTCCAAATAACTAAATTTGGATGTGTAAGCTTAACTAATTCAGAAAAAGGTTATGTTATTATTTAGTAATGCCATTTTTGGGGGACAATTTTACTAAAAAAAGTTAAAAAATGGACTATAAATTATAACCAATAGTGGTTTGGACAAAACGATATTTTCCCAAAAGGGTTGATTTTTCTTAGAATATGTAGTAAAATAAAAAAGTAAAAAATAAAAATTATGAGAAAGCAAAGCAAAAAAGACTTGGCATCCTAAGTGGATGGCAATGAATAGCAAAGCAAGAGAAGGGAGAAATAAAAATGGCAGGAGTATACTCAGCAGGAGATTTTAGAAACGGAACAACATTTGAAATGGAAGGAAACGTATTTAGAGTAGTTGAATTCCAACACGTAAAACCAGGAAAAGGTTCAGCATTTGTAAGAACAAAATTAAAAAATGTAATAACAGGAGCAACATTAGAAAAAACATTTAACCCATCAGATAAATATCCAGGAGCAGAAATTGAAAAGAAAGCAATGCAATATTTATATGCAGATGGAGATTTATATTATTTTATGGATAATGAAACATATGACCAAATGCCTTTAAACAAAGATACATTAGGAGATTGCTTAAAATATTTAAAAGAAAATATGGAAGTTACAATTCTTTCATACAAAGGTAAAGTATTTGCAGTTGAACCTCCAACATTTGTTGAATTAGAAGTAACATATACAGAACCAGGATTTGCTGGAAACACAACAACAACATCAGGAAAACCAGCAACATTAGAAACAGGTTTAGAGTTACAAGTTCCAATGTTTGTAAATATCGGTGATGTATTAAAAATTGATACAAGAACATGTGAATATATGGAGAGAGTATAGAATATGAATGAACAAATTGAAAAACTTTTAAAAGAAGTTGAAGAATTAAAAGAAAATCAAAAAAAGATGACTGAAAAAATGGATAAAATGCAACAAATTATAGACCAAATACAAGAAGATATATATGAATTTGGAGATCCATATGAAGATGAAGAAGACGGATGTGCAGGAAACTGTTGTGGATGTTCAGGATGTGAAGATACAGAAAAATAGGAATATAAGAGAGCATTAAAAGTATTATCGGAAATTTGGATAATATTAATATAATATAAAAAGATTGTAAGTTAAATTATATAGACACTTACAATCTTTTTTTCTAAAAATAATTTAATGGATTTACATATTCATTATCAATTCTAAAACCGTAAATGTAGATGGCATCCTGTTGTAGAGCCATTGGTAGGTTTTCCAGTACTATCTTTATATGGATTACCAGGAACACCATAAACATATTTTGGTCCAACATATCCAATAACTTGACCTTGTTTTACAAAATCACCAACTTTAACAATAAAATTAGGGGAAGCATGACAATAAGTAACTTTGAGATTATCAAAAGAAAGAGTAATGGTATAACCGCCCGCTCCAAGGAACGAACAGAAGGTAATTTCACCATCATTTATAGCAACAAATTTTGTACCTTCGGGTGCAGGAATATCTGTACCATGGTGAAAACCAGAAGTACCACCAGTTGGAGACTTCCTTGGCCCAAACGGAGAACTTATACTTGTATATCCTGGCAGTGGCCATAAAAAACCATTAGGATTAAAGCCAAGTATTTCTTTATTTGATGAATCTACTGAACTAATGTTATTGTTTTGGATTATTGGAATAAAAAATATTGATATAAATATTGAAAATAAAATAATTATGAATAGAATTTTTTTAAATAAATTTGTAATATAAATCACATCCTTTTTGTTATAATATTGTATGGTTGAAAAAATAATGAAGTGTGTTTGTAAAAAAATGTTTGTGGAAATTTTGAGATTTGAAGATTTGAATATAAAATACGTATATATTTATAACACAAAATTGGAGAAAAAACAAGAGAAAAATACTTGATATTTCCTAATATAAATGGCAATAATAAAACGGAAATTTATTATTGCCATTTATAAATTTAAAAATTTTTTGTATAATACTTGTCAAATGAAAAAAAGTATGTTAAGATAATAAATGTCTTCAGGAAAGACATTTATTAATTATAGGGGTATAGTGTCAATGGTAGCACATCGGTCTCCAAAACCGCCTGTGAGGGTTCGAGTCCTTCTACCCCTGCCAATGAGTATAAAAGGCTTGATTGCAATTATAATCAAGACTTTTTATTTTTTGTTCATTTTAAATTTGACATCTAAAAAAAAAATGATATAATAATATATATTGAACAGCAAACAAAAACGAGGAGGAAACCATGAAATTAGGAATAGTAGGATTACCAAATGTAGGAAAAAGTACATTATTTAATAGTATAACAAAAGCAGGAGCAGAATGCGCAAACTATCCATTCTGTACAATAGAACCAAACGTAGGAGTTGTAGCAGTACCAGACGAAAGACTAGACAAACTAACAGAAATGTACAAGCCAGAAAAAACAACACATGCAGTAATAGAATTTGTAGACATAGCTGGATTAGTAAAAGGAGCAAGTAGAGGAGAAGGACTAGGAAACAAATTCTTATCACACATTCGTGAAACAGACGCAATAGTAGAAGTAGTAAGATGCTTTGAAGACTCAAACGTTGTACATGTAGACGGAAGTGTAAATCCAATAAGAGACATAGAAACAATAAATCTAGAATTAATATTTGCAGACATAGAAACAGTAAATAAAAGACTAGACAAAGCAAGAAAAAATCTAAAAGCAGATAAAAAATATCAAGAAGAAATAGATTTACTAGAAAAAATACTAAAAGTTCTAGAAGAAGGAAAATCAGCAAGAACAATTGAATTTAACGAAGATGAACAAGAACTTGTAAAAGACATGTTTTTATTAACAACAAAACCAATTTTATATGTAGCAAATGTATCAGAAGATCAATTAGAAGATGCAGAAAATGACGAATTAGTAAAACAAGTAAAAGAATATGCATCAACAGAAAAAGCAGAAGTTATTCCATTATGTGTAAAAATAGAAGAAGAACTTTCTGGACTAGAAGATGACGACAAAAAAGAAATGTTAGAAGCATTAGGATTAGAAGAATCAGGCTTAGATAAAGTTATAAAAAGAAGTTATGACTTGTTAGGATTAATGTCATTCTTAACTGCTGGAGAACCAGAAGTAAGAGCGTGGACAATAAAAAAAGGAACAAAAGCACCACAAGCAGCAGGAAAAATACACTCAGACATAGAAAGAGGATTTATAAAAGCAGAAGTTGTATCATATGATGATTTAATTAGAGAAGGATCAATGGTTGCAGCAAAGGAAAAAGGACTTGTTCGTTCTGAAGGAAAAGAATATATTATGCAAGATGGAGATATTGTTTTATTTAAATTTAATGTATAAAATTACTAAAAATTAGCAATATAAAAATATATAAACTTTGTAATAATTCTGTAATATTTTTGAGATATAAATGTAAAATAAAAATAGTAAAAACATATTGACTTATTAAATTAGAAAGTATAAAATTATATTAGTAGTTAAGAGGTTGCAATCAAATAAAAAAAGTGGTATAATTTCTTTTGATTGTAAAATAATATGAGTAAATAAAGGAGAGAATGGTATGAAAAAAACAAAAATAGTAAGTATAGTTTTAATCGTAATGATAGTAATCGCTATGTTATTTACAGCAAAAAATGTATTCGCTGCAGATGATTTGGGATATCTTTTAGGAAATAATGCTGCATCATCTGGAGGTAGTAGTAAACCAGCAAATAGCACACCTTCAAATAATAGTTTAAATAACACAACAAACAATCTTGTTTTAACAACAAACAACACAAGTACTTATAACAACTCATCATTACCAAAAACAGGTGTGGCTGATTCTATGCCAGTTGCAGTATTAGTAGTTGTATTAGGTATATCAGGAGTATATGCTTACAAAAAAATGCAAGAATATAAAAATATCTAATAAATATAAATGCATCCAAAATTACAATATATAATATAAAAAAGATAAAGGAATTTTACGAAACTCCTTTATTTTTTTTATTATTTTGTATATAATAGGAAAGAAAAAAACAAAACTTTAATAAAATAATTGCAAATTTATTAAAAAAACACCAATGAACACAATGAAAAGGAGAGTTACAAAATGAATGAAAAACAAGCACAAAAAAGAATAGAAGAATTACGAAAACAAACAGAATATTATGCACAAAAATACTATGATGATGATGCACCAGAAATATCAGATTTTGAGTATGATATGTTAATGGTAGAATTGCGCAATTTAGAAAAAAGTTACCCACAATTTTTATCAAAAGATTCATTAACACAAAAGGTTGGCGGACATGTAAAAGAAGGATTTGAAAAAGTAACACACGAGGTTCCACTTCAAAGTTTACAAGATATTTTTAGTTTTGAAGAAGTAGAAGAATTTTGTCATAAAATGGAAGAAAAGGCAAAGGAAAATGGAATTAATAAAGTTAAATATGTTGTAGAAACAAAAATAGATGGTTTATCTTCTGCACTTGAATATAAAGATGGAAAATTTGTAAGAGGTGCTACAAGAGGAAATGGACTTGTTGGAGAAGATGTAACACAAAATTTAAAAACAGTAAAAACAATTCCAATGGAAATCAACGACAAAATTGACATAACAGTACGTGGTGAAGTGTTTATTTCTAAAACAGATTTTGAAAAAATGAATCAAGAAAGAGAAGAAAATGAGGAGGAACTATTTGCAAATGCACGTAATGCAGCAGCAGGTTCACTTCGTCAATTAGACAGTAAAATAACTGCAACAAGACCACTTGATATTTATATATTTAATGTTCAAAAAATAGAAGGAAAAGAATTCAATTCACACTTTGAGGAACTTGAATATCTAGAAAAACTTGGATTTAATGTAAACCCTGTACGTATACCATGTGAGACAATAGAAGAAGTAAAAGAAGCAATTAGAAAAATTGGAGAAATGAGAGAAGATTTAACATTTGGTATAGATGGAGCAGTTATAAAAATAGATGATTTAAAATTTAGAGAAATATTAGGAACAACAGTAAAAACACCAAGATGGGCAATTGCATATAAATATCCACCAGAACAGAAACAAACAATATTAAAAGACATAGTATGTCAAGTTGGAAGAACAGGTGTAATAACACCAATGGCAATACTAGAACCAGTAAAAGTTGCAGGCTCAACAATATCGAAAACGACATTACACAATGAAGATTTTATAAAAGAAAAAGGCTTAAAAATAGGAGATACAGTAGTTATCCAAAAAGCAGGAGATGTAATTCCTGAAATAGTAAAAGTTGTTGAAGAAAAAAGAACAGGTGAAGAAAAAGACTTTAAAATGCCAGGAGTATGCCCAGTATGTGGAGCAGAAGCAGTAAGAGAAGAAGGAGAATCAGCAGTAAGATGTACAGGAATAGAATGTCCAGCAAAATTATTTAGAAATTTAGTTCACTTTGTATCAAGAGAAGCAATGAATATAGACGGACTTGGAGAAAATATAATTCAACAATTATTAGACAGAGAATTGATTCATAACATATCAGATATATATGAATTAAAATTTGAAGACATTGCATCACTAAAAAAGAATGGAAAGAAATTTGCACAAAACTTAATTGACAGTATTAATGCAAGTAAGGAAAATGATTTATATAGATTAATAACAGCGTTAGGCATTAGACATGTTGGAGGAAAAGCATCAAAAATGTTAGCAAGAAAATACAGAACAATGGACAATTTAGCAAATGCAACATTTGAAGAACTAAGTGAAATAAAAGATATTGGAGAAGTAATGGCAAATAGTATTAGAGAATTTTTTATGCAAGAACAAACAGTAGACTTGTTAAATAAATTAAAATCAGCTGGTGTTAATATGAATTGTTTGGAAGAAGAAAGCACAGACAAAAGATTTGAAGGAAAAACTTTTGTATTAACAGGAAGCTTGGAAAAATATACAAGAAAAGAAGCAGAAGATATAATTGAAAGACTTGGCGGAAAAACATCAGGTTCTGTATCTAAAAAAACAGATTATGTTTTAGCAGGTGAGGATGCAGGAAGTAAATTAACAAAAGCTCAAAGCCTTGGAGTTACAGTTATATCAGAAGATGAATTTGAGAAAATGACTGTTTAATTACATTGAAAGAAATGGAGAAGATTATGGAAGAAAAATATACATTTGAAATGATGTGGGAAGACTTGAATAATGGGTATCAAATTTTTTACACATATGTACGAAATAGATATTTGTTGTTTAAAACTGCACCAAATTGCTATACACAAAAGTTATTAACAGACCACAAGAAAAATCCACAACCTAAAATGTCAATGCTTACATTAAAAAGGGTTAAGGAAATGTTCCCAGATATGGAAGATATTGAATATAAGATAATAAGTGATAATTAAAGGAGAAAAATTAATGGCTATAATTATTGATGGAAAAGAATTAGCAAAAAAAATAAGAGCAAATTTAAAAATAGAATGTGAAGAATTAAAGAAAAAAAATATAAACTCAAAATTAGCAGTAATAATGGTAGGAGAAGACCCTGCATCAAAAGTATATGTAAGAAATAAAAGCAGAGCATGTGAAGATGTTGGAATAAAATACGAAGAATATTTACTAGACTCAAAAATAACTCAAAAAGAATTAATAGAACTAATAGAAAAATTAAACAACGACAAAACAATAAATGGAATATTATTACAAAGTCCAATACCATCAAATTTAGATATAAATGAAGCATTTAGAACAATATCACCAGAAAAAGATGTTGATGGATTTAATCCGTTAAATGTCGGAAAATTAGTTTTGAATCAAGACACATTTGTATCTTGTACACCATACGGAATAATGAAAATGTTCGAAGAATATGATATTGACTTAACTGGTAAAAATGTGGTAATATTAGGAAGAAGCAACATTGTGGGAAAACCATTAATACATTGTTGTCTAAATAAAAATGCAACAGTAACATCATGCCATTCTAAAACACAAAATCTTGCACAAAAAGCAAAAGAAGCAGATATATTAATATCTGCAATTGGAAAAGCAAATTTTGTAACTGCAGATATGGTAAAGGAAAACGCTATTGTAATTGATGTAGGAATAAATAGATTAGACAATGGCAAAATTACAGGTGATGTTGATTTTGAAAGTGTAAAGGAAAAAGCAAGTTATATTACACCGGTTCCTGGGGGAGTTGGACCGATGACAATTGCAATGCTTATGAACAATGTTATTAAGGCTACTAGAAGACAAAATGGAATGGTAGATTAAAATATTAATTGAAATAAGGCATTAAATAATAAAAAGTATAATAAGTGGGACACAAAGTATTTGTGTCTTTTTTGCGTTTTAGAGCAATAAGATTATTAAATGAAAGTTGTTTAAAATTTATTATTGTTAAATAACAGTGAAAGTAAAAAGAAAGGAAAATGAAAATGGAAGATTTAGAAAATAAAAAATATTGGATTTGGTTTAGTCTAATAAAAGGGTTAGGATGTGTAAGAAAAAATAATTTGCTAAAAATATATGGTACACCAGAAAAAATATATAAATTGAGTAAGAGAGAACTATTAAAAGTAGATGGAATAGGTGAAGAAACAGTTACAAATATTATAGAAGCAAAAAACGAAAAAATATTAAATTATCATATTAAATATATGGAAGAAAATAATATTGATATTATCCACATCTGTGAAAAAAGTTATCCACAGGCATTAAAGCAAATTTATGATGCACCAGCAAGTTTGTATATTAAAGGAAATAAAGAAATACTAAATGGAAAAAATATTGGCATTGTGGGATGTAGAGAGTGTACAGATTATGGAAAAAAGGCGGCAAAATATTTTGCTTATAATTTATCAAAAGAAAAATCTGTTAATATTGTTAGCGGTTTGGCTAAAGGTGTGGATAGTTATGCACATTGGGGTTCAGTTGGAGCCAATATTGAATGTGAAAGTACTAAAAATTGTGGAAAAAAACAGGATAGTTGTGGAAAAATAAATAATGACTGTGGAAAATTAAATAATAACTGTGGAAAAATAAATGATGACTGTGGAAAATTAAAAAATGATTGTGGAAAAACAATTGCAATCCTTGGGAATGGCTTAGATATGATTTATCCAAAAGAAAATATAGAATTAGCAAATGAAATAATAAGAAACGGAGGGGCAATTATTTCAGAATATCCATGTGGTACTAAACCAGACAAGATGAACTTTCCTGCAAGAAATAGAATTATAAGTGGACTAAGTAAAGGAATAATTGTTATAGAAGCAAAAGAAAAAAGTGGAACATTAATTACAGTCGATTTTGCTTTAGAACAAGGAAGAGATGTTTTTGTTGTTCCTGGAAATATTAATTCAATAAATTCTGTTGGTACAAATGACTTAATAAAACAAGGTGCGAAAATGGTTACTTCCTATGAAGATATAAAATAAAAGCCACCCTTAGAAAGGGTGACATAGATTTTGACTATTTACCGTAAATCAATTTTATAATATATATAACAATCAAAATGATAAATAGGATCAAAAAAGTAATGGCAAAAACTATAATAAAGGTTATTAAAAATGTAAAAATAACATTTCCATTAGTAGCCTTTGCTATTTCTGCTATGGCAAAGCATAATGCTAAAAGAGTAGGAAGAAGTATTAATAAAAAAAGATACAACTCCTTATTTCCCTTTACATCATCATTATACCATGCCCGAACAATTTTTATCATAATTTTTCCTCCTTAAAATTATTTGCCCTCCTGTGGAAGCGAGGAAACCTATAAAATAAGTTAAAAATATTATATCATAAAAAATAAAAATATCAACAAACATATGTTTACAAAATAAAAATAAAATGATATAATAATTATAGTTCATAAAAGAGGTTACAAATTAAGAAAATGGCATAAGCTGTGATGTAACAAAAAATGGAGGTGGATTATGCAAAATACAGAACAACATATTTATATTGCAATAGACCTAAAATCATTCTATGCATCAGTAGAGTGTCAAGAAAGAGGGCTAAATCCATTAACAACAAATCTAGTAGTAGCAGACAATAGCAGAACAGAAAAAACAGTATGTCTAGCAGTTACGCCATCATTAAAACAATATGGAATAGGAGGCAGAGCCAGACTGTTTGAAGTAGTACAAAAAGTCAAAGAAATAAATATAGAAAGAAAAATAAAAGCACCAAATCATAGATTTACAGGAACAAGTTATGACGATATAGCACTAAAAAAGAATTCAGATTTGGAACTTTCATATATAATAGCTCCACCGCGAATGAAGTATTATATGCAATACAGTACAAAAATATATAATATTTACCTTAAATGGTTTTCGGAAGAAGACATTTATGTATATTCTATTGATGAGGTATTTATTGATGTAACACATTATTTAAAAACATACAATATGAGAGCTAGAGAGCTTATAACTAAAGTAATTCAAGATGTTTATGACAATACAGGAATTACGGCAACAGGTGGAATGGGAACCAATTTATACTTGGCAAAAATTGCCATGGACATAGTTGCAAAACATGCGCAACCAAATAAAAATGGAGTAAGAATAGCGGGATTGGATGAAAAGTTATATAGAAAATTACTTTGGACACATACACCTATTACTGATTTTTGGAGAGTAGGAAAGGGAACTGCCAAAAAACTTGAAAAACATGGGATTTATACTATGGGCGATGTAGCAAGAACATCTATAAAAAATGAAGACTTATTATATAAATTATTTGGAATTAATGCAGAATTGTTAATTGAGCATGCTTGGGGATATGAGCCAGTAACAATAGAAAGTATAAAAGCATATAGACCAGCATCAAATAGTATTTGTTCAGGGCAAGTATTACATTGCCCATATAATTATGAAGATACAAAAGTAATTGTAAAAGAGATGACCGAATTATTAACATTAGATTTGGTTGAAAAAAATTTAGTAACAAATCAAATTGTATTAACAATAGGATATGATGTTGAAAATATAACAAATAGAAATATTAATTACAATGGGGAAGTAACAACAGATAGATATGGACGCAAAATTCCAAAACATGCACACGGAACTATTAATTTGGACCATCAAACATCATCAACTAAGATTATAATGGATGCAACAATGAAATTATATGAAAGAATTATAAATAAAAACCTAATTGTTAGAAGAATAAATATTACGGCGAATAATGTAATAAGTGTGAGAAATGCTGAAAATAAAAAAACATTTGAACAAATTGATTTATTTACAGATTATCATAAAAAAGAGAAAGAACAACAAGAAGAAAAAAAGGAAAGAAACTTGCAAAAGGCGGTAATTGATATAAAAAATAAATATGGTAAAAATGCTATTATTAAAGGAATGAATTTGCAGGATGCAGGAACTACTATTGATAGAAATAATCAAGTTGGTGGGCATAAAGCATAGAAGTGGTAAAGTAATGTGAATTTAGTTTTGGGCATTGGGAAAGGATTGAAATTATAAATGAAAAAGGATGATTACAGTGATATTATACATTTGCCTCATTATGTTTCTAAAAAGAGACCACAAATGAGCATAGAGCAAAGGTCTGCACAATTTGCACCTTTTGCTGCTTTAACTGGTTATGAGGATGAGATTGAAGAAGCGGGGAAAGAGTTTATTAAAAAGATGGATGAAAAATAAAAGAAGTAGTTTTAAAACTACTTCTTTTTGTGGTGGCTCGAAGTGGAATCGAACCACTGACACGGGGATTTTCAGTCCCCTGCTCTACCAACTGAGCTATCGAGCCAAAAAAATAAATCTTATACATTATATATAAAAAAATGGCGACCTGGAACGGGCTCGAACCGTCGACCTCTAGCGTGACAGGCTAGCGTTCTAACCAACTGAACTACCAGGCCGTAAATAAAAAAATTTAGATAATTCTAAATCTTCTTATAAAGAAATGGTGGTCGCTATAGGGCTCGAACCTATGACCCCCTGCTTGTAAGGCAGATGCTCTCCCAGCTGAGCTAAACGACCATGTCCTTTCGACATTGACTAGTATACAAGATTTAAAATAAAATGTCAATACTTTTTTTAAAAAAAATTAAAAAAATTTTCAAAAAAAATCAAAAAATTTTTAAATCCCTTGATTTTAAAGGAAAAATGTAATATTATATTTTAAGAAAAAAATACATATATTTTAAATAATAAAATATAATATATAAAATAAATTTTCTGTGCAATATAAAAAAATATATGTAGGAGGAACAAAAGAAAATGAAAAAAGAAAAAATAAATAAAAAGAAAGTGGACAAAAAAGAAAAAGGTATAAAAGAAAAAAGTGAAACAAGTAAAAAAAATGAAAAAATAATAAAGCAGATAATTTTTAGCATATTAATAATTATGTTAACAATAATTCTAATTTTTTTATTTAACCAGGTTTACAACAAACTAAGACGCAAGAAAGATTTTGAAAATGATTTAACATCATTTTCAAACAAAAACAAAGAAACAATATTTTCAATAGACAAAATAATATTTTTCAGTAGTTGTGATTCAAAAAATAAAAACACATCAAAAACAAACTTCACAATAGAAAATTTATATGCATATACAGACATAGCAATTTTTTTAAATAATGATGTTTCACAAAAAAGTGAGAAAAACACAACAGAAAACACACTAAAAAATGTAAAAATAACAAATATAAAATTTACAAAGCAACCAGAACTAGGAACAGAAAATTTATATTATAAAAACGTAAATGATTTTGCAAAAAGTGAAATAAACGAAAATAATAAAATTGAAAACGAATTACAATTTGAGACAACATCGACAAATGAAGTGGACCTTAGTAAACCAGTATTATATAATAATTGTGCTAATCCGATAACATTAAGCTATGTAAATCAAAATATCAAAACAGATTATACAATGACAGACACACAAAATCCAATAACATATAATGGTAAACTCTTAAAAAGATGCGGAGTTTCAGTAAAAACAATAAATACATCAATATCATTTGATATAGAAATAGAAAACAACAAAAATCAAAAATTTAGAACAACAATATATTTTGATATACCATACGAAAGTGAAGAAAAATCAATAAATGATGGAAGCATAATTGTAGAAAAGAAAACAAATTTCAATTTTTATAGATATGAATAGGAAGGATTTTTAAATGAAGGAAAAATTAAAAATATCAGAAGAATTAAAACAAAAATATCATAAATGTGAAGAAGTAACAAACTTTAAACAAATACTAGACAGATCAGCAGAAATTTATAAAACAAGAACAGCGTTTAAGTTAAAGGACAAAGATGGAAATATTTACAACAAAACATATGAAGAATTAAAAGCAGATGTAACTGTGCTTGGGACAAGCTTAATTGAAAATGGACTTTTAAATAAAAGAATTGCAGTTATAGGGAAAAATTCATATAAATGGGCAATATCATATTTGGCTGCTTCAATAGTAGGAGTTGTTGTGCCAATTGATAAAGAATTACATTCAGATGATGTAATTAATTTCATGAATGTTTCTGAAAGCAAATGTATTTTAGGAGATAGCAAAAATTTAAAGAAAATTAATGAAAATATTGAAAAATTAGAAAATAAGGAAACATTATTTATTGATTTTGATAGTAAAATACAAGAAGGAAATTCCTTATCATTTGCAGTTCAAATGGAAAATGGAAAAAACTTGGTAGAAGAAGGAAATACAGAATTTGATAAAATAACAGTAAATCCTGACGAATTAAAAATATTATTATTTACATCAGGAACAACAGGAAATGCCAAAGGAGTATGTTTATCACAAAGGAATATCTGTTCAAATATTTTATCAATATATGGAATAGTAAAAGTAAAAAGAAGTGATTTATTTTTCTCAATTTTGCCATTACATCATACGTATGAATGTACAATAGGATTTTTATTACCATTATACAGTGGCGCAAGTATTTGCTATTGTGACGGCTTAAGATATATAACAAGCAATATGCTAGAATATCATCCATCAGTTATACTATGTGTGCCATTGCTTTTAGAAAAAATGTATCAAAAAATAATGAAGAGAATACAAAAAACATTGCCAAAAAAATATACAGAAAATCTAAAAGAAAATGAAAATATAATTGATAAATTGCCATTCTATATAAAAGGAATAGTAAAAAGAAAAGTTAAGAATTCACTTGGTGGAAGATTAAGAGTATTTATAGTAGGTGCTGCAGCAGTAAATCCAGAAATAGCAGATACATTTGACAAATTAGGATTAAATTCATTGCAAGGATATGGTTTGACAGAATGTGCACCATTAGTTGCAGGAAACACAGACTTCTTTAAAAGGAATGATAGTGCAGGTTTACCAATTCCAAATGTAGAATACAAAATTGATAATCCAGACAGAGAGGGCGTTGGAGAAATAATAGTAAAAGGACCAAATGTAATGCTTGGTTATTACAATATGCCAGAAGAAACAGAAAAAGTTTTAAAAGACGGTTGGTTCCATACAGGAGATTTAGGAAAAATTGATGAAAATGGATTTTTATATATTACAGGTAGATGCAAAAGTGTTATAGTAACAAAAAACGGAAAAAATATATATCCGGAAGAAATTGAAGCATATTTAAATGATAGTCCTTTAATTTCAGAAGCATTAGTTATGGGAATTCAAAAAGAAAATGATGATGAGACATATGTCAATGCCCAAATTTTTCCTAATATGGATGCTATAAAAGAATATTTGAAAGGAACAGTTCCAACAAAAGAAGAAGTTAAGAAAATTATGGCTGATGTAGTTTCTGGTGTTAATAGCAAAATACCAAATTACAAGCATATTAAGAATTTTGCTGTTAGAGATAAAGAATTTGAAAAAACTACTACTCAAAAAATTAAGAGATATGGAGATAATATGAAAAAATAGGGATTAGGGGACGGGTCTACAATCCCTATTTTTTATTAGGAAAGTTTTAATTTCTATTTTTACAAAAAAGTTTACAAAAAAGTTGGACCGGAAAATGATTTCCAATCCAACTTTTTTAATATGTCTTATAAAGGATTAGCAACATCCTCTATTTCCACCGCAACAACAGCAGATTATTAATATTAATAGTATGATACAGCAGCAGTCATCACCAAATCCGAATCCGCCACCACAACCTCTATTCTCTGGCATAGTCTAGACCCCCTTTCCAAGCAAAAACTATTTTCTTTTTTTGTGTTTTTCCTTGTTTCCTTTGTATAATACATATTATGAAAAAATAGAAAATTGGTTACAAAAAATAAAATAAAATTTAGTATTGAATTTATAAAATAAATCGTATATAATGTGAAAAAACGAAAGAAGGTAAAGATAAATGGCAGGAATAAAATTAAATTTAAAAAACACAGGAATATCACAAAAGTCAATAATGGAATATAAAGAACAAGTAGAAAATATACACAAAGAACTACACAAAAAAGCAAATGACGAAAAAGACTTTGTAGGATGGTTAGAATTACCAACAAAATACGACAAAAAAGAATTTTTAAGAATAAAAAAAGCAGCAAAAAAGATAAAAAAAGAATCAGACATATTAGTGGTAATAGGAATAGGAGGCTCATATTTAGGAGCCAGAGCAGTTATTGAAGCATTAACAAACACATTTAACAACATGCTTACAGACAAACAAAGAAAATATCCACAAATATTATATGTAGGAAACAATTTAAGTCCTAATTACATTAATGAATTAATCGAATATATTGGAGAAAAAGATTTTTCAGTAAATGTAATATCAAAATCTGGAACAACAACAGAGCCGGCAATAGCATTTAGAATTTTTAGAGAAATTCTAGAAAATAAATATGGAATTGACGAGGCAAGAAGCAGAATATATGTAACAACAGACAAAGAAAGAGGCGCATTAAAAACACTTGCGGACAACGAAGGATACGAAAAATTCGTTATACCAGATAATGTTGGAGGAAGATACTCAGTACTAACTGCAGTTGGTTTATTACCAATAGCAACTGCGGGAATAGATATAGACAAATTATTGCAAGGTGCGCAAAATGCACAAGAAAGATATGATGACCCAAATTTAAAATATAATGAATGCTATAAATATGCTGTTACAAGAAATATTTTATACAAATTATATAAAAATACAGAAATATTAGTAAATTATGAACCTAAAATGCACTACTTTACAGAATGGTGGAAACAACTTTTCGGAGAAAGTGAAGGAAAAGATCAAAAAGGAATCTTCCCAGCAGGCGTAGACTTTACAACAGATTTGCATTCAATGGGTCAATATATTCAAGAAGGAAGAAGAAATTTATTTGAAACAGTTATATCAATAGAAAACCCAAAATCAGATATAACAATAAATAAAGACGAAGATAATTTAGATGGATTAAATTATTTAGCAGGAAAAACACTTGACTATGTAAATAAAAAAGCAATGGAAGGAACAGTAAAGGCACACGTTACAGGAGATGTTCCAAACATAATGCTAACTATAGAGGATCTTGATGAAGAAAATATTGGTGAATTAATATATTTCTTTGAAAAAGCCTGTGCTATGTCTGGAATGATACTTGGAGTTAATCCATTTAATCAACCAGGTGTTGAGGAATATAAGAAGAATATGTTTAAATTATTAAAGAAACCTGGGTTTTAGGGAAGTTCCTTAAAATCCCTTTTTACAGGGAATACGGGACAAACCTTTGTTGAAAAAATGTCTCTCTGTTGCTTGAAAACAGAACTGAGAGGAAAAGAGGATAGTGAAATGATATTTAAAGAGCAATTTACAATGCAATTAAAAGATATAGGAAAAGAAAATTATATGAAAAATAGAGCAATATTAGAAATATTTGAAAACATAGGAACACATCACTCTGATATTGCAGGATATGGACCAAATGATATAAAAAGAACGGGAGTAACGTGGGTATTACTAGATTGGAAAGTTCAAGTTCTAAAAAGACCTAAATATGGTGAAAAATTAAATGTATCAACGTGGGGCAGAATAATGAAAAGAACATATACATATAGAGATTTTGAGATGTATGACAAAGAAAATAACTTGTGTGTAATAGGAACATCAAAATGGGTTTTAATAGATATTGAGACTGGAAAAATTGCAAAAATAACAGAAGAAATTTATGAAAAATATCAAATTGAAGAAAAAAGTGTATTTAATATAGAAGAATTGGATAAGCTGAAAGCACCAGAAGAATTTAGTAGTGAAATTGAATATAAAGTTTCTAGAAGAGATATAGATTTAAATGGACATATGCATAATTTGTATTATCTAGATATTGCATATGAGGCTTTACCAGAGGAGGTTTATGAGCAAAGACCTTTTGATAATTTTAGAATTCAATATAAAAAAGAGGTAAAATTAGGTGATGTTGTTAGATGTAGATATACTTTTAAAGATGGAGAACATATTGTATCTATTTTTAATAGTGATGGGAGTAGACCTCATGCAATTGTAATTTTGAAATAGATGTATAGTGTTAAAATTTTTCGGGATTTGGGGACGGGTCTTTAATCCCGAAAAAAAATCGGGATTA
>OLVW01000054.1_pt1 | contig 103217 bp, 94 predicted proteins | sample 1673301 | NCBI WGS metagenome assembly OLVW01 (sample SAMEA3178941, study PRJEB25190) | human gut metagenome
CATTTTGATGATTTAAATTCTTTAGAAGATGGTTCTATCGGATTAATTATAGAAACCCCGGGCCGGCATCACCGCCGCCCGCCGGGCCGGTGCCGGACGCATCGTAGCCCTGGTAACGACTCTCTCCCGAGATATTCTCGAAACCCAAACGGAGGCCGACGTCATCATCGACGATTTCGCCTCGATAACCGATCTCGATGCCCTGCTGTCATGAACCGCGCCCTCGCCACCATCGCCCTGCTGATCCTCTCCAATACCTTCATGACATTGGCTTGGTACGGGCATATCGCTTTCAAATCGAAGATAGAACGCTTCGGGATGCTGTCCATCATCCTGCTCAGTTGGGGCATCGCCCTGTTCGAATACTGTTTCCAGGTCCCGGCCAACCGCATCGGCAGCTCCCAACTGGGAGGCCCCTTTTCGATCTGGGAACTCAAAGTGATCCAGGAGGTCATCTCCCTGCTGGTCTTCACGGTCTTCGCCGTCGTCTTCATGAAATCGGACACCCTGCGGTGGAACCATCTGGCGGGTTTCGTCTGCCTGATTCTGGCCGTCTATTTCATCTTCCGCAAATAGCCACTTGGCAAAGCAATGTTTTTCAATGAATTACAGAATTCATTGAAATTTATTTCCGATTTCGTTTGCGAATAATCCCGGAAAAGCAATACCCTTGCACCCGCAAGGTTCGGACTTGGAATCACTTTTCCAAGCCGATTAATAGGGAATGCCGTGAAAATCGGCGACAGTACCTGCTGCTGTGAGTTTCAGCCCCCGACCGGGCAACTTCGCGCACTCTTTGCCACTGGCTATATCGCTGGGAAGGCGTTGCGGAGGAAACGAGTCAGAAGACCTGCCTTGACAATCAGGATTTACACCCGCGGGTTTCGGGTCGAAATCGTGCAAGATAGTCTTCGGCGCGCTATTTTTCCATGTATTTCTTCTGTACCCTCGCGTGTAAGTTCCGAACAGGACTAAACGACAGGAGTATCGATGACTTACGGCTATTTTACGGCTGACATTTCAACGGGCGTGACATGCGCTCACTCTACCCGGCCTTCGCCGGGCTGCGCTTCAGGCGTTCTCCGGAACGGACATTCGTTTCCTCCGGCGGACGCCTTCGTCGTTTCGGCGCAGCACAATGCCCCTCCTCCGAACCGACGGGTTCCGATACAGCCTGCCTATTCTGCGGAACATGGAAAACAAAATTCAACCAATAAATCAAATTCTTAAATTATGAAAAAATTCTTTACGCTGTTAGTTCTCGCTGCCTGCTGCGCAGCAATGACCTGGGGCTGTTCGGACGACAAGTACGACGACACCGAAATCCGCCAGGAGATCGAAAACCTAAAACAGGAGATCGCTTCGATGAAGGAACAGGTCAATTCGCTCAAGACGATCATCGACGCCCTGAACGAAAACAAATTCATCACCAACTACACCGAAGCGGCGGACGGAAGCTGCACGATCACTTTCAACGACGGCAAGACCATCACGTTGCACAACGGCAAAGACGGCGCAGCGGCGCCGGCCATCGGCATCGCGCAATTCGAAGGCATCTACTACTGGACGCTGGGCGGCGATGACCAGTGGTTGCTCGACGATAACCAGAACAAGATTCCGGTTGCGGGCCAAAACGGTAAAACCCCGACCATCAACAAGGACGGCTATTGGGAGATCGACGGCGAAACCATCAAAGGCGAAGACGGACAGCCGATCAAAGCGGTCGGTAAGGACGGTGCGAACGGCGATAAGGGAGAAGACGGCGACTCTTTCTTCAAAAGCGTCGTACAGGACGATGAAAGCGTAACCTTCACGCTCACCAACGGCGATCAGATCGTTCTGCCCAAAGCCAAGGAGGTGAATTTCGTCATCGAGCGCACATCGCTGACGCTGAAATTCGGCGCTTCGCAGAACCTCGCCGTTACCCAAAAAGGCGTTGAAAACCTCGCCATCGCCAAACCCGACGGCTGGCGCGCCTGGCTCGAAGGCGATGTGCTGACCATCACAGCCCCTGCCAAGGAGAACGTATATGCCGAAACCTCGGGTGAAGTATCCGTCGTAGCCGTAGGCGCTACCGCAACGGTCATAGCCAAGGTTCAGGTACTCGCCACCGATGAAATCCTCGGCGGCGCAGGCGCCGGATCGAGCGAATGGGAAGAGTGGAACTAACGGATAAAAAGGAGATTACCGATGAAAAACTACTTATACATATTGTGCGCATTCCTGCTCGCATTCGCAGGATGCACGAAAGATGCGGACGTAGAACCTATCGCCCCTGCTCCTGACGGAAATACGCAGGTCGTACTGACCGGATTCTCCGGCCGGGGCACCCGCACCGGTTTCGGCGGAGCCGAAGACGGAGCCGTTCCGTTCCTCTGGAGCGCCGGCGACTACATCTGGGCACGCAATACCCGGAGCGAAGCCATCGCCGAAGGCGGCAGCCAGGCGACATTCGTTTTCGAATCCCTCGAAACGGCCGACACGTACGACGTATTTTGGTATTGCTTTCGCAAATCGTTCAGGTGGTTATGAAATCAGAAATTCCTATTATAAAGGATGCTACAAAAATAAGGATATAACCATGGTATATATGTGCAATGGTGTAATACAAGAACACATATGTATATTTGAAGGATTTATGGACTTCCTTTCCTATTTGACACTGGAAAAAGTTGACAACAGATTCATCTGTATAGAATCATCAACAGATTATATGATTCTGAACTCTATAGGTAATTTGAAGAAGTGTCTCGAAGAACTGGATAAATTCTCATCCATCCATTGTTATTTGGATAATGACACAGCAGGACAAAAGACTGTAGAGACAATCAGAGGTTTATATGACCATAGAGTCTTTGATGAGTCTGTAAGGTACCAGGAATATAAGGATCTCAACGACTATTTATTAGGAAAAAAGAAATAAAACGCATCAACATCAGATTTAGGGCGACTCAAATGGTCGTCCTTTTTTTTGCCCTTTTTCATCTCAAAGTATGATATTAAAGTATGATTTATAATATTTCAAACAAAATCGCCCCTTCCAGAGCGGTTTTTAAGAAGATTATTTCGATAAATCATATTTAAGCCTTTCCTTTGCATCAAACTTTAATCATAATTAAATATCATACTTCAAAAGATGAGTTCATACTTTATATTCGCAATTGCTCTCACGGTGGCATACATCATCTACTTTGCAGTAATGATTATGCAGGACCTTTACGGAAAGAAGAAAGACGGTAAAAATGATGTAGAGGTGTTTTCGGTGACAGATGACCCTGATGAAGGTGTACAGGTGTCCGAAAGCGATTCTGGTTTCAGCATTGGAGAGGAAGATTACACTACTGAATATTTGGAACAAGAGAATGCTCCAACTGTAGATGAAAACCAGGAGTCTTCCACTGATAGCCCATCTCCAATTGCTGAGATTAAATCACAGATAGATGAAGCAATGGATACCGTTGAGTCATTCATGTCAAATCCCTACACAGATGAAAAACTACAGTTGGCCTTAATCAATGGAGGTCATATTGATGATGATACAGAGCTGGATTGGAAAAAGGTAATCAATGAATTATGAAGTTAACCATATTAAAACCATGCTTGCTTATCATGATGCTTGGCATAATACCAATGAGTGTATATGCCAAATGTGGAGGTGTTAATTATAGCTGGGGTGCTGATGCTCTTGCCTCCATGCACGACTATGTAGTCACAATGATGCTTTATGTCTTATACATCTGCTATGCATTGGCTACAGTAGTTGGTATCATATCAGCTCTTCAGATAACAATAAAAATGAATATTGGCGAAGACGGTGTAAAGAAAGCCATTATGATGTTAGTCGGAGCTATACTCTTTATCATTAGTGCTTCAATTGTCTTCCCTGCTTTCTTTGGATATAGAATCTGGTAGTTATAAACTTATTGTTTCACTTTTAATTAAAATCTTATGTATCAGAAAGTAAAAAGCTTTTTCAAGAAGATGGCAGCCTCTAAGAACTTGAAGGCATTGGCCATTATGTTGTTGTGTGGAGTAGGCTCAGTCTATGCTCAGACTACAGCTGGAGACTATTCGGCAGGTACAGGAGCACTGACCACTGTAGCCGAGGAGATCGCTAAGTATGTTCCTATCGTTGTCAAGTTGTGTTATGCAATTGCCGGTGTTGTAGCCGTAGTGGGTGCAATTTCGGTTTACATCGCTATGAACAACGAGGAACAGGATGTCAAGAAGAAGATCATGATGGTCGTTGGTGCTTGTATCTTCCTTATTGCTGCGGCTCAGGCTCTTCCTCTTTTCTTCGGCATTGGAGGCTAAACCTAAGGTTTCATGAGTAAGGATAGAAAAGAGTCCTATCCTGATTACCCTATTTTCAAGGGGTTACAAAGACCCCTTGAATTTATGGGTATTCAAGGAAGATATATTTACTGGGCAGCAGGAACCATTGGTGCAGCCATAGCAGGATTCATTATCGGCTACTGTATCGTAGGGTTTATATTAGGACTGATATTTCTGGCTACAGCATTAGTAATTGGAATTGGACTCATCTTATTAAAGCAAAGGAAAGGCCTACACACGAAACAGAACAAAAAGGGCATCTACATATATGCCTATTCAAAGAAGATTTAAGAAAGAAACCATGGCTAATACATGGCTAATTTAATGTTGAACGTGGGTAGGTTGACATAACAGTTGACCTACCCCTATTTATTTCTAACTGATGGTTTTATATATCATACTCATATTCACAGCTCTCTGCATAGGAATGGCAATTTCTGTGTATGCATTCGGTACTGGAGGTAAACGCAAGCATATCTTCCAGGATATCTATTATTCTGTAGAAGACAATGATGGCATTGGTGTACTCTATACGAAGAAAGGAGAATACTCTGCTATCCTTAAGGTTGATAATCCAGTACAGAAATATTCGGCAAACATAGATGCATACTATGAGTTCACTCAGGCATTGACAGCTATTATGCAGACGCTTGGTGAGGGCTATGCCATTCATAAACAGGACATCTTTGTTAGGAAGCAATTCAACGACGAAAGCGGAATCAATCACGAATTTCTATCAGAATCATACTTCAAGTACTTCAATGGACGTAACTACACCGAAAGTACTTGTTATCTGACAATAACACAGGAATCTAAAGGGAGTCGTCTATTCTCATATGACAATAAGAAGTGGAAAGAATTCCTTGTAAAAGTACGAAAAGTACATGACCAGCTCAGAGATGCCGGACTTCATGTCCGTTACTTGTCTAAAACAGAGGCTAGTGAGTATGTCGACAGATATTTTGCAATGAACTTTAAGGATAAGATTATCTCTATGTCAAACTACAAAGTTGATGGCGAGACTATCTCAATGGGAGGTAGAACAGCAAAGGTTTATAGCCTTATCGATGTTGATCATACCAATCTACCCTCTATTATCCGACCATATACCAATATCGAGGTAAATAATGTGAGTATGCCAGTTGATCTATTATCAGTGATTGACAGCATACCTCATGCAGATACAGTCATCTATAATCAGATAGTGTATCTCCCAAATCAGAAGAGAGAACTATCGATGCTCGACAAGAAGAAAAACCGCCATGCTAGTATTCCTAACCCTAGTAATCAAATGGCGGTTGAAGACATTAAGAAAGTCCAAGAGGTTGTAGCTCGTGAGAACAAACAGTTGACATACACTCATTTCAACTTAATTGTCTCTGTGCCTGAAGATACTGATATTCAAAAGTGTACCAACCACTTGGAAAATAGTTTCAGCCGTTTGGGTATCCATATATCCAAACAAGCCTACAATCAATTGGAGTTGTTCGTAGGGTCGTTCCCAGGTAACTGTTATACAATGAATGAAGAGTATGACAGATTCCTAACTCTCGGAGATGCAGCGGCATGTCTGATGTATAAGGAACATATACAACATAGTGAAAACACTCCGCTAAGAATCTATTACACAGACAGACAAGGAGTTCCTGTGGCTATTGATATTACAGGTAAAGAAGGAGCAAACAAACTTACAGACAACTCAAACTTCTTTTGTTTGGGACCATCTGGAAGCGGTAAATCTTTCCATATGAATAGTGTTGTAAGACAGCTCTGGGAGCAGAACACAGACATTGTTATGGTAGATACTGGTAACTCTTACGAAGGTCTTTGTGAGTATGTGGGCGGTAAGTATATAGCATATACTGATGAGAAACCTATTACGATGAACCCTTTCAATATAAGTAAGCAGGAGTTAAATATCGAGAAGATAGACTTTTTGAAGAACTTGATACTGCTTATATGGAAAGGCTCAGACAGTCAAATACCAGAACTGGAGTTCCGTGTAGTCGAACAGCTGATTACAGAATACTATGATTTCTACTTCAATGGAGCACAACCCTATACATCTTCACAAAAGGATTCTATCAAGAAGAATCTTACAACAATGGAGAAAAGACGAGGTACAGACTTGATGCAAATCCATGATAAGATTACCGATATGATATCGACATTGGAGAAGAGACGATTGGCATTGAACATAGAATCTCTGTCTTATGACACATTCTATGATTTTGCGTGCGAACGACTCGACCAGATTTGTGTAGAGAACAACATTACGACCATTGACTGTGACAACTTTGCATATATGCTTCAGAACTTCTATAAGGGAGGTAAGTATGAAAAGATCCTTAATGAGAATGTGGATTCTACGTTGTTTGATGAGACATTCATCGTGTTTGAAGTGGATGCAATCAAGGAAAACAAGCAGTTATTCCCGATTGTCACGCTCATCATTATGGATGTATTCCTTCAAAAGATGCGTCTGAAGAAGAACAGAAAATGTTTGGTCATTGAAGAGGCATGGAAAGCCATCGCCTCCCCTCTTATGGCCGAATACATCAAGTATCTGTATAAGACAGCAAGAAAGTTCTGGGCAAGCGTTGGAGTTGTCACTCAGGAAATCCAGGATATTATCGGTAGTCCTATTGTGAAAGAAGCTATCATCAACAATTCAGATGTTGTGATGCTACTAGACCAAAGCAAATTTCGTGAACGATTTGATGAAATTAAGGCAATCCTTGGTTTGACAGATGTAGACTGCAAGAAGATCTTCACAATCAACAGACTTGAGAATAAGGAAGGTAGAAGCTTCTTCCGTGAAGTATTTATCAGACGTGGTTCAACAAGCGGTGTCTATGGAGTTGAAGAGCCTAAAGAATGTTACATGACCTATACAACAGAACGTGCAGAAAAGGAAGCATTAAAACTGTACAAGGCTGAACTTAAGTGTAGTCATCAAAAAGCCATTGAAGCCTATTGCAGAGATTGGAACGCAAGCGGTATAGAGAAATCACTTCCATTTGCACAGAAGGTAAATAGTAATGGTAAAGTACTAAATATCAAAAATTAAACAATGAAACGATACTTGTTCATAATAATCATACTGGCAACAGTTTCAGTTCATAGGACGTATGCCCAATATTACAGCATCAACTATGACACAAAAACTGTTGCTGCTATGGCTGCTGCCTTTGGAACAGAGGTGGTGGCAGAGAGTTATTACAATGAACAAGTAGCTGCTATACTCAAACATTATAGTGCCGCAGAAGTTGCTACGGCTGGCATTTTTGCAAGTAAGTTCCTAGAAAGGAAGGCGTTGACAGACCTTGGTATATGGAGCAGTGCCACAGAGAACTATTACTACCGACGCATTTACCACATGGTAGCAAACAAGATTATACCAAAGATATGGATTGTTGCTGGTCAAATGCTCCGTTCACCACATAATGCAATCTATTGGGGCAGTTATCTAGTGAAGATTTGTGACGAGGTTAAGACTCTTTGTATGCAGTTTGAAAGCGTTGTAACAAATAGCACCCTTTCATTCAAAGATGTCATGTTCCTTGAGTTTAAGAGTGAGATTGCCCAAATATTCAGACTGTCAGAGATCGGGAATATAGACTGGGAGCGTTTTTTTAACGATTTGAGTAAAGTACCCAACAATTTCAACTCAGAAAACTTAAAAGCAGATATAGATCACCTATATCGTGTTGGTGCCAACCTTGCTTCTGCTGGCATAACAAATCTTGGCGATGCATTATTACAGCAAAGCAACTTCCATGAACTTATCAATGGGAATGTATCCAAAGTAAAGGATATATACGACAACTATAGTGTATTATTTGAGCAACTGGAACATAACACAGGTAATACCTTGCTTGCATTGGTTGGAGGAAAGGACAATGTTGCAGGGCTTTTTCAGCTGAGTGATTATAATCTTACATCATGGATGACTGATTATCTTGAACAGACTAAAGGTAACTATTACACCCAGCGTTGGTATATCGCCCGTAGAGACCAAGGAACAGAGACACTATGTGATTACTATCCTCCTACTGATGATAACAGCATATTAAATGGCAGTCAATGGGTGCGTTTTAACACATCAGATGCCAGTTTCTATCCGAATGCTCAACAAAGAGAACAAGTGTTATCCAATTCTGAAAGTTATGCAGGATGGTCAAGAAGCAAGGTTAACAATCTTAATTCTAAGAATGACGGCTATAACTATACCATCAACTATTACATGTCAGGGTATCTGATTAACAAAGGCAGTAAGTTAGTAAAGAAAGCCTATGCGTATGAAATCCATGTATATAGAAGTTGGAATAACGAAGAAGTGGTTTATGAAGACTACTTCGATTCATATACCATGGATCTGAATACATTCAAGGCTCAGATGAATGCCAAACTATCCGAGTATAATGAAAACGAAGAAGGATATGTTTATTATCTGGAATCTGACAGCAAGAACTACTATCAGGCTTCAGATGAGATGAAACTACAAGGTTGTGAGACCGTAACGATAAGCGTTACCTGTTCCGATGGAGCATTGCTTGGTCAAGGTTCAACACAATATAAGTGTCGCCAATGTGGAAGTTCTTTGAACGCTCATAGCAAAAGCTGTGCTATGACAACTACCATCTCAGAGAATGATGTTGACCTTTCTGAACTTCATCAAATGAAAACAGAAGCGGACAACAAAGTATCACTTCTTCAAACGCAGATCAATCAGCTTGAAACAGAGAATAAAGAACTGCTGAAGTTAATATCAGAAGCAAGCATAGAGGATGCAGTTGCACTTAGACAACGCTATAATCAGAATAAGGATACGATTGATGAACTACGTTCAGAACTAACGACTTGGCAACAGAAACAATCTGAAATCAATGAAGCAATAAACGAAGCTGGTCAGGATAATGATGTAGCAACTGATGATTATTATAGAATACCGGCCATTATGCAAGATTGTAAAATCGCATATAATCTTACATGGCAAGATAACGGTAATTGGAGCGGATATACATTCATTCGTAAAGCTACGATGCCTAACATAAATGGCATTATAACCTTTAGTGCAACCTTGAAGATTGCGAGAAAACCCAAATACTTTTTGGGCATAAAGATTCATAGAGCCATACTACAAATTAACTGGGAACTTACTTCCGAGTACTCGCAGACACATGTGGCAGAGGTTATAACTCTCAATCACGATATGTCTGAAGCTGAGAAAAAGAAAATTGTCAACGACAAAATCTCTGAGATAGCAAGGCAATATCCAAACTGTAAGATAACAACAGAATACTCATATAGTGAACCTATCGAGGAGGAGCCGAACAACGATGTAATTCATCTTCTTTGGTCCAGTGACAGACTTGAGATTGCACGTGAGGTTGACTCTAGAATAACTAAAATCTATGCGGACTTGGTTTCGCTTGAAAAGATGATGCATTACAAAAGAGACATTGTAGATGTGCTTAAGGATGTTCTTCCTCCTTTGGAATATGATTTAGGAAGAAGAAAAACGCTCATTGAAGAGTGTCATGACAGATGGATTGATAACGCTAAACTACGGAATAAGCCATGAAACAGAGATGTATCATTATAATCATGTTCATTTGTCTGATGCCTGGTGTCGCCAAAGCTCAATGGACGTTTGATGTGCTTTCCGTAGAAGCATACATCAATGACCATAAGAAACAAAGAAGCTTATTGTTGGCTCGTTCTACATTGGAACATAGCAACAAACTTCTTCATGAGTATACTTCTGATGAAGTCGGTGGCTACAAAAATCTTAATGTGGATCTGGACAAATATACAAGAGCATTCGATGTCATTGATGTAATGTATCAATCTCTTAGAACCGCACTGAATGCACGAAGTACATATAGCGAGGTTAGGCAAAGGATTGTGGACTACAAAAATCTCTTGACAGACTTCAATGAGAAAGTGGTTAAACGAAAACATATCGAATTGGCAGACACGCTGATAATCTCAATCAATGCGAGGATGATAGAGAACGTAGCAGAAGAGGGAGAACATTTATTCAGGTCATTAAGCGATTTGGTGCTTTATGCGACAGGTGCTGCTGCATGTTCGACAGCAGATTTGATGTTAGTGCTGGATGCAATAAACAATTCAATGGACAACATTGAAAAGCTTTTGAACAGAGGGTATTACGAGACATGGAGATATATTCAGTTACGCATAGGATACTGGAAAGAAAAAGTATATAGGAAGAAAAACAAACAGCAGATAATTAACGATGCCTTTGGCAGATGGAAAGATGCCGGGTATAACTATAACAACTATTGATATGAAAAGGTTTTTGTTGGCAATAACATTAGTAGTCAGTATGACCAAAGTTCATGCTCAGGTCTCTGTGACATATAACCATGACTCTCCAAAACAGAATCAGTTCACAGTCATGGAGGTGGGCACTGGAGCTTTAACGCCTGATGCCTATTATTGGGCATTACATAACAAGTATAGGAAGAATGCAGCTGTGAAAAATAAACTTGGTTATCGTACCACAGCAGGTATAGGATTATATAATCAAAAAGATGAAGCAGAAAAAATAGATTCTTCCTTAACCCAACGAGCCAAAATTGAGGCATTGAATGTTGCAGACAGACAGGTAGACCTTGCCTGGCAAGTAGAAGGTAACAAGATAACATCAGCAATGGAGAATTTTGGCATCAACATCAACCGTATTGTTGCTGTGGGAGGAACACCAAATGAAAGAGAGCGTTGGGATGGACTCTTTGATATGTATAATTGTGCAATAAGAGCAACAAGAGAGGCATACATGCCTAATGCTCAGCGTAAGAAGGAGTACCTGAAGATATATGCAGAAGTTGAAAGTCAAAACGATTTATTGATCAAGTACTTAGTACAACTTCACAACCGTTCACAAACCACAGAGATTTTAGAAGCAGAGAATCCTGTAAGAGTCAATAAAGCAGCCATTGCAGCTTCAGCAATGTCCCGATGGAAATCATCCAGTCAAAAAGGAGGAAGTGGAAACGGAGGAAATTCAAATGGTAACGATAATGAAGAGGTGATTATTAAATAGGTGTGTAACAAAAAAAAGAAAAACAATGAAGAATCAGTTACAAATATTCCGCAATCCCGAATTTGGAGAAGTAAGAACTCAAGTCGACGAGAAAGGTGAACCTTGGTTTTGTGCAAAGGATGTTTGCGATGCGTTGAAACATACAAATAGCCGTAGAGCGATTGCTCAATTAGTAGATGAGGGGGATGTAACCAAACGTTACACCCCTACCTCTAGCGGTGACCAACTGATGACTTACATCAACGAGTCAGGACTCTATTCACTTATTCTATTCTCTAAGCTTGAGAGTGCAAAGCGATTTAAGCACTGGGTGACATCAGATGTTCTTCCTACAATTCGTAAGCGTGGAGCATTTTTTACTAATGATGCTCTTGAGCGTGCCGTAAGAGAACCTGATTTCTTAATCAAACTTGCATCGGCCATAAAGCATGAGAGACAGCAAAAAGAGATGTATGCTCAAAAGTGTACAGAACAAGGTGAGACTATCAAGCAATTGGAGAAACAATCTGCATACGTTGATTATGTTCTGCAAAGCCCTGGCTTACTGAATATAAATCAGATTGCACAGGATTATGGCATCTCTGCACAATGCCTTAACAGTTTGTTAAGACAGCACTTAATTCAGTACAAGAGCAACAATCAATGGATCCTTTATGCGAAGTACAAAGACAAGGGATATGTGCACAGTACGACCCATATCTTAGACAATGGCATTGTGGTAATGCATACACAATGGACTCAAAAGGGACGATTATTTCTATATGAGCAATTAAAATCCTGGGGCTTCTATCCTATTATGGAGCAACAAGACATGATTAAGAGAACGGACTTATTCTCAATGGACTATGGCAGATAATGGTATTATTTCAACTTTTGGTATCAACTTGTTGGAAGAAGAAATTGATGATGTAATCTTTCAAACCAATGAGTTTCTATGTGATGCCACTTTTACTGGTACGCAAGGCCCATTTTGGTGGATTCTTCAGATGTGTATGGCGTTAGCTGCACTATTTTCGATAATCGTTGCAGCAGGAATGACATATAAGATGATGGTCAAGAATGAGCCATTGGACATTATGAAACTGTTCAAGCCATTGGCTATTTCGTTCATTTTATGTTGGTGGTATCCTCCAGCCGATACTGGAATGGCCAATAGCAACAGCAGTTGGTGCTTCTTGGACTTCTTGTCATACATCCCGAACTGTATAGGCTCTTATACGCATGACCTATATCAGGCTGAAGCAGCACAGATTACGGATAAGTTCGCTGAATTGGAAGAACTCATACATGTCAGAGATACAATGTATAGTAATCTTCAGGCTCAAGCTGATGTAGCTCACTCTGGTATATCAGACCCTAACCTTATCGAAGCTACAATGGAACAGACTGGAGTCGAAGAGGTTACGAATATGGAAAAGGATGCCAGTAAGTTATGGTTCACTTCACTAACATCAGGTATCGTAGTTGGAATAGATAAGATAGTCATGCTTATAGCTCTGATTGTATTCCGCATCGGATGGTGGGCTACAAGATATAAAATTATATAATAAACTGATTTACTATATTTTATGGCGTGTATAAAAGAGTAGTTTTGTAATTTAGTACCATTTTAGCATCACTATTTAGCCATCGTAAATAGAATCAAGAGATGGCGCAAATGGCATAGGACAATTAACTTCTTTGGCTGCATAATCCACATTCGTTTACCGTCCTCATCAAATCAGTCAACACCTTCCGGAGATAATCAGACGGTTAATTTATAGCCACAACAAATAGATATTCGCTGATTTTATATTTGTATTGCGTAGTTTTTCTACAATAATCGTATTTATAATTTGTTGTATGAGATTTTATTTGTATCTTTGCACCATACAATAGATAAAATCAACGATTATGATAGCAGAGTTCAGCATTGAGAATTTTTTCTCCATTAAGTCGGTTCAGAAAATCAGTTTTGAACCATCGGCAGATACTTTTATGTCTGATGAGTACTCGTATGAAGTTAAGGACGGTGTAAGATTGCTGAAAGTGGGCATCATCTATGGTGCTAACGCTTCCGGTAAAACGAATATATTAAATGCCATTGAATTCTTCAAGATGCTGGTTTTGAGAATGCCTAAAGACAGGACTGAGAAAACCGGAGTTGTCCCTTTCATGTTGGATGACACCTCAAGGAACGAGAAGACAAAGATGTCAATGGTGTTCTATATCAACCAGTCGAAGTACATCCTTAGTTTTGAATTAGACGCAAAGCATATCTATTCCGAGACATTGATTGTTTATGATTCCATTCGCCCGACCAAGCTGTACAACCGAAGTTATGATGCCGCAACAGATTCCACGACCATTGACTTTGGCGTAAATCTGAAAATGACGAAGAAAAGCCAGGATGTGATTTCCGGCAACACTATCAATAATTGCAGTGTGCTTGCCGCATTTGGCAAAAGCAACGTGGAACGGACAAGGCTGAATGATGTGTACGACTATTTTGCCAAACAGATAAAAGATGTACTGGCTCCCGGTATGCTGCTTTCGGGATATGTCAAATCACGATTGGATAAAGACGAGGCAGGAGATTTGAAGAAATTCATTTTAAATTTTCTGAAAGCATCCGATTTCAATATAGAAGATGTGGTATTACATGAAGAGGAAGAGCTGATTACACCTGAATTGGAACAACTGATTCAGAATGCCCCTATTGATAAGGATGCAAAGGCTGAAATGCTTAGAAAGGGGAAAATTACAAATACGGAACTGACCTTCAAGCATAAGGCAGGCGATAAAGTATATGATTTGTCGGAAGAATACGAGTCCAATGGCACCATGAGGTTCTTGGGAATGGCGGTGATACTGAATTTCCTGTTAAAGACCAATCGGTTTGTGCCCATTGATGAAGTGGAGACAAGTATTCATTATGAACTGTTGGCTTATTTCCTGAAAGTCTTTCTGGCAAACAGTAATGGAACATCCCAAATGCTCCTGACCACACACGACATCAATCTTCTCAACGAGGATTTCATTCGCCGTGATACGATATGGTTCACCGACAAAGACGAACTTGGCGAAACTAAAATAGTACGTCTGTCTTCTTTGGGGCTGCATAAGAATCTTTCCCCATACAATGCTTACAAGCAGGGAAAATTGGTAAAGTTGCCGTTTTTGGGTAGCCAGTATATCAATCTGAATGACTAATGATATGGGACGGACAGTAACAAAAAGTATTGCCATCATAGGCGAAGGAGAAACGGAATGGTTCTATTTCGACTCTTTGAGGATTGCGTGTCGGTATCCTTTCAAGGTTGCGCCGGATTTTCCGCAGCACAGCGACATCAATCATATTTTGAAACTGGTAGAATCCTATTTGAACAAGCAGTATGATTACATCATATGTTTGTTTGATATGGACAGATTATTTCAGTTTCCATCTGAAATGCAGTTGTATCAGCGGGCAAAGAAAGAGTATAGCAAGAAGAAATATGCCGGAAAGGTGATGTTTGTAGAAACGAATCCTTGCACGGAGTTTTGGTTTTTACTCCATTTCTTGCCTAATGTAGTTTGTCGGCGATATGAGAGTTACGAACAACTACTTCCCGAATTGCAGAAATATATGCCGGGATATGAAAAGACAAAACGATATTTCATACGCATCAACCTCTATAAATACCTGACAGAGAATGGCGATTTGGAACGGGCGATGTCAAATTCCGAAAAGCTGTGCCAGCTCTGTAAGGAATCGCCGGAAGATTTGAAGGCGTATTCGGAGGTACATAAGGTGATAAGATTGCTCAATGAAATAGGGTTATAGATTTAACATTTACAAAAGCAAGTAGCGCATGAAAATACAATCTGTTCATATTAGGAATTACCGAAAATTGAAAAATTGTCATATAGATTTTGGCGAGAAGAAAACAGTTTTAGTTGGTGCAAATAATAGTGGCAAGACTTCCGCTATTAGTGCTATTGTTTGGTTTCTAAAAAACACAGATAGATTCACTTTAAAAGAGTTTACCGCAACAAATTGGGTAGCAATTAATGAGATTGGCGAGAAATGGCTCGAACATGATTCTGTAGATGAAGCATTATTGGATTCTCATCAATGGGATAACATTGTGCCATCAATGGATGTTTGGATAAATGTCGAAGATGGAGAACAATATCGAGTAAATCACTTGATACCATCACTTAGTTCTTGGGATGGTAAAAAGGTTGGTGTCCGTGGACAATATGAACCCAAAGATGTAAAAAAGCTCTACACTGTTTACAAGGATGCCAAAATAAAGGCAAAAACTTTAGAGGGTACTGAAGAATGGGAGAAAGCTGGCTCTCCAGATTTATATCCAAAAAATTTATGCGATTTTTTAGGCAAAGGTCTAAATCTTAGAGAGTATTTTGATGTGAAATACTACATCATAGATCCTTCTCTTGATCCTGATAACGAAGACGAAGTGCAATCAACGCCAGACAATGAGATAGGCAACAATCCACTTGACGGACTAATCAAAGTAGATACTATACTGGCATCAAGAGATTTTTCAGATCCGGAAGGACAAACAGACAGTGATATAGATACGTTGTCTAAACAGTTTCAACAGTACTATAAGAGCAGTGGGCAAGAAGATGAGGAATTGACTTGTGAAGGGTTGAAACTCCTTGGAGGTATTGTAACAGCGAACAAAACATATGATGAAAAATTAAAAAAGACTTTTGAGGTTCCTGTTGGAGAATTGAAGAACATCAATTACCCTGGATTCCAGAATCCAGAAATAAGAATACGAAGTAAGATTCAGATTGAGGAATCCATAAAACATGACTCAGCAGTTCAATTTGCTATTCAAGGTATGGAGGAATTAGTACTTCCTGAGAAGTACAATGGGCTTGGTTATAGAAATCTTATCTCTATTTATTTGAAGTTGATTGACTTCAGGGAAAAATGGCTGAAAGAATTAAGTGAAGGAAAGAATATTGAGCCTATTCATATAGTGTTTGTAGAGGAACCAGAAGCGCATTTACATGCCCAAGCACAACAAGTATTTGTAAAGAAAGCTTTTGAAGCCTTGTGTAACAATAAACTAATTGAAGAAAATCCTTGGCTAAGCACACAACTTGTGTTAAGTACGCATTCAAATCATGTTGTCAACGAACTTGACTTGAATTGTATGCGCTACTTCAAACGAGTAATAGATGTTGGCGAAAAGATACCTGTTTCAAAAGTTGTAAACTTATCTAGTACATTCGGAACAGACGATGAAACAAAGCAATTTGTAACAAGATATATACGTTTAACTCACTGCGATATATTCTTCTCGGATGCTGTTATTTTTGTTGAAGGCCCTGCGGAAAAGATACTTGTCCCCAGCTTTCTCGCAAAAGCCGGATTAGATTCTTATTATATTTCTGTTATAGAGGTAAATGGTCGTCATGCGCATAGTTTCCGTAAGCTTATTGAAAAAATTGGAATTGCAACCTTGATTGTGACGGATATAGATGCGACTGACACAAAAATAGAAGACGGAAAAGAAAGACATCCGTCCGTGATTACAGCCAAAGGAAATGATTATAAGACAGGTAATCCTTCCATTAAAAGTTGGCTTTCAGGAAAAGAACAAATAGACGATTTGTTGGCATTGGATGGAAAAGAAAAGCTTGTGAATAATGTAAGGATAGCATTCCAAACACCGGTAAACGTCAAGTGGGATAAGAATAAAGATGACTTGACTGAAGTATGTCCTTATACATTTGAAGATGCATTGATATTTACCAATCTTGAATTATTTCGACAGGAAGGGTTAAAGAAAATGGGTACTATTACCACAATAGCGAATCTGTTGAAACATAGTAATTCTGCTAATGAATTACAAAATAAGATATTTAAAAAGTTGGAAAGCAAGAGTGGTTTTCAGAAGGCTGACTTTGCGATTTCTCTGCTTTATAAAGACGATTTTGTCGATTTGGTTGCCCCAGTATATATTCAGGAAGGGCTTGAATGGATGAAGTCATATTTGGATTCTAATGGAAACAGAAATGGAGAATAATATAGACTTTCAAGTAGATGAGACACTAGAAAAGTGCATTCTTTCAACACCGCGTAAAAGTTTCTTTCTTTTTGCTGGAGCAGGCTCAGGGAAGACTTACTCTTTGGTTCTTCTTTTGAAAAAAATACATAATAGTATTGGTAAAGACCTTTTGTTGCAAGGAAAGAATGTAGCTGTTATTACCTTTACGAATGCTGCCACAGATGAAATAATCAACCGATTGGATTATAGTCCTATTTTTCATATTTCAACAATTCATAGTTTTGTTTGGGATGTTATAAAGTATTATCAGGCAGATATAAAAAGATTGTATTGTTTTTATATTGAAGAAGATTTAAAAGCGTTGGAAAAGAAGTTAGAAGAAACAGAAAACAAGACTACCAAAACATATCTTTCCAACGTAGAAAAGTTTGAATACCAAAAAGAACGGTTAGCAAAAGCGCAGATAATAGAAAAGTTTGTGTATAATCCCAATGGCAGTAATCCTGAATATAATGCATTGAAGCATGCTGAGGTTATTAAAATATCTGCTCAAATGATTCTTGAGAACAAAATGTTACAGCGAATCATAGCACAACGATATCCGATACTATTGATTGATGAGAGTCAAGATACGAAAAAAGAACTAATTGATACTTTCTTTGAAATTCAAAGAAACTTTGCTGATATCTTTACTTTAGGTTTACTTGGAGATCAGAAGCAACGAATTTATGCAGATGGGAAGGAGAATATAGAAGATTCTATTCCTGTCGGGTGGGAGAAGCCGGTAAAGAGGATGAATTATCGCTGTGCTAAACGGATAATCCAGTTGGCTAACAATATTGGAAAGGATATTGATATTCATGCAGAACAAAGACCGCGTGAAGATGCTAATGATGGTTTGATTAGGCTTTTTGTTATACAACAACGTGAGGGGCTAAATAAAGATGAAATAGAGCAAAATGTGATGAGGATTATGAGTGAGCAAACCCAAGATGCAAAATGGACGACCATAGGTACTGAAGTTAAAGTTCTAACATTGGAACACATGATGGCTGCACGAAGGTTAGGATTTTCTCGTTTTTTTGCTCCACTTTATAAAGTTTCAAAATATCAGATGACATTCCTCCAGGGTTCTGTATCAGAAATAGAATTTTTCACAAAAGAAGTGCTACCAATTGCAGAATCTATAAAAGAAGATGGACGAGTTGCTTTAGAGATTTTGAAAAAATACTCGCCATTATTGAGCGGACAGAATACAGAAAAACCATATGAACTTTATTTGAAATGCAGAGAAGAAGCAATAAAGGTTGCTAATCTTGTAAATGAGAATGGAACTATCCGTGTCGTGGTAGATGAAATTATAAAATCTCAACTATTAACAGTACCAGATGTTGTAAGACAAGCGTATATGTTGAGCCCATCGGACATAGAAGATACAGTAGAAGAAGAACTACGTGCCTGGGTAGAAGTAATGGATTTACCAATTAACATGGTACGCAGCTATGATGATTATGTGAACCACCGTTCACAATTCGATACACACCAAGGGGTTAAAGGTCTTGAATTTGATCGAGTAATGGTTATTATAGATGATTCTGAAATAAAAGGATTCTTATTTAGCTATGACAAACTATTTGGTGTTAAAGATTTATCTAATGTAGATTTGAAAAATAAAGAAAATGGTAAGGAAACCTCCATTGAACGAACTCAAAGATTATTTTATGTTACATGTACTAGAGCAAAGAACTCATTAGCTGTTGTGATGTATACAAATAATCCAGAGAGAGTAAAAACTGAAACTATCAGAAAAGGCTGGTTTGAAGAGAATGAAATTATTGTAATGTAATATTGGGATAATATGCACAATAAGAGAGACTGTGCCAATTGTGAGTTACTGGACAGCCTCTCTTCTGTATATTATTCTTTTGAGGTAAGAACCTCTCGTATATACTGTTGATTCTTATCGTCAATGCCAAATAATTTATAAAGTTGGTCGTTCACATCACCATTGTAATCAATAATACCATTGGCGTCGGAGTAGTCCAATAAGTCAGGAACCTTCTTTGCCAAAGAGGTCAAAGATTCATCAGTAAGTAAAAAGGCGAAGCGGATTATTTCGCTTGTAGCATATTTGAAAAAGTTTTTGGCTTCTTGTTCTGTAGCTAATGTTTTCAATGCTATACGGGAACGGCCAAATGCACTATGGTTATCTGCGATTGCGATTTGATTGCTACGCTTTTGTCCTCCTGCATTGGCACTTGAAACGATGACTTTCCATCTATTCAAGTGTTCCAACCCTGTTGTGATAACATTTTTATTTGCGATGTACCATCGGGCTCTGCCGCTCTTGCCTGCTTTGTCATTTGTGAAGAGTTTTATTTCTGATTTTGGGTCAAAATAATCTCCATCGTTATATTCTCTTACAAGCGTTGGATTCCGTTCGACAAAATCACTTTCAATAGAAAAGAGTTTCTGAGATAAGACAGAATCGTGCAAGCATTTGTATCTGGCAATAATAGTATCTAAACAAGAAACAATTTCATTATCAAGAGGATTTAATGGGAATAAATCTTCTTTGGGGTTATTAGCATTAACTATTATATCTTTTCCATGGATAGAATAGATGTATTTAAAACCACCACTTCCTTTCTGTGTATCTTTCATCACAATAGATAAGCCATCTGCAATACCGACTTCCTTGAACACATCTGTTGAATCAGGGAAAAATTTCAGGAAACATAAATGAGGATCATTGATTTGTGAAAGTCCAAACTGTTCAAGTCCTTTTCCTGAGCGATGAATCCATCTTGCACCGGGATAAATTAGTGAAGTGTATCTGCCCAATCTGTCACTTATTGTTTGGAAATGTTGGAATATACTTGAACTTCGTTTTTGACCGTTGGTTGTTTCTTTTTGTGCAACAACCTCTTGATACGGTGGATTCCCCACTATCGCATTGATTTTCATATTCTTTATTCCTGTTCTTTCTGTGATGAATTTATCTACCTGCTTGATAAAATGTTCCGGTTTGTTCTTGATTTGATTGATTAAGTCCTCGAAATATCGGGTGTTTACCTTTGTTTTTCGGAAGCCTATAAGGGTGCGTTTGGTGATGCTCTTTGCCATCGGAGTTTTACAGATGACAAAGATGTTTTCGGTAACAACCTTGTCCCATATCCTCTGTTCGTCCTCAATGCTTGACACCGAAAACAAAGAGTTCTTGACCCTTGCGCGGTAAATGCTGTATGCCATGTATAAAGGGTATAATCCGGATTTGGAATTGATTTCAAGAATTCGTGAATCCGGAGCAAACACATTGGCAGTCACTTCGCCCCGGTCAATGAATCGAGGTTCTGACAAAGTGGTTTCATAACCCTTTTCAAAGAAGTTATATCCGCCTAAACAATCGCCAAGGTGCATATTCACCACACGCCAAGGCGTGAGCACCGTTTCCTTGTCGGGATTGCGGAACGTGCTGAATATATCCGTTATACGCTCGATGCGTTCCTCCACGCTAAGTTTGTCCGCAGCACGAGCCATGGCACGGATGCGCTTGCCTGCCGCACAGAATATTTCCGGGTCGTAATATTTCTTGATGCTGTTGAACTTCTGTTTGGTCACACCCTTGGGCATAAACTCCTCCCACGATTGCGGATCAATGAGCGAAGTGAAGTTGTCAATCGTTATCTCTTGATTCTCATCACTCAACTCTGCACCGTAGATAAGCAAAGGCATACGGATGGAGATACCCCGAAGAATGGAAATAGCAGCCTCGCGGTTGTTCTTTTTCTTTTTCAATTCTTCAAGACGTTTCTTCTCCTCTTCCGTCAAAAGTTGCTTGTCTTTGCCTCTCTTCTTGGATTTCTTTTCAAGGTCTTCAAGTTCCTCGTATTGCTCATCGGTCAGCCCTTGGTTGTTGATGTCCACCTGATTGGTCTTTGGCATTGCCTTGGTCTGGCCGATAATCTTTTTCAGGTCGTTAAACTCCTGCAATTCCAAGTCGTTGAGCTTCATCAACTCATCATTATACAGGCTCCTGTCCTCAAAACCGTTGCGGACAACCCTTTCCACATAAACACGTTTAAGCTGCTCCAACATCTTGGGTACATCGAACTGGCTCATCTTGGAGCCTTCGATGGAGATAATCGGACAGAAGTTCAGGAACTCGCCCATAATCTTACGGTCGTTGCCGCTGGTCTTTCCTGCCTTGGCAGAAATCTTTGCTGTCTCGGCAATGACTTTCAGTGTTCTGTCAGGAGCGAAGTCAAACACATAACACTGCTCTTTGACCCTTCCGTTGATGGTGGCAGGTGTCTGCACACGGAAGATGGTCTGCATATAACTTGATGCGGCGGTATTATAAGAGCCGGACAACATGAATACGCCCGTCCACGCCTTGACACTGACACCCGTGGTCAATCGTCCGCAAGACAAGGTAATGGTACGGGTGGAATCAGGGTCTTTGCCGATGGCCTCTTCCACCGCAGCAAGCGCATCCTTGCTCTCTTCGTCCTCGTCACCGTCTCCTGCCACATTCACTACCTTGAAATGCTGGAATACAGGATGTGATTGTAGCAAAGCACTCATGGCGCGAGCCTCCTTCACACCCGGCAACATCCATAGCGTATGACTGAAGATGTTGCGATATTCCTCGTTGGCAAACGGATAGCAACTGTCCTTGTCCTCCTTGGAGATAAGATTCAAAAATGCCTTCACATCTTTTTCATGGATGAAAGTTCCGTTATCATTTACCCGGAAAAACTCGCGAAAGTTGAAAGCCACGTCTTCATCTATAAACTCATGGAGCAACCGCCCGAGGTCGTATGTATAGATGTTCATCGTAGGTAGAGAGGCGTATGGATTCGGATCACCGAAATGGGTCAAATCCCATGAAGCCTTTGCCCGTTGCTCCATCACATAGTCCCAGGTATAAATCTCGTCCTCCTTGAAGTCATCCAACAGATTGAACGGTGTGCCGGAAAGTCGCAGTATCTTGGTATTTGTTTTTGTCAGTTCCTGCATGACAGCCTTGCCGAGTTCCGTCTGTGTCCCTTCGTGCGCCTCGTCCACGATGATGCAATCCCAAGCGGTGGCAAACACCTCATTGTTCTTGTCAAAATTGCCGCCCACAAGTGCAGAACCGCGCAAATCCTGTATGGAAGCGAAATAGACATATTGGCATTTACCCTGCTTCGCTCTCGCTTCAAGTGAAGCATGACTGTCTCCATTGTTCTTTGAGCCGTATGCAAAACAGGGACAGTCATAGAATATCTTGCCGAAATCCTCGAACCAGCCGCTATCCACCACAGGGCGATGTGTAAGAATCAAAGTGCGACTGAAATCCATACCCTTCACCACTTGCAATGCCGACAACGTCTTGCCAAAACGCATCTTGGCATTCCAAAGCATCTGATTACCCTTCTTGAATTGTTTCTTGGTCTTTTCAATGGCTTCCCGTTGTTCCGGGCGGAATACAATCGGAGTCTGGTCGTGTGAAACTTCGGCGGAAGAGAGCGATTCCCGTCCCTCCTTTACGGCAACTATTGCCCGTTTGACAGTCTCAAGGTCGGTAATAAACCACTCGTTGGCTTTGTTCTCGGTATCGAATATCTTTTTCCTAATGCCGGAACGTTCCAGAACGCTATGCACTTCCTTGTCGTTGAAAGAGCACAAGCCCTTTTTGCTGTTGTATATCGTCAGTTCCGTATATAAGAGGTCGTATGCGATACCAGCCGTCTGCGTATATTGGTTGATGCGTTTCTTCGCGGACTCGTTGAGAGCCTTGCTGTTCGGAGCAAGACCGAAAACATTGTCATTGTCACAAGTGGCCTCGCCCACTTTCAGGCATCCCCTATGTGCAGCATCATTGATGCGGAACACATATATCAGTTTTAATTTTAGTGAAGATGTGAATTTCATACTGCACTATTTTATGAGGTCGATAAATCGGATTCGTTTTCCCATCTTTCCCGTTTTAGGGTCTTTGGCCCGCCAGTCCTTGATTTGGCAATAGATACCGTTGTGCCTGCGGATGTCATCTTTCTGACAGCCTTCGCATTGACTGACTTCTTCCCTTGTCCCGAACAAATCAGCTACAACAGTCCGGCGCTCACCGCAGCTGTTCGGGATGACACCTTTAAGCCCGTCCATCTGCCAGACGTTCCATGAAATGATGTAGGCGATATAATTGATGGATTTCAACAAGGGTCGCTTGCCGAACTTTTGTTGATAGTATTCGGTAAAGGAGATAAGCATGGATTCACGGGCAATCAGCAAATTGTCTCCTTGCCATTCGTAGGCGTAAATGCTCTTATACGCCTCCTGTACCCATTCCAACCATTCGCCGGAAGTTTCCGTGTTTTCGCCTACAACCCGCAACTTGCGGTCAAGCAAACCGATGCGTTCCTCAATAGGAATGGTCTCTCCTGTTGTGGTGTCATAGCGACTGACGATATAAGGGGCTTCCCCGCATGTTATCTCCAGTCGGTTGTCACGTACATAATCTTTCCAAGTCTTACCTTCCGGAAATTGAATTTTCTCTGAGTTGGGTCTCCACCGATGACAACCCTGTTCGTTGGTGTACTCCGTATTGAACACATCCTTTCTTCCAAACCATGCTTCATCGATCAGGTTGTTCTGCGCATTGCATATCCATGACGGAGTGAACACCTCTGCCATTTCTCGCGAACGTGCGGTTTGGGTGTCACGACTTTTGAGGATACGCGGCATGATGACATGCCCGTTATCTCCGGTAATAAGACAGGGAAGAATTGGCGAATCATATTGATACCCTTCGCCCAGATATTCATAATCGGAAGTAGCCCAAAAGATATTGCGCTGAATATCCTTCTTGCTCGTTGTATGGTCTTTGAGCAGGATATTCAACAGTTCGGGCGAAAGCCGAAAGATACTATCTTCCAATATATCAACTTCAACAGGCATTTTATATCGGGTTTATGAGTATCTCTTGATAAGAGATATAGTTTATTTCGCAAAGGTACGCATAATATTTCAAATACCGTGTTCATTCCTCATTTATAATGATATATGAAAGGCATTTTGTGAGAATCTGTTTTGTAAATCCGTCAAACCGGGTTCCTATAACACTGATTATTAGTGCTTATTTCTTCGGGATGGCTCTCTTATCAAGAGATTCGTCTTTTCGCTCAACACATTTCACCATAAATATCCGGTCAAAAATCTTTCAGAATAAGGCTGTTTGCCTTGTCCACCGCGCTTGTGTCAAGCGATGCGAGATAGATGCGTGTGGTCTCTTCCGAATCATGTCCCATGCCCTCGCTGATGACTGAAAGAGGGATGTTCTTGCTTTTGGCAACGCTCGCCCAACAATGCCGGGCAACGTGCATGGTCAGCGGTATGTTCAATCCTGCCAGACCGGCAACTTCCTTCAACGCCACATTGATGCGGCAGATGGCGTTACGGTATTGTGTCCGTTCATCGGAACAGGGGTTGGTGATTATCGGCAGGAGGTAACGGGTGGCCGTATTCTCGCCGTACTTGGCGATGATGTCTTCCATGCACTTCTCCCACTTGACGGTGAGCTGCTGCCCGGTCTTTCTTCTCCGGTACGTGATTATTTCGTTCTTCAAGTCCGATTTTTTCAGATAGGCCATATCAATGAATGACATGCCACGGGTATAAAAGGAGAAGAGGAACATATCCCTTGCATAGTCCAGATGCGGTTTCAAGGTCAGGTCAAGTTCCTTGATGTGCTTGACGGACTTCAATGGAATGGCGCGTTTTACCGTCTTCCCTATACCCGTGTAAACGTGTTTGAAAGGATGCTTCTGTTCCGTCAGTTCCTTTTCCACGGCACGGTTATAAACGGCACGGAGTATGCGCATATAAAAGGAAACCGTGTTGGGGCAGATGCCTTTTCCTTTGAGCCAGGCCTCGTAAAGCATCATGGTGTTGCCGTCCATTTCGCACAAGAGTATGTCCTGCCCCTCACGAAACTTCATAAAACTGGCCAATGCCGCCGTATAGGTTTCGGACGTGCGGACTTTGCCAAGCTGCTTCAACTGTCCTATGATGCCCTGCATGAAGCGGAACAGCGATTGTTCGCCCGTCTGTCCGTTGAACTTCTCGACGATGCTGTCAGCGGAATAAATTCCTCCCTGCCTGTCGCATTGGGCGACTATGGCTTTCAACCGTCTGGTGTCCCAGTCTATATGTTCCGCCACCTCACGGAGGTACCGTTTCCTGTTTTCGCCGATTTCGGGCAGGATTTTCAGAGAGGAAGTTCTCTTGTCCCATTCCGTGTCAAATATGCGGTAGTCCGTCTTAACTTGGCGGACTATGCGCCCGTGGATTACCTGATAATAGATGCTGCCCTCCCTGCCGCTTGCGGTGGAAGGACGAAATTTCACTTTTATGGATGCCATTCACTTTATTTTTGTCGTTTGGATTGATTATCTTCTTCTCTCACTGTCTTGACCTGCCTGTTGAATATGACTAAAGTGGAATCCGCACCGACAACATCCACCAGTTTCTCGTATGCCCCGACGGTCACGGCCAGTTCCGGGTGCAACTCGTTAAGCATGCTTGTAGTCACATGGTGTTTGTCTGCAACCGTTCTCAACCGTCTGTTTTCCTCCCGGTACTCATGCCATTGTACCCAACTGACAGTAAACAAGGTAAAGAATACGAGCGTACAACCGATACCGGCCAATGCGTAAGGGTTCTTGTGCCAGCCATCGGGGACTTTCGCCCATTGTCGTTTGATACTCTTTACCACATTGTCGGTACGGATTGCCAGCCAAGAGCCTTGTCTTTGTTGTGCAGCTTCGGTGGACGGCTTATGATTATCGACAAGTTCGGTCTGCATCTCCAGTATCTTGTAAAGCAAATCCTTGATAGTCGGTATGCCACGTTTGCACATATCTTTGTTGGTAGCATCGGTATATTCCTCCATACTTACAATCACACCGTCACACAGTGATTTCTTATAATTTTCGACAGATTCCCGGCTCCCGAAAATCTCACTGATGTTTTTCGGTGTGCTGCCACCAAAGAAACGTATAACAGGCTCCAGCTTTACCGCCAGTCTTTTCACCGCCTCGCCCTTGTCCGGGTTGTCCGTTGCATCCAGTTTCTTTTTGACTTCCTCAATGTCCTCCGCCAACGCTCCGATAAGGTCGGCTATGTTCTGTATGTTGTTGTCCTTCATCTTCTCCTCCTTCTTGGTTTAAGTTTGTCCTTTTCATTGTCATTCTCGCCCCAGCCGCTTTCGTTTCCTCCACCACCTCCGCCAGATGAAACCTTGGCTTGCTGTGGCTGAACGCACAACTCCATGAGTATGCCGATGGTCACTTGGGCGATGTTCGAGCCGGATTCTACAGAACCGCCAACACTGCCGTCCGTGTCCGTTCCAATTGCTGATGATTGGGTTATAAAAGGATTTGTTATGGTGTTACCTGTAGCTATATCTTCCCTCATTGGCTGTAATTGTTTTTCAACTCCATTCCCATTGTACGATACATCGGGCTTCCATTCCATGCCCTCTGCGATTTGGCTCCCGAAGAGCCTATTCAACTTATAAAAGCTCATGCTCCGGTCTATCCGTGAGCCGCTGAACGAGATTTCATTCTTCGTGAATGACATACCAACGATATTGCCATTGCGCCTGTCTAATTTGAAGTGTACCCCGACACCCTGTTTTGCCAGCATGTCACACAAATCCGACCAGCAGTTGCAATGAGGTAAGGCAGCTTTGATGGCATCATAAATTTGGTATTTCACCTTGTCCTTGCCACGCAGGCGGTCACGCTTCACGTTCATCTTGCCCTTGGAGAAGTGTAGCCCGTATTCCCTCGTGAGAGCCTTGCATACTTTTACATTACGCACATTATCGTTGCTGTCACTGATGGTGTTCCCGTCATTGTCCACCCTGTTGGCCACGATATGCAGATGCTGGTGTTCCCTGTCGGTATGGCGGCACACGATATACTGGGTGTTCGTTATACCCATGCGCCGCATATACTCACGGGCGATTTTGACCATCAGGTCATCTGTCAGCTTGGGTGTGTCCTCGTGTGCGAAATCCAGCGAGATATGATACACCGGATTTTTCAGCTTGCGCCCCGGCTTGTCGTCCGCCTGTCCCTGCATACTCCTTGCGATGGTGGCGTTATCATCAAGCCTCACGTCCTTGCTGTCGATGATTCTTGCCTTCTTCGGGTTGTTCACGTAGTTCACCACTCTGGCGAAGCTTGCCCGTTTTTTCAAGTCGCCCATCATATCCTCTCTATGATTTTGTTGAACTCGTCCAGCAAGTCCATGATTTTGCCTTTCAAAAGAGAAAAGCCCTGCTGGTGCGCCATCTTCGCCAGTTGGTTCAGGTTGTTGCATCCTCCCTCCAGCATCCTTATCTGCTGCCTGTCCTCCTGTGTCCGTGCCGCCTCGACTTTGCCATGCAACAACAGTTCGCGCAGGAAGTGTGACGGCTTCTTGCCTGCATCTGTAATCCGTTTCATGACCGCTTTCCATTCGGCAAGCGTGAGCCGTGTGGATATGGTCTTTGTCCGCGCCTTGCCTTTCACCGCCTTGGGGCGGCCTCCCTTGTTTCTGTTCTCCTGATATGTCATATCCGTTTTCCTTTATCCGTTAAACCGTTCTGTTTTTTAGGGCTGTAATCCGGGCTTGCCGTTTCCCGTGTGGCCGTGTCGCCATTGGTGGCGTGGTTTTCGTGGACGAAAACATTAACTTGCCAGCCCTAAAAATTATCCCTTCTAAAACGCTGTCGCTTGCCATTCCTGCCGCTTCATTCCTGTGGCTGTTTCCATTTCTGTGAGCCGGACAGAGTATTGCCATCCTCTAAAACAGGTGTGTTGTCGGCATCCACAACGGCATTTTCCACAGTGCTTTCCACTTCACTTTCGGTTGTTGCTGCCGTTTCGGTTTCCGCTGTTCCTGTACCTTCTATAATAGGATTGGAACCGGTAAGATTCATGGACGGTAAGCCATCCGTTTCCTCTGGTGTTTCTTCTATCGGTTTTTCTTTCTTCTTCCTTGCCGAACTGCGGCGCAAGGTCTCTAATTGTTGCCCGTTGAAAAGGAAAATCCGTACCCCTTCGTATGCCTTGATTGTCTGGCGGTGTGTCGGATTCTCGATGAGCCGCCCTGCTATCATCCACGACTTCACGCACACCATGTCTATGATGGAAGTCACGGGATTGGAATCAACACGGATTAGCCCGCGTTCCGAGAAATCCTCCAACAGGCGGGACACCGCCTTGCGCCCGATGCCCCATTCCTTGGCCAGTACCAGCATAGATCTATCCACCTGTCCGGGATGGACGGCATAGCCCAATCCCCGTTTGGTGTTTTGTACTTCCGAAACTGCCATCTTCGACAAAAGGGAAAGAAGATAGGTAAGGTTGCATACCCCGTCCGTGCTCCCGTGCAGGAAGTACCATGCCTCCACAGGCATTACCATCTCCAATTTGTAGCACGGCAAAACAAGCTGCTTCAAATTCTTCATAAGTCTTGATTTTTTTGTTGTGTGTTTTACAAATTATTCCTTGGTGTTCTTGTCGGCCTTCCTGTTGGTGGCTTTTAGGCTCTTGATGCGGTCTATCTGTTCCTTGGGAAACAAGACACGCCGTCCTATCCGCTGTCCTTTGATGTGTCCTAACTTCTCGTGCCGCCAGATGGTCGCTATGCTCACACCCCATTTCTCCGCCAGTTGCCGGATGGTGTAATACTCCGATGTGTCCTGTGGAAGCCTTATCTCTTTCGACAAGTTCTATGACACAGTTATCAGAGGTAGTTTGACAGCACTCGGCCAACGTGCAATAAGCAATGGTCTCGGTATGGTTGAAGAGATTGAAGATGACACAGAAAGAGACTTTGCTAGAAGAGTTATTGAAGTCCTCTTCCTGATTTGTCACCTACAAGATAGCAATAAGCTTGTCTTCCCTGCTACCCTCTACAATGTAGTAACATTGTTGATGCAACGTGTGGATGACAGCAGAAATGATATTAAGACTCGTGTTGAAAACGTATTAGATTACCTGTGTACAAAAAATATTATCCGTCGTGAGATAATGAAAGGTAATGTTGAAGTATATGATTTCTACACTGAAGATGAGCGAGAAGTGGCTGCTACAATTGACAACCAAACTGTTGATCCTTCAACAATGGCAGAAGAGTTGCGTAAATTGATTCACGGTTATCTTCCAAATATATCAAATAAAAAGACATTCTACACTCGTAATGCGTCTATCGGTGAGAAAATTCTTGGTCGTGGATATATGACCGTGAATAATCCTGACATGTGGATTCATTTTGAGTTTGAAGATGAAAGAGAGCCTGAAGTTATCAGTTTCGGTAATAGAGATGGTAATGTTATCTTCTATATGTCTCCTGATTTCCGTAACAAGAAATTCTACGAAGACTTTTATTGGTACTGTAAGGTACAAAAGTACGTATCAAGCTGTGCCCAGACGACCCTCACTCCTAGCCGTCAGAAAGCTAAGGCTGAGTTTGAACAAAGAGCATCGACTCTTTTCAATACTAAGATTAAGTCAGAGTTTAAGGCAATCTTTGACAAGTGTGTAATTATAGCAGGTCAAGACATTGAGAGAGGTATTACCAATAGTGGTCCAGATCGTTATGAAGCAGCATTGAAGTGTGCCTTTGACAAGACATTCCGCTATGCTCATTTGGCATCTGGTAATGCTCCCCGTAACCAAGTTGATTTGGCAACAGCTATCAATAGACCTTATGATGAGAATGAATATAAACTCATGCCCCCTACCGATGCAGAGAATCAGGTAGATAACTACTTGTCACGTAAAGTTGTGACAGTAGATATGCAAACCATCATATCTGATTTCGAACGTGCTCCTTACGGTTGGTCAGAATACTTCACAGCTTATACGGTAAATGAACTTTGTCGTCGTAGATTGTGGAAGTTCTTATATGCAAACAATCCTCAGGTTGAAACAAAGTTCGTTGCACAAAATCTTATGCGTGAAAAGCAGAAGTTCACATTGAAACGAGCAGAGAGTATTTCACCTGAACTTATTGCACGCTTCACTGCATCATGGAAAAAGGCGATCAACATCGTTGCCACTCTACCTAGCGATGGTGAGGAACTGATGCGTACTTGTAAGGAAAGTCTCGAAAAGATGAACGCAAATCTTAGCGAACTCATTGGAGCATTGAACGGACTTCCTTTCTGTCACTTCGTTGAAGAAGCAAGAAATATCGTTGCTGAGTGGAAAAAGAACAGTGACGCACCTACATTCTTCAATAAGGTCATTAATGCCGAAGCTACAGCAAAAGAGACTTTTGACAAGTACAAAGCAGTTAAGGATTTCTATGAGCAACGAGTGAAGAGCGTTCCTGGTCGTCCTAGTCTATATGTAGAAATTGTTGATTTCATCAGAAACAATCGAGACAACTTCTCATATCTAAGTGATACAGAGCGAAACAAAGCGAATGAACTTCAGGCAATTTTGACTGATGAATGGCCAATGGACAAGATGCGTGCTTATGGTAAACTCCGTGATGAGTTGCGTAATGATATTGCATTAGCACTAAAGAATTTGAGAGCGGAAATCACGACAGCCATTAATACGGTTTATGATGAAATGGAGCAAATGGTTGCAGATAAGAAACTTGATGGTTTTACCTTGCCATCAAAAGATTCTGCAATCACTCGTATGACCATAGGAACCGAGAGCATTTCAAAGTTGCGTAATGAACTCAATGAAGTTGACACCCTTAAGGAGAGACTTATTCATGTAATCAATGCAGAAATTCAGCAACGGGCTGCTAAGAGTGTACCAACTGGTAGTGGAGAAGAGAGACCTACACCTGTAGTTAAGCAGACAAGAACTGCATATCTGCCAAAGCCAAAGAATGGTGGTATTCTCCATACTGAAGCTGAAGTGAATGAATATATAGAAAATTTGCGTCGTACATTGATGAACTACATCAATAACAATGAAGACGTATTGATTAAATAGAACCCAAGATAAGTATTATGGATACAGCAAGATTAAAGCGTTTCGCTACTGAAGCAAGAACCAAGATTAAGCAAGGCGTAACATTGATGATACGCCAGTGGGGATTCGATGCTGATGGCAATGTAATGGAAGAGCCTCAGTTGCTTCAGGGTGGTACATTGTTCCGTAACCAAGTTATTGGTGACGAGGATGTATATCATCGCTGGTGTGCCTTGAGAAATAAGATACAGCAGGTAGGTCTTCGTAATGTATATGAAGAAGCTGCATATACATGGTTTAACAGATTCGTTGCAATAAAGATTCTCAGTAAGAATGAATTGTTGGAATCTTATCTCGACTATGAAGCTGCTGACGGAAAGCCAACTCCTATTGTCATTACTCAAGCTCGTCGTGGTATTCTGCCTGAAATGAGCGACTACAACAGACGTAGAGTGATGGATCTTGCCGATGACCATAATCGTGAAGCAGAGTTGCTGACTTTGCTCATTACTTCTGTATGCCATAATACTCCAATATTGGCCAACTGCTTTGGTCATATCAATGACTATACAGAATTGTTGCTCCCTCGTACCATTACTACCCAGGGAGACTTTCTTGATATGCTTAATGACGTGAACTATATCACCGATGAAGACTATCGTCAGCCAGAGCTTATCGGTTGGCTATATCAGTTCTACATTTCAGAGCGTAAGGATGAAGTATTTGCTTCATTCAAGAGTGGTAAGAAAGCGTCAAAGGATGAAATTCCTGCTGCAACACAGATATTTACTCCAAACTGGATTGTTAAGTACATGGTACAAAACACCATTGGCCGGATCTATTTGGACAACAATTCATACAGCAGTCTTAAAGATGATTGGAAGTATCTTGTTCAGCCAGCAGAAGACAACACTTCTGAAGAAAACATACTCAAGATTGAAAATCCTGAAGAACTGACCATCATCGATGCCGGATGTGGTTCGGGACATATTTTGGTGGAAGCATTCGACACGCTTTACAGCATTTACTTGGAGCAATATGCATCACCTCGTGAAGCGTGTGATTCTATCCTCCAATATAACATTGTTGGTGTTGATATAGATACCCGTGCAAAGCAATTGGCACAATTTGCTTTGCTGATGAAAGCATGTAGCTATGTACCCGAGATGGCTGATTGTCATGTGATGCCAAGAGTTTTCGACATGCCAGAGCCTATCTCAGAAAGAGAAATGGAGAACTTAAAAGATACACTTCCCCATTTCTTCTTAGGTGGCAATACAAAAGTCATCAAAGAGACAATCGAAGCAGTTGAACTCCTTCAGCAAGCACAGGAATTGGGTTCAATAATGAAGTTCAATGTAAGTGAAGCTACCCGATATGCCATAAAGACTGCAATGGAAAATGAGAATGCATCACAATTCTCATTCTACCCCCATTTGAAGCTAATGCTAGCTTTGACAGAAAAGTATGCGACAGCATGTATGAATCCACCTTATATGGGATCTGGTAATATGAATGCACTAGTCTCAAAGTACGTGAAGAATGAATACGAGGAAGGAAAGGAAGATCTTTGTACTGTCTTTATGCTAATATCAGAGAAACTTGTATGCAATAAAGGCTTATATGGTATGATAAATATGCAATCCTGGATGTTTAATTCTCGTTTAACAAAGATTCGTAATCATGTTCTAACAGATTTATCTATTGAGAATATGCTTCATTTGGGTTCACATACGTTTGATGAATTATCTGGTGAAGTCGTCCAAAATTCAACATTTATCATACGTAATTTAAAACCTTCACAAAAGACGAACGCAACCTACTTCAGGTTGGTTGAGGGAAAATGTTGTGCTGAAAAAGAACAAATGTTTGTTCATCGCACATCAGTGTATAAAAATGTATCACAATCTGATTTAGTGTCAATTCCCGGAAATCCAATTTGTTATTGGGCGCCGTATCGTGTGGTAGAATTGTTCAAGAATGATTCAGTTGGGAAATTTGGTTGGGGGTCAAAAGGTATTATAACTGGTGATAACTCTCGTTTTTTAAGGTTATGGCACGAAATCAGTTTTTCAAAAATGAAATGTGATGCAAAAATATATACTGATACATATAATCAAGACAAAAAATGGTATCCTTGCACAAAGGGAGGAAGTTTTCGCAAATGGTTTGGAAATAACGAATATGTAATTGATTGGGAGAATAATGGATATCGTGTGATTGATTGTGCAAAAGATGAAAAAAGAAATTGTCAAGATTATCAAGATGACTTCAAATTCTTACCATCATTTTCATGGGCAGATGTTTGTTCAAATAAGCCTTCCTTTAGATATACTAACAATTCTCTATCTGAATCAAAAGGAATGTGCTTGTTTCCATTGAACGTGAATATATTTGAGCTAGGAGGTTTTCTAAATTCAAATGTAGCGAATTATCTTTTGTTAATGCTGTCTCCGACATTAATGGTAACTGCAGGAGCTATTAGTAAACTTCCCTTCATAAAAGGATCTCAAATAATAGACGATATAGTACAGAATAATATTTCCATATCAAAACGTGATTGGGATACTCATGAAACTTCATGGGACTTCCGTCGAAACGAGTTGTTGTCAATCGATGAAGAAACATACATTCAAAACATCAATTGGCAAGTCGAAAAGCATTTCAAAGCTACTGGCGAACAGATTTGTATAGATCCAGCTGCACCTCAATTTGATAGTTTGGAATGGTGTTATGAGCAGTACAAGGAAAAATGGGAACGTATGTTCACTCAACTTCACGAGAATGAAGAAGAGTTGAACCGTCAGTTTATAGACATATATGGTCTTCAGGATGAACTATCTCCAGAGGTACCACAGAATGAAATTACAATCCTTCAACAAGGAGAAATCAGTTTCTTGCCAGTACCAGGTGGTGAAGGTTATTACTCTATTGAGTGGAATGCAGATGTTGTTATGAAGCAACTTATCTCATACGCCATAGGTGTATGGATGGGACGCTATCGTCTTGATAAGCCAGGCTTGCACATTGCACACCCTGATCCTTCTGAAGAAGAGATTGCTGCATACGAGTATAAGAATCAAACCATCGAAATTGATGATGACGGCATAATACCTATTTTGCCGGATGATTCACCATTTACAGATAATGCACGTAATCGCATTGTAGATTTTATCTCTACAGCGTTCGGAGCTGAAAAACAGATTGACAACCTGAACTTCTTGGAAAGAGCATTGGGTAAGTCTGTATCTGATTATTTGATGAAGGATTTCTGGAAAGACCATAAGAAGATGTATCAGAATCGTCCTATCTATTGGTTGTTCAGTTCAAAGAAAGGTGCATTCCAATGTATAACATACATGCATCGTATGGACGAATACACTCTAGAGCGTATCCGTCAGAAGTATCTATTGCCGTACATCAGTTTCTTGGATGACAAGATTTCTGCAATGCAAGCAAGAGATACCTTGTCTACAGCGGAAACCCGTCAGATGACTAAGTTAAAGACTATGCTTGATGAGTGTCGTGAATATCACGACCGCCTACATCAGTATAGCCAAAAGAACATATCATTCGACTTGGACGACGGTGTAGTTAAGAATTATGCACTGTTTGGTGATGTAGTAGCTAAATTGAAGTAAAAACGTTGAAGATTATGGTTACAGGGAAATTGCCTACTTCAATACGCAAAGCAGTAGTTGATTTTGGTCCTAAAATACTTAACGAGGCTAAATTGACCAATATATTGCTTGACTATGGTGCTTTTACTGAGGTACCATCAGCTAAGATTGTAATCAAGGAATTGGTCGCAGAAAGTTGGTGTGCCAAAATATTGGAGGCTCAAGATGATGATAACAAAATTCAGTCATTGATTTCTGTCATATCAGATAAAATGGGATTCAAAACAGATGTGGTTGAATATACTGTTCATTCAGTTGTGTATTCCATTTCTAAGAACAAGAGTCTTCCTCAATACAATAAAGCTGAAGAACAAACCACATCTATACCCATTTCATCACCGATCACATCACAAAAGTTGGATGGTGAGTACTCGGAAAAATTGCGTACTGGAGGAGACCTGAAGGTTACTGCAAACTCTTGGAAAATTAGCTATTATTTTCCTGGACCAGATGGTAGGTACAATGGAACCTTTGTCTATGTAAATGACAAAGATATTGATGCATACATAGCTGCATGGAAAAGCAACTTTGCTAAATTTCAGCAATTGAAATCCCTATTACCACAAGGAGGTAATTCAGACTATCCGGGTGATATGGGCATGTCCATACGCTTCGGTTATTTTGAGGGTGTATGTATAAGATCATACCATCTTCCGATAAATACTCAAGAAAAATTAGATGCCATAACAAATGAGTATGAAATGGCGAAACTCAAGGCAGCTCAAATTCAGAAAATTCTAAATGGTAACATGTAGTATAACACTATAAATAACTTATAGTATGACGTTAGTAGATGCGATGACATATGCAATAAGCAATGAAGGCTTTGAGATAGTAGACCAACGTAGGTTTGTCTACTACCTCAATGACTTGCACGCATTTGAAACGACACCTGCTGCACGTCGTATATTAACTGTCATCATAGATCAAGGCTACGGTCGTAAACTTGTTTTCCTTACTCAATCATCTTTTTTAAGAGAGGTAAAGATTAATGAGATAAAGAACCAAATTGTAAGATATGAGGGATTTCAAGCAGATTTAGTAGATGAAGTTGTAAATTCTATCTGCGTAGCATTACGCTTGATTATAACAGAAGAAAACAAGAATGCTATAAGCTTATTGGTAGGAAGTCTTCAACATCATGCCATACAAAATATTTCCAAAATTGTAGGCGGATTATACAATTCCTCAGTAATAGCAGAAGCAAATCTTCTTCAGCAGATATACATAAGAAGATTCCTCACTGAAAGAAGAATAGAAGCAGAGAAAAGGGAAAGAGAACAAGCAAAGAAAGCGTTAGGTACCCTTATCGGAGGCCTTCAGTTTTATGCTACGCAGAGTATTGCAAATATCATTGGAGGACTATACAACTCATCGGCATTACTTGAAACAAATATTCTTAAGGTATTATCTAAAAATGAGATATCTGGAGAATGTATAAATTATAACGAAGAGGAAAAGAAATTAAAAGGCATAAATATATCAGAGATTATATCTGCTTTACAAGTGTATACTCAAAACATTGAAAAAGATATAACACATGAGATTGAGGAAACTGAGGAAATAAAGGAGGCTCAAGTACATGAGATTGAAAATTCTTATAATCCGACAGAAGAAGAATCAGCCCAATTGGATGTTACTGATGACACCCAGAGGTATATAACTGTCTCATTAAAAGATGCTTTAGAATCTTATGATACAGATATTCCTGTAATGCCAGATGAGACTAATTTCATAATGGAAGAAGTGACAGAGCCACAAACAAATGATAACGATAATAATTTATCAGATGTACAAGTCACAGAACCAGACGAACATAAAAAAGAAAGCTCAAAAAAGAGATCTCTTTTGAATACATTATTGACGATTTTTAGACCAGATTAATATATGATTCAGAACCAAATATATAACTACTTTGAGCGTAACGAGGATATGCACGTATTGTTCATCTTTGACAGGATGGACTATATTGGTGTGGAACTACGTGATGCAGAATGGAAAGATGGTTATCGCTATGTGACATTCGATGGTAAATGGTTTACAACAAAATACAATATCCATAATGAATGGAAAGATGACAGAGTAATTCTGTTATTCCCACCTGAGAGTCAGATAGCCTACCCTGACACTCAAGAAATGAGGCTCAACTTCCCTCTTTTAGGAGAGTTGGAAGCTGGAGGTGTGCTTCATGGCGAAAATTCTTTGGACTTTATGACACAACATCAGATTGATGCAAAACATAAGCCATACGTATCAGAGCGCATCAATGAATTGAGCATTGGCCGTGTTGAAGCTATGCTTGCACCATACTATCAGAATAACGCATTTACTCCAGAAGTCGCTAATAAAGCCATCATGTCATACATGATTGACAGCGATAAACTTCTTGATTGGAATGAAATTATCTTGCGTGTTTTGTTACTTGGAGCTAGCAGTGAAAAGAAACGTAGAGATACAGTCTTTAATCGATTGAATAAACGCCCAACAATCAGCAATATTCTTAAACAGAAACTGACAGAGGTTTTTGGTAAATCGTACAATGACTTAAGTTCAGAAACAAAGGTTGATAATCTTGTAAGAATATGGAAGTATAACCTTATATGTCGAAGCCTTACCATAAAGGCAGAAGATGATTATAAGGAATTAAAGGTTAATAACTCTTTGGCTATTGACCGAATGTTCGCATTGCTGACTTTGGCAAAATCTGTTCCGGCAACAAGAGAGAAATATGAGGCGTTGATGCGTGAGTTAGGTTCTGATGTAAGAGAGAACAAGATATTGGAGTGTTATGGTATTGATGCACCATATAGCTATGTACCTCAGAGCATGTGTTTGAGTATGGTAGAAATGACCATACAAGACAGCATTAGCGAACATGCCGAAGAGGTAATCAATAGAATGGAAACATTGATGATGCGTCAACCTGGGAATGAACTTGTCGAGCAAGTTACCGCATTTGTATCTTTGACTGCGAGCTATTATGAATTAGCCTCAAAGGTTAACACTCAATTGAAGATCGAAGTGGCAGATGAGTTTATCAAGCAATACACTGAAACATTCTATCAACTTGACACCCTTTATCGTAGAGCATTAGAAAAGTATTATGGTCTATTGAATAAGGGATTGGTAATAGTAGACTCATTGACAATTGCAAAACAGAAGCTCGATGCCGATTATCATGAACTTACTGGTGCAATGGGACTTGAATGGTCTAACACGATTAGTAATGAAGGAAATGGATGGAACTTTGAGACTTCACATACACATCAGCCAGATTTCTATGAAGAGTACGTCAAGAATGTCGGTGTAAGATTGATGGTCATTGTCAGTGATGGTTTGCGTTATGAAGTTGCTCGTGAAATGCTTGGAGAAATGTTCAAGCGTTCAAAGCAAAAGCATGAAATGCATATTGACAGCATGGTGGGTATGTTGCCAAGTGAAACAAAGTACTCCAAACTCTCTCTCCTACCTCATAGAGAACTATCGTTCATTGAAGACGGAACAAGTTTGGATGGAGGAGCGTATCTATCAGAGATTAAGGCTAGAGAAGCACATCTTCAAAAATATAAGACCGATTCACGTTGCTTCAATTTCTCAGACTTACAGAATGATTCTGCCACTAACAGAGAGAAGTTGAAGGGATATAAATTGGTATATGTCTATCATGATGTTATTGATGCTGTAGGTCACAATGATGACGGTGAGAGCCTTGTTACGGCTTGTCGTAGAACCGTAAACGAACTTGCAGAATTTGTTTTACGTTCATTAGCCTCTTACAACTTTGAGAAGGTTATTGTAACAAGTGATCATGGATTCCTATTCAATGACCTTGCAATTCAGGAAAACGACAAGCAAACAATTACTGAGGACGCTACAGAGAAGAAGTCGAGATATTATCTTACACAGTCTACAGAGAATATTATCAATGTAGCAAAATATGATGGTGTAGCAGTGCCACTTGGGACAAATCGTTTTGCAGTACAAGGTGGTACTTATAAATATGCTCATGGTGGTTCATCTCTTCAGGAGACAGTAATACCTTTGATTTTTGCTAGCCGTGGTCGAGAACGTGTTTCTGAACAGAAGAAAGTTCAAATCATGCTTCTGAATGACAAATTGGTTATAGAATCAAGTTTATTGCAATTGACATTCATTCAGAAAGATGCAGTATCATATGATATGAAGAAGATGAGAATTAAGTTTGCAATCTATGACGGTGAGAGAATGGTTTCTGAGGAAAAGGAACTTGACATAGACAGAGCAGATGCTGACGCAACTTCTCGTATCTACAACCAAAGTTTGACACTTTCTAATGGCGTCTCTTCATCATTACTTGAGCTTAGAGTTTATGATGTTGAAGACAGCTTGAATCCGATATTAAAAGAAACAGTAACCAATAAGACGCTTGTTGAACGTGATTTTTAATGAATAGGCTTATGGATTTACAGAATAAAATATTATTAGCATTTCAAGGAATGGTAGTTCGTAAGGATCTAGCTTTTCTTGTTAAAGGTGGTCTGCCAGTACCAACATATGTACTTGAGTATCTATTAGCTCAGTATTGTGCTACTGACAATGAGAATGTGATAAATGATGGAATTGAAAAAGTAAAGGACATCATTCGCAATAACTATGTTCACAGAGCAGAAGCTGAAACTGTGAAAGGCCGTATACGTGAAGCCGGCAAACATCGTATTATTGATAAAGTAACCGTTGTACTCAATGAGAAAGCGGATGAATATCAAGCAACATTTGCAAACCTGGGATTAACAGGTGTTCCTATCGGTACACAATACGTCAAGTCAAATCCTAAATTATTGTCGGGTAACGGTGTTTGGTGTATAGTAACTGTAGGTTACATTTCAGGTGAAGACATAAAGGTTCGCTGGGAGATCCAGTCATTGAAGCCTATTCAGATTTCCAATGTTGATGCAAAAGATTTCATCAACCAACGTAGTAAGTTTACAACTGAAGAATGGTTGGACTTCATGATGCATACAGTTGGATTAAACCCTGAAAAATTCAACCGTAGAGAGAAGTTTATTACTCTTGCTCGTCTGTTACCTCATGTTGAGAACAACTATAACTTTATGGAGCTTGGTCCTAAAGGTACAGGTAAGTCTCACGTATTTCAGGAATTATCTCCATTCGGTGTTCTTGTAAGCGGTGGTGACGTAACAAGCCCTCGCCTATTTGTTAAGATGCAAGGCAATAAAGAAGTCTTGGGTCTAGTAGGCTATTGGGATGTTGTTGCATGGGATGAGTTTGAACAGCAGAAAGGAAGAAATGTAGAAGCAGTATTGATTGATACAATGCAGAACTACTTGGCAAATAAGTCATTCAACCGTGGTAAAGCTACTCATGAAGCAAGTGCTTCAATGTGCTTCGTTGGTAATACCAAGCATACCGTTCCTTACATGCTTAAGAATAGCCACCTATTTGAATCTATCCCAACTTCATTCATTAAGGGTGCTTTCTTAGACCGTATTCATCTATACAATCCTGGTTGGGAAATAAAAATGCTTAAGAAAGACAGCTTCTCAAAGGGATATGGATTGATTACTGACTACATAGCAGCGATTCTGCATGAAATGCGTAATCTTGATTTAACTAGCAAGTTGAATGAATACGCACAGTTTGATTCTTCTCTGTCTGAACGTGACCATTTGGCTATCCGTAAGACTTTCTCGGGTCTTATTAAGTTGATTTATCCTGATGGTAATATGACTAAAGAAGAAGCTTATGAACTTATTGATTTTGCAGCAGAAGGAAGAAAACGTGTAAAAGATCAATTGTACATTGTTGATGAAACTTTCATGGCTGAGCCGGCTAAGTTTAAGTATATTCAAAGAAAAGATGAGATCGAGATAAATGTTGAGACCCTTGAAAAGGTCAGCAACGCTTTGATTTTACCAAAAGCAGCTCAAGTTAAAACTGTTGAACCAGCAGAATTAGAAACATCAAAAGAAGAGAATCAAGCATCTTCATCAGAAGAAGCTCCTCGTGAAAAAAGACCTCGTATAGTAAGACTACCAGAAGGTGGTCGTACATTCCGCATGGGACAAACAGGAGTTACATATAAAGAACTTTTCGCTCCTTATTTGGCCGATGCGACAGAGATTACCATTGAGGATCCATTCATCCGTACTACTTGGCAGGTTAAAAACCTTATGGAATTTTTGACAATGCTTGTAGATACCCGTGATGTTGATGATTTGAAGATACATCTGCTAACTAATGAAGAGGAATCCAAGTTGCCTGAACTAATCGACAGATTAGATGACATTAAAGATGACATGGCAACTTATGGAATCGAGTTCGATTACAAGTTTAGAGATTTCCATGACAGATGTATTAAAACTGACACAGGCTGGATGATTACACTTGGTAGAGGTTTAGATATCTTCGAGAAATATAGTCCATATTCAGTAGCAGCTGTCAGACAAGATAAGAGAAAGTGTAAGGATTTCATTGTATCATATAATAAAGACAAATAACTATGGCCAATCTAAGTAAAGATGCTTTTGCAGTTATGGCGATGTGTGCCAAGAATAATGAACATTTCGGTATAACTGTAGATCCACGAAAAGGAGTATACACTTTTTGTTGGGGGTTCAAGATAAAAAAAGAACAAGCAAGACGTGAGGGTTATGATGCAAAAGCTGTACATGGAGCTATAGATTATGACCCTGAGTTTAACGGATGCCCCTACTGCGGAGCAAAAGGCTTCTACATATGTAATCGATGTGGTAAAATTGTATGCTACGATGGTGAAGAATATGTAACATGTCCTAATTGCGGTGGAGGTGGCACAGTACAAGTAGCTGAATCCTTTGATTTATCAGGTGGCGGATTTTAATAGAATAACAACAAAAATTAGATAGTATGCAAGAACTCAAGAAAGGTGATTTAGTCAATTTGACTAATGGTTCACAAGCCAAGATTATCGAAGAACTTGGCAGAGGAGGACAAGGCATTGTTTACAGGGTCGAAGTCGGCAATAAAGAGATGGCACTAAAATGGTATCTCAATGCTCCTAAACAAGCCTTTTACAAGAACCTGGAGGAGAATGTAGCTAAAGGTGCTCCTTCGGACGCATTCTTATGGCCAGAGTATGTAACTAAGAAGGAAAGAGGTAGCTACGGCTATATCATGAGATTACGTCCAAAGGGTTACTATGAATTTGGTCAATATCTTTTAGCACGTAGACAATTCAAATCATTTGAAGCCATTACAAATGCTGCAATGAAGATTTGTGAAGGCTTCAAGCTCTTACACTTGCGCGGCTATAGCTATCAAGACCTTAATGATGGCAACTTCTTCATCAATCCAGACAACGGTGATGTCTTGATTTGCGATAACGATAATGTAATGCCAAACAACGACAGTTCCGGCATTTTAGGAAAGGCACGTTACATGGCACCTGAGATTGTAAAAGGCAAGTCTAGACCCGACAGTGAGACTGACCGTTTCTCATTGTCTGTTATTCTATTCATGCTGTTCTATGCTAACCATCCATTTGAGGGAGCAAGAGTATTGGCATGTCCTTGTATGACAGAAAAATTTGAGAAGCAATTCTATGGAGAAGAGGCTGTATTCATATACGACAAGGATGACAACAGCAATAGACCTGTAAGAGGCGTACACAATAATGTACTTCGCAGATGGATGTTATTGCCTGGTATTTTGCGTGAAGCATTTACTACAGAGTTCAGCAAAGAAAAGTTAGCAGATCCTACAAAGCGTATCACAGAACGTGAATGGCAGAAAATTATCCAAAGTTTACGGGATATGCTCGTCGTATGTCCTCATTGTGGAGAAGAGAACTTCGTAGAAGAACCAACATCTCCAAAATGTATGGCATGTAAACGTGACTTCTCAATATCAGGAACTCTTCAAATCAAGAATAGATCGATACTACTCACACCCAAGACTAATGTCTATATTGATATGGACAATAAACCAGACATTATGGTGTTTGGAGTACCAGGAGACAAATACCCAGTACAAATGAGAAATGTAACAGCAGAGACATGGGTAGTTGAGACTCAAAGTGGAAAATTGAAACAAATCCAACCGAATGAGACAATGCCAGTACGTGCAGGACTCAAAATTTCTATTGGACAGAATAAAGGTCAACTTATTTAGTATTAACAATTTTAATATTCAAAAAAATGATTGAAACTGAAAGCATCCCAAGAAGACAGATGACGTTGTTCTTCATGATTGACAAATCTGGAAGTATGATTGGTAACAAGATTGGTAGCGTAAATGACGCAATCAAGAATGTTCTTCCTATCATTGGTGAAATTTCTGATGAAAATCCTGATGCAGAAATTAGAGTAGCAGCATTGGAATTTTCAACTGGTGTAGACTGGAAGTATGATAAGCCAATGGAAGCAAAAGATTTCATCTGGCAAGACGTTCAGGCAGCTGGTCTCACCTCATTAGGTGCTGCATGTACTGAGTTGTCAAAGAAATTGTCACGTAGTGGCTTTATGTCTACTCCAAGTGGCTGTTTTGCTCCTGCAATCATCCTATTGTCTGATGGTGGTCCAACAGATAACTTCGAGGCAGGATTGAGAGATCTCCAATCTAACAACTGGTTTAAGAATGCTATTAAGATTGCAATTGCTATCGGTGATGATGTAGACATGGAAGTGTTGAAGCAGTTCACAGGAAATCTTGAAGCAGTAATCAAGGTTCATAATCTTGATGCACTTAAAGCTATGATTCGTGTCATTGCGGTTACTTCTTCACAGATTGGTAGTAAGAGTACAACAGCTAATGACACTACAAAACAAGAGCAGGTTATTCAAGAAGTTACTGAGGCTGTTAAGAATACTGATGGAGCTGAATCAGCAGGTGCTCCAGCAGCAGCTCCTACAGACTCATACGATGATTGGGATTAACCCCATAAACTTTATATAAGTCATCAATGAAAGATATATATTCATACTGTCAAGGGGAAAGTCACAAAGGCAATAATAAACCTTGCCAAGATTGTGCTTTCAGCCAGTCTTCAGCTTCACTCTCTATGGCCATCGTTAGCGATGGTCATGGAGGTGAACGCTATTTCCGCAGTCAAATAGGTTCCAAAATAGTAGTTGATGTCATAAAAGAGTCAGTTGTATCCTTTGTTAAGGATCTTTCCAAATCAACTCAAAAGAAGAGTTTGGGCAAAGCTTTATTTGCAGATATGCCTTTCGTTCAGTATCCTTCAAAAGATGATACACAATTATCTATATCTCAAAAAAGACAAGCTGAGCTTATTCATGAAGCTTTATTGAGATTGTTCTCTAATGTAATCTACAGATGGAACACAGAAATTGCACGAAATGCAGAGCAGGAGCCTTTGACTGAATGGGAAAAAGCAAATGTTCCGCAGAAATACCTAGATGAGTTCGAAGCGAAGCGTAATGATCCAACATCATCTTTAGAGAAGTTCTATGGATGTACATTCATGGCTTATGTTCAAACCAAAACATATTGGTTCGCTTTCCATTTAGGAGATGGTAAATGTGTGATGTTTGATACTCCAGATGATAAACCACGTTTTAGTCAACCTATTCCATGGGATGAAAAGTGTTTCCTTAATAAAACGACTTCAATCTGCGATTCTAATCCTTTGTCAGAGGTAAGATATTGTTATTGCGGAAACGGTTCGTTCCCAGAAGCAATATTCCTAGGTTCAGATGGTATAGATGATTCATTCGGAGATGGAGAAAGACTTTACAACTTTTATATCCAAATATATCAAACATTAGCATCTAAAAAGAAAAAAGACACTCAACAGGAATTGGATGCATCTCTTCCTATCATTAGTCAGAAAGGAAGTAAGGATGATATGTCCGTTGCTTGTGTGTACAATGAACAAAATTTAGAACGTAACAATACTCTTCTAAACAAATATCAGATTGAGAAGATTGAGAATCAATTGCAGACTGTTGAGCATAATTTTAAGGAGCTAACAGCTAAAATTAAAGGTTATTCTTCAATCAAAAAATTATCTGATAAAGAACAAATAGAATATAGGTACGCTGAAATCGATTGGCGTAAGAATGTGGAATTAGAGACACAGCTATACGTAAAGTTAGCTAAATTAGGTGTAGAAAAAGTTCAACCGACTCGTACATTACCAGGCAAAGAGACAGAAATTTCTGTAACGCAAGAAGAAACAAAGAGTGAAGTTCCAACATCTACTGAAGATACAGGTTCTTTTAATAAGGAAGCTGACACTGAAGAGCAAACTTCGGATATTAATCCTATATCGGAAATAACGGATACGGATAGTGTTGTAGAAAATTCTCAAGATGCAGAAACTGTTCAACAGAATGTATCAGAGATTGAAAATCAATCATCTGCCGAAAATTTAGAATCTGAGTGTAAAGAAACTCAGGTAGAAGATATAAAGGTTGATGATAGTGAAAACGTAGAACAAAATAATTAGTTATACTATGGGTACTTGTAAATACTGTGGCCAAGATGCTGGGTGGTTTTCTAAGCAGCATAAAGAGTGTGAAGAAAAACATAATTTAGGGGTACAAGAGCTGAAGGCTGTAGTAAGTCGCTATTTTACTGGGCGTGCGACTTGCTCAGATATTATGTATACAATTCAGAGCAAACGGAGAGACAATTATCTTTCCAACGATGATATCTGCGTTATTTCTGATGCAGAGATCCGCTCATATACTGCAAGTATCCATCGTCCATTTTCTCCTTCATCTATGAAACTCATGGATGAGTATTTGACTGTTGTTGGAGTAAGTTATAGTGACATCAACAAGAATGGTGCTGTAGATGAATTCACAAAGAAACTTATGAAAGGATTCATGGTTGAATACTTTACAGACCAATTAACACTACCAGTCGCTCACAGCAGATGTGAAAAAGTTCTCGGAAAGTTTCCAATGACACAGTCAAATATTGAAGATGCATACTATTATGTGCTGAATAAAGCAGCAACCAACTTTCTCAAAAATGGCATAATAACTGACCAAGAACAGCAGAAGATAGATGAATACGTGAACTACCTATCATTGCCTATAAACAATCTTCCTGCAAAATATCAGGATACAGACATTAGTAAGATTGGTCAGGTTGCCATTATCAAGAGCATTCAACGAGGAGTCGTCCCAAGGAACCAGATTGCAGTACCCATTATCTTAGGTAAAAATGAATCTGTATTATGGTCATACAATGGTGTTACAATGTATGAGGAAAAGATAACCAAAGAATGGGTTGGCAGAAGTGGTGGCTTTAGCATAAGAATCATTAAGGGTGTTTACTATCGTACTGGACAAATGAAAGGTCGCCCAGTAGAACATAGCTCAATGGTTCAGTTAGGTGTTGGTTCGCTTTATGTGACCAACAAAAACCTTATTTTCAATTCCCCTACTAAGGGCGTAAAGATTCCATATACAAAAATTGTGGGTGTTACACCATATTCTGATGGATTGGAAATACAAAGGGACGGTGCCAATGCAAAACGTCTAACAGCACAAGGTTTTGATCCCTGGTTTATAATGAATTTATTATCTCAAATATCAAATCTGTAACATGATTCTCCATTATATAATTAAAAAGATTATAAGCGATTATGGAAAGATTGTTATCTCAGATTTGAGGTTATACAATATTCTTTCTGATCTTAATGGCTTTAAGTATGAACCAGAATCAATTAGGTTCATACTTAAACAAGTTTTGCTATTAAGAGGAAAAGAAATTTTGAATTCACAGGACCTTTCTTTGCCAGTCCATGCTACAATCAATCAGTATACTCAATTTATCACAGATAATTGTGGTTTTGTTGAAAATCAAGTGCGATATGTCGTAGAATCAATAGCCTTTGGCATCGGGTGGTTAAAAAATTTAAGTGAGTGTACATCACATCCAAAGAATTTTGAACAGAAACTGGAAATTACAGCATTACTTTATAATCTTATGGGCCTAAACATCACTCAAATACAAGGTTCAAAAAGTTTGAATCAACAAATGAGTGATCTTTATTATCAGAATTATCACTGGGGTGAAGATAAAAAAGTATTTGATTCGTTTAAAAATCCTGTAGAAGAAAATTGGAAAGACTACTTTGTAAAACTTCAAGATAGTAATTATATAAATAATCTATCTTGGAAAGATAAGACTGGTATTGGAATTATTTGTGGATTTAATGATATAAGAGTTATTGATATAGATGGAATTAGCTGTTTTAATAACTGCGAATATGACTTTTGGATAGATCCACGAAAACAGCCCAACAATCAATTTGATGCTTTTGTTGAGTACTGTCTGACCTTGTTAAATTTGCCCAAAGATTATAAATGGGTAGTTAGAACAGGAAGTGGACACGGCATACATATCATTATCAAGTGTGAAGATATAAATGACACTGATTTAGAAGTTGTAGGATTCTATTCTAATATACAAAAAGACGACAAGAGGCCTGTTTCCTCTTTAGTAGCGAATTGTATTGGTAATGATGTCGATTTTGATAGATTAGAATTGTATTGGAAAGGTCACATTACAGCTTATCCTTCAAGGGGTAACGAGTATAAAGATTATGATGCATGGCAACCATTTGAGCCTAATCTCAAAAAATATGATTTTATAAATACTCACGACACGGTCCCATTAGAGGAACCATCATATGTTAGTGTCAATGATATTGATAATCTTTTATTAAACCTATGTGGTAAAGTAACAAGTGAATGGCATGAATATGATGAAACAAAGAAAAAATTTTCTGAGTTTTATCACATAACTAAATTGAAAAATGCATGTGATAGTGGAGGAAATATAAAACATTTTAAAGACAGTTTCTCATGGCTAGAAAAATGTTCATCCAGTGAAGGTATAAATTCATTAGGAGTTTATTACGCACTAAAAAAACAATATGAAACTGCCAGCGAATATTTTAAACTCTCAAAATCTGAATTTGCACATTACAATCTGGCTATACTGATACTATTCGGATACATTAATGGTACAAAAAACGAGGTATTAGAACATTATAATTTATGTAAGAATAGTTGTCATATACATCAGTATGACATAGACGACATAAAGAAGTATATAGATAATTTTTAATTGGATTGTATAAACAAATTTAATAATGAAATTTCAAGAAGCTATAATATCCGTTATAAATGACTTTGGCAAGGATATCTTGTCAAACGCATCATTACAAAATTTCCTAAATGACTATAATGCATTCGATGAATCGAAATCATTTAGAGTTATCCTTAAGAATCTGATTTCAGAAGGTTATCTTGACCAGATGCTTTTAATAAAGAATTGGAATTCATCATCGTCTCAGTTATGTTCAAGATTTGTGGAAAATACTGGTTTCCAAATTGAAAAGGCGGAATATGTGCTTAATAGTTTGGCTTATGCTTTAGGTATATCAAAAAATAAAGCTGATTATACGCAATCAAGCCAACAACAATCTCAGCCGACTCAATCACCAGTTCCTCAAAACAAGCGTCAAGCAACCAATAATTCTGTACTAAACTTAACAGCTAGCAAATTAGAGAAGCTAAATGATGATGATCAGATTGCATATAAAGAAGAAGCTGAAATCTATCTAGATAACATACTTGAGATTAAGGGAAATTGCAAACGTGAATTAGGAGCGGATCTTACTGTTACAAGTGACTTTGACCCTAGTGATAATACATTCAAATATCGGATGGAAATCGATGGAATGATTACCGCCAAATATGAATATAGCGTATTATTCAAGTTTGTAATATATAGAGCAGATGGACGAGCTGCAGAAACTGTAAGTATATACTGTGAAAAGAATAAACGTAGTTATCAAGTACTGGAATCAGACCATGTTTTTGAGAAGTCATTCAAGACAATAGGCAACATAAGTAAAGTTGTAATGTATTGGGAAATTCAATAAGATATAGTTATGGCTTGGGAAAAGATAAAAATACAGAGAGACAATGGTGAGTTTGTTGATGCACAAGCTCCAGTCATTATATCTGCTAGCAGAAGTACAGATATACCAGCTTTCTATGCAGATTGGTTTTTCGACAGACTTGAGAAAGGTTACTCAGCTTGGACTAACCCTTTTAATGGTGTAGCCAGCTATGTAAGTTATCAAAACACACGTCTTATTGTCTTTTGGTCTAAGAATCCCAAACCATTACTTAAGTATCTACCTATTCTTAAGAATAAGAACATAAACTGCTACATTCAATTTACGATGAATGATTATGAAGAAGAACAACTTGAGAAAGGTGTTCCTTCATTAACAGAGCGAATTGAAACATTCAAAAAATTGGTTGCGGAATTAGGAATAGGTCGTGTTATTTGGCGTTTTGACCCTCTTATTCTTACCGACAAAATAACAGTACAAGATTTATTACGTAAGGTTGAAAATATCGGTAATCAACTGCTTGGTTATACCGAAAAACTCGTATTTAGTTTTGCTGATATTGCCTCTTACAAGAAAGTTAAATCAAATCTTACCAACAATAGTATCAACTATCAAGAGTTTGACAATGATAGTATGGTTGAGTTTGTTGAAGGACTGACAGAACTTAATAAGAAATGGGGATATGTACTTGCTACGTGTGGAGAGAAGATAGACCTTGATAAATATAAAATCATCCACAATAAATGTGTCGATGATGAACTTATGGCAAAATACTTTTATACCGACAAGGTCTTAATGGACTTCTTAGGTATTGAAGTGTCAACGCCTGATTTGTTTAATCCAGAGCCACAGATTGTATTCAAAAAGAACAATAAAGACAAAGGACAAAGAGCTTTTTGTGGTTGTATAAATAGCAAAGATATAGGACAATATAATACTTGTCCTCACCTCTGCGAATATTGTTACGCTAATGCAAGTAAAGAAACAGCATTAAGAAACTGGAAAAAACATAAAGAAGATCCTTATAACGAAAGCATATTAGGATAATTATGGGATACATAGATGACATAGCACAAATTTACCCGCTCAGTGTAGAAGATATAATCAATGTATCTCGTAAGTTTGTGCCTAAGAATTATAGGAATCATCCTTGGGATTATCCAGGAATGAATCATGGAACAGCTTGCCTTTCTAATGAAGAGCAACTATGTTGCTATATGGCAGCTTATGGAGACATGCATAAGGGTAAGTTGAATAGGATTCTATCAGACTTCCCAATCGACAAAATAGATTCTAATGTAGAAATCATTGACTGGGGATGCGGTCAAGGAATAGCTACTGTAAGTATTATATCTGCTCTTCGCAGTGTTAATATAGATAGCAGAATCAAGAAGGTTACTTTGATAGAACCGTCGTCAACGGCCTTATCTAGAGCAAAATCAAATGTTAGCAGATGTATCTCAGATGATGTTTTTATTGAAACTATAAATTTATATCTGCCAGCTAACGACAATAATGAAGACACTATAGGAGGACTTCATATTGAAGAACCTATATGTATTCATTTATTTTCAAACATATTGGATATTCCAACGATTAATCTTAAAGAACTGGCTTATTTAGTCGGTTCGTCCGGATATAGACATTATTTCCTTTGTGTAGGTCCTGCTAATTGGGGTAATACTAGAATCGAACAATTCTGTAGATATTTCAACACAAAGGAAGATGATGTGTTTTCTGACTATCGTTCAGGTCAATATGCTCAGCTAGCTAATGGTAAATGGTATAGCTGTATAACCAAAGGATTTCAGATTGTAAGAGAAGAAGGAAAACCATTCCTTGTTCCACTTTCATACTATCCTCCAAAACAATTTTTCGCTTCTTACAGACTTGAGGCTATTGCTGAAATAGAAGAGCCTAAAGAAGCAGAAAAGTTTTGGGCTACCCATAAGGCATTTGAAGTTCTTGCCCCATTTGATATTGGAGCAAGTGTATATGAAGATGTACATCCAATTTTGGCAGTTCTCAATAATATTATAACTAGAGGTTTGCCAACTAAGTGTAGTACGTTTATAGAAAATGCTCTTAACGCTGAATTTAGCTTTTCAAAGGAAACAGAACGTTATGGAACCATCAGATATTCCATCTCGGATTTAGATAATCTACAGCATAATGAGGAACTTCTAAGAAAAATACCATTAGCGGTAGCTAGAATACAGAAAGTTATCATTGAAGCGGTACTTACTGGACATATATCTGTAAGTGACAAGAATTGGAAGGTTCTTGTCAAGGAATCTGATGTACCTTGTGCAGCATTGGCTTTTGCCGATTTAGCCGTGATGTTTAATCATTTAACAGCTCTAAGTCGTGATTATGATTCTCTTATATTTCCAGAGATAGACCTGCATGTTATTTCTAAGAAATATAACAATTCAGCGTTACACTTGGATGCGACGAGATATAGAACAACCAATCAGGTAAACAAAGAACAAATCTTTGACATGGTGATAGATTTTGCCATCGATGAAGCTATTGATGCTGCAAATGTTCAGTTCTCAGAGTTCCATGCAAAAAATGATTGTTACTTTAATGTACGTTCTTCACATTCAGTATATTCTGTTCGTGAAATATATACTTCTGATCCAATCATCTATAAACCAGTTACTGAGATAAATCCACAGGGTGGTCATGTGGAGATAGAGGATACAGTAAAACACCTCAATTACTTCTTAACGCTATTATTCAGAAAGTCCAACTTTAGACCTGGACAATTACCAATCCTGAATAGAGCATTACAGACTAAGGGAGTTATTGGTCTCTTACCAACTGGTGGCGGTAAATCTCTTACCTATCAGTTGGCTGCTATGTTACAACCTGGTGTAACAATCATCATAGATCCACTTAAATCATTGATGGAAGACCAATATGATGGTTTAATTTCGACTGGCATAGACTGCTGTACATATATAAACTCAGGACTGTCTAAAGAGGAAAAAGATGCAAACGAGTTGAAGATGGAACAATCGCAAGTAATCTTTACCTTCCTTTCTCCTGAACGCCTGTGTATCTTTGAGTTTAGAGAACGTCTTCAGAACATGCATGACTTAAATGTATACTTCTCATATGGTGTAATTGATGAAGTACATTGCGTATCTGAATGGGGACAAGATTTTAGATTCTCATATTTACATTTAGGACGTAACTTATACAGCTATGTGCGTGGTAAGAATAGAGCTATTTCTTTGTTTGGCTTAACAGCCACAGCATCGTTTGATGTACTCTCCGATGTAGAAAGAGAGTTGACAGGAAATGGTGCATTCACACTTGATCCTGAGACTGTAGTACGCTATGAGAACAGTAATCGACTTGAGTTACAATATAAAGTAGAAAAAATTGAAGTCGAATATACCGATGACCAATATTATGATAAAACTGGAGAACTAGCATCCTACCCTAGAGCTGTTAATATTGGCGATAGTTGGTCGGCATATAGCGAAAAGAGTAAATTCTTAAAAGAATATATTAAGAAAATACCAAAGTATGTCAGAGAATTACAGACGGACGATTCATTGAAGCTAATTTTAGACCGTTTCCAAGAAAGAGAAAACCTTGAGAACTTAGATGGAAATGGATTGCGTACACCAATGGATGATGATTACTATTGTTCAGACAATGATTATGAACAAGCTGGTATCGTGTTCTGTCCTCATGTAAAAGGTACGGGTATCAGTGTAAAGGTCAATGCAGAACAATTATCTCAAACATGTGAAGTTGGTACTTTCTTTGGTTCTACTGATGGACTTGATATGGGCAATGATTCCATGGATAACATGAGAAAATTCAGAGATAATCAATTGCCGGTAATGGTTGCGACAAAGGCTTTCGGTATGGGTATCGATAAGCCTAATGTTCGATATACTATCAACATGAACTATTGTTCGTCATTGGAAAGCTTTGTTCAGGAAGCAGGCCGTGCTGGAAGAGATCGAAAGATGGCATTGTCAGTAATATTGATGTCTGATTATAATCTTGCTCGAATCAATAAAGCTTGCAGAATGACCGATTACCCTATTGGTATCATTAAGCACAAATGGTTTAGAGAGCAGGATTTAAGACTAATACTATCTTCATTCAACTTGAAAGTTGATGAACGGTATATAGATTATTGCAATCCTACCACCGACATGGTGAAATTTAAGTGTAATACAGACAACAAAAATGATGACGATAAAAGACTTACATGGCAATGCGGCAATGGATGCTCAAAATTTAAGGACTGCCAACTTCGTCATGTAGATAGAAGTATGCGAGGTTGGATGTACCCAAAAGATATGAACGAATATCTTACCCAACAAGGCATACGTATTGAAAAGGATAATATTGAATATCAAAGTCCAGACTTTAGCACAGTTATGTATTTCTTCGACAATAATTTCAAAGGTGAGTTTGTCGAGAAACAGAAGATGCATGAACTTATGTCTGTTAAGGACATTGAATACTTTATCGGTAATGATAAAAAGGATAAATTCAATGAACACAAACAGGCTAAAGGGTTCCTTGATGTCGTGATGAAGTCTAAACCTGATACAGAAGTTGTTTCTATTATATCATATGAAGATGAATCATATGCGGATATAGCTAAGGCAATCTATCGTATGTGTGTCATTGGCCTTATTGATGACTTTACTCAAGATTACGCAACTAGAACGTTCCGAATATTGTCTACCAGAAAGAAAAATGGTATGTACTATGAACGTTTGAAAGAGTTCTTAATGCGATATTACTCTGAAGAGAGAGCTGAGAATGAGGTTGAGAAAGCAAGTATGCGTAAAGGTAACAATGAAATACACAAATGTCTAGGTTATCTTACTGAATTTATCTATGACAAAGTTGCTTCAAAACGTAGGCGTGCAATTGATGACATGAGAAATTTCTGTCTTGTCGGCATTGATGACAAGAAAGACTGGAAAGAAATCAATGAAGATTTGAAAGATGAAATCTATTATTACTTCAATTCTAAGTTTGCAAGAGAAGGATATGTTGCTGATAATGGTGAATCATTCTCTCTTCTCGATGATACGGACAGAGCTAAAATTTCCACTTTTGATATAGTCCTAAAATATCTGAGAGTTATAGATGCTGATATAATGGGAGTATCAGGTTCACCTAAAGACAACATCAAGCATCTACATGGTGCTGTTAGACTTATCAGAAGAAGTGAAACAGATACGAATGCTGCGCTATGCTTTTTGAATGTTTTCTGTTTGATAGCATTAAACAATGGTACGAACAAGAATCTAATAGAAGAAATCAAGAAAAACTATATCGAGGGATATTTAGCATTTAGAGAGCAGTATAAAGATCTGAATTCTTTCTACAAGGATATTGAAAGATTCAAGAAAGAGCTTAATGCCAAAGGTCGAAATATAGCTTCTGAAGAAGATTTAGAAATGCTCAATGAGCTACTTCTAAATACGGAATTAGCAATACATGCTAATTGGATTGAAGATTTTTCAAGTAAGTATAATAATTAAAATTAGATATATATGAATGCCCAGGAGATTCTAGAAAATTTAGCTAAACTTGAGAGCAATTTACGTAATATTGACTCTGCAAGAAAGCAAGTTGAGACATTATCTAATTCATATGATGCGACAGAAAAACAATTGAAGAGTGTCGCATCTGAGATGACATCTATTGTAAATGACTTAAATATCATTTTCAAGACAATCAAAAGTAACAACGAGCTTACCTCAAGAGAGATAGATACTAAAGTAAACGAAGTTATACAAGCTCTACTCGCAAAGATAACTGGTATTCAGACAGAGGTTGATAGAATTAAAAAGACATTTAATCAAGAATGTACATCTATCACAAACCAATTGCAGACCAGTGCCAGCAATTCGTTGGATGCTATTCAAAATGGAGTTTCTGGAATTATCTCTACATTAAATACAAAAGCAAATGAAGAGATAGAAAAGATGTATGCCACGATCCAGGCTTTTCAGAATGCAGCAACTGTGGCCCTCACTGATTACAAGACTTCTCTGGAAAGCATATCATCTAGATTTAATAATGATATGCAGGGGCATGTTGCATCCTTTAATGAAACAAAACTAGGTTTTGATAGCGTTTTAGAAACATCAAAAATACAATCAGCAACCTTACTTCAAAATATATCTCAAGAAGTTTCCAAGATTAATACTGAAATTAAAGATTACAATATCAAGTTAACACAAAAGGTAGAAGATTTGTTCACGAATCTTAATACTGCCGTGAACTTAAATTCTAGCAAGTTAGATGAAATCTACTCAAAAATCACACGTGAGGCAGAGAATGCAGCAACAACTACCAAAGAGAATTATATAAAACAGCAACAATATTTAGATGCTAGATTTACAGGAATAGATACAAAGTTGAATTTACAAACAGAAGAATTAAAAGCTGCTAATAAGAATATTGAATCTGCATCTGCTAAGATTATTAAGGAAACAAAAACAAATCGCATATTATTGATTCTGCTAATTTTAGGAGTCGGATTATCATTGTTATTTAATTTGGCAAAATTTATAATGTAATATGTTTCTGTATTTTCTTATTGATACCTCTGGCAGTATGGATGGTGCTAAAATTCAATCTGTCAACGATACTATGGAGAATGTAGTTTCTGAATTGAAATTACATTCAAACAGTATCGATATATTTGTTAATGTGCTATCATTTTCCAGAAAGTCGAAATGGATGTTTAAACAGCCAACAAAGGTAGATGAATTTATATGGAATCCTCTTTTTGCAAGTGGCATGACATCATTAGGGAATGCTTGTAAGCAGTTGACGAAAAATATAGAAAAGAATGTAGCTGAAGAAGAGGTAACAATAGTTTTACTATCAGACGGATTGCCAACTGATGACTTTGACGAAGGGCTGGATAAGTTAGATACTTGCCTACATAATAAAAAAGCGAATCGTTATGCAATTGCTTTAGAGGGAGCTGATATTGTTACATTGAATAAGTTCACTGATAATCCCGACAATGTGTTTCAACTTGATTCACTGGATAATCTATTAGAGCTTATTTTATCTACAATAAACATTCCTAAAACAGCGTATCATCTAACAAATAATGATGATGCAGATGACGAATGGTCTTAAACAAGTGAATAATAATGAGTCTGCATATTAGTACACAAGAATTAGATGAGCAGAACTTATCATATGAGGAGTTCTTTAGGGTTATTCATGTTATATTAAAACATGAAACAATGTATTTACGTCAGCTTCACCCTAGTAAATCAATAAACGATATTGAATCATACCCTATAATAATAATAGAGAAGGTCCTCAAAATTACAAGTACCTTGTACACGGTTGTAAACGCTAACAAAGATTATATCGTGTCAAATATTATAATTCGTTCGCTGGCAGATGTTATTAGCTCATTGATATTAATTTATTCTAAATCGAATGATGATCTAAAACTGTTGAGACATTATCTATTTATCATGGATGGTCTACAAGGTAGAATAAACAATCTGCCGAGTGATTTGAAATATGATGGCAAGATCAAAAAAGAGGAATTTGAGGCTTTAAGTCAACAGATAGAAAGTGCTAGAGATAATTACAAGGGTGCTTATTCTTGTGCAGAGGAAGAAATAAAGAAATTGTCCATATACGAATCTAAAAAGAATACAATTGACCACCTTATAAGCAAAAGGAACTGGCGATTCAAAGAATTATCAGAATCACCGGGTACATATAAGTGGACTGAGTTATACACATATGCCGAGTTACCTCTAGATTCTGAATTCTTTTCATTGCTTTCAGAATACGTACACGGTTTAAGTACAAGTAATCTCATTGTTGATAGTGATAACGAAACCTTTGAGCCAATACTAAGTATAGCCAGTTCGTTAATGGGTAAAGTCCATGAATTTATTCACCACATATACGCTGATGATATTCCATTAATAAAAGAAAGCATGATTTCCGCATTATACGATGATAATCTACCACTTCACTATGTAGAAAGTATTGCTTCTGAGTATATTAAAACTATAAATGATTAAAACATTACAGAAGCTTATTTGATTATGATTGGAGCATTAATAGGAGATTTAGCAGCTTGGACTTGGGAGCATGACCATGGCAAGTTCTACCCACAACTGTTTTCGGATGTGGCACAGAAATCTGACTACTCAGACGTTATGTTACAAACAGCAAAACTGCTTTTGCAATATCCCAATATTTCCCGAGACGAGTTCATGCGGATACATCGATGTTACTTTGGCCTCGATAATGCAAAGGCTAATGCAGAGTATGATTTACTACGCTCAATTATTATTGGTTGGATGTATGACGGTGATGAAATCTCTAATGCTATACATAGATATTGCATATGTGATGACAAGGAAGAACTGTATGCTTCACATTTCATGGCCAACTTGATTTACAGGCTTCGAACTGGATACACTAAAAAGGAAGCTGCTCAAGTAGAATTTTGTGGGACATTCAGATCCTTTACAAAAGAAGAACATTGGAAAACTGGTGATGGAGTATTGAGCTATTTGGTTCGAGCATGGATGTCGTTCTATGATGCTTTTGATTACGGCAGCACCATTCATAATGCGGTTAAGAAACAAGGTAATTTATCACTTAATTGTATTCTTGCCGGAGCATTAGCGGATGCAATGTATGGATGTGAGAATTACTTTGTTAAGAAGAAGTTTGAGGGTGGCCGTTACATAGAGCATTTAGATTTCGTTGACAACTCAATATACCATCTGCATCACTCAAAGCAAACCTTCTTTCCCAAGAACAATGCAAGGACAAATGTAGAAAGACACTATTGGTATGATGCACCTTGTCCATTCTCGGACAAAGTTATAACTGCTGAGCTAAAGTGTAGAATCACTAAAGCTTTCTATACTGGTTGGGAAGATAGATTTGGGTTCTATTTAGATGATGGTTGGTACTATGTCTACAGAAGTTTTATTTTGCTGTCTCGTTTCAAACTTAAAGAAGTGACGGACGGTACTTACAGAATTACAAATTATCAAAAATCAGATGAAGCTAAGCAATACGATTTAGATGACACAGCAATAAGTTGTGCTATGTATTCGGTCGAACATCGTTGGGATTTAGTGTCAAACGAGTAATATAATCAAGGATTAAGGAAGGGTCTATGGCTCTTCCTCTTATTTTGCATGTCAGATGCAGATGTTCTCCAGTAGAACGCCCTGTATTACCAGTAACTCCGACCACCTCTCCCACTGTCACAAGTTCGTTCTTGTTTTTCAAAACTTGGGATAGATGGCAATAGCTAACCGTAATACTTCCGTGCTGAAGCGTTACATAATTACCAGAAATTTTATCGTATCCTACCTTGAGAACCCTTCCTGGCATCATAGCGTAAACCTTATCTGATGATGCACGAAAGTCCATTCCGCTATGCATTTTACGCTTTCGAGTAAAAGGATCTATTCTATAACCGTATGGAGAGGTTACTATAAGCGTATCAAGAGGCAAACGAAATATGCTGACTGGCGTTAGTTCTCTCGCTTCATGTTCAGTTATAACCGTTTCAGGTGTGGAAACTATCCCCCTCCTATTATCGTCATCAACATTATCTGAAGCAGCAGCAGCAACTTCCACTTTGTAAAATGACTTTTCCATGCTCACTGTGTTAAACTGAGCATATGAAATTGAGTGCGTCATCGTTATCGCACAAATAGCCAGTAATCTCTTTATTTGTAATTTCATGGAAGCAAAATTATTTCCCTTTTATTAAGCGACCAAGCAATGCAATAATTATCAACTTACAAATACCTTAATTTTATTGTCAGAGTATGATTATTTTTAGAATATCATACTTTGAGAACTTTTTTCACTCTCAAATATCATCTTTTAGAGTATAATTTATTGCGTATCTTATTTCATTCATATCTTTGCCAAAGTATAATTAAAATATAATTCAAAGTATGAAGAAAGTACAATTCTACGAATCCGAATACCCCTATGATACATTGGAGAAATTCGGTCTCACACGAGAGATGATTGAAGACCTTCCTATGCATGTACTGGATGACCTTTCAGCTGGTCTTCGTTCTCCAGTATTACCGATTAAGGTAAAAAACGAAAATGGAGATGAAATTGAATGCAGGTCTCGTTTCTCATTCGTCTATTCCGATGAAGGAAAGGTTCAAGCAGTATTTTATCCAGCCTTGAAAACTGCTCCTTTAGAAAAGTTTGGAGCTGAAGAGCAGAAATCCCTGTTGGCCGGCAAAACGATTGTATCTGATGTGAATCTTCCCGATGGATTAAGTACCAGGGCATATATTCAGATTGACCCCGAAACCCGTCAAGTCATTACAGTTCCTGCATCTCTCATTGAAAACAACCTTAAGTTAGCCAGTGATGCATTTCATCTGGCACAGCAGGAAGTGACCAGCATCAAGAATGGAAAACCTTTAACCTTTTCTATCGGCAATGACCCTATTACTATTGGTGTAGATCTTACTGATAAAAAAGGTATACGAATCTGTGAGGGAGACGATATCGAATGGAAGAACCAATCCAAAAAGGAATGGGGAAAGTACACGTTCGGATGTTATGGATGCTGGATTACTGATAGTGACGGCAACCATGACTATATCAGTGAAGAAGATTATACAGAAGAGTTATGGGATGAACAGAAAAAGGCTGGTCAGAGAAATATCAGTTCCGGATTACGCAAATAACATATAAATAGTTGTATGAGACACAAATATTATCCTGAAGATGAACTTATTGCCAAGTTGGAGAGTGGCGAGTTTACATGGTTAGACTATGTTAATCATTTCTCCGAGGAGTGGCAAAATGAATATCAAGAGTATTGTGAAGAAAACAATTTGACCATTGGTGAAGCATCAGCCAAGGAGTTCGTTCATTATAAGGACGAGCAGCTTGAAACCGGTATTGCCAATGGTGATGCTTAAAACCATTCAGTATGGCAATCAGAACAAATACCAATCCACGACAAATGGATCTGCAACCTGAGTTCCGTCAGCTATTGATGAGAAACGGAATGCAAGCCCATGTGGTCAGCAATGGCACTGCGTATCAATTAATCGTGCAGGGGCATGATTCTCCTATGCTCACATATAACATCAGCCAAAAGCAGATGCTGGCTTTGACAGACTGGGGAACCAATTCTGCCAACAAGAAAGCCTATAATATATTCACAAGCATCGTTGGCAATGATTTTTATATGCCAAAAGACTTCGTTCACTTCCGAAATGCCAATGGACGTGTAGCAATGGGTTTGCATGGTTACAGAATAGGCATCGGTGAGTATGGACGATTTGGCCGTATAGGAATGCCGCCCCCGTTTTTAGGTTGGACACCGAGAAATCAAGAGGGCTTTCATCTTAGACGTGTTGGAGGTCAACTCTTCTACCCACAAGCACCTATGGTTGCAGAGCGTTGGGACAAACGTATGAAGCCTGGCGAATTACAATCAGGAGGCTATGGTTTCTATTATAAAGGACAACAAAGGCAGAATGTAATTATTCAGCAGCCCAGTCGAGATGTTCTTAAGGATTTGCAGACAGTCATCACTCCTATCGTTTCAAGACCTCGAAGCCAAGAACCTGCCAAGCCTTACAAGGAACTCGTTGGCTCAGACGTATATTTTTCAAATGAGAAATGGCAAGAATGTCTTTCATCGCATGGTGTTATCATCGACAAGGATGCGAAAACACTAACCATACAGTCTGAGAGCATCAATGCCGATATGGTTTATGACCTTAAAGACGATGAGTTAGCTTCGCTTACGAATAACTCCATTAAGGATCAACCTTTAGAAAAGCGTCTTGAGATTATCAATGCCATTATCAAAGACGACTTTGTAGAGGGTATTGATATGAATATGCTCAATAGTAACGAGCGTATCTCGATAGCTCTGCACCCATCCGTCAACGAAGAACTGCAACAGCGTATTGAAGAGGAACATACCATATTCCATGGAATAGAGCAGACAGATGTTCAAAGTCATGTCATTCCAGACATCAATTACAACGAAGCAACCATCATTGATGGTAATGACCTTGCCTATATCAATGAGAATAAGGGATGGTATCGGGAAGGGACACATGGAAGAGAGCTCCAGGTTGACGATATTATGGTTCATCCATCTGAAACAGAAGGCAAGTACAAGATGACAGCCATTATCAATGGAGAGGCTATCAGCCATGAAATCAGTGCTAAAGAATATGACAAGTTCCTTGCTGTGGATGATTATCACAGAATGAAACTCTTTTCAAAGATTTTCACTGAGGTAGATATGAAAACGCATCCCGAAGCCAAGAGTAATATAGGAGCCAAGATTTTGGGAGCATTGACAGCTGGAGCAGTTGTAACTACAGGCATTATCCATGGGCTGAATCACCATCACCACCGACCCGATTTTCATGAAGGACCGCATTTCGGACCGAGACCCTATTTCAAGCCGGGTGTTGATACACCTCGTGATGTAGCAGCTCGTGTCTTCGAGGCAGAGATGAATAAAGAGATTGGAGAAATCAGAATGGGAAGATAATGGATAAAGGAATGACATACGACGACTTCTTGCGAAGTCTATCCATCAAGGATATTCTTGTTGATGCAGGCTATACTCTGAACAAAAGAGATGGCTTGCGTTATCCTTCGTATGTCCGTTATGGAAGTGATGGAACACGCATTCGAGGGGACAAATTCATTGTTACTCAGAATGGCAACTGTTGTTTCCGCCCTCCAGAACAGAAGCTATACAATGTCATCTCATTCATCAAAGCTTTTCCTGAAAAGTTTACTGAGTTCAGAGGTGGCATATCTTCTGACCATTTGGTTAATCTAGTCTGCAATCGACTGATGAATAATCCCATAATGGACAAATCAATTCATTATCGGAATCACACAACAGGAGTAAAACCATTTTCTTTGGATGACTATACGGTGCATCTGTTTAACCCTCAAGATCGAGAAACCCAGAAAAAATTCTACCCCTATTTCAAACATAGAGGTATAGACCTATATACACAATATGCCTTTCACAAGCATATTACATTGGCGACCAAGGATCGCCCAGATAGTAAGTCATATACCAATCTTTCGTTTCCACTCACTTTACCAACCGACAAGGAACAAAAAATTGTTGGATTCGAAGAAAGAGGCAGACCACAGAGTGACGGTACATCATACAAGGGCAAGGCAGAGGGCAGTAATTCGTCCAATGGACTGTGGATAGCCAACCTTTCGGGAAAGTCTTTGGAACATGCTGAGAAAGTCCTTTGGTTCGAAAGTGCATACGATGCCATGGCTTATTATCAGCTTCATCGACAAAGTGGAGCTGACACTAAAGCCGTGTATGTCTCGACTGGTGGTAATCCTACTGAGAATCAATTTTGTGGTTTGGTAAGTGTCACGCCCCAAGCCAAACATCACCTATGCTTCGATAATGATAATGCAGGACGAATTTTCGCCTTAAACTTTGCATATCAACCCAAATTAGAATGGAGAGACTATGTCTACAGTCTAAAAGATCCATTGGATGTAAAAAGCGGAGATTATTCGCTACTGCCTAAGGACGCAAGGGATTTGTATGCTAAGGCTGAATCATTGGAAATTGAATATTATTCTTCAAAGAGCAGTGGTTTAGTGTGCAAGGAAGATCTGGAAGATATCAAGTCTGAAGCAATCATGGCTATCAAACAGTTTAATGAGGCCATACGTGAAGCTTTGCCATTCAGGTGTTCCGTGGCAATAGAGCAAATACCATCAGGATACAAAGACTGGAATGATGCATTGATTCAGGGAAAGGCAAAAGAGATAGAGTCTGAAGAGACGATTGAAAGAACTGGAGGAATCAAAAGATAATCAACAATACTATGGCGACAAGTAATCAAAACATATTAAGCATTACCCCCAACCCGATACAGTTCATTATTAATGAACTTCCATACCTGATGCTCTGTCCATTGGGTTTGGTGTATTCAGGTATTGAGGGTAATCCCTTATCCAGTTTAGTGTTAGGCATATCTATCTGTTTACTCATGATGTTAATCTACAGATATGCCTATTTGCGTAGAATACGATACCATATCGGTGAGGAACAACTGATTTTTGAATATGGCATATTCCAACGAAAAGTGCATTACATGGAACTCTATCGAATTGTAGATTTCTATGAACACCAGAGTTTTATGCAGCAGTTGCTTTCGCTCAAGTCTGTTACTGTTTTCTCTATGGACAGGCAAACCCCACGACTGGAGATGCAAGGTATACGAGCCTCTAAGGAGATTATTTCGATTATTCGCCAAGGTGTTGAATCAAATAAGAAAAGACGAGGAGTTTATGAAATTACCAATAGATAAGATATTGATAATCATCTGTCTCTTTTGCGTAACCCATGCAAAGGCCCAGATTGCGGCATCCAATCCACTTGAATGGATGGCTTTGGCTGAAGGTAATGAGCTACTTAATTCTGAGATTGAGAAACAGATCAATGGTCAGACCAAGACCGCTGTTCTTCAGAATACCATAGCAGCCGAATTTACAAAAATGCATGAGTGGGAAAAGAAGTACAATGCCTATCTGAAAACTGCAAGTGGGTATGCTTCATCACTTAAGGCATGTACTCATCTATACAACGATGGAGTACGCATCTTCATCACACTGGGAAAACTTAGAAAAGCCATACAGAATAACCCACAGGGTATCGTCGCAACCATGAGCATGAATAATCTCTATATTGAGACAGCAACAGAGCTGATTTCAGTTTTTACGATGCTCAATGATGCAGTGGCTAAAGGAGGAACGGATAACATGTTGAATGGAGCAGAGCGTTCAAAGACCCTCTGGGCATTGAATGACCGCCTTGCCTCCTTTTCTGACAAGTTGAATATGTTATACCTCAGTATCAGATACTACACGTTAATGGATGTATGGGATAATGCCACTGAAGGTATGATAAATAAGAACAATGGAATGATTGCTAACAGAGCTTTGGACCGTTGGAGGAGAGCAGCCATGTATTCAAGGAATTGATAGCTTATGAAGAGAGTGATTTTAGTCATGATGTTGTTACTCAGCATCAATAGCATAAAGGCACAGAATGACCCAGTTCTAGCAGGTATGATACTTCTCTATACCGAAAAGGCAGAAAAGACCCTCAAGAATCAGGAGCTGGCTATGATGATGCAAACCACCGGACATCTATGGACAAAGGAAGAAGTTGAAGCAACAGCCGACTTGCAGAGGGAGTTCAATACCTACCTTGACTCTTTTCGTTCGATTCTTTGTTATGCAGCACAGATATACGGTTTTTATCACGAGATAACGCTGCTTACCGAGAACATGGGTGGACTGATACAGCAATTAGAAAAGAATACTACCAACGCATTGGCTGTTGCACTCTCCACGAACAGGAACAAAATCTATCGGGAAGTTATCCTGAATAGCGTGGAGATTGTCAATGATATTCGGACGGTCTGTTTGAGCAAGAATAAGATGACCGAACAGCAACGTTTGGAGATAGTCTTCAATATACGTCCCAAGCTTCAGGTGATGAACAAGAAGCTCAAACGGCTTACCATAGCGGTTAAATACACCTCCATGAATGATGTGTGGCTGGAAATCAGTGAAGGTACACGCCCTATGGCAGACAAGACACAGATTATTGAGGATGCTAAAAGACGGTGGAAACAGATAGGTAGAAATGTAAGACCATAAAATTTATAGATATGAGTTTTTGGAGTTCATTATTGAAATATGGAGGCCAGGCAGTAAAAGCCACAGGGCGTTCTGCTGGTCAAGCCCTGCTACAACCTAGTAGAACGCTGAGAGGTGCAGGGCAAGCAGTCAAAACAGCAGCCATAGGTGGAGCAGTAGGTTATGTCGGTTGGGAAAAGCTGACCACGGACAAAAGTGTTGTACGCATCGTTAGTGATGCCGTTGTAGGCTCTGATGCATCGGACGCAATCGCAGAAACAGCCAGTGATGTTAAGGCATTGAAGGAAAAGGCTGGAGAAGCAATCGAAACGATGAACACTGCTATGGGAGACATGAATTCAAAATGGAGTGGCATGACCAACTTCTTTCAGGGTCTCTTCAGTGGTAATGGTATCGATATGTTCAAAAATTTCTTCAGCAACCTAGGTAAAGGCAATGTTTCAGGACTAAGTCTGGCTGGACTGGTAGCTGCTGCTTATTTGGTTTTTGGCAGAGGTGGATTCTTGGGTAAGCTTGCAGGAACAATGCTAGCCTTGATGTTAATAGGCAACAACTCCAACATGAACCAAGTGATTGCAAGAGACAAAGGCACAGAACGAATTGTCGAGCCTGAAGAAACACAATCTAGAGGCATGAAACGATAAAAATTAGGATTATGAAATATACAGAAGAGATGATTTTGCATTCTTCAAGTGGTTACTGTATGCCCTTCGAAGAACAAAAAGGCAAGGAAGTAGAAATGTTGTTTGGTTACGGCAATCAAAAGAAAGAAGACTCAAACGAAACTTACTTCAATCATGGCATTGATTTCAAAGCCAAGAACTATCTATTGTCTGCCGTAGCCACTGGTATTGTAACGAGTGTCGGCAATGAGCGAAACAAAGGTGTGTATCAGACTATCCGCTATGGCAACTATGAGGTCACATACTCATCATTGGCTTCTATATTCGCCCATTTCGGTCAAAGGGTTAAGGCTGGTGATATTGTAGCCATGAGTGGCGACTCCCTGCATATGGAAGTCAAGTTCAATGGTCAGGAACTCAATCCTATCGAATTTCTCACTATGCTCTATGGTAACATTAAGGCATTGGAACAATCCCGACACAATGGAAGAGTTGAGTTCATGACTTTTGATATGGGGCCAACCAAGTATGAGAAGGACAAACAGGAAATAGAGGAACTTTTGATGCAATATTTCCCCATCTACATGCAAGACCTTCATTGTGGTGAATATGCATTACCAGAACACACGGAGCAATCTCTAAGAAACATCTTCTCTGTAGCCTCTTCGAAGAACTATTTCTTTGAATCAGTCCCAAGCATGTCCAATCCGATGGGGTTAGGAAACAGAGCAATGCCTATTGCCGTCAAAGTTCAGAATCTGCTTATCGGTGATTTCTTGAACTACCTGGCATTACGGCATAATGTATACCTGTCCACGATGGATGATATAGTAAAAAAAAACTTTATGCCGAAGCAACAGTAAGTAGTGGAATTGTTGACCCACTGGCAGAATTGGATATCGATATCCAAACATTTGATATACCAAGACTCGTCTCTGTCTATCCTGACCGTGCAGGTGTAAGATGGTGGACAAAGGCTTGGTTCAACAATCGGGATGAAGGAGAATGTTCTGTAGAAATTGAACGGCAACAAGCAATCCAGTTCATACAGAACCGCATTGATAAAGACTTGTGGTTGGAGGAATACTTCCCGAAACAGATGGAAGTCTACCACCATGCCATAGAACAAACCAAAGAGCAGTTATTACAACAATTGAACATTTAGAAGATGAGCGTTAGCAACCAAATTAGTCGTTTTGCAGAACTGGAAGTGTTGATGGACAAGTATTTTCATCAGCACATTGCTCCTATAATGAAAGAGACAAGAGCGTATCTCGTTCAAAAGCAAGGAGAAGAGATGCGAGAGTACTCAACCAGTGCTGCTGGCATACTCAGTAGCATGGCTTCTGCCCATATGCCGATGTCCACACCCTATGATACCTTGAAGGTCACTGGAGAGTGGAACTCCAAGACTACTGAAGACTATGTAGGCATGTGTAGGGAGCGGATTGTGGAATCAGATAAGATTCAGCATGACTTGACTTTCATCGCCGACGAATGGCGTAATGCCGTGATAGACGAAGTTGGCTTGGAACATTATGATGAGTTGTCTGAAGCTATCGGTACAGATTTGGCCAACGCTTTTATTGAGAATCGGTTTGAGCAGAAGATGATAGATAAACTGGTTAAAGAGAGGATGCCCCAGTCTTCTTCTGAATATATTATCCGTAAAGCTGCTGAATCATCTATTTTCGGTTTGAATCAAGTTCTGAACAAGTCACCTTTGGATCATGAGATTGATAAACGTGGCGAAGCAGCTTATAACCCAAGTAATCTTGAAAAGGGTGCTGGTTATACAGTTGGAGCTGTAGTTGATGCTGTTTCTATGGGTGGTGCAGGTTCATGGACCAGTCTTGCCAAGTTTGTAGGAATTGACCTCGCTATCACAGCAGTAGCAAACAGAGGGGACGATGAAGAAGAGGCAGTTTCTGTCGAAGAATGTATTAGCAAGGGTGTATTCAATAGCGACAAGAATGTGTTCGATGGATTCCGTGAAGAAGCAAGGAGACTCACTATAAACGAGAGTGAATACATTGCCAATACAAACAAGCAGTTGAGCAATCCACTATACATACCTGATTACAGCTTCAGCCATTGGATAGATCCTCAGCAGCACATCTGGAAATGGAATGAAAATTCTAACAGTCAAGAATCACGAGTCAATGTCCCACTTGTCATAGCTCCAGGGCATGAGAAAGCGTACCTTCAGTCTCTTCAAGAGAAAAAGAAGACTGAACAAACTGAAATTATCGAGGTAGAAGAACCCTCTCCTATTGTTACCAAGGAAGAAGTTCAGAATGACGAACAAGTTATAGAGGAAGCAAATGAGAATGTAAGTACCCCACAACAGACGAACACCAAGGGATGGTCAGGATTGCTAAGTACTGTCGGACTTGATAATTTTAAGGATGTGAGCCATAATCTCGGTTATGTCTTTGCCATGCTTCCTGATATGATTGTTGGTCTGTTTACTGGCAAGACCAAATCATTGAATTTAAGCAACAGCCTTCTTCCAGTAGCAAGTATCCTTGCAGGAATGTTTGTGAGGAATCCATTACTGAAGACGTTGCTGATTGGACTCGGAGGCATGAACTTAGTCAATAAGGTCGGACATGAAGCCTTGCAGAACAAGCAGAATGAGGGTTGGGATAATCCGAATGTCAGGAATGCCAATCAGGTGCAGTATCGAAAATATGAGGATGAGCCATTAAATAGCAGGATCAGTGGTCCAGTCCTACAAGGGCATAGCTTGATTGCCACTATCGACAACATACCATGTACAATACAGCTTCCAAGCTCAGTCGTTGATGCCTATAGGTCGGGAGCCTTACCATTGAATACATTGGCAAATGCTGTTTTGGCAAAGAGTGACCAGATGCAACGAATGGCTTCACAGAACTATGAACAGGAACAGAGAGAGACAATCACCAGAGTCAGAGGTATACAATAAATCAATATCGATATGAAAGAACTTACCAATTCGGAAAAAGCTTCAGCAAACAGACAAATAGAGCTGCTGAGTGATGCGTTTAACACAGCATTGAATGCAGGTGGATATTGGCTGAATGCCACGGGTAAGAAATATCCAAAGTTTTACCCTCAAGGTGTAGCCGTCAATCCCCACAATGCCTTGTTGATGGCACTTCATTCTGATAAGAATGGGTGTAAAAGTAACCTTTTCACACTATACAACGAAGCTAAAGCACGTGGAGCTTCAGTAAGAGAAAACGAGAAAGGTGTACCTTTCCTTTTCTATAACTGGAATAAGTACGTGAACCGCAATAATCCTGAGCAGATTATCTCCCGAAGTGATTATCTCAAATTAGCACCTGAAGAACAGAGGCAATTTAAGGGCGTTCACAACCGAGAAATAAGAACCCTCTTCAACATTGACCAGACCATACTTCCCTACGTTGATCGGGATGGCTATGAGAGTGCCATCTTGAAGGATGGAAGCATTCACCATCGTCAAGTTACGGCCAATGATGAACGCTATTTGAGAATCAGATTCAATGATTTTCTCCTTAAGATGAGAGAAAATCTTGTTCCTGTTCGAAGTAATGGAAGTGGAAAATCTTATTACGATTCTTCCAAAGATGCAGTATATGTCCCTATTCAGAGAGGATTTGACCATTACCATGACTATGTGCAAGAGACATTACGACAAATTATATCAGCAACTGGACACCAGCAGAGATTGGCACGTGAAGGTATGGTCATGAAAAATGGTGTTGCTCCATCTGAGGACTCCGTGAAAAGAGAACAATTAGTTGTCGAGATTGCATCAGGCATCAAGATGTTGGAATTGGGACTTCCTGCCAAGCTTTCTACAGACAGCATGAAGATGGTTGAGTTCTGGAATCGAGAACTCAAAGAAGACCCTAATTTGCTCTCTGCTATAGAGGGTGATGTAAACAACTCTCTTGAGGTTATTCGTAGAGCAGAGAAAGGCGAAAAGATTGAATATGCCACCTATCGTAATGCAAAGGAAACGGAACAAATGCGTGATCAGCTTCCAAAGCATTATACAATAGCAAATGAGATAAAGAGCAGACCTGATTCAGACAATCGTATTGTCGTCATTGTCAAAGATATGGGTTCAAAGCAAGCCGATGTAATCCTCCCTCAAGGAGCATCTTTGGAACCTGATGTAGAAGTTAAAGGCATGAGCAAGGCTCGCATAGAACGAGAACTTAAGCTCAGTGGAATTGAGAATGTGAGGTTCTACAATCCCGATGGTGCCTTTGGCTACCGTCCGGATGACACATACTTTGTCAATAAGGAGATTTCAGAAGCCCGACTCAATAATTGGGCATTGGAATACCTTTCAACACTTGATGCCACATCCGCTGTGAAGAAGGCAAATGAGGTTCGTTTCGACCAGATACAAATGCTTCAGGATGACAAATGCAGATGGACGTTATATATCAAGCCTGAAGGTAAAGATGGCTTCTCGATATATCCTGATAAAGCGGATTTGAACCTCTTTTTCACCACTTTGAAACAATCAATGAATAACTTGGGAAACATTCGTTCTGAATTGGCCAACAAATATTACGCTCTGTCAGAGACGCATCCCGAATTAAAGGTGGACCTCTTTGGAAGTAGTGCTCAAGATACCGATCTGAATAAGATTGAACGCATTGCCATATACAAGACGAAGGACGGCATCTTCTGTGCTGCATCCATCAATGGTGAGAAGGTTGCACCACGCAGTGTTACGCCACAACAATGGCAACGCATGTGGATTGCAGAAGACAAGAATGAGTATAAACGCCATTTAGCAGCCACTCTATATGCAGATATTCTCAATATCGGTGCTTCTCATGAAAAGAGTACCAATGAGAAAACGGCTCAGGAAGTAGAGAATGCCAATCAGAATGAGAACCAATCAGAAGAAGAGAGACGACCACAAGGAATTAAAATGTAATCATAGATATGGGAAAGAGTAAAAATCAGGAATATGCGGAACAGTACGCCCAGTACGCAAAGGAACAGATGGTCAAATACGGCATTCCAGCATCCGTGACATTAGCTCAAGGAATATTGGAGAGTGCCAATGGGCAGAGTCAGTTAGCGAGGAAGGAGAATAACCATTTTGGCATTAAAGCCAGTGCTGCCTGGCTTGCTCAGGGCGGTAAATATGGAGTATACACGGATGATAAGCCAAATGAGAAGTTCTGTGCCTACGACAATGTGGGTGAATCCTTTGAGCACCATAGTAAGGTATTGGTTGACAATAAGCGTTACGCCCAGTGTTTCACTTTAGCTCCTGATGATTATAAGGGATGGACTGAAGAAATAGCCAAGGCTGGATATGCCAGTGGCTCAGACTATGACAAGAAACTCCAGCAAATCATTGAACGTAATGGACTTGACAAGTATGACAAGGAAGTGATGCTACAATTACAGTCTGAAGGGAAATCTACAGGACAAGCCAATGCTGAGATGAGAGAACCCCAACCGATTGTAGTAGATGACAAGATCCTAGTAACAGAATATTCCTTACCACTTAAACGTGATGATTTCTTGTTTGTCACATCCCCATTCGGTGTTCGTGAAGACCCTCTTGACCCATCGAAAAAGCAGATGCATTCCGGTATGGACATCAGGTGTGATAAGGAAATCCTTATGGCAACTGAATCTAATGGCAAAATTGTCAAGGTTAACCACAACGGACAGACAGAGGCTGGTAAAAGTGTGACCGTTGAGTATGAACGAGAAGACCAGACAAAGGTACAAGTTACCTATGCTCATCTTGATTCCGTAACAGTGAAAGTTGGTGATACTGTCAAGGCAGGTCAACAGTTGGGTATTTCAGGTAATACAGGTACACGAACAACTGGACCTCATCTACACCTGGAGGTGAAGACGATTCAAGCGGATGGATCTTCGAGAAATGTTGACCCTGCTGCATACTTGGCTGAGATTTCTCAAAAGGGAAATATCCAAATACAAGCACTACATAACGGAACTGATTTGATGGCCAAGTTCCAGACAACAGAACATGGAACACAAATAGACCATACGATGACCGCTGATGACTGGATGAAGAAACTACTCTCATCCGAAGATAGTGGCATTGGATTGGGTGGCAGTCATGACCCTATTATTGACTTTGCTGTCACGGCTTTCTCTTCATTGATGATGCTTGCCGTAGAGATCGATAAGAAGAGCGAAGAGGAAAAGATTGATGAGATCTCCGATGCTGTAGACAAGAAAAGCATCGATTTGACCTCTTTGCTACCTAATTACAAGAGTTGTACACTAGATATCAACGATAAAGGAGAGACGCTTATTAGAGCAACTACTGGCGACAAGACAGTGTCGCATACGCTGAGTTCCAATGAGCTTAGTCGCCTTTCTGTGGTTTTGAATAATAATGAGCTTACAGATGAATCAAAACGCCTGCGTGTAGCCGGAATAGTAAATTCTGTGATATTGACCAAGTTTGCCTCTCAGAACTTCGAACAAGGAATGAGTCAGGGACAGGGTCAGGAAGAGAGTCTTAAACGATAGTATTAAAAGCGTGATGATATGAAACAAATGATTAGAGCACCTGATGGTGAATTTATAACTCAACGTTCAACAAATTAGTCTGTATTAGTCATAGTCATTGTATAACACTAAAGCAATAATTATGATTAAATGTGAAGTTAGCGTATGTGGCACTATCAACAAAGAGGCCATCATTCGCACCAATAAAGACGGTAAATCGTTCATGTCTTTCGCTATGAATATCGTGCTTCCTACAACATCAGGAAGTAAGGTGTTAGATGTCAGCGTTCTTTGTGATTGTGAGAAGAATAATGATGTATCCAAATTCTGTGTCGGCACACGATTGAATGCATCTGGAACATTGCTCTTCAAGAAGCGTGGAGAGAATCTATATCTCAATCTTTATGCTGAGGGATTTGAGTTCGAGAATGTAGCTGCCATCGATTCTATCAAGGGCAGTATGCTGTTCCGAGGTAAATTGGGTAAGACTATCGAGGAGAAAACCGATAAGAAAGGGAATAAATATCGCACCTTTTCAGGAGTATCATCGGAAAAGATGTCAGATGGCTTTGAGTATATCTGGATCAGTTTCTTTGATTTCAGTCAAGTTCTTGATGACGCTATCAAACCAGAAACAAAGGTGGAGATTGCAGGAACTTTGGATCTGTCTTTCTTCAAGGAGAAGCTTACCATCAGTTCAAGAATCAAGAGCGTCAGCCCATATGTACCTGTTGCCAACACATCTAATCAAGAATAGTTATGGCTCGATATCATAAAAACTCATCAGGTCCAAGCAGTGAAGACAAGGCTCTTGAGCTGTTCGCGGATATGATTATTGAAAAGATTGAAGGTCTTCAGCAGGATTGGAACAAGCCCTGGTTCACCCAAGGTGCCCTAAGATGGCCTAAGAATCTGACTGGTCGTGAGTATAATGGAATGAATGCCCTTATGCTTATGATGCACTGTGAAAAGAATGGATATACCATACCAAGGTTCTGTACTTTTGACTGTATTCAGCGATTCAACAAACCAGACGGTAAAGATGGCGAAGAACTTCCCAGAGTATCAGTCCGCAAGGGCGAACAATCATTTCCTGTGATGCTTACCACCTTTACATGCATCGACAAAGAGACCAAAGAGAAGATTAAGTATGACGACTACAAACGTCTGACAGATGAAGAAAAAGCACACTACAACGTATATCCCAAGTTACAAGTCTTCAGAGTGTTCAATGTGGCTCAGACAAACCTTCTGGAAGCACGGCCTAAACTATGGGAGAAGCTGGAACAAGAAGAGACAGTCACCGCAAGGGAGAATCAAGATTCGTTCAAATTTGAGCCGGTAGACAAAATTATAGCAGATAATCTATGGATTTGTCCCATCAAGCCACAGTACCAGGATAACGCCTATTTTTCCATATCCAAGAATGAGATTGTGGTACCAGAGATGCGACAGTTCAAAAACAGTGAGGCTTTCTACGGAACACTGTTTCACGAGATGATTCACTCTACTGGAGCTAAAGACCAATTGGATCGGTTCAGTCCTTCACATGGCTTTGGAAGTTCTGAATATGCCAGAGAGGAATTGGTGGCCGAATTGGGCAGTGCTCTTACATCACAACGATATGGAATGACCAAGAATATAAAAGAAGACAGTTGTGCTTACCTGAAGTCATGGCTAACCCAGCTCAAAGAGTCACCACAATTCATTAAGACAACTCTGTTGGATGTAAAGAAAGCAACCTCCATGCTTACCCAAGTAGTCGATAAAGTCTCTTTGGATCTGGAAGAAAGCAGGACTAGCAATGTTGGCCAGCGAAATGATTCGCCCATTGTTGAAGAATTGTCAAATGAAGGTATACAAAAGGATGTGGAAGAGGTTGATGAAACGCACGAAACTGAAGATATCGAGAGACGTTCTTCCATGAGAAGATGAGATTAGCCACCAGTAGTATTCGCTATTGGTGGCTAATCAATTTATGCTTCCAGATACTCCTGCCAGTCCATCTCATCTACGGTCAGTTCCTTCAGCTCCCAATCGTAGGCAACTTCAGGTAGCGTAGTATAAGGAAAATGAACCGTATAACCTATCTGGCCGTATGAACAATGGAGTGGCGTAACACAAATCATCGTTCCATAATAGGTTTGAGGAGTGCAATATTTCTCCCAATCAAAACGTCCATTGCGGATGTTGGTACACAATGTACGTATAATCTTATTTTCCATATTTCTCCTCCAAGGTTAGGTACAAGTCAAGTATATATTTCTCTGCCGCCTCCATATCCTCTACAATATCCTTGATGTGATAAGGTGCTCCATTCTTTCCGTGTCCGTCTTCACCAATCCAAAGATAGGCTTCATAGTCAGGGTCGTATGAATCATAGCATTCATAAAGATTATGAATAAATGACTTGACATCATTACCTGACATTTCAACAGAGATATTAAAATCCTGACCAGCAGGAGTGAAACGCTGAAGCTCAACACATTTAGCATTCTTTCCAAGATTCTCAATAGAGACGTTCCACCCTTGCTGTTCAATGATTTTCTGTAGTCGTTTAACACTCATTCCCATAGTTGTAGCTTAAAAGTTTGCCAAGAAATCCTGCAACTCCTTATCCTTTATCTCCTTGAGTTTACAAGGCTTAAAATCCTCAATAGCCTCTATATGAAGTTTTACAGGTAATCCATATCTACTACCGTCAACCTCTATGTTCTCCATCTCTCTAAGGCTGAAGTAACCATACTCTGTTTGGTACATACCGGTTACAATACCAAAGAATGTGAAGTCATCACCTTGTTGTTCTCCCTCGATGATGTACCATCGGATATTGCCTATTCCCAACACTGCCACACATACGGCATCACCTCGCTTGTCATCTTGAGAATACAGAGGGTACTGTTTCAGTGCCTCAATCATTGCTACTGTCAATAATCTGCTTTCCATAAGTCTGTCTTTGTTAAATGAAATAATCCTCGTTATCTACTTTAAGTGCCTCTATCAGCTGCTCATCTGGTAAAGCCAGTGTCTGCTCGTCTATGAAAAAGAAAATCTCATCATAGATTTCTTGGGCTTTTTTGCTTGCGAAACCCTCCATTGGGTCATCCATGGCTTGCGGTTGAAGAGCATCCAAGAACTTCAGCCCACCAATGATAAGGTCGCAACCTTCATTGTCCTTTACAATCCTACAGGTAAACACCTCACCTTGAAATACAAAATCTCTTGTCGTCATACGCTTGAATATTAAGTTTTTTCTTTTCCCTTATTTTATTGCTTCCAATCGAAGCGGAATCGGGATTTACGGATGCTGATAGAGGTCATTTGAAGAGCTTTCTGTAGGCTTTTATGATGAAATACGCTCTCCTTGAGAGGAAGATTTCTTCATAAACATGCTTGAGCCGTACATAATGCTCAATGACCTACCTTTGCTATCCGAAAAACCGCATTTCGGTTCGCAAGCATAAATGATGATGTTCTTATAAAGGAAGGATCATACTAACTATAATAGAGATAGATATGTAGCATTTATAAAAGGGAACCAGGCACTAACTACCCTCCTATTGGAGAGCAGTTAATACCTTACGCAAGCATACGTTGCTGAACCAGTGGCACATTCTTATGAACTAAGTTGATGATATGCTGGTGATGTTTCGTATTCTTGTTGCATAAACCTCTTGATTGAATGACTTGGAAAGTCTTAAGGCTCAATTCAACAGTTTCTATTCGTTGACCATCAATTCTTGCAGAGAAGACCAATGAGTGTGGCTTCAGGAAATATTCACTCTGACCTACACAATGATGCATCGCTTTGCCCTCGTTGTAGTATTCCTGAATACTTTCCAATACCGACACGATAATGGTTCCGTCTGTGAATGACAACCCAAAGAACTTCTCCTTGAGTTCCTTGAAGCGAGCCTCATTTTGAATGGCTATCTGTCGCTGTCGCTCCTTTTCTTCACGCTCTCGGATGCGTTCAGCCATCTTCAAAAATCTGTCGTGTGAAGACCTCAAATCTGTAGGGCAAACGTAAAAGGCATTATTCAAGTCTTTACCACATTTGTCCAATAGTCTGATATAGTCAACCCACAAAGACACATCAGCGATTTTGTAATTATGTCTAAGCACAATTCTGAGTGATGCCCAACAAGCATCCAATTCTCTCTGATGATTGAGGAAATATGACAATTCACGTTTCCGACCAGTCTTCAACAAGGTTTCTATCCTACTGTCTTTCAATAGTCCTTGAATAAGAGCTTGAAACGGCATATCCGCTATTGAACCTCGCAAGCCGTTTCTCTTAAGTATTGGCAATACCTCATAGTGTGGATATACATAAGAGTCAGATAAGTAAGCATACACCTCATTATCGTATCGAAGTTCCAAATTGCCGTCACGAACAAAAGTGTCTCTGTAAAAACCCATAGTCCGTTTCAAGGCAGTCACAGCAGTTTTTCCTTGCTCATTTGTCCAGTATCGGGCAATCTCCATAACACTCTTTTGAGCAGGAGAACCTTTAACAGTCTTTACCTCCATCAAAAAGATACGATGTAATTGCAATCCGTCTTGAGTAGATACGATTGAGAAATAACTTTTATCAGTCATTGTGCGTAGCCTTGTATCCTTGATTTTCAGATATGCATTACATTTCGGGCAACGAGCATATTTGCTATGGTGTTCAGTACTCCATTGATGACCACAATCCATACAAGTCGTTTTACCACTTGCTGTTCTATAAGCATAATGATTTATAGTCTTTTGATAAGCCCATTCTATTGGTGCTTCGGTGAGTTGTAGCAACTTTTCGTTAGCTGCTACAACCTCATATTGGAAACGTGTCTTGGGTCTCATAATCAGAAATCAAATAAAGATGGTTGTGGAGTACTGGGCTGTGGTTTTGTAACTTTTGGCTTATTGTTACGGTTCTGCATTATACGCATCTGTTCTGCTTGATATGCTTTGATAGCCTCCTGTCGTGCCTGCTCCTTTTCTTCAGCAGTAAGTTCTATCTGGTGGTTTACAACCACACCACAACTTATCGGCGAGCCAACATCGATGTTATCCTCATCATAGTAGTGCGTTGCGAGAGAGTAGACTTCATCGTCAGTCATACCACAACAGCCACTTGCTTTGACTTGGTTAAGAATGAATGTGATGCAGTCATCGAGGTTCTTGTTCTCCTTTGCATAAGATACTGCAAATAAAGAGTCTGTACTGGCTCTGTTGTCCAAGTACGCCTTAATTGTCTTCTTGAAGTGTTCTGTTCCTTTCATATCGCTTAAACTTTAATTTTTTCTTTTCCCTTATTTTGAAACCTTTTGGCTTCATGTTCGGGTTGAGAATTTCAAGCGTTCAGAACAGCGAACAAGGTAGATAAGACAAGTAAATGGCCTAGGATTTAATGGAATACCCCAATCTGTGATTTGTGGAAGGTTGTTGTTAAATCCCACGCCTATTAGCAAAGCGGTACTTGGCATTCGAACTGTCGCAGTAACTTTGCGTAGAAATTCCTAGCCGACAATGAATGCCTATTTTCTACAAAACACCGAACGGATATTCAACAATTCACCGAATGAATAAACCACAATCTACCGAATAGAAGAATTATAATATACCGAATAAAAAAAACATAATCTACCGAATAAATTCACCACAAATTACCGAATTTTCCTCAAATTGTTTGGTGATTAGAAATAGAAATGGTAATTTTGCCTCAAAATAATCGGTTATGGCAAAGTATAAACAGCGTATTTCGGATAGAATACTCAAGCGTAAGGTGCTCGGAAAAGGAGCAGTATTGATAGAAGGTCCAAAGTGGTGTGGTAAGACAACTACTGCCAAACAGTTGGCCAAGAGTGTTCTTGATCTGGGTGATTCTTCTGTTTTGAGACAAAGTGTTCAATTGATTGAGTTAAGTCCCAAAACTTTGTTGGAGGGAAAAACACCCAGATTGATTGACGAGTGGCAAGCCCTGCCTCCTATTTGGGATTCCATACGTAGTGAAGTAGATAAAAGAGGTGAACCCTCACAATTCATACTGACAGGCTCATCTGTCCTACCTGAGGCTGATGAAACAATTCATAGCGGCACAGGAAGATACGCATATATCAAGATGCGACCAATGAGCCTTTATGAATCTGGAGAGTCAAATGGTAAAGTAAGCCTGGCTGACTTATTTGATGGTAAACCGTTCGAAACGCAAACGAACGATTTGACTATTGATGATATCACGTATCTGACTTGCCGTGGAGGATGGCCATGGGCTACATTGATTTCCAAAGAGGTGGCACTTGACCAAGCTTTTGATTATGTTGATTCTGTAGTCAATAAGGATATTCAACGTGTGGATGGTGTTAAGCGAAGTCCTGAGCGTGCTAAATTATTATTGCGTTCTTATGCCAGAAACATATCACAGCAAGTTCCGCTTTCAACCATAAGAAAAGATATGCTTGCCAACGATTCAAGCACCTTGGATGAAGATACAGTAACAGATTATATCAAAGCACTTAAAAAGCTATTTGTTATTGAGGATCTTGAAGCATGGAATCCTAATCTTCGTAGTAAAGCAGCCATCCGAACGACTGATACTCGTCATTTTGTTGACCCCAGCATTGGAACCGCTTCATTAGGTCTTGGTCCAAAGGATTTGATTAACGATTTGAAGTCATTTGGATTTTTCTTTGAGGATATGGTTGTGAGAGACCTCCGTGTTTACGCTGAAGCTCTGGATGGTAAACTATATCACTATAGAGACAGTACCGGCCTTGAGTGTGATACTGTATTACACAGACGCAATGGCAGTTATGCGCTGATGGAAGTTAAACTTGGAGGTAAAGATCTAATTGATGAGGGGGCTGCCAATATGCTCAAACTCTCAAAAAGCATTGATACAGACAGGATGCCAGCACCATCATTTATGGCTGTCATTATCGGAGTCGGGCAATATGCATACCAAAGAGAGGATGGCGTATATGTGATTCCTATCGGATGTCTTAAAGACTAAAATAATTGAGAGTGTAAAATGAACTGTGTCAAGGCTGTTAGATAAATCGGAATTTATGGTTATACTGATAACTGGTGCATCACATACGGGTAAAACGCTACTGGCCCAGCAGATGCTTGAAAAATACAAGTATCCTTACCTGTCTATAGACCATCTGAAAATGGGCATGATTCGAAGCGGAAAGACCAACCTTACCCCAGAAGACGATGATGCCCTCACCGATGAACTATGGCCTATTGTCCGTGAAATGGTGAAGACAGCAATAGAGAATCGGCAGAACCTTATAGTAGAGGGCTGTTACATCCCTTCTGATTGGCGCAACGATTTCAGTGAGCAATATTTGCAGTCAATAAGGTTTATTTGCCTTGCCATATCGGATGCTTACATTGAAGCTCATATCGATGAGATAAGAAATCATGCCTCTACCATTGAAACGAGATTGTACGACACAGACTGCACTATCGAATCTCTGAAACTCGACAATCATAACTACATTGATGCTTTTACTCAAAGTGGTGAGAAAATCACGATAATTGATGCAGATTTTCGTCAGACAGTAAAAGACCTTATCGAACAATAAATTCGAATTTGTCGAGATATCGCTAAATCGGAATTTGTGGAGAACATTGGTATGGGAAAAGATTTGTCCGAAATGACATTGGAAGAGTTATGGGAATTATTTCCAATCTTTTTGGTGGCACACGATGATCGGTGGAAAGACAGTTTCAATGAGATCGAGAAAACGCTGACCGGACTTTTATCTGAGCAGCCTGTTGCGCGGATCAGTCATATCGGAAGCACCGCCATTCAGGGGATATGGGCTAAGAATATCATTGATGTGATGATTGAGATTCCTCAAAGCGCTGATATGAAAGATATAGCGCAGATATTAGAAAAGAATGGCTTTATTGTCATGTCTGCCGAGGCAAACCGGGTATCACTTAACAAGGGATATACTGAAAATGGCTTTGCGGACAAGGTATTTCATATCCATCTGCGATACACCGGAGACAATGATGAACTGTACTTCCGTGACTATTTGAATGAGCATTCTGATGTGGCAAAAGAATATGAAACATTGAAGCTCAGGCTCTGGAAACAATATGAACATAATCGGGATGCTTATACAGATGCAAAGACAGACTTCATATCTAAATGGACGGCGGCAGCACGAAAGGAATATGGAGATCGATACTGACAAATCGGAATTTGATGGAGAAATCTTTATGAAATCATTTGAAAATATTATCCCAAGAGATTTTCAAGGTGGAGTGCTTGTTCTTAAAGACGGTCAAGTTGTTTTTGAATATTGTCAAGGTAATGCTGACCATAGCACAAACACTCCCTTCACATCACATACTACAATTACATTAGCTTCGCTGTCTAAGCAATTTGTCGCAGCAGCCATTTTCCTTCAGATAGAACAGGGAAAACTTTCTTTAGATGATACAATCGACCAGTACTTTCCTCAATATCCCCAAGGAAAGAATATTACAATTTGTCATCTGTTACATCATTCAAGTGGTATTCCCGATTATATCAGTGATAGAATTATCCCTGACGCAATCCAAAAATATGAATCAGAGCACGGAATAGCACCAACAGATGTTATCGAGTTTAATAAATGCATTGTTTCTGAATGTCGCCCTGTTAGTCTTTCAGAATGCTTTGACCTAATTGGTGAATTACCGTTGTATTTTAAGCCAGGCTCAGATGGCAGATACAGCAATACCAATTATTTTTTACTTGGTTACATTTTGGAAATAGTATCCAACAAGTCCTTTTCAGATGTAATGAGTGATATATTTATGCTCTTTGGGTTGAAATATACACACATGAATGGGCGTGACGCAGATGCTTGTGGATATGTCAAACATGATGATATAATTTTTTCCTGTGGCAGACCTTCCATCGATAGTGGTGATAGCAGCGTTGTTTCTTCGCTAACAGATTTAGGACTTTGGTGCAAGGCTATACTAAATGCCGATATATTGTCTGTTAACAGTTGGAAGGAATGTCTGAATTTTAACCCAAATCCTTATGGATGTGGTTTATGGCAGTTCGATAATGGTTGGTTTGGACATGATGGAGGATTGCCAGGATTGAGACATTGGCAAAGGTTGAATTTTAAGGATAAAGTGGCAATCATTCTCCTCTCTAATGTCGTTATGGAGGAACCGCCCTTTCTTGCCCAATTGATGGAATACTTAATTCGCTAAATTCGAATTTTATGGTAACTTGTTTTGATGTATGTGAGATTCTTGAAATGCTGTCTGAAGCATCTGTAAAGGTGTTTCTGGACGGCGGTTGGGGTGTCGATGCACTTATAGGCAGGGAAACAAGAACACATAACGACATCGATCTGTTCGTAGAGAAGAAAGACTACTGTATAACCATATCCGTGATTACAGGGAAGGGATACAGAGAAGTTATAATGGACTATACGACCGACAGCCATACTGTCTGGAAAGATGACAACGGAAGAATAATCGATCTGCATTGTTTCGAATATGTCGAAGATGGAATTCTATATGACGGATACACTTTCCCAAGCGAAACTTTCTCAGGTAAAGGAAAAATCGGGAATATTGAGGTGTCCTGCATAAACCCGGAGGCACAGGTACAGTTCCATCTTGGATATGAATACGATGAAAATGATGTCCACGACGTTCTGTTGTTATGCAGAACTTTCAATCTTGAGATACCGGAGCAATATAAAACTCACATCTGATTCAATATGCTATGATTACTGATAGTTATGATATTGAAACTGAACCAATGATCAATCTGTTTGATTTCTACGGCAGACGTGGAGATTTTGCAGATATATGCCTGATAATATTCTCGAAGGAAATTCATCGGCATTTACTTGATTCCTACGAATCTGAAATTATTGCAACTATGTCGGCTTGCAATGGCGACACGCATATCTATAAAACAACTTATAAAGGAGTTACGATAACTTTCTACCTGTCAGGAATAGGTTCAGCAGTAGCATCCTCTCAATGTCATCTTGCAAGCTGGCTAACTGGAGCATCAAAGTTCATTATGTTCGGTTCCTGTGGCAGTCTTGACCGTACAACCACACAAGGTAGATTTATCATACCGACACAAAGTTACAGAGGGGACGGGTGTTCATATTATTTTGCAGCACCATCCGACTATATTGATATAGCCGCAAGCAAGGAACTTTCCATAATTTTCGACAAATTATCTGTACCATATATTACAGGTAAAATATGGACGACAGATTCGATGATCAGAGAAACAAAAGGACTTGTACGCAAACGTATGGAAGAAGGGTGCATCGCTGTAGAAATGGAATTGGCTGGAGTTCAATCTGTGTGCGACTTCTACAATTTGAAGTTGTATGCTTTTTTTGAAGCAGGTGACATTTTGGATACAAATGGATATGAAGCCAAAGGCTTGAACAATGCCAACCATAGTTTAAACAAACTTTATATTGCTTTAGAAACGGCAACCTACATCTGAAGTATATCAGAATTGTGAATTCCTATTTATCTAACAGCCTTGACACAGTTCAGCTGACGCCCCCAAATAATTGGAGCCTATCTGACAAAACATTCAGATAGGCTCTTTTTCAACTTTACCTTATACTCAAAACGACCTTAGTATGACGATTCGCCTCGTTTGGCGAGTGTTCTTCTATACCACCGGCAAACACCTTGGCTATTCTCGCAGAGTCCACTCCTTTGGAGATAAGCTTATCAGCGATATAATCTGCCCTAGCTTTACTTAAATACTCATTGATGGTAGCTGTACCTGTACTACTGTCAGCAGCTCCTATAAGTGTTATATGTAAACCATGCTTGATAGCTACTCTGGCCAACTCCTCGATATTGAGATTCTGCGATTCTTCTTTGAACTGGGAAGAGTTTATCTCAAAGAAGAAGTATATAGGTGCTCCAATAATCTGTCCCTCTACAAGTGACTGTGTAAGACTATCATTGGCAAATGATGCTATATCTGTTTGGATAGCACCCGTAGAACTGGTGTTTGTATTATCCGTTTCTGATGATACACTTACAAGTGGCGACTTGCCATCCCATTTGCTGTTTTTCATTCGGGCTCTTAGCGAGTTCAAACCGCTATAGTTGTTTCTTGGGTACTTATTCTGACTGATATTTTCATTATCAAACAGGTATTTATACTTATCAAGTAGCCCCTCGATTTCTAAAATCGTCTTTAATTGCTCAAGCGTTTTTTGTTGTATATCGATTCGATCTGAAAAAACTTGATTCTGTTCTCGCATCGAATTTGCCCAATCGGTCAACCATTCATTCTGCTGCACATACGGAAGATGATCTACAGGCTTCTTCCATCCTATTTTGCCAATCTTGAACGATAAGCCTACAGTGGCGTTGAGCATATGGTCGCCCAAAGTGTTCTTTCTATATTGACCATCAAAACTTTGGAACGTCGTAGCGTTTGACACTTCCATTGTCAATGCAACCCTCTTACAGAAACTATATTCGGCTTGAAGACCGTACGAAATGGCGAATGGATTATGCTTATTGGTTTTGTTATGAATCATACCAACACCTACAAAAGGAAACAAATTCCAACGCAGTTCGTTATCTTCTCTGTACAATGTCCCCAGTACATTCCAAAGCAAATCGGCATGAACGGAATGGTATTCCTGTTTGTCCAGGAGTGAGTTCTTAAAATTGAAGCCTTGGTAACTGATTCTTGAGCCGATAGAGGGTGTGAACCATTTACCTATAGCCAAACCAACTGATGGCTGCATTCTGCCAAACAGATCTTCGCATCCTAATGGAGTGCCCATAAAAGCATTCGTGCCACCTGAGATATTCACAAACCAGTTGCCGTTAAAAGGAGATGTTACAATCACTCCCTTTTGGTAAGTCGGATTCAAATATTGATACGTTTCGGTAGGTTCAAGAGTTGCTTCCATTCGAATTGTATCAAGATTATAAGATTGGTCATCAGCCTTGACTTGAACCGTACAGCATAGAGCTGTCATCATCATTAATATCATTTTCATATTCGAGATTCTTTTGATTAATAGATTATAAAACTGAATTATCGTTTGTCGTTATCGTTTGGGCTTGTTTGCGTATTTAGGCTTCATCATCTTAGATGCCATAGCCATACATCTTCTGGCCCAGTTTCTATCGTCTTCATCCTCATTGCGTCCCCATTTCAAGTCGCTTTGCGTACCTCCACCGCCATTGCTTTCGGCAAATGTTGTAGCATCGTCAATCAGATTAAGGAAGAGCAATGTGGCACAATGCATCACTTCAGAGCTTCGTTCTGCCAAATCATTTATGAGACTGTTGTCAAAGAGATTTTTATCGTCTTCACCGAAGTTTGCCGAAATGGTGCGATGTTCCTTAACCACATTCTCAAGCATCACATCTCTAAGAATATTGACCGCATTGGAATGGACACTACGAGAATACTTAATAGCCTCGGACTTCAATTCGTCACGACGCTCTCCTATGGACACAAGGTCATCCTTCAGCAATGAAAGTGTTCGTTCAGCCTGAAGCAACTTGTCTTGCTTGTCTGCCAATTTGGACTGGATAGAAGATAGTTCCCGGTTAAGCATCTCCATCTTCGTTCTGATGCTGTCTTCATTGCCATATTTCTCAAGTAACTCTTCCTGAAGTGCCAATAGTTCATTCTCCTTTTCCAGTCTTTGCTGATTCAGGTTATCAACCATAGTACTCAAACCTTTTACTCTTCGTTCTGCCAATCTTATCTCGACATTCAAGTCAGAAAGAGCCTTCTGATGTTGGGTTATTTCCTGCTCGATCGAAGTGCATAGTTCTGTCAGATGTCGTCTGTATTCTTCGGTTGTCCGATGGCGAGCCCCAGTTTCGGAGATACTTGACCCACGTTCCATTCCCCATTTGCTATTAACCTCTGCAAAGTCATTATGAAGCTGCTTCATTCGTTGACTGAACTCATACTTATCCTTGCCTGCAAAGATTTTCTTATAAGCAAACCGTTCATTCTCAATGGGTAAAAGAGTGCAATGTATATGCGGATTGAGTTCGTCTAGATGAACGATGAATGCCGCAATATTCTTCTCTCCATACCTGTCGGCCACGAATTTATAGACATCCTTAGCCCATTCCTCAATGTCTTTCTCTCGATGAGCATTAGAGTTATCAGCACCTTGCTCAAAGTCTATTTGTTGATTCCCGAACGCCAATTCCCTCATCCTTTCCCTTGATCCACCGAAGATAAAGTTGACTACAGTCCTATACTTAGGCTCTTCTAAGCCCATATTAGGGTCTGTAATGCCTCTTTCCCTCAGGATTGAGGCAATCTGCTGTGGAATGGTCTTCGTTTTGTCTACGGGCTTAATTTCGCCTTTTACGACCTCAAAGTTCAGATGTTCCCTTGATGGGTCATAGTTTCCACGACTCAAAGCAAACTCTTTACCCTTTTCGGTTCGGTTCCTCTTATGTTCATTGCTTTGGGAAACGGTCATCCCTTTTGAGACATGAACATCTATTACCTGTTTTGCCATTCTATTGTTCCTGATATTGGTTAATAATCTTGCCACAGCTTGCTGCTTGTTTTGGCACCTCTCCCGACATCGGAAGTTAGTCGGGGTATTAGGCTCCCCCTTCTTCCCTCAGTTGTACACCGGGCAAGCCCGACGAAGTAGATGCAATGGCAAGCCAATGCCAGCTGTTACAAAAGTTGAGTTATTCTTTGTCCAATATCTGAGCTTCGCTCTCCGAAGATTCAAGAGAGGTAAATCCTTCTTTCAACTCGGACAACGACATTGATTCAGGAATTGTGATCACGATGCTTTTAGGCAATGTTATCTTCTGGATCAACCCGAACGCCTCCATTCTTTCAAGATACGTTCGAACCGTAGCTCTATGCCAGTGCCATTCGGCAGCAAGGTCAGTTATGGTAACGTGGCATTGGTTGGTCCCAATCTCGTAATCCTTATTTCTCAAGAAGCGTGACACAAACCTTTTTGATGATTTGTCCAATAGGTCGCAATAAGCTTCTACCTTGGATTTCCTATCACCGATTCTCTCTTTGAGGTAGAGGAATAGTGAAGCATTTGCCGATACTGCAATCTGCGGAATTTGATTTTCTTTCATCTTTGTTTCTCTTTACTTGTTTTACAATTGCGTGGATTCAGTATCATTGTCACTATCCACTTCATCGTGACAATTAGCGTGATAATTATCATTATTGGAATCGGTAGTTACTGAGTCGTTTTGTCCAGTCTGACTGCATTCTTTCATAGTAGCATATTCGGCAAGCTCAGACGATGAAGGATAGAATGCGGATGCCATTAAAATAAAGGCGATTGAAACCGACAAAGTGTACAATTCAGGCATGAATAACGTGGCCAACGCAAACAATCCGACAAAGAAGAATATTTGCCTATTGTCCCTGAATGCCAGCAACATTTTATGTGTATGGTTGTGAGAGAACAAGAAGATACACAAAACGGTCGTTACCAAGATGCCAAGATGAGCACCGTGTCCATTGAGATATATGTAATGGAACACCAATAGTATAATCAGCAACACTTGTGTATGAAGCTTTCTCATTGTCTCTCGACGGAGCATCATTCTACGGAATTTCTCCATCCAAGGATGCTTGCTATCATACAATGCTATCGGCACAATAAATAAGATTGCCGGAAATAGAAGTTGTAAAATAATCCAAATCATAATGGTTAATAAAATGGGTTTGTATTGACGTATGCCTTAAGGTTCAATTTGAGATATCCGTAAGTGGCCAGCTCAATAATTGACTCAACATCTCTAGGCAATAGATAGTGTGCACCTCTGTTCAATCGGTTTTTGATATGAGGATCTTTCTTCCGTAGAATAGCCAATGCACGGTCAAGTTCATGCTCGGGTATATGCCAGATGCGACCTTTGGCATATTGCTCATGTTCGTATAAAGCCTCTATTACAAGTGTACGACCTACATAGGCTGTCCATTGACGCTGATGGAATATCATGTGCCGTTGAAATAGGTTACTCTCTATGGCTTTTGCCCATGTCCGTCTATCGTTAATTATAAAGACCAACTGACGGTAAATATTCATTCTCATAGGAATCCAATCATCACGTCCTCTTTCTTGCGTACATACTTAAATTCTCCATCTTTTGAATGTAGCGTTGTGTCCAGACACAAATCACCATACATCATCTCCAACGAATCATAGATGGTCACATGGATGTTGTACACTTTGCCATCGCTCAATGTCTGTGCGTTCATCTTGAACATCTGACCAAAGGCTGGATTAGAATATGCACAGGTGCTATGTCCAAACTGACTGGTTCGACTTGGAACATGATGATACAATGTGATAAGTTCAATATCATCCTCAAACATATCCATAACCTCTTCCAGGTCATATGGCTCATCGGTTACGAATGTCAATAGCACAAAGTCATCATAGAATTTAGGTTCTTCCATTCTTGTTGTATCTAGCAACTGTGGAAGCTGACGAGGTACTTTATCAAGAAAATCGTCATAAAAATGCTGTAACATAATCATAGGATATTGCAGTTATACGATTTAAAAAGTGTCTATTAAGGATAGGGTTATATTAGTTGGCATTGTCTCAATGATGCTTGGTTCCAGATTGAGATGTACATTTAGTTTGGATATTGCCATAGGCATTGAATCGGACACCTTATGAAATTTCATCCTCTCTACATCAGACATCAAGGAGCAATCAAATGGCTCGATAAGAATGTATGGCTGAAGAAGCATCCATAGGTAAGACATTGCCTGTTCCTTGTTTGAAACCTTTGCATCCGATATGTCATCAATGCACGCTATAGCGTTCAAGAGCATTCTTCGCGTATTTCGTTTAGACATAAATACCACAGCATCATTGTAGGAAATCAAACCTTCTTCTGTAGACTGGTAAACCAACATACAAGCCTCTTCAGTCAAATGGGAAATGTCAGTCATATCGTGTATGCTAGAATTATCAAGATGATTCAAAAAGGATCTGAAATAGAAATCCTCCATACTGAAAAATTCAAGCATTGCTTGTTTGTTTGAGATGCTATCCTCACAAGTTCTAACCAGAAAAGATCTATAGTCCTTTAGAAGTGATTCAATTTTTCCTGTATGTAGTTTTATAGAGTCCAACTTAGAGTAGAAGTCATCGGCTTCAATGATTATAGACATCATTGCTTCATCGACGTTTGGACTTATTTTTAGCTTCAAATCAACCAAGTCTGCAAATGTCATTTGTGTTATACCTAGCAGACGAGAAATATCCACTTTTATGTATTTATCAGTCTGTTCCAGACTCAAAAGAATACTACGCTGCGTATTGTTGGTAGTATCATTAGATATAATAGGAAATACGGCACCTCTTAATTCCTGCCATCGGGATATTTTATCTACCACTTCCTCAAATGAAAGGTTACTGCAAGAGGAAAGATCTGATGAAAACTGAGTATATGCATTGAATGCATCTTTACTTGATTTGAACTTTTCATTTGTAGTATCATTTCCGCAAGATGCAAGTATGATTATACACAAGCTAATCATTATACTTGTTATTGTTTTATGAACAACACATAAGTATGATTCTCCAAAACAAGATGCAATTAAGTTAGTTGCATTTCGAAAATTGTTTTTGTTATTAATAATGCGTTTCATTTACTATATACATTTAGTTCTCAACTCATTTGCGATACAAATGTATATATAAAATTTGGATGAAAGCAACAAATGAATCAAACTTTATAATATATTTTAATTCATACTCTAAAGTATGATTTTACATACAAACAAACACATATAATCGACAAATACAAAGTACGATTTTAATATAATTTTGCTCAAAGTATGATTAAGTATAAAATAAAACTCATATATTTGCACTGTCAACAAGAAACAAATAATGTTATGGCAAAAATTGGTTATATATTTAATGCTGCTCATCAGGAAGGATTAGATTGTGACAGAGCCTGGATGAAAGAGTATGGTTGTATTCAAATCATTGAAGAAGCAACAGACCACGAAGCATTGCGTCCTCAATGGAAGCAACTGATGGCAAATCTTGATAGAGGTGATGAGTTGGTTATCTCAAAATTCAGCAATGCGGTACGAGGTTCACGTGAACTTTCTACCCTTGTCGAGTATTGCCGAGTAAAGGTTGTTCGAATTGTATCTATCAATGACAAGATAGACTCAAAGGGCATCCTCTTCCCTGAGACTACAGCTGCCCAGGTTCTTGAAATAGTTGGAGCATTGCCGGAAGAAGTCATCGCACTTCGAAGAGCTTCTGCTCACCAGATACAGTTGCAGAAAAGTATCAAGGTGCCAAGCAGCATTCAAGGTCAGAGCAGAGACGAGCGTGAAAAGACCATTGTTGCCATGTACAACAACGGACACTCTATTGATGATATTTGGAATATCAGCGGATTCCGTAGCAAGAGTTCGGTATTCCGTATCCTGAACAAATATGGGGTCAAGCTCAACAGAGGAAAATTCAGTGGTCCGCTTGGCAAAAGAAAGAGCAAAGAAGAACCGTCTGAAGAATAATATATATGAGTCCAAAACAAAAAGCGTTGTATGCCCTGATGGAAGACCAGGGATATAGCCATGCATGTATTACGGCAACGATCATGCTTCTGCGTGACGACCGTTATGCATTGGATGATATGATACTCTTCATAGAGGATGAACAGCCTACAGAAGAAGAGATAATAGAGAAGACAGCTGAATTACTCCAGAAATAATAAAGTCTTTCTATCGCATTTACAGGCTGCAATATTTGGCTAAGTGACTAAAATTGAGTATCTTTGTATTGAATATAAACACCTTAAATAGAATTATGTATGATGGATGTAATCATTGCAATCGGGGTGTTTTACGTAGTCGTTAAACTCCTCAAAGGTGTCTTCGGAGCGTTCTCAAAGACAGATTACCGAAGAGACCGTTAGCATTAAAAATGCTGTTCAACCCTCATGGGTTCTCTCGTATAAATATATGTTTTAATTCTCCCTCATCTCATTCTTTAATAAGGGCGGGAGTTTCCACGTGAGATGCCCTAAAGAGGCAAATCTATACATATTCAAAAGAGCAACAATCAAAGCTACGGACAATGGTCGTAGATGATTCTTGCTCTGAATATATATAGTTTTGCAAAGGGCTAATCGATATTGTCTTGTACTTCTTCAGAAGCATAAGTCTATATCGATAGAAACATGGAAACGGGTTGGGTGTAAGTCTATAAAAGTATCGATATTTAACGAGCAAAAAGAAAGCGGCCGAAGCCGCTATCTATTAGGCTGAGGATATTACTACTTCTTCTTTCCTTTTGCAGAGCCTTTAGGCTTTTCTTCCTTTTCTTGAGCCGGATAGAAAGAAGTGGCAACCATGACGATTCTGTTGTGCTTGACACCCTCCTTGTCGGTCCACTCTTCAGGTTTGAAGTAACCTTCAACTGTGAGCAATGTGCCCTTGGTAAGATTTTCAAATGAATCAGTTTTCTCGTTCTTACGCCATGCTTCCACATTGATGAATGCTGAGATACGGTTTGAATCATCACCGTTTTTCTCTTGACGGCTTACTGCCATTGAGAAACGTGCTACACTTGTGTTGGCAAACTGGCGGATTTCAGCGTCCTTACCTACGAAACCTGTTACTGCGAATGAGTTTTCAATCTTTTTCATAACGAAATGTATTTGAAGTTATTAATCAATTTTTACAATGCATAAATAGTTGGTGCATAAAAGGAATACACCAAGGATTACAGCGTAAATACTCTTTATTTTCACTTAACTGAAATCGGAGACTCGATAAAGGAAGATTTACACTGAAACGCCATTGGTTAAGTTCCTCAAGAACGATCCTTGTTGCATACTAACTTCGCAGTGGAAAAATGATGATGACTTCTTAAAAGACAGGGCGGAAAAAGTTGATTAACACATCGCATAGGTTTGTATAGGACACTGTAAATCCTGTTTGCTGATAGTAGTACGTTTCAGGCAATCAAGCCGTGAGAACAACTGTTTGAAAACCGTGGCATTGTTATGTGAAAGCTGTAAGAAGGAAAATCATTTGAAATGCCAAGAGCACATAGAGTGGAGTCGGATTAAAAGCCGAAACGCCACAAGAGAGTATCAAGCACAGAATCATGGTAAGCCATTTATTGGCTCAAGATGGAAGATGCCCATAGGCTTGCAATGGAAGAAGTGTTATCCTCTAATAGATTGTCGACAAGGCCGGTATTGCGAGTCATTTCATATAAAAGGAGTAAACAGTATAATATAGAAATAAATAATTATATAGTTATATAAGTATATAATTGTACTAACATATCTTACTATATATTAGATTTGTATAGTAAGTATCTCGTTTATATTGGTCAGATAGTTCTGACTACGATGCTCGCATTTCACCTTCCATTTCTGATCTTTATCCCCTTCGGCCAGCAGTTTTATTGTCTTCAAACCATACCGATGGTTTATTACATCAATAGCTTTCATTAAGTCAGAACGCTCCTTCCGATTGTGAATCGGATCGAACAGATTCATCTGAAGCATGGACATGCTGACGATATCACCTACGATGACTCCTGATTTCTTGTACTGGATGCCAGGGCGGTAGATTTGTTTTAGCAATTTCAATGCAGCACTCGTAATCTCAAGTGTATCGGAGGTGGGTGTTATAAAAGTATAAGTGGCAGAATTTCCATATTGGGGCAGATCCTCTCTAAACCGATTGCTACAGATGAAGACGGTAACAGAGCGTGCTCCAGCGTTCTGACCACGAAGTTTGTTGGCACAACTGCTGGCAAACGAAGCTACGGATGCCTTGAGAGATGGCAAGTCAGAAACCATTTCACCAAAGCTTCGGCTGGTACAGATTGTTTGGTTCTGAACAACCTCGGATGTATCTATACAAGGGGTACCATTCAATTCAAGCCAAGTCTGTATGCCTGGTTTATGAAAATTGGAGCGAACCCACGATTCGCTTTTGTTGGCAAATTCAAGAGGCGTGGAGACTCCCAAGTAGTTCAACTTACTTAAAGTTTGTCGGCCGATACCCCATACATCTGCCAAATCAAAGAGGGAAAGAGCCTTTATCCGTTTCTCTTCGTTATCAATCATGCAAACGCTACGGTAGCCATCGTATTTCTTGGCGAATTTATTAGCAACTTTAGCCAGTGTCTTGGTAGGTGCTATGCCAACACTTACTGGGATATCCGTCCAAAGCTTTATCCTGTCTGCCACGCCTCGCATCAAGTCTACAAGATCGAAATGGCTTTCATAGCCTTTGAGGTTACAAAAGCTTTCATCGATACTGTAGTTCTCTACGTGATGAATGGACTTGCGGAGAATGTTGGTTACTCGCTTGCTCATGGCTGCATAAAGCTGCATATTAGTAGAGAAGATGGTAACGCCATGCTTGCGGACAATATCCTGCACTTTGAAAATGGGATCGCCACGATGAAGACCGAGTTTCTTTGCTTCGGGAGTGAGTGCAACAATGCATCCGTCGTTGTTCGAGAGAACACAGACGGGCTTACCCTCTAGCCCGGGATGAAATACCTTTTCTACCGAACAGAAGAAACTGTTGCAATCCACCAAGGCATACATATCAATGACGGGGTTTGTGGATGATATAGGTGACTGTTCCCCAAATGGAGAATCGGTCATCGGGAGTAACCTTTATTTCTGGAAAGTCGGGATTGGCTGGTATAAGCCATCCGAAGCCATCTCTCTTGACGAAACGCTTCAATGTATAATCACCGTTGAACTCGCAAACAGCTACCTGACTTTCAGATGGATTACGGTTACTCTTATCCACTATGACAATGTCGCCAGAATGTATGCCTGCATCGATCATTGAATATCCTTCCACACGGATAAGATAGCATGATTCGGGATTGGGGCATAGCATCTTCAGCAGTTCAATGTCTTGAGCCTTCTCGTCATTATCCAATGGGATCGGAAAACCTGCAACAATGCCAATGTCAAAGTACGGCAAATTCATTTCCTTGATTTGAGTTGCCGAATATACAGTACCCAACTTCTCAAGGTTTGTACGCTCGTCAACGATGGACTTTGCTATACAGTTCTTGATGAAGTCCGTCTTGTTATCTTGAGCATCTATGTATTCAGCCATACCTTTAGGTGCTCTGAAAGTATAGAGTTTGCTATCGGTACCAGGTCTTCCAGCACCTTCACGCTTTCCTCCTCTTGAACCTTTTTTCGTTGAATTATCCATAGTCTCCATATTCTTTGGTGCAAAATTATGAACTTATTTTGATTTCCGTATTACATAATCAAAGAAAAGTATTCATCAATGCTGAAAAAGTAGTAATTTCATGCCGTATAGCTTCATTTTGCAGACAGTAAAGCGATATAAAGGATGCCGTAGGATGCATTTGAGACACCTGTCATGAAGATGACAAATGTCTGTATGCTGTAATAGAAAAGTAAGTCCAGACTATATCGTAGTGCAACCACGACATAAGGATGGTGTTGTAGAAACACCCTATAAAAGGAGGATGATTTTGCAATGATTTCCAAATGATGTGCGTCATTCGGAAATCATTGTTATTAGCGTGGCTACTCAAATGTGAACTTATTGATGTAAAAGTAGGTATCCAAGTCCTCGTATTCATACTCATGGATGTAGTCCATCATTTCGTCTTCAGATTTATCACCTCTTTCCACTCCCATCTTTGAACACCATTCCTGTATGGCATCTTCAATGGTATCAAAGGCTTCATCACACAAATCATCGAACGGGTCTCCAGAACACGACACACAACAATCTTCAGTAAAGAACTCGCCCTCGTCATGAACACAGAAGATGATACATCCTGGTTCTATTTCACGATAACTGATGCTAAGCTCATCGCCAAGAACTTCATTGACGGCATGGAAGAAATCGTGACAGCCAGCCCATGCAGTATCGGTTTCCAATGTAAGCAAGTGCCAATCCTCTTTTTCGTCCGATTCATATTCCGCAAAGATGATATTGCCTCTGACAGAAATATGCCGTTGCTGATAGTCTATTCCGTAATGTTCTGCCAACTTTGCAAGCCAAACATCTTTTGACTTTACATCCATAGACTCAAGGGTGTCCCATAAATTCTTTACAGCCTTTTGTGTACCAGTAATCTTGTAAGTGGTGTAACAGTTGTTTGCCATACTCTTAATGTATTGAATTATAAATGTTAATAATCTCCAGCCCCATAGACTTTGCTTTTCTAAAAGTATAAAAAGTGCCACCTTTATATTTACCATCATACAAGGTGATAAGCCGTGAACTTCGTTGAACCATATAGTCATTTCGTCGCAAGAAACATTGTTGATGATAATGTTCGCTGACAATAATAGTTTCATCCACCTCATTTAGAATACGTTCATATTCCACTTTATGCTTTTCATTCCATCGCTCAGTCTGTTCTCGATATGGTAGAACTGCGATAATTTTAATCTGCGATAATTCAGGCTTCAAAGAAAGGACAGCCTTAGCAGCCAATAAATCAAATCCTATTGCCATTCCACAATAGAAACAATGATAACCCTCGTGATAGGATTTGGTTATCTCATTTCTCAAAAGTCGCATAATTTCATTATGTTTTGCAAATGGTACAATCCTATGTCCACTAAAGCAAACCGATTTCAAAGTCCCAAATTCATTCTTCATTTTATACTACCTTATAGTGAGTTCTTGCTAAAAATACACCGCCAATTACATTTGCTCCATTACTTTCAAGTTGATGGGCGTATGTTGCGTAACTTATACCTTTGGTTATTATATCATCAAAGACCAATACGCACTTACCATTAAAGAAAGCAGAATCAAAAACTATGTTTTCTTCCTTACGAATATCAAGTTCTTGTTTCCGGTTCTTATGAAGAGGTCTTCTCTCCTTACTGATTGATACGTGTTCATAGCCGTTGATTGCACCCGTTAGTTCGCATACTCGTTCGCAGAATGCCTTGTAGCGGATTTCATTTTTCATACTTGTTGATGCAGGGACAGGTGAAAAAACGACATTGCCACAATCTAAACCACATAGTTCATTCATGGCAAAAGCAGTTCGTTGGGCAACTTGTTCAAATGCTCTTCCATCCTTAAAATCATAGATGACTTTTCGGTCGTTGATTTCACGTTCGCCTACATTCTTAATCCGTGTAGGGAAATATTTGTAAAACCATACTTGAGGTTTATCCAATTGTCTTTGAAGTTCACTGCACAACATAAATTTCATAATTTTTTCTTTTCCCTCATGTAGATTCAATTCTATTTTGGGCGGTTCAACAATTATGTTGCGTCCAAGATGCAGCTGGTCCAAAGACAAAGGTTCTACTACAAAATACTACCTGAAAGTGTGGAGATTTTGCAGTAGACATACGGCTCGACCTTAAAGGCTTTGAGACAAAGCAAATAACTTTGCAACACAATTCTGAGCCGACACAAAAGAGTTGATATAGGAAATCTATAAAAGACAGATGTATATATTTACATAGTTATATAATTATATACTTAAATGAAGATATAATTGGTTAAATCTTTGGCTATATCAATGTTTTTCAGTATCTTTGCATATACTTAATTATATAATTATATAACTCAATGGAAAACAGAATAGTATTGTTCAGCAATATAAAGGGTGGCGTTGGAAAGACTACTTTGTGTGCTCTCTTTGCAAGCTATTTGGCAGAGAAGGGCATACCAGTATTTGCTATGGATGCAGACTTGCAAGCATCTTTGTTCCGTCACAGACAGCGTGAGAAGAATGTTGATCCAGATACATCTGCTCCATGGGCTGTTGAGATGTTGAACACCTCAGACTGTAAAAAACTAGAGGAGACAATCGGGAAACTGAAGAGTGTTCCAGGTGTTGTCTTGATTGACTGCCCGGGTAACTTGAACGACCGAAATCTTGAACATATCTATAAGGCTGCTGATGTGGCAGTAATCCCCATGTCTTTTGATGCGGATACAGTTGACGCAACAGGTATCTTTATTAAAGCATTCAAAACCATTTCGAATGCAAAACTCTTGTTCGCACCCAACAGAATCAACACATCAGAGGGTAAGGCTGAAGAACTTCGTCAACGCACTCAGACAACCGAGTTCTTGGGGCTGGTGGGAACTGTGCTACCAAGAATCAAGCAAAGTGTAGTAGTTAAGAGATATACAACACTGTACCCATTGGAGCGAAATCAGAATAGTGCAGTGGAATCAACATTTGATACAATCATTCAGGAACTGAATATAAAGGAATAAAGCTATGGCTAATAAAAAAGAAAGACCTGCAATAGAAAACCCATTGGCGAATATGGGTCTTGATGAAATTGTCAGAGGTATAACTACAAATGAAGCCCCACAGGAAAAGCCTGTTGTAAAAGTCAAGGAGCCAAAGAAACGCACATCGGCAGGCATGAAGCGATTCGAAGAAAATCTTGACAAGTATACAGGCGTGAGCGAACAAGGCGTAGCCATTTGGCTTCCTAAAGAGGTAAAGAAACGCCTAGAGGTTATTCGAGCCAATGCTGACAGAAATATTCCGCTCAGATCATTGGCTGCTGCCATTATTATGACCTATATTGAAGAAAACGAAGCAAAGTTAGCTGAATTATAATAATGAGACCATATATTATATGCCACATGATGTCGCTCCTAGACGGACGTATCGATTGTGATGTAACAGAAAAGATAGAGACAGGGGATGAGTATTACGAAGTTCTGAACCAGTTGGATTGTTCATCTACATTGATGGGAAGAGTTACCATGGAAATGCATTATGCACTTCCAGAAGCATTTGTTGCAGAAGACAAAGCTCCTCTCGGTGAGGAATGCTTCAATATAGCCATTCAGACAAAAGGTTATATCATTGCCATCGACACAATGGGCAAATTAAAATGGCCACACAACCAGTTCGACGGAATGCCACTTCTAGTCATTACGTCAGAGGAGTGTCCGAAAGAATACCTTGACACTCTAACCAAGCAGTATATTTCATGGATTGCTGTAGGCAAAGGCTCCATCGACCTAAAACGTGCCATGGAAATACTAAGAGCCGAGTTTGGCATAGAAAGGTTGAGCGTAACAGGTGGTGGCAACATAAATGCTGCATTCCTGAAAGAAGGCCTCCTAGATGAAGTGAGTATGATGTGGTGTCCAGGTATAGATGGTAGAAAAGGTATGACAGCTGCGTTCGATGGACTTGCCAATGACTTCCCTCCTACTAAACTCAAGCTTATGAGTGTAGAAAAACTAGGAGACACCATTTGGGCAAGGTATAATCTATAAATGACTAAAATAAGGTTTATTACAAAGAGTCGGCAATGATTTCTCTGATGGAAAATAGTTGAAGTAATGAAACAGTTCAAAGTTATAGATCAATTGAATTTGGTAGATGGTGTGCTGATGTGCAAGAAACCATCAAAACGTTCATGGCAGAAGGCTCACTTTAAACAAGGAGATTTAGATGGTGCGTGTGGAGTTTATTCTATTGCAATGTCTTTAAATATTTTAGGAGTATTTAAAGCGGATGATTTTAATTCTGATCCAGATGACGTAGACAACAGAAAAGGTAAATACAGACTTATTAACGCTCTAAATGAATATGGTTTATATAGACGAGGGCTTAAAGGTCACGAAATCATAGAAATCTTAACAAAGCACTTTGCTAAAAAAGTTTCTGTTAGGAATATAGAAAAAAAGGAAGGTGACATAAAGAAAATCATCATATCACATATTGATAATAACGAGCCTGTTATAGTAGGGATAGACTATAATAAAGATGACGGACATTGGATTGTTGCCGTTGGCTATAAGATTGATGATAAAGGGAACTTCGAAGCACTATTGACATTAGATCCAGGAATTGATTCTCCAACTTACTGCCATTGGAATGGTATTCTAAGCTTAAACAAAGAGGAACGTAAAACTTATGGATATAGTTATAACACCTCGAATAATATGGTGGATATTTCAGAAATAATTACCTTATCAAGAAAGTAAAAGATGGGCTTGAGTTATTCAGAATTTAAAAGAAAGGCCAGAGAGCATCAAGTTAAATTCAGAGAGGAAATTCTTTGTGTTGAATACAACAAATATCCGAATGTCCTTAATTTTTCCGACGCTCGCAAAGGATTGGTTTTTTACGAAGGGTTTAGAGAAGAAATATTGGCTGAATTAAAAAAGCCAGTTCCTAAGACTTCGTCTGCTCCTAGCGGTCAGATGCTCACCAATCTCTTGAGAAGTGAGCATATCCCATACAATGTTTTCTTTCCGATGAATAAAGATCTAAACGGATGTAAAGACTTGTTTAATCACATTTTGGGGAAAGAAGAGATATTGAGAATAGAAGACATCAAGATTGAACATCATCCTGAACCAATAGAGAATTATCTTTCTGACCATACAGCTTTTGATGTTTACATCTCCTATACCAATACAGATAATAAAGAATGTGGCATTGGCATAGAAGTTAAATACACCGAAAAGGAATATGCACTTAAGGAAGGCACGAGTGAATACGCTCACGTCAAGGATGAACACGGCAACACACGTTTGTTCGGTCCTTATTTTAATGCCACCAATAATAGTAGATATTTCAAGGAGGAAGTGACGCACGACATTCTTGTCACAAACAAATTCAGACAGATTTGGAGAAACCACATTCTTGGGGCATCTATGGTTCAGCGGGGTGATATTGAACAATTCACCAGCATTACTATATACCCTGAGGCTAATATACATTTCCACAATGATGCTATGCCTGAGTATTATGAATTACTGAGTGAAACTGGTAAGGACACCTTTATTCCTCTAACTTATGAAGAACTATTCAACCTAATGGATAAGTTTCTTAATGTAGAAAATGGCAAAGAGTGGAATATGTATCTAAAACAACGTTACTTGTTTTAAATGAACTCCCTAATCACATATTACATTCTCGGTATCAATGTCATCACATTTATAATCTATGGGATTGACAAACTTAAGGCTAAAAAAGGGAAATGGCGTACTCCAGAAGCCTGTTTGTTAGGGCTGGCTGTAATTGGTGGAAGCATCGGTGCTTATCTCGGTATAAAAGTATGGCATCACAAGACCCTGCATAAGAAATTTAAGTATGGCATACCAGCCATTATCATCCTTCAGATAGTTTGCATCTGCCTTGTATGGTTTAGATATTAAGAATAGAGCCTATATCCGACATCATTTGTTAGATATAGGCTCTTTCTTTATTATTGTAGAATGTAGGAAGTCACATACTCCAGATGACCGGCAAAGATTTCATCAACATCTAATGAATGCGGATTGCCTCGGTCATTCTTTTCATCACCTACAAGACTTATATATCCATCATCGTCTACACGAACTGAAAGAATTACCACATCGCAAGGTTCATCATAATCATATGCCGCTATTATGGGACATTCACCCTCAAAATGGTATTCATAGCCATCGTCAACCCTTGTTCCAAGATGACGGAGTACATCAGCGAGTTCTTCTTGTTCTCTACGCTTAATATCCTGTACGCTATCATAGATAGTGAAATTCTTCAACCTTGCGGTGCGTTCTGAATGTGTTTCTTCACCATTATCTTTGACATCAAATTCGTGGAACTTGATAGGCACATAATCGTTAACATCGCTCGGAACCTCCATCCAAGAAATATTACTCACGTCAAATCCTCTGTCATAGAGAAATTCTTCAATCTCATCAGGGCACAAACTATCTACCACATTCAACAGTTCAACCCTTACATCAGTGTGGTTTAATACTACAATCTTCATAATCAAAAATCTTAATCGTTAATAATCAGTTCATCTTTATACACAGACAACTCTTTTCCGTTTGTCAAGCGAACCAATAGCTCCAAACCATAGTCGTCTATAACTTCACCTTCTGAATATCCTTTGTAAGGGTGGAGAAGAGTACAGGTACTACCAATCAGTGTAGTTTCATTGTCATAACCATACATAGCACTAAAATTTTAAGTTTTACTTTTCCCTCATTTATCATCTGACTGACCTGAAGGATGAATTCTGTTGCTTGAAATGGAGCAATGATACTTGTGCAAGGTTTTATAAGAAATACTACCGACTACTGGCGTGTGGAGATTTCGAAATAAATTGAAGACATGACCTTGAAACTAGAAAATCATTGGTTCTACATTTGCAACTGAACTCACCAATCAGGTCATTGATATAATCTTATAGAAAGGACAAACCTCGTATAACAAGATTGGCATTACCTTTGTTCAAAAAAATACAAGTTAAAGAAAACAAAAAGGGACTTATAACTGTTATATAAGTGAATATGCATATTAACAGGCTAAGATTTTCTATTAAAGTTCTTTTGTGAAACAGCCTTAATCGGAAAAGAAGCACGAGAATTGGAGGGTTTGAACATTTTACTTCAGTCCCTCCAATTTTGGATTATATAAAAAAATAGAAGGTTAGTCATTCCGATATTGAGCTAACCTCCTATATACCATTGCAAAAATGCAATATAATTATAGATTTATATACTTATATAATTATATAATCATTATTTAACTTTCTCCATAAATTCCTTGGCAGGCTTGAATGCCGAAATGTTGTGAGCAGGGATAATGATTGTTGTATTCTTAGAAATGTTTCGTGCAGTCTTTTCCGCTCTGTGCTTAATGATAAAGCTACCGAATCCACGAAGGAACACTTCATTTCCATTGATCATTGAGGTTTTAATGGTATCCATCATACCTTCTACAACAGTTAATACAACCTGCTTCTCCAAACCTGTCTTTGCAGCGATTTCGCTGACAATTTCTGCTTTTGTCATAGTTCTCTATCTGATTATTTATAAAATTCAAAAAAGGATTGCAAAGGTAATGCTTTTAAAAGAAAGAAACTCTTAATGCCTTGGCTAAATCAGCTAAAATGAAGAAAAAATCAGGTTAACTCAATGTTCAGTGAAGGATTATCACTACCTTTGAGGACAATTGAGACAAGATACCATTTATGAGTGAAAAGAGAAAGACATATCGCTTCACAGTCAAGCTACGAAAGAAGCCACTTCAAGGAGGCCGTTTCTCGTTGATACTTGACTACTACAACGGTAATGTTGAATACCTATCAAACGAGCAGCGTGGTGAAAGAGTGAGAGAGCATCTTGGTCTTTATTTAATTCCAGAAAATTCCCCTGAAGACAAATTGGCTAATGAGAGAACTATGGAGTTAGCAAGGGAGATTTTCGAAAAGAAAAAGGCAGAGCTTGATGCCTTGAAGAAAGATGGTCTACAGCCAATTGTAAAGAAATCAAAGGACGAACCTATTGAATTGCCTAGTTCGCTGGCCAAATCTTCAAATACCGTTTCTGAACTTTTGATGTTGAACGCTTCAAAATGCGTAATCAACAACATCAATACAATTTCAATTCACATAGGACATAGGAAGATAAAGGATAATCGTCTATCGCTTTTCCTTGACTGCAACTTCGGATCCAATATCATCTATCTAGGAAATGATAAATTCGAAGGTCGCAAGAGAAAATTCCTTGGGTTATACCTTACAGATGATGATACTCCAGAAGCTCGTATTGCTAATAGTCAAAACAGACTTCAGGCAGAGTCTATACTTGAAAAAGTAACCGAATATCTTAATGAACTGAAAAGAATTCATATACTATCTGAAAATACAAAATCTGTAGAATCACCATCTACCACACCGTTAATGTCAGATGATACGTCCAAAACAGAATCTGATGATCCGACTATCTTGACCGACTTGAAACTTACAAAAACGGAGGAAGAAAGCTACCATAATGCTTTGGACAAATTAGACCAGATGCTTTCTGAAATTTGATTGCTTAACAAAAGAAAAATGAACAGAATCTGGTTTAATTTCTCTTCTTTTGAGAAGCAAAAAGAGTATATTTGGCACTTCTCAGAAACTCGTATTAAAAGGTAGACGGATATAAAGAAACACATAACATCTGCAAATGAGAGGAACAAAGTCCATTTTAGAAGAGTGTAAAGCCACTGCTATAACAGACCTCTTAGATTTGACGATGAAGGCAGTTTAGTTTACTTCTATTCTATATATACATTGGACTAAACTAAACCACTAAATTTAATAGCTATCGCAGGTGCAATTTCAGCTCAAATTAAAGGCCATTTTACCATGCAAAGAAATGCAAATATGCTAAAAAATCTAAAAAAAGTGCATTTTTGCAGATTGTATTAGTTTCTTTGCAGAAATGCAGTCCCCAGTTTGTCCCCCCGAACGAACCTATGTCCTTCGGTAAAACTCTTCGACGAGGAAACTTTTCTTTGTAGTTATAACAACCAAAGCGGATGTAGTTCATGCATATCAAAAAAGTTTAAGCAGAATATTAATTTCATACCGTTATGGAGAAAAGAATTTTATTCGAATCTTAAATTAGCAAAGAAAATAATCGTCCCCTCTTCCAATACTAAGAATATTGTTTTAGATATATATAAAAGCCTAACAATTGATGTAATAGGACATGGCTACAATCAAGTAAATAAAGATTCGAATTATTCTAACATAAAGAAAAACAAAAAAGAAAAGTTTAATATTGCTTTTATTGGTGGGATTTCAGAAGAAAAAGGTTTAAGATATTTAAAAGGGTTAATAGCTGAAGCTAGAAAATCCGAGATAACAATCCATCTCTTTGGAATGGCAGAAAATAAAAAATATAACACCAACAAACAAAATTATATCTATCATGGTGAATATTTACAGAAAGACCTACCTAATCTACTACTTGAGAACGACATTAAACTAGTATGTTTAATGTCCATGTGGCCAGAAACATATTCCTATACTTTATCAGAAAGCCTTACTGCTGAAATTCCTGTAATCACATTCGATTTAGGAGCTATAGCTGAACGGGTAAAAGCAATTGATGCAGGATGGATTTTTCCCATACACAGTACCGCAAAAGATATTTTTAAGTTCATTTTAACAGTCAAATCAGACATCGCTGGAGAATATCAAAAGAAAAAAGAAAACATCAGGCATTATTTAAAAGAAATGAAGTCTGTAAAAGAAATGGCTGATGAATATGCAAGAATATACAAGAAAACCATCAATACGTTTCCTGTTTTAGCTTATGACACCAATGACACACAATCAAAGATTGAATTCTACAAAAAAAGCAGAGAGCTCAATCCATCAAATATAAAGTCGATACAAGAAAAGAAGGAATATAAACGCATAAAAAATATCATTAAAGGATCGGCACCCTTTAAACGCGCATTTAGAGAAATGAAGCTCTATCGTAAGACCTATAAAAATAGCAAGTGGCGAAATAAAATCCTTTTCAAATTTATATGGTATAGAATTATATGTCTTAATACTTGTAGTACTCTTACCAAAAAATATT